>Ga0208549_100012_pt1 | contig 120247 bp, 127 predicted proteins | sample BED_host_MetaG_FD_187135 | JGI IMG/M metagenome (GOLD analysis project Ga0208549, IMG submission 187135) | Hot spring microbial mat communities from Yellowstone National Park, Wyoming, USA - BED_host_MetaG (SPAdes) (version 2) | ecosystem: Environmental > Aquatic > Thermal springs > Hot... | reverse complement strand
ATAAAGAAACCATGCACAACATCCTTAGATTGCATTTCTAACTTGTATAATTGATTAACTTTTATATGCAAAACAGTAGATTGAGTACCATTTGGATATATAAATGTCCAGAAGAATTGTTGCGCTATGACTTTAATTGTTATATAATTATCATTGCTATCTCCCTGTGCAGCTACCTGTGGAGTATTTAGTTGATATGTTAAAATTCCTGCGATTGTTCCTAAATATATGAATATTGCGATTGCTCCAATGATTGTTACCCATTCAAGTTTTTTCATCACGCTCATTTTTATCTCCCCCTACCTCTATCCCAGAATTTTATTATAAAGTATACAATTGCTCCCTCAAACAAACTGAATATGATACCTGCAAGAATGAAAGTCACTTTGTATAAATCTCCAATGCTTGTTGAAATTGGAGATACAGGTTCCAAGTAGTTACCCCAGTTCCCTATCCACATGAATAGAAAGAATAATACAGCAACTATTGCAAAGTAGTATACAAGATCCTTTAAACTCATTCTGGGATAATGAATAGACTCTTCTTTAACCTCTTCTTCTACGTGTATAATATTCATGCTTAAGCATAAAAACTTTTAATCAATATTTAAGTTTTGCTATGAAAAGTTATATTCCGCTATATTATATACAGCCGTCTAACGTCTTTAGATTGCTATATACAATAAAACGTTATTTTATCAAAGGATTATTTGAAAAATTTCTATGTTTGAACCCTATGTATAAATTTATGAAAAAGTATATAAAAACGAAGTTTTTATGAACAATAAAAGTTATTAAGATAGAGGAAATATAAAAGACAATGCAGAAAATAAAAGTCGCAATAATAGGTGTTGGAAACTGCGCATCTGCATTGGTTCAGGGAGTATATTACTATAGAGATGCCGATGAATCTAAACCAATACCTGGATTGATGCATGTAAGACTTGGAGGATATCATGTAAGCGATATTGAATTCGTAGCCGCCTTCGATATAGCTAAAAATAAAGTTGGAAAGGATTTGTCAGAAGCAATATTTGAGAAACCAAACTGCACTTTAAAATTTGCTGAAGTCCCTAAGTTAGGAGTTGAAGTAATGAGAGGTATGACGCATGATAGTGTTGGAAAATATTTACAAGGGGTAATAGAGAAACATCCATCTCCTACTGTTGATGTAGTGGATGTTTTAAAAAGCACTGAAGCTGACCTTGTTATAAACTATTTACCAGTTGGAAGTGAGTTTGCTACGAAATGGTATGTTGAACAGGCTTTGGAAGCAAGAGTTGGTTTCATTAACGCTATACCTGTTTTTATTGCAAGAGAAAAAAGATGGCAAGAAATATTCGAGAAAAGAAAAGTTCCTTTAATAGGCGATGATGTAAAATCTCAATTGGGAGCTACAATACTTCATAGAACTCTAGCAAAATTATTCGTAGATAGAGGAATAACTATTGATAGAATGTATCAATTAAATGTAGGCGGAGATACTGATTTTTTGAATATGCTTGAAAGGGAGAGGTTGGCTTCCAAGAAAGTATCAAAAACTCAAGCTGTAAAATCAATCATACCGTATGAAATTGATGAAAGAAACATTCACATAGGACCTAGCGATTATATTCCATGGCTTGAAGGAAGAAAATGGGCATATATTAGAATAGAAGGAAGAGGTTTTGGAAACTCTCCTATAAACGTTGAAGTTAAACTTGAAGTATGGGATGCGCCAAATTCCGCTGGAGTTGTAATCGATGCTATAAGGTGTATGAAACTGGCAAAAGATAGAGGAATTTCAGGTGTATTGATCAGTCCTTCAGCATACTTCATGAAATCCCCTCCACAGCAGTATCCAGATGAAGTTGCAAGACAAATGGTCGAAGAATTCATTGAAGGAAAAAGGGAAAGATAAAATTAATAACTAAATTTCTTATGTATTAATTAGGGGCCGTCGTTCAGCTTGGACTAGGATGCCGGCCTGGGGAGATTATAACCCGGATCGCTGGTGACCCGGGGTTCAAATCCCCGCGGCCCCAATTTTCTTAATCTGACATTCTCACCACCTTAAAAGGGCGAAGCTTTCCTTTTAGAGAAGCTCATTGGTTCCCAGCATTTATTCGTAGCTACATGTCTTATTTGCTGAGCTTTCTTATAGCTTAGAGCTTATACATGTAATCTGATTTTAAGAAGCCTTTATTAAAATGGCTACAACCCTAAACCTGAATCCTAAAAAGAATTCTTTATTAAAAAGAAATGTTGATTGCTCTTCTCAAGTTTCATTAAGCCCTTGATCAGCTTAGGAGAAGTGTTGCTGAATTTCCTAAAACTTCTCTTAAAATAAATATTTAAATTTATTCATCTATACCCCTAGAAATAAAGATTTAAATTATTTAATTTGGTAGATTGTAAAGACAACAGTTATGAATAAATCAAGAAAAAAAATATTTATGGAATTAGTGGTAGGGGATGTTACATGTCAAAAATGTGTAAATAGAATAACTAACTCGTTAACTAAAGCGAATTTCAATGTAATAACAGTTAATCCAAACTATGAGCTTAAACAAGCCTATTTTATAATTTCATTGAATGAAATAAACTTAGAAAAATTGAATCAGATTATAGTTAATGCTTCTAACGGAACTTCACACAGCTATCATATTATAAGCGTAAAATTGAGGGACAATGATAACTACTAGAGGCTCATTTATATGCCCAGTTTGTAAATGCTCGTTACAGAGACTAATATTGTTAGATACTGGAAAGTTATTGAATATCTCTGAGGTTAAAAGAAGAGTTCCCTCCGCTACTTATAATAACTTAACCTATTACTTCTGCTGTGATGAATGTAAAAAGAAATTCCATAAAAATCCAGAATATTATATAAACGAGGCTAAGAAAATAGTGGTTTGCCCTTCATGTTTAGCAGAAAGAGAAAAGCGGAACGCCGTTAAGATAAATTATCAAGAGATTGATGTATACACCTGCGGTTGTCCTCACTGTGAAGAAAACTTCTTAAACGATCCTCATTCTTTCTTGGAAATTATTGAGTAACAAAAAGTTTTCCAACTTAACTTAATCAGATCACTAGTAGCACTTTAAGTCTTTTTCCTCCTCTTAAACATCTTCTTAACACTACTCAACTCTTGATGAATACTGTTCATTAGCCTTGAAAATCTCTTGACACCTAGGTTTAACCCGTGAAATATTTGAAAGCCAATAAGAAAAGAACTTTCAACATGATAAAACCCTTATTCCTTAACCAAGACAGGAAGGAACTCCTATCTACTATCTAAGTATCATGGAGCAATTTTATCACATAGTTCAATTGTCAAAATAAATACTAGATAGATATACAGAATAAGAAAAGAAAACCAACATTTTCTTGCCCGAAATGTTTTTACAAGAAGCTGATGAATTGTTAAATAAAGGAGATGTTGTTCAAGCTTCAGAGAAATACTACAAAGCTGCGGAAGAAGCGATAAAAATACTTGCGATCAAAAAAGTCTGTCCATAATTGATATAGTTAATAAAAGAAAGAGATGGGGTTCTGAATTATTATTTAAGGCTCAAAATGTTGAAAATGTTGGATATATGGGAAGCAGCTTGTACATTACATCAAGATGGTTTCATGAAATGATATTGAGCAGTGAATTAGTTGAGTTTTATTCTAAAAAAGTAAAGGAAGTAAAACTTGCTAAGAAAGTAAGCAGGAACTTATAATCAACTCATCTAAAAATAAAAGCTCAAATATTTTTCTTATTATGGTAGTTAAAGAGACAAGAAGAACACAGCTTTATGTTCCAGGAAATAATGAAAAAATGATAAGGAAATCTGCAACTCTTAATTCTGATTCAATAATTTTTGATCTCGAAGATGCAGTTCCCTTAGAACAGAAAGAAGAAGCTAGGAATTTAATTTCAAAACTTTTAAAAGAAATAGATTTTGGTAATAAAGAAATCTGTCTTAGAATTAATCCAATAAGCACCATCGAATCAATGAAAGACTTAATTTTTGCTTATAAAGAAGATAGAATTGATTGTTTGGTAGTTCCAAAATCTGAAGGAGAACTTGATAAATTGCATTATGCAACAAATAAAAAAGTAATTGCTTTGATAGAGACAGTAAAAGGCTTTCTTAATATAGATAAAATTATCGATGCTGATGGAGTTGTTGCAGTATCTTGGGGGGCAGCAGATTTTTCCATTTCTGCAGGAGGAAAAGAGGAGGCTTATTCAAAGAACATCTATGTAAAAACAAAGATTGTCTTGGCTGCAAGACATGCAGGAATTGATGCAATTGATAAGGTTTATTTCGATCTTTCAAATATTGAAGGATTTAAACAGGAATGCATTGAGGCTAAATCTTTGGGATTCAATGGGAAACAAATAATTCATCCAAGTCAAATTGAGATTGCAAACCAGATTTTCTCTCCATCAAAGGATGAAATTGAATGGGCGAAGAGAGTTTTGGCTGAAATGGAAAAAGCTAAGGAAATGGGAAAGGGTGCAATAAGGGTCGATGATAAGCTAATTGATTTAGTACATGTTAGACTAGCTAAAAAGATTCTATCCTTAGTTGAGAAGATTGGTTCAAATTAAGCAAAAAATTTTAATTTTAACGAAAATAAAGTTGGCATGGAAAAATTAAATGAAATTAAAAACATTGTAGAGAAATTTCTTAATGAGCCAACAAAGTGCTACGGTCATTGTGATTCGATGGCAAAATTGTATCTAATAGTTTTGGAAAATAAGCTGCTTGGAATATATAGCTGCGAAAATTCATATATAAGCAGAATAATTGTTTACGATACACAAACTAATGAAACGTTCCTTAAGAATGTTTTAAACAAACTAGGCAATGGAGCTATTCAGATCGATTCAAAGGACATTAGAGTAGCTTCGAGGTATGCTTGGGATTTAGGGCTTGAAATAAAAAACATGAATCCAATTATAAAAGAAACTTATTGGACTCAGTATTTTAAAAAGGTAAGCTCTAGTCCAAACAGGTTAGCCCTTTTTCTATGCAAAAATTGTGGGAGTATATTTACACAAGAAGCAGAATCCAAAAATACACTGTGTAAAAATTGTAAAAAATAGCTATTTTCTTAATGATTTGACCAATTCACTTTTTAATAAATTATCCACAGCTTTTCTTGTAAACTCAACTCCCTCTGAATAACCTGTTAGTACATGCTTGATTGTTCCGTCTTCAAATTCAAAGAAAACTTGTGGTATTATATAATCTTCAGACCAATCACCGTATTTTTTAACAAGCTCATCAGCTTTAGAAACCATATCAGTATCTATATCATATAAATAACAAGGGACACCTAATTCTGTCGCCAACTTTTTCATAGGTTCAACGGTTGTTGGCACGCAATGAGGACACCAGTTTGCATATACTACGTGAATAGCTTTCAACTTTCTCTTTTCCATAGTTGGTTTAAAAATTAAGAGAAATAAAAAGCTTTGATTAAATTCTACTCTTTTTAATAGGAAGTTTATATAATGATTATGGAAAAACAGAAATTTAGAATTGAGAAAGACTATTTAGGAGAGCTTCAAATACCCGTAGATGCATACTATGGGATAAACACAATGCGAGCTTATTATAATTTTCAAATATCCAATTACAGATTCCCCAGGATCTTTATCAAATCTCTGGGAATAATCAAATTGGCTTCTGCTAGAGCAAATAATAAACTTGGATTACTTGATGAAGTAAAATTTAGGGCTATAGAAAAAGCCTGTTTGGAAGTAATTGAAGGCAAGTTTGACGATCAATTCATAGTTGATATATTCCAGACAGGATCTGGAACGTCAACGAATATGAATGCGAATGAAGTAATTGCAAGTAGAGCAAATGAAATTCTTGGGGGAAAAAGAGGAGATAAAAAACCAGTTCATCCAAACGATCATGTAAACATGTCCCAATCAAGTAACGATGTAATACCAACTTCTGTATATGTATCTGCAACTCTTTTAACTATTGAAAAACTATTGCCTTCTTTAGAAACATTAATAAAAAGTTTAGAAACCAAAGCTGAAGAATTTAAAGATATTGTAAGAGCTGGCAGAACCCATTTACAGGATGCTTTGCCCATAACTTTAGGCCAGAATTTCTCAGCTTATGCTTCAATGATAAAGCATTCAAAGGAGGAAATCGAAAAGGCACTTGAAAGAATAAAAGAGCTTCCTTTAGGAGGCACAGCTGTTGGTACAGGTTTAAACGCTCATCCTGAATTCGGAAAACTTGCTATAGAAGAAATTAGGAAAATAACAAATGTAGAATTTAAAGAAGCATCGAATAGATTTGAAATCATGCAGACTTTAAACGGAGCATTGTCTTTACATTCAGCTATAAAGTTTCTTGCCGCCTCTCTGATGAAAATAGCAAATGATTTAAGATTACTTAATTCAGGACCAAGAACTGGATTAGCAGAAATTGATTTACCTGCATTACAGCCAGGTTCAAGTATAATGCCAGGAAAGGTTAACCCTGTAATTCCTGAGGCAATTAATATGGTGGCAGCAAGGGTTTTCGGAAACGATCTAACAATAACTATCGGTGTTGAAACTAATTTCTTAGAACTGTGCACAATGATGCCAATTATAGGTTACACCCTACTGGAAAGCATCGAAATAACCGCAAATGCTTGCAAGTCTTTCGCTGAGAAATGCATTATAGGAATAAAGCCTAACGTTGAAAAAATGAGGGAATATGCTGAAAGCTCAACGATGGTTATAACCGCTATAGCGCCAAAGATAGGTTATGATAATGCTGCAATGATAGCAAAGAAAGCTTTAGAGACAGGAAAAAGCATAAGACAGCTTTTAATTGAAGAAAAAATAGTTAGCGAAAAGGATGTTGACAAGATTTTGGATATAAAAAGGATGACACAAGGAGGGATTCTTGCTTAAATTGCTAAGTTTATAGAAATTATTTTTGGTTCTGTTAGATTATAAATTGTATTTCTTACACCCTCTCTTCCTCCCAATCCACTTAGTTTTACACCGCCGAAAGGTAAAGCATCCCATCTTAATCTTGTACTGTCGTTTATCATAATTCCTCCTGCCTTGATCTCTCTGGCTATCTTTATTGCTTTATACAAATCCTTAGTAAATATCGCAGCTTGTAATCCATATTGAACAGAATTTGCATACTCTATTGCTTCATCTATCTTTTCGAAACTTACTACAGGTGCTATAGGTCCGAATACTTCTTCTTTTAAGGCTTTTGCATCTAAGGGAACCTCATATAATATTGTTGGATCTAAGAAGAAACCTTTCAAGTTCAATTCTTTTCTTGCAATGAAGTCCTTTGCACCTTTGCTTTTTGCATCCTCAACTACTTGCCTTAATGTCTTTAGCGCGTCACTACTTATTACAGGCCCCATATCGGTTTTTTCATCTAAAGGATCCCCTACGTTTAACCTTTTAACATGCTCTTTGAAAAGCTCCAAAAATGGTTTATAAACCGAATCATGCACAAATATTCTTTTTCCGGAATTGCAATTTTGACCAGCATATTCAAATCTTGCTCTAACAACCGTTGGTACTATCTTTGATATTTCCGCATCATCCAGTATGATTATTGGATCCGATCCTCCCATTTCCATCATTACTCTTTTACCAGATTTTGTTGCTTTTGCAGCTATTTCAGTTCCTACATATGTTGATCCTGTAAAAGTTATTCCAGCTACACTTGGATTAACAACTATCTCATCTCCAACTTCGCTACTCAGTCCTGGTAAAACACTTAAAACCCCAGCTGGAAGACCTGCATCATAAAAAGCCTTTCCAAGTTTTATTGCACTTAACGGGGTAGATATTGAAGGTTTGACAACAACAGTATTGCCTGCGATAAGTGTAGGAGCAACCTTATGTGCCATACTATTTAATGGGAAATTAAAGGGCAATATTGCCCCAACAACGCCTATTGGCTCTCTTAATTCCATAACTATTCGGTTTTCATTTCCAGGAGGATATTCATAAGCATCAACCCTATGAACTTTTCCTTCTAAAATGAATCTTGCTTCCTCAGTTGCAATTCTAATTAAACTAATGCATCTTAAAACTTCAACTCTTGCATCTTTAATCGGTTTTCCAGCTTCCATTGCTAAAGTCCTTGCAAAATCTTCCTTATTTTCCTCCACTATGTTTGCTGCTTTGATAAGAATCTTTGCCCTATCCTTTAATGGCATTGCTGAGAACTTTTTAAAAGCTTCATTGGCCAAATCAATTGCCTTTTTTGCATCCTCTCTACTTGCAATATAAATTTCTTCAAACGGTTCTCCTGTAGCAGGATTAATTACCTTATGTGTTTTTTGAGTCTTTAATAGCTCACCCGCTACTATGGGTGAAATCATAACAATTTAATGTTTTCCTTTAAATAAAATATTTAACTTATTTTTTAATACAATGTAATTTCATTTTAAAATCAATGAATGATTCATTGAAGAAAATTGAATTTATAAAAGATCCCTCTAAAATTGAAGATTACTTAACTGACGAATCTTTAATTGTTAAGGGAAGCGCAGAAAAAGTTTATCTTCCTAAGAATGAAGAGGAAGCCATTGAAGTAATTAAGTATTGTTATGAAAATAATTATAGGCTTACAATATCAGGTGCTGGAACAGGAATAACAGGTTCAAGGGTGCCTTTAGGAGGAATAGTTTTATCTACAGAAAATTTAACCCAAACTTATTGCGAAGATTATTTAAAGAAACTTTCAATTAATGAAAATGGGAGATATTATTCAATTTTTATTAAAGAGGAAAACAACAAGTATTATGCTGTTTGTCCGCCAGGAATACCGATAAGAACCTTAAATAGTATGCTTGAAAAAGAAGGCTTTTACTATGCTCCCGATCCTACTGAAACAAATGCGTTTTTAGGAGGAGCTGTAGCAACAAACGCATCGGGCCCTAGAACTTTCTATTATGGTACAACACGAGATAATGTAAAGAGATTAAGAGTTATACTACCTGATGGAAATATACTTGATTTGGAAAGAGGAATGCATAAGTTCAAGGGAAGAGAAATACATTTCAAACTTAATGGAAAAGAATACAAGATCAAGATACCTCGAATCAATTATCCACAAGTCAAGAAAAATGTAGCAGGCTATTATTTGAAAAGTGATATGGATTTGGTCGATTTATTCATAGGCTCAGAAGGCACCTTAGGACTCTTTTCTCAAATAGAAGTAAAAATACATGTGAAACCTAAGCAAATTTATCCCATTTATCTTTTTTTCGATGAAGAAATAAAAGCCTATAATTTTTCAAAAATTTTAAAGTTGAATGAGAATAGAGAAAAAATAGGAATTATATCCTTGGAATTTTTTGATGAAAGATCAACAAACCTCGTAAAAGACAAATATCGTGATATATTTGGTGAAGAAGCGAATTCAATACTCTTTTTAGAGATTAAAGAAGAAAAAGGAAAGGAATTGGATAATCTTGAGAAACTATTGGAAGAAAAAGGAAACATAAAAAGTGCTGTTTTTAGCGAAGAAGATATAGCCAAAACTAAGGAAATAAGGCATGAAATCCCCGCAACGATAAATTCAATCGTTAGAAAATACGGTTTGAAAAAAATTGCTTCAGACATAGCGGTTCCTAGTGATAAATTGGATGAGATGTATAACACTTACGTAGAAAATGGCAAAAGCAGTGGTATCGATTACTATATATTTGGTCATATAGGAGATGATCATCTACATTTTAACTTTCTTCCTAAAAATAAAGAAGAAATGATGAAAGGTTGGAAGATAATAGCTAGATTTTTAGAAAAAGCAGTTACTTTAGGCGGAACCGTTACAGCTGAACATGGATTAGGGAAAAAGGCTATACCTATCAACGATCAAGAGAAATATTTAATAGAGTTCATGTATAAGGAAGAAGAAATAAGAGAGATGCTAAAAGTCAAAAAGGCTCTCGATGAAAAGCTAATTCTAAACGTTGGAAATATCATTCCTCTGAAATACTACTGAATTATTGCTTCGTAAATTATGTATTCATCTACAATTTTTAAACCAGAGCTTAATAGTGCTTTAATTGTAGCACTGCATTTATGGGAAAATATGATTGTTCTTTCAAAATTTGGCTTCAATTTTATTAACAAGCTTTTGAGAAATTTTAACAGCTTATTTGCATTTTGTTCATGTATATCAACATAACATGTTTGAAAATACTGGTTGTATCTGCTCATATAATCTGCGATTATTAGATTTTCATTATCAAAGTAGACTCTATTTAATTCGCACTTCTCTTTTAACCATGCAAGATTTAGATCATACCATATATAGCTGTCTTGATATAATTTCCCTGATTCTTCAAAACAGCTGCGCTCATTAAGAAAATTGTATATTTCTTCATGATTTAGCTTTTGAATTTCAATATCTTCTTTATTTAAGTCCATCGAATCAAGAGACCATTCAATCCATCTTACATATGGTCTGAATGGTGTCTTTACAAGGTGTTTTTGAGCTATAACGTTTTTAGATGACGTTACCAATCTAGCTTTGTTTATTCCTTTATTTTTACAGTATTTAATTCCTTCCAAATTAAGAGCTGTTCCAATTCCTCTTCCTTTCATATTCTGTTTAACCCTTGCAGCTTCAAACCAGGCGACGTTTTCATTCTGAATGAAAACATGCGAGAAACCTACAAGATTATTATCTTCAAAGGCTAAGATAATTTGTCCTTTATTATCATCCAGCCATTTCTTAACTTCGTTTAAAACATAATCTTCTGGATAATTCTTTCTTAGGAAATCTAAGATAATTCCATAATCATCTCTTTTTGCATACCTAATTTCTATTTGTGCCATAAGTTAAAGAATTCTTATATTTTATTATTTCTTCTTCTAATCTTTTAATTAGAATTTTAGATTTTACCAGATAGCCATTTAAAATTTCAATTAATGAATCTATATTTTCAAAATTGATAAGATAATTTCCTTTAAATTTTAACGGGAAATCAATTCTCATGCTAGAAAACAATTCAAGAACATAACGTTCTTCATTTATTGCAAGTATTCCACTGTGCTTAAAACCTATTCCTCTTGCTATCTTTAGCATCTTATAAGCATCGCTAAGATCTTTGCAAGCTATATGAATGATAGGAGATTGAACTGATATCCAAACATTTTCTCCATCTAATTTCTCTATAATTTTTATCAAATCTTCTTTACTAATTGGGAAATGAAACTTTGCTAAGCTCTTCAAATTATTTCTTTTACTGAAAGAAGGGCCTTCAAGAAACTGAATTCTCCCACTACAAGAACTTAGCGTATAGAAGTTATCCAATGAGTTAATAAGTTTAAGTAAGTTTAAAATATCAGAATCAACTCTCCCCTTAATAACATCTTTTTCTAACCTGCCAATGAAATACTTCCTTCTTTCTTCCCAGGCCTTTTGCCTTTTATCCACTATGAATTTAGAAAGTTATGTAGAAAATTAATTTTTTGATATATTATTCTATCAATATGATATAAATAGAGAGAAATTTTATGAACCTTCTATTGAACTTGCTTCAAAGGAAGAAATTAGAAATATTCAAAGGAAAAGGCTAAAGCATATACTATATTATGTATATGAAAGAAGTGCTTTCTGTAAAAGATTATTAAAGGAAAATAATGTTCATCCAGACGATTTCAATGATTTAGAAGATATTAGAAAATTTCCCTTCACAACAAAAGAAGATTTGATAAAGTATTCAATCCCTATGGTGGAGATTTTCTTTGCCTGACCTCCTCCCCACCCTAGAAGGTTGAGGGTTCCCTTTTAGAGAAGTTCATTGGTTTCCAGCATTGATTCGTGGCTACATCTCGCATTTGCTGGACAGTCGGGAGGATCAGAGCTTCCCCCATTTGATCAGGTTTCAAAGAAAAGAAACCTTTATATAAAGGGTTGCCAGCCCTATATCTGGATTCTAATAAGAATCCTTCATTAAATAAAAACGATTGCCATACTGAATGCTCCTCCTTAAGTCCCATTATGCCCTCTATCGAGCTTAGGAGGAGCGTCACTGAATTTCCTAAGAGAAATTCAAATTTTAATTATTTAAGCCTTTTCATCCCCGCCATAAATGGCGAGGCTTTCATTTATGTAAAAAGAGAAGATTTAATTGGTTGGCATATGACAAGCGGTACAACAGGTAGACCAGTTTCAGGACCTTATACAAACAATGACTAGTGGACATGGATGAAATTAATGGCAAGATGCTTAGTTACAGCAGGTGTTAGAAAAGGAGATATACTTTTGAATCTTTATGGCTATGGATTATTTACAGGTGGTTTAGGATTTCATCAAAGTAGCCATTTAATTGGCGCTGCTGTAATACCATGGGGTGTGGGAAGGACTGAAGGATTAATACAGACCATTTTGGACTTTGCTCCTACTGTAATTACAAGAAATGAAAGCCTCGCCCTTTAGGGCCTGGATGAAAAGATTAAATATTTTAAAAAGATATTTTCTTTAAGCATGGCAACAACGCTTCTCCCCAGCTCGATTGAGGGCTTTATGGGACTGAGGGAGAAGCATCCAGTATACAGCAAACTTTTTATTTTGTTTTTCGATGAGGATCCCTTGTTAATTTTATCTAATTTCGGGATCCTGAGAAATATAAATGGGGGTGGTTCTCTGTGCCACCTTACTGCTCCTCAGATGCGAGATGTAGCTACGAATCAATTGAGGGGAACGATGAATCGCTTTGAAAAGGGAAACCCTCGACCTTTTCAAGGCGGGGAGGAAGTCAGCTGAAGGAAGTCTTCCTAGATACGAAGGGAAATCCAAAAGAATCATATTCGTTAGTTGATATACATTTAAACTAAAAATATAGAAAAAGTTATAAAAATTTATTTTTAATTCTAATTTTATAGATGAGCTCGAAAATTTTGGAGGAATTGAAGCACTTCATTAATGGAAAATTTGAAGATTCTGAAAATAAGGATAGATTTTCCTTCTTAAATCCTTCCAATAACGAAGTAATTGGAAATATTCCCGTTGGATGTAAGGAAGATGTTGATAAAGCTGTTATTGCAGCAAATAGATCTTTTAAAAACTTATGGAGCAAAATGCCAATTTCAAAAAGATCCGATCTTATTTATGATATTTCAAGATTAATAATGAAGTATTCTCATGAATTATCTTATATTGAAGCTATCAATACGGGAATACCGATAACTCAAGTAAGAGCTCAAATCGAAAGAGCCGCTGAAAATTTCAAGTTTTTCGCAGAAATTGCAGATAAAGTACTTGGAGAAGCTTATGTTTTCGATGACAAATTCATTAATTATGCAATAAGACAACCGATTGGTGTAGCTGCTTTAATAACTCCATGGAATACGCCTTTAATGCTTGAAACATGGAAAATTGCTCCATGTATAGCTACAGGAAACACATGCATATTAAAACCTGCTGAATGGACGCCATTAAGTGCTAACAAACTAGCTTTAATAATACATGAAGCAGGAATCCCAGAAGGAGTTTTAAACATAGTGCATGGAATTGGCGAAGTTAGTGGCGCTGAACTAGTAGCTCATCCAGGCGTAAAGCTAGTGTCTTTTACAGGAGAAACAGTAACTGGAATGGAAATAATGAGGAACGGTGCATCAACCTTAAAGAGATATTCGATGGAACTTGGAGGAAAAAATCCAGCAATAGTATTTTCTGATGCCGACTTAAAAAGGGCATTGGATGCTGTAGTTTTCATGGCATATTCTTTAAACGGTGAAAGATGCACTTCAAATTCCAGAGTCCTTATTGAGGAAAAGATTTACGATGATTTTATTGAGATGATCCATGAGAGGATTAAAAGAATAAAAATAGGAGATCCTTTGGATGAAACAACCGAACTTGGACCATTAGTTAGACCTGAGCATTGGGATAGAGTAAAGAAATACATAAACATAGGAATTGAAGAAGGTGCTAAGCTAGTATACGGAGGAGAAAGACCAGAAAGATTTAAGAGTGGAAACTATTTGATGCCGACTTTGTTTAAAGACTGTAGTAAAGAAATGAAAATAGCAAGGGAAGAAATATTCGGACCAGTTTTAATTGCAATGAAGTTCAGAAGCGAAAATGAAGCAATTGATATATCAAATGATACTATTTACGGCTTAACCGCTTATATTTGGACAAAAGATATTGAAAGAGCAAACAGGATTGCAAAAGAATTGGAATGTGGAATGATTTGGATAAACTCTCATAGCGTAAGGGATCTTCGAACACCTTTTGGAGGAGCAAAATATAGTGGAATAGGAAGAGAAGGAGGAAGATTCAGCTTCGATTTCTATACAGAGTGGAAAACAATACAAGTTGCACTTGGAACGCATAAAATACCTACATTTGGTTTGAATAGATAAAAATGGGGGCTAGAACTGGAAAACAATACTTGGAGGAAATAGATAGTACGCCTAGGGAAGTTTGGTACGGAGGAGAAAAAATTACTCATGGAATAACAAAGCATCCCGCCTTTAAAGGAATAGCTCAGACAATGGCAAAGCTTTATGATTTGCAACATGATCCTGAACTTATCGATATAATGACATATATTTCACCCAAAAGCGGAGAAAGAGTGGGAACAAGTTTCCTAATGCCAAAGACAATAGAAGACTTAGCTAAGAGAACAAGGATGATGAAAATATGGGCTGATTATTCCTTTGGACTCCTCGGCAGAACACCTGATTATTTAAATAGCGCTTTAATGGCAATGGCAGCAGCTTCTGAATTTTTTGGAAAGAATGCAAAAGTCAACTTTGCTGAAAACGTTGTAAAATATTATGAATATGTTAGGGAAAAGGATCTTCTATTGACTCACACTCTTATTAATCCCCAAGTTAACAGGTCTGTTGGTCCATCAAAGCAAGTAGATCCGTTTATTGCAGCAAGAATAGTTGAGAAAAATTCTGAAGGTGTCGTTGTAAGAGGAGCTAGGATGCTGGCGACATTTCCTTTAGCAGATGAGATTTTGGTTTTTCCTTCGACCGTTTTAAGATCAGGTCAGGACGATATGCCTTATGCAATGGCCTTTGCTTTACCTGTTAGTACACCAGGATTGAAATTCATTTGTAGAGAGAGCTTTGCAAATGAATCTAAATTGGATCATCCTCTATCTTCTAGATTCGATGAGCAAGATGCGGTTGTTGTATTCGATGATGTTTTAGTTCCTTGGGAAAGGATTTTCATTCTTGAAGATCCCGAAAGAGCCAATTTGTATAGCGATGCAACAAATGCAGTTGTTTTCATGGCGCATCAATCTTTAATAAGAGAAATATCCAAATGCGAATTTGTTTTAGGTCTCGCAACCTTAATGGCTGAAACCATTGGAATAGATCAATTCCAACATGTTCAAGAAAAGATAGCTGAGATAATAATGATAACTGAATCAATGAGAGCATTTTTAGTAGCTAGCGAAGCTAATGCAACAATAAGCCAGTGGGGAATACTTACACCAGATAAAACTTTCTTGAATGCCGCAAGAAACCTATGGCCAAGATTAGCACATAGGTTAAATGAAATAATAAGGCAGCTTGGAGCAAGCGGTCTAATGACAATTCCGCCTGCTGATATTTTGAATTCAGAAGCAAGGAAATATGTTGATAGGTATTTGCAGGCTAAATTAGCAAATGCTGAAGAAAGGTTAAAGCTCTTCAAACTAGCATGGGATTTTGTAGGAACTTCATTCGGTAGCAGACAGGATTTGTATGAATTCTTTTTCTTTGGAGATCCTGTTAGAATGGCTTCAAATCTTTACAACTGGTATAATAAAGAAAAATTCAAAGAAAGAGTAAAGAAATTCCTTCAAAGAAATGAGCTTTGAAATAGTTAAGGCTTCACATACAGAGTTTTTGGTAACAGATTTAAACAAAGCCTACGAATTTTACGTAGAAACTTTAGGATTTTATCCAACTTACGCTGACGAAAAACATTTATATTTAAGAGGAATGGAAGATAGATTTCATCATTGCTTAGTACTAACAAAATCAGATAAGCCAGGTGTAAAACACATAGCCTACAAAGTAAGCAAGCCTGAGGATCTAGAGAAGTTAGAGAAATTTTTCATTAAAAAAGAAATCGAAGTTGCTTGGATTGAGAAAGATTATGAATTGGGACAAGGTAAAGCTTTAAGAATTCAAGATCCCTTAGGTTTTCCAGTAGAATTCTTTTATGAAATGCAACGCGTTGATTGGTTTCTTCAGAAATATCATCTTTATAAAGGAGCGAAAATTTTAAGATTAGATCATTTCAACGTTCAAGTTCCAGATGTAGAATTTGCCTATAATTGGTATGTAAATGAGCTGAATTTCAAATGTATAGAAATAACTGAAACAGAGGACATTCCTCCTAAAATTTGGGCAGCTTGGCTTAGAAGAAAACATACAACGCATGATATTGCCTTGATGACAGGAATAGGTCCTAGGGTTCATCATGTAGCATTTTCTGTTCCAGACAGAGTAGCGATTATGGATTGTAGCGATATTTTAGCTTCAAAGGATTTAATTTCAAGTATGGAAAGAGGTCCTGGAAGGCATGGAATAACAAATGCTTTCTTTCTGTATCTAAGAGATAATGATGGTAATAGGATTGAATTGTATACAGGAGATTATCTTACTGCTGATCCTGATTGGGAACCTATAAAATGGAAGCTGAACGATCCAAAAAGGCAAACTTTCTGGGGTGCACCAGCTCCAAAAAGCTGGTTTGATGAAGCAATGTTAGTAAAAAGCATAAAGAACGATTCTTTCATTGAAGTAAAGAAACCGAAAATTCAAGATAAACCAAGCTACATAACAGGCTTGCATTAATTACCACCACATAATTTCTTCAGCTACATAAGCTTTCTCTGGAGGAAGGATCGTTGTATATTGCTGATTGTAATACACTAGTGGAAACTTGTTGCTGAGTTTTTTTGCGTTTAAAACTTTTCCTAAAACAATTGAATGATCACCTCCCTCATAGATACTATATTTTTCGCACTCCATAAAGGCTATTACGCCTTTAATTATTGGAGAACCAGTTTTTTCGAAGAAATACTCTATTCCCTCAAATTTATCGACCAAACCAAGCCTTCCTGCAAATCTATCTGAAACAGTTTTTTGATCTTCAGCTAAAATATTAACCGCAAAATTTTTGCAATCAACCATAGCTTGATGAAATTTTGATTGCTTGGATACAGAAACCATTATCAAAGGAGGATCCAAAGATATGCTTGTGAAAGCGCTGACAGTTAGTCCTAATACTTTTCCGCCCAATGAACATGTTACAACTGTCACGCCCTGTGGATAAGAACGCATAACTTCCTTTAAGGATTCCTTTAAACTTTCCACAGAAATTACTTAAAGTAAAAGACTTAAATTGTTTTCCCCTCAACAACAAAGTTTTTCAATGATCCTATTTTCTCTATAGTAATTTCAACCACGTCTCCTGGTTTTAAAGGATGAATTCCTTTTGGGGTTCCTGTGAGTATTAGATCTCCTCTTTTTAAAGTAGTAAAACTGGATAAAAACTCTATTATCTTAGGGATTGTGTGGATCATCAGACTTGTGTTGCTCTTTTGCTTTATCTCTCCATTTACTTTGGTTTCTATATCAAGTTTAGGGTCAACACCTATTTCGTCCAATGTGACAATCCAAGGTCCAACTGGACAGAACGAATCGAAGCCTTTGGCTTTAATTGGCGGCCGGAAAGTTGATGTTATAAAATCTCTCGCAGTTACATCATTTGCAATAGTATATCCAAGTATATAATTAGCTACTTCGTTTGCTTTTACTTTCCTACAATCTTTACCAATTACTATAGCAAGCTCTCCTTCATAATGTAAGAAATTTACACCCCTTGGATAGATTATACTTTCCATATGAGCAACAATGCTACTTGTTGGTTTCATAAATACAATAGGTTCTTCCGAAGTTTTTAGTCCGAGTTCATCAGCATGATCAGCATAGTTTAAAACAAGCCCAAATATGTTTCTTGGTTCGCATGGCGGTAGGAATTTTAGGCTATTAATTTCAAAATACTCTCCCTCAGATTTTACTAAGTTATCCTCAATTATTCCTTCTATAACTTTATTCTTATACAAAAAACGTCCAATTCTCATTGATTCTTCTCAGCTTTGAAAAATTCTTCCAAAATTCCAATAAGTTTTTCCTTTTTATCCTTCGATAAATTGGTAAGCGGAGGCCTAAAAACTGGCTTGATTTTCCCTAAGTATGCCAAAGCCTCTTTCACGGGAATTGGATTTGTATCTACAAAGAGAACTTCATTTACTGGAAGAAGCTTATAATGGAGCTTCCTTGCTTCAACCCATTTTCCTTCTTTGGTCAGATTATATAAATCAGCTAATTTTCTAGGTAAAATATTTGCAGTCGCACTAAAATATCCAGCACCCCCTATTGCTAATAAAGGAAAACAAAGAGATTCAATTCCTGAATATACAAGAAAATCTTCGCCGCATTCCAATATGTCCTTACTCATTTGATCAAAATTAGTATTTGCCTCCTTGATTCCTACAATATTGGAGCACCTTTCTTTAAGCCTCTTTAAAGTTGATGGCTCTATATTTGTACCTGTTCTTAAAGGTATGTTATAAATTATTATTGGGATTGATACAGAATTTGCGACTGCTTTGAAATATTCGAATATTCCTTGCTGATTAGGTCTTGAATAATACGGAACCAAAACTAAAGCAGCATCGCAACCTGTTTTTTCGGCATATTCTGTTAACTCTATTGTATCTTTTAAATTTCCACAGCCTGTTCCCGGAATTACAGGTACTTTGTTTCCTACATATTTGGTTACTTCTTTTATTAGCTCTTTCTTTTCTTCCAATGTTAAAGATATTGTTTCTCCGGTACTTCCTGCAATTGATATACCATGTGATCCATTTTTTATTTGCCAATCAATAAGCTCAAAAAGAGAATCAAAATCTATTGTTAAGTCTTCATTAAAAGGTGTAACCAAAGGTACGATTGAACCTTTTAAATTTTCTTTCATAAATAGTGATTGTATTTTAAGTTAATTAATTTGAAAGATTCATATACTCTATGGATAAAGAGATAGTTGATCTCACAGTAAATCTTGTAAAGATACCAACTTTGAATCCCCCAGGAAGCAATATGAACGAAGCTGCTAATTTTATAGTTGATTGGTTTAAAAATAGGGGAATTGAGGCTAACATAAAAGAATATGAAAAGGGTTGGCCTACAGTAGTTGCTGAGGTAGGAAATAAAAGAAGCAACAGATCAATAATGCTAAACGGTCATTTTGATGTTGTACCAACAGGAGATGAAAGGTCTTGGAAGTTTCCTCCTTTCGGAGGAGTAATAGCTGATAATAAAATTTACGGAAGAGGAACTACTGATATGAAAAGTGGAGTAGCATTGGCAATGTATCTGGCTTATGAACTGGCAGATAAGGTTGATTATAAACTAATATTTTCAGCAGTTTCTGATGAAGAAACAGGGGGTTTTAGATGTGCAAAACATTTAGCTGAGGAATACAATTTTGATTTCGCAATCATTCCGGAGCCAAGCGGTCCATCTTCTTTAATCATAGGAGAAAAAGGTTTAATGCAGGTAAGGCTTATTTCTAAGGGCATTCCTGCACATGGAAGCTTGCCTTCTTTGGGTGAGAATGCTATAAGTAAAATGATTTTGGATCTAATGAACCTTTCAAACATAAGCAAAGTTGAAGTAGAAATTCCAAACGAACTAAAGGATGTGATAAATGAAACAAAAAAGGAGTTGCTGAAAGAATATGAAAAACCGATTGAAGATTTCAAGGATGTTGAGAGAATATCTTTCAATATCGGTGTTATAAAAGGCGGAGTTAAAGTAAACGTAGTAGCAGATTATTGTGAAGCTGAGATTGATATGAGAATACCTCCTGGAATAAAATTTGAAGAAGCTTTTAATCATGTTAAATCTCTCGTTAAAAATTCAGAAATAAATGTAATCCAAAGTTCTCAGCCTAACTACTCTTCTCCTAATAATGCTTTTATAAGGAACTTTTCAAATACAGCGAATAAAATCTTGGGAAGCTCAAAGTTTATGCTAATTCCAGGTGCAACTGATGGAAGATACTTTAGAAGTAAAGGAAAACCTGTTTTGATATACGGTCCTGGAAGTTTAGCTATTGCCCACAAATACGATGAATTTGTTGAAATAGAAAACATAGAAAAGTGCTATAGAACTTTAAAGAATTTCCTTGAAAAGCCTTTCTGAATGAGAAAAACAAAAATAATAGCAACTCTAGGACCTAAATCGATTGATAAAGTTAAGGATCTTGCCAAATACGTCGATGTATTTAGAATAAATTTTGCATACGGAAATGAAGAAACACATAAACAATATTTCGATGCAATAATTGATTCAAAGAAGAACGCTGCAATATTGGTTGATCTTCCAGGTCAAAAAATAAGAATCGGTGAATTGAAAGAAAAAATGTTTTTAAAAAGAGGTGATTTAATAGTTTTTTCACAAACTGAAGGAGTGCCTGTTGAGGATACAATATTCTACAGTACAGTTAAAGAAGGACACGAAATAATTATAGGTGATGGAAACATTAAAATAAGAATAACGAAAGCGGATGATGGGAGAGTTGAAGGATATATTATTGAAGGAGGACTACTCACTTCAAGGGAGGGCATCAACATACCTAGAACCCAAATTCCTTCGGGAATCACTGAAAATGACTTAATTCTTTTGAATGAAGCGCTCAAGCTAGGTGCTGATTTCATAGGTTTGTCATTTGTTTTAAGCGAGAAAGATGTAATAAGAGCAAAGGAAATTGCAAAGGATAAAGCATGGATTATTTCTAAAATTGAAAAAATTCAAGCTTTGAAAAGACTTAGGGCTATAATTGAAGCTAGCAATGGAATTATGGTAGCAAGAGGAGATCTAGGAATTGAAATAGGAATTGAAAAGGTTCCTTTTGTTCAAAAGAGAATTGTTGAAATAGCGAAATCTTTAGCAAAGCCTGTGATCGTTGCAACACAGGTTCTAGAATCCATGGTAAACAATCCAATACCTACAAGGGCTGAAACAACCGATGTTGTAAACGCCATAAATGAGGGTGTTGATGCAATATTACTTTCAGATGAAACAGCTGAGGGTAATTATCCTGTTGAAGCTGTTCGGTACTTGCACAGAATAATTAGCTTCGCTGAAATGAAAGTTATGAATCAGAAGAAACCTAAGCTAAAAGGAGCTGACGATGCGATTGCTTTAGCAACTTTAAACGTTGCAGAAATTTCAAAAGCGAAAATTATTGTTGCACATAGTAGAAGTGGAAACTCAATAATTAGAGTGGCTCGATTTAGACCTAGTATACCGATTTTGGGAATATGTCCTTCGATAGATCTTGCAAAAAAATTGAACATATGTTATGGAGTAATACCCATCGTTTCAAAGAAGAAGATGAAAAATATAAACGAAATAATAATGTTTGCTGAGAAAACAGTCAAGAGAAATTTCAAATACAAAGGCACCATTGTTATTACGGGAGGCGATCCTAAGCTAGAAGAAGGAAGGACGGATTTCATAAAACTTCATAATTTAAATTGAGCAACATATAAATTATTATTACTTTATTTTAATTTGTTAATTTTCATTATTCAGAAACTTTTAAAGATAATATTTTCCTAATTGGCTTCGAATTTATTTCATCTATCATGATTCAATTTATGAGCTTTAAAGCGTGCAATTGCCAATGTAGTGCTTTTTGAATTTATATCGCTGTTGATAAAAAGAAGCTACGAGAAATTTCATTTTAGAAATTTAAGAGCCAAAAAGATAAACTTAATAAAATTGAAAAGTATAAAATTTAGCGTTGTTCTTGAAGGAGATAAGGATATCGAGACATATATTTCAATTTTAGATAAGGCTGAAAAATATGGATTTTATTCTCTACAGATTTATGAACATATACCTTTCAAACCAAGCATGCTTATCATTAGTCATTTAGCACATTACTTAAAAAAAATAAAGATAGGCCCTGTCACAATTCCTTTCTTTTTGAACGATCCTCTCATACTAGCTAGAAACATCGCTTTTTTACAAGAAATTACAAATAATAAAATTATTCTTGGAATTTCAAGAGGTGCATATTCAAGTTATCTTTGCAACAAAGTTGATAGAAGGTTGTCAAAGTTTATTGATTATTTAAAATGCGTTGAATCTATTTTTGAAAATAAAGAATTTAAGGGAAACTATTACGAGTTCAAATCTTCGGAAAACCTTTCTTGGATTAAGAATAAGATTCCAGAAATATATGTAGGAACTTCTGGACCTAAACTTTGCTATGAAGCTTCAAAAATAAAAATTGTAAGAGGAATTGTTGTAGATAACTTGTGGAACCCTGAATATGCAAGTAAGATGAAAGCTATTATTAATAAGGCAATTCAAGATTCCAATAGAAAAGATAAAGTCGAACTCGTTGCTAGACCCTTTGTTTATTTAGATGATGATTATGAAAGAGCCAAAAGAAAAATGGAGATAATTCTTAAATCATATCTTCCTGAGTTGGTAGGAAAATCTCCCATGTTAGGTAGTGCAAGCAAAAACGGAATAGATGTAGAAAGGCTAGCATGTATAGGACCGTTAAATAAAATCGAAAGGGAGATCGATTCAATAGTAAAGGCAGGCGTAGATCACATATGCTTCGGTCATCCACTAGGAGATAATATTATCGCAGCAATTGAAAAATTAGGTAAAGAATTGGTTTCAAAATTTTCATACTTATCAAATTGAATATTTACTTAATATATCAAATTCCTTGTTCATAAAAATTTATATTGTTAATTAGTTTAAAAAATTTAATAAACCTTATTTTATTAATAAAGAAAAAAATAAAATTTTAAAAACTCTAAATCCTGCTCTGATTGTCAAAATTCGAAATTTGAATCATTTTATTCAAAACATATTTAAGTATGTTCCCATGCTTAATGTAGTTTACTTCAACTTCAGTTTCAATCATCAAAATCCCTTTTGTTCTTATTACATTACCATCATTTCCAATAAACTCTATTGAAACTTCCTTCTTTGGACGAATGTCATCAAGTCCGTATATGTTGACAATTTCATCCCCTTTTATTCCAAGCTCCTTCCAATTTTTGATTTGAATTGGCAAGACACCCATCGCTACTAGATTGCTTCTATGAATTCTTTCAAAGCTTTCAGCAAGAACCGCTCTCACACCTAACAACTTAGTAACCTTAGCCGCCCAGTCCCTTGAGCTTCCAGAACCGTACTGTTTCCCTGCAACTATTACTAATGGGACATTTTCTTTCTTGTAAATTTCAGAAGCTTCATAAACAGTTAATATTTGGCCATCAGGTAAATGCTTTGTATATCCTCCTTCTATCTCAACTAAGTAGTTTTTAAGCTTGGGATTGGCAAAGCCTCCCCTTAGCATTACTTCGTGATTTCCTCTTCTTGAACCATATGTGTTTAAATCCTTTACACCTAAGGATAGTAAATACTTTCCTGCAGGAGATTCAGGCTGTATAGGACCTGCAGGTGAAATATGATCTGTTGTTATCTTATCTCCAAGTAAAAGCAAAATTCTGGCACCTTTAATATCGCCAACATTCTCTTCTTTCATGGTTAACCAAGGTGGTTCCTTTATGAAAGTTGAATTTTCGTCCCACTTAAATACATCGCTCCTTTCAACATTTAAAGTGTTCCAGTTTTCATCCCCTTCAAAGATCCTTTCATATTTTATCTTATAAAGCTCAGGATTGAAAGCATGATTGATATATTGTTTTATTTCGCTTAATTTAGGCCAAATGTCTTTTAAATAGACAGGCATGCCGTTCGAATCATAGGAAATCGGTTCATTGTAAAGGTCTATATCTAAAGAGCCAGCTATAGCATACGTTACTACAAGAATTGGAGAAGCCAAGAAAGTTCCTCTTAAGTAAGGATTAATTCTTCCTTCAAAATTTCTATTCCCGCTTATTACTCCAAAAACGCTTATTTTATTTTCAATAACATCGGCTTCAACCTGTTTTAGAAGTGGTCCAGAATTACCTATACATGTAGTGCATCCATAACCTACAATATGAAAACCTAAAGCTTCAAGATATGGCATTAATCCTGTATTTTTCAAGTATTCTGTTACAACCGTTGAACCGGGGGCCATGCTTGTTTTCACATACGGCTTTACTCTTAATCCCAGTTCAACAGCTTTCTTTGCTAATATTCCTGCACCAAGCATTACCGTAGGATTAGAAGTATTTGTGCAGCTAGTTATGGAAGCGATGGCTACAGAGCCGTCTTCCACAAATTTCCCTTTTCTCTTTTTTTGAATAATCTTAAGGATTTCCTCTTTTACTTTACTTAAAGGAATTCTTTCATCAGGATTGCGAGGACCTGCTAATGATGGTTCAATTTCTGATAAATCTATTTCAACAACATCTGAATACAGGGGTTCATAGGAATAAAATAGCCCCTGTAACTTAACATATTTCTCAACAATCTCAGTACTACGAGCTGTGTTTTTAAGATATTCCAAAGTTTGATCATCTATTGGAAAATATGCAGCTGTTGCACCATATTCAGGAGACATGTTTGCTATTGTAGCTCTATCTGGAACGGATAGCAAAGATAGAGAAGGACCAAAGAATTCTACAAATTTTCCTACAACTCCTTTTTTCCTTAAAGTTTCAGTTATGAAGAGAACAACATCAGTCGGTGTTGTTCCTTCTTTTATTTCTCCAACTATTTTAACTCCAATGACTTCAGGAACAGTCATGTAATAAGGCTCTCCAAGCATTACAGCTTCAGCTTCAAGCCCACCAACACCCCAAGATAGAACGCTCAATCCGTTTGCCATTGTTGTATGTGAGTCAGTTCCGATTACTAGTTCAGGGAAAGCGAAAGTGTTTCCTCTTACATTTTCTGAACTAATAACCTTGCTTAGATATTCAAGATTTACCTGATGGATTATTCCATTTCCTGGAGGAACAATTCTTAGATTTGAAAAACTTTCCTTTGCCCATTTAAGAAGCATGTATCTCTCTTTGTTTCTTTCGTATTCTGCTTTTAGGTTCAAATAAAAAGCATATTTTGTTCCAAAATAATCTACTTGAATTGAATGATCAACTATAAGATCTGAAGGAATGATCGGATTTACTATTTTTGGATCAATACCTCTCCTTTTTACTTCACTTCTCATTGCTGCTAAATCAACTATCAAAGGGACACCGGTATAGTCTTGTAGTAATACCCTTGTTGGCATTATAGCCAATTCCTTTCCTACTTCCCATTTAAGAATCGATTCCAAATCTTCTTGAGTTATCTTCTTTCCGTCTAAATTCCTTGCTACATTTTCTATAAGAACTTTTATTGAATAAGGATACTTGCTTATTTTATATCCTCTCTCTTCAAACTGCTTCAAAGGATAATAAATAAGCTCTGAGCTATTCACTTGAAATCTTTCAGTCTCAATATCCATTGTTTATCACATATAACAATAAACTTAAAAATGTTTCACGATAAAATTATCGAGTTGAAAAACTACCAAATTCATTATGCATTAAACTTTCATGAAATTACTAAGCATACTTATTCTAGCGTAAGAACTATTAGGCACTATCTAGATTGGCAAAATAGACCTTATCCTTTTAAAGTGTACTCAAACTTGCCTAAAATTATGCTAAGCAAAAATGTAGAAAAGCCAAATATTGAAACACACAAGGCATTGGAAACTCCTTATGAATATATAAGGGAATTAGATATGAAAGATCTTTCAGAAATTCTCTTCTTTTCTTATGGAATTACAAGAATAATGAATTTTGGTTATGAAACATATCATTTCAGAGCGGCTCCTGCTACAGGTGCATTGTATCCTATTGAAATTTACGTTATTGTAAACTATGTAAAAGGATTGGAAAATGGAGTATATCACTTTGATCCTGGAGAGTTCAATCTTACAATGATCAGGAAAGGAGATTATATGGGCTATCTTTATGAATATTCTGGAAGAAACGAAATACTCAGAAGGGCATGTGTTGCCTTCATTTTTTCTTCTCTGGCGTGGAGAAATGCTTGGAAATATAGAGAAAGATCCTATAGACATTGGTTTTGGGATTGCGGAGTAATAATTGCCAATATGATAGCCCTTTTAAATTCAAAAAAACTTAAAAGTGAAGTCATTATGGGATTTGTCGATGAGAAAATAGACAAGCTTATAGGAATAGATGGAATAGAAGAAGCAACAGTTGCAATATTGGCTGTAGAAGGAAATAAGGAAATTGATTATAAGAATGAAGAAGTTACTGCTATAAATCCTGATTATGTAAAAGTTTCAAAAAACTCCAAGATTTACGATGAAATAGTAAAAATAAACAAAGCTTCATCCCTTGTAACACCTGAAGAAGTTATTGATTGGTTGAAAAATTGTATTTTTAGTTTAAATGAAACACATGAATTTAAAGATAAAGTACCATTAGACTTGCCAATAGATATTTCAACTGATACATTGGGAGAAACTATACTCAAAAGAGGTTCGACTAGAAAATTCAGCTTAGACCCTATTTCTTTCCAACAGCTTTCCATTTTACTTCATTATTCTACAAAGCCGATCGTAGCTGATTTTTTACCATTAACAGGTCAGAGCCTTATAGATGTTTACTTTATAGCTAATAATGTAGAGGGCCTACAAGAAGGAGCATACTACTATAATAAAGATGCAAAATTTTTGGAGGTGATAAAAAAAGGAAAATATAGGAAGGTTGCTGGTTACTTATGCTTGGAGCAAGAACTAGCTGCTGAAGCTAGTGCGGTTTTCTTTTTAATGTCAAACTTAAAGGAAATCTTAAAAAGGTTAGGAAACAGAGGATATAGAGTAGCTCAAATTGAAGGCGGCATAGTTGCGGGAAGAATATATTTGATGAGCTATTCATTAAATCTAGGAGCAACTGGATTGACTTTCTACGACGACGAAATAACTGAATTCTTTTCCCCACATGCTGAGAATAAAAATAATATAATAGTGGTAGCAGTTGGTAAACCTGCTTACAGATCTAAAAAAGGGAAAATTTACATACAAGCCGTTAATCATGATGAATATTTGAGGCAATTTGGTCTAGTTAAAAATTAAATAGATTCTTAGTTTATAAAATCAATAGATTGATAAAGATAAGAGCAGTAACAGAGATGTGTGGTGATGAAAGAGGATTTGTAGCTATTCTACATCCTTCAACTGCTGAAATGAGTTTAAAAATTGCCAAAAGTAAATTGGAAAAAATAATCATAGATACTAGGATTTTTACGAGGGGAATTTACAAAGGCAAGTTGATTAGTATTTACAAAAACGGTAAAATAACGATTAAAGATGTAGATAATAAAGAAATAGCAACAAAGATATTTTACGAGTTAGTGGAAGGTTAGATATTTTAATATGAAAATGTTTTTAATTTGCCTTCTCAAATAAAACAGTCGTGTTTCAATTCTAATCATTATTAAGATATATAATAATTCATTAAATATTATATAAATTAATTTATTTAATGAATTATGCAGATAAAGTCCACTATAATTAGTTAAATTCAATCTTAAATAGCACTTAATTAAGTTGTTCCGTATGGATCCAGTTCTAGCATCTTTAGGACTTTTAGTATTCCGTCTCATATTCGGAATATCACTGATACCACATGGCCTAGCAAAGATTAAAGGATATTCTCAGACAAAATCCTGGATGAAACAAATAGGTTTGCCAGGAATAATAACAGATTTAACAATACTTATTGAGGTAATAGGCGGATTGCTGGTAATATTTGGAACTCTTAGTTTTATCGTAGCAATAATACTAATACTGTTCTTCTTAGGAACAACTATTTTAAGCATTTATAAATTCAAGAAACCAATTGCTACAGGAAATGTTCCAGGCTTAGATTTAGATCTTCTTTATCTGGCCGGATCCATTCTGTTATTATTCAGTGGACCTGGAGAATACGCAATATTTGCAGGACCTCAACTTTCAACCTTTATACAAATTTAAGGTATATAATAATTAATTTTTTAAATTTTAAAAATATACTATTTTTACAAATCCTTAAAGTTCTGAACTAGTTTTTAAAACATTGTTAGTTCCCTCATCAATTCGTAATAACATTTCTCATTTTATTAACGCAGACCTCGCCATGAATAGCGAGAATCCTCATTAATTTGGAGTTATATTTCACATCTGAATGGTAGTTAGAGGTTCAGAAAACCCTTTCAATAAGTTCAATATTCCTATTACTATCGTAAGAATTGCATCCTGTGATAAATTGTGCAATTGAATCAGCTAAACCATCGAGTTACACTAAGATATATTTCCAATCGCCTAAGCATAATTGGTTATCTTAAATGTTAAAAATACTACAAGAAAACTAGGATACTAATCTCATGTATCTGTTTTTGCAAATACAGCTAAATTTAAAACTTCTTCTAAAAACTTATCTTTATCATTTTTACAAAATTTTTGTCCTTTTATCATAGTTCATTGAAATAGAGATTGAAAATCTATTTAATTTTTTCACGATAAGATTTATAAATAGATTTAAATTTAATCAAGTATGGAACCAAAAGTATATAAATTATCTGAAGTTGTTGCAGAACAGTTAAATCCTGCTATTCAAAGAAAGGCAATATTTGGTGAGAAATCGACTTTTGCTCAATTCAATTTTAAGAAAGGAGCGCATGTACCAACACATAGCCATCTTTCAGAACAAATTACTTTTGTAATAAAGGGAAAGATGAGATTTAAAATTCAGGATAAAATATACACAGTGTCTGATAATGAAGTTCTTGTGATACCCAGTAATGCTCCACATGAAGCATGGATAGATGAAGATACATTGGAAATAGATTTCTTTGCTCCTCCAAGAGAGGATTGGTTACAAAAGAAGGATGACTATTTAAGAAAAAGCTAAGCTCAATAAATTTAAAAGCTTAATCGATTTTTTTAAAATTTTAATTTTTATGTATTTGAATAAGATTAAAAATTAATCTGCACTTCAACTATTTAAGAATAAAATCTGTTGAAACAGGCAAAAGATTGCTGAATGAATACAACTTAGCCTTATTTCTTTTGATCCTTCAGCTAAGTATCATTTAAAGGTCTCATTCGCAGGATCGATGGAAACTCTAAGTTAAGGTTTCGATAGAATGGAGGAATTCTTTTCATAATTTTAAATCCTTATCATTATCCTTCCATCCCTTTCTTCTGAAAAGAGACTTTTTATTGCTTCTGCTGTTTCTTCTAAATTGAACTCTTTCCATACTTTAACCTTTAATTTATTCGCTAATTTAGTTAATTCGTAAAATTCTCTTATTGTCCCCCCTGTTGTACCAATTATCGAGATATGCCTATTATACAAGCTTGATATGTTTAGTTGAAAATTATCTCCAGTTAAAACTCCAAAAGTTACAATCGTTCCTCCTGGTTTAAGTAAATTCATGCTTTGTTCCCAGAATTTAATTCCTAATGAATTTATAACAACATCTACCATTTCTCCTTCAGTAACTTCTTTTACCTTTGATAATGACTCTTCATAGCTAAAAACGTAATCTGCACCGAAATCTCTAAGCCATTTTTTTCTACTTATTGCTATTACATTAGCCCCCATCATTTTAGCCAATTGAACAGCAAACATTCCTGTATTTCCAGAAGCACCAAAAACAGCTACATAATCGCCTACCTTAACTCTAGCTTCAAGCAAAGCATGATAAGAGGTTAAGGCCGAAACCGGCAAACTTGCAGCTATATCCCAATCAAGATTTATTTTAAAGACGTTTTTTGCTTTGACGCTTACATATTCAGCAAATCCACCGTTTGTATCTGTACCAATTCTTCCTCCTCTTCTACATAACATCTCTTTTTTATCTAAACACATATCACAAGTTCCATCGAATATTCTAGTATATACAGCTACTTTATCTCCTTCAACAACATTTTTAACATTTTTTCCTACTCTATCAACTATTCCAGCAAATTCTCTGCCGGGTATATGAGGCAGGGGATTCACAGGTAATACGGTGACGGTCAAATAATCTACTGGGTTTACGCCTGCTTTTACTACTCTTATTAAAACTTCATCATCGTTTATTTTAGGTTCATCAACTTCTACAATTTTTAAATCTTCTAGACTTCTTTTTTCAAATAATGCAGCTCTCATCTTATATTATAATCGACATAGCAAAATTTATTTTCAAATATGGCTCTACATCCTATGAAGATTGAGTTTTATTAAATTCATCTAATCTTAAATGATAAACAGCCAATTTAAGCGAATCACGATTTTATTTCCCGTATTCTCTCAAATATTTGAAGTTAAAAATATCAAATATGGATTATAGCTGGTAATAAAAATATGGCAAAAATCAAATTAAACAGTACGATAACTGTAATTATAACATACAACTTATCTTTTTCCATAGCGAAACTAACTATACCAAGAACTATTCTAGCTATCGGTGTTGCAATTAATGTCAGCAAACCTAATATAATAAAGTTCAAACCATTAAACGAGAAGTTAAAAAGCATCTGAGGAACATTGAGTGAACTACTATTTACAGTTGAATTGATCATAGATAATTTTTCTAATGATATACCACTACTTTGACCTTGTATAAATAGAATTACAACACCAATAACAATAAGCAAAATGCTAATTATAACACCAACTCTAAGTGTTTGTCCAATGATCAACTCCATATCTACTTTATTTCTCATTTTTTATCCTTACCCTAATATAAACACCTATGATAAAAATTGCAGTTACAATGAATGGGATAAAATATTCATAAAAGAAGGGTAATAAAATACCTATTGCAACAATACCTCTTATTATCATCTCTATTCCCAAAAAAATTATAATACTTGAAAATATCCAACGTATAGTTTTATTAGTTATTTTTATTAAAATTTTAGTTCCAATAAAAGCACCTATTAATACTCCTATTGCAGTACCAGCAGCTATAAAAGGTTGAATATAACCTAAATACCAATATATGCTACTACCTGTAGCCGCAGTAACACCTATCATGAAATTGCTTGTAGTCGTTGAAACTCTCATTGGCAAATTCATTCCCCAATCCATTGCTAAAACCTTTAAAGCTCCGCTTCCTATTCCCAATAAACCACTTATTATTCCTGCAAAAAACATAATAATCTCAGCTAACCACCATCTGATTCCCCAATATTGAACTTCCTTTTTTAAGACGGGATCGAAGTATTTTCCGTTTAATTTGAATATTTTTGTTGTTTTATCGGGTTTTTTAGGCAAAGGTAATTCATATCTGCCCCTACTTAAAGTTGATGGAATGCTCGATATAAGGATAATTCCAAAAGATATGTAAATGATATAAGCTAAATTGTGTGAATATATGTACGATGCGATTAAGGAACCAATAATAGCCCCAAGCGTTGTAGCAATCTCTAGACCCATACCAATTCTTACGTTTGTTATTTTATCTTTTATGTAAGCACTCGCAGAACCGCTTGAAGTTGCTATAGTTGAAATTAAAGATGCACCAGTAGCATATGCTATAGGTACTTTAAGAAAGAGAGTTAATAACGGTGTAAGAACAACACCGCCTCCTAAACCTACTAGAGATCCGATAATGCCAGCAAATATTCCAATGATTACAATTAAGAGTAATTCGATTAAAGCGCTGGTTAATGCTGGATCCATTTTTAATTAACAATGTTGATTCTTCTATTAAAACTAATTACAATGTTTATTTACTTTGATTAAATTGATTATGTATGCAAATAAAGAAAATTATCGATCTTAGCGTTGAAATAAGTACATACATGCCCATATGGCCTACAGCTCAACTTCCAAACATTGTCCCAATAGGAATTGCAAGTAGAGATGGATACAATGTTGAACTTTACACATCAACCACCCATACAGGAACACATATTGACGCTCCATATCATTTTGAAGAAAATGGGAAATCAGTAGACGCGTTAGAACTTAATAGACTCGTATCAGAAGGGTATTGTATAAAAATTAGAACAAAATCAACTGAGATAACAAAAGAAGAGTTAGAAAGCAAATGGAAGGAAGAATACAATGGGAAAACTATATTAATAAATACGGGTTGGAGTAAGAAAAGAGGCTTCAATAAAGAGTTCCTTTATGATTTTCCAGGATTATCGATGGATGCAGCAAAATTCATTTTGGAAAAAAGGTGAGGATATTAGGAATTGACACATTGGGAATTGAACCCTACGCACATACTGATTTTCATGTACATAAGCTTCTTTTCAAGAACGATGTGATAGTTATCGAAGATTTAAATAATCTTGAAGAGGGAAAGAAATATTTGATTGTTGCTCTTCCACTAAAAATTAAAGGGGCTAGTGGTTCAATGGCAAGAGTTATCGCGTTAGACGTTTTTTAATACATAATGCAATTAAAGAGTTTTAATCAAAATGGAAACAATAACAAGATAAGTCCCGGGTCCTGTTAAAATGAAAAAGTAAATCAATGTAAATAAAGATATTTTGAAATAAAAAATTGAATAAGCAATAGCGTTTATCAAAATTAAAGAAACAAATGTTGACAAACTTTTAATGTTAAAATTTTTTTCTGAAGATTTTTTCAATAATAGAGCCGAAAGTGCTGAGTAAATCAAGGTTGAAATTCCTGAAACTATTAAATCCATGCCGTATTCGAATGAGCCAAGAACAACTGCTAGAACAACTATGCCAATCCATATTATATTTACGTAGCTACCAATCATTGCAATCGTCGTTTCAATAGGTCTTTTTAAAATCATACTTTAATTATACTAAATTAAAACTTATATATGGGATTATGAAAGAGAATTCTATGCTACCAAGTGAAAACGTTATAGTTGTAAATGAAGATAACTTTGATGAAAAAGTTTTGAAAAGCAAAATACCTGTTTTCATTGATTTCTGGGCTGAATGGTGTTGGCCCTGCAAAATACTTGAGCCTACCTTTTATGAATTGGCAAGAGAGTTCAATGGAAAGATTTTGTTTGCAAGAGTAAACGTTGATGAAAATCCTGGTCTTGCACAAAAATATAGCATAATGGCAATCCCAACACTTATTTTAATAAAGGACGCAAAAGAAGTGGAAAGAATAATCGGTGCAGCTCCTAAGAAAGAGCTTGTTCAAGTATTGAAAAAGTACGCACTAGGATAAAAGGGAAATTAAATTAGTTGCGATCTTTATAGCTTTATTTAAATCTTCTAAGGTTACATTATATTCAGGTGGAAACTTATATTCTGCTTTTATTCTTAGTTCATATAAATCCAATATTTCATCATATTTGAATTTCTTTAAACAATTCGTTATGAAAAACTTATTGATCTCGAAAACTTGCCCCTTGCTTAATAGCTCATCGTATTCCTTCTTTAAATTTTCATCTTGCAAAAGCTTTTTCATTAAGAGCTGGAAAACTCCTAAATAGCAAACTATTATTCCTAATCTCATCCATGCAGATTCATGCGGTGTTGTAGCTACAGCTTTCCCTCCTTCCTTAAATCCAATGTAAATATCTTCAGCTATTAAAATAAAATCTGAAGGATTTGTATCATCAGCTCTCATTTTCGAGCTTTATTGCTATCTTGGAACAAATATCTTCAGGAATGGATGATTTCGTAATAGAAATCAAGCTTCTCCATAGATAAAAGAAAGAATATTCATCGTAATTTTTACATCTAACAACTATCCTTAGAATTCTTAAATCTCTATTAAAAAAATCCTCAAAAAAATCCAGATACAAATCAAAAACTATTCTGTGTAAACTTAAGTATTTTGTAATTGTATCTATTGCAAAATTAATGTACTCCTCGAGTTTATTTTCTTCTATAAAATTTATTACTTCTTTATTTAAGTTGCTGTAATACTCTTCGTATTTCTTCATAATTTGGTTCCATTCTCGGATTGTCTGCAACCCATTTATACCTTATTATACCGTTTTTATCTATTATGAAAACAGCTCGCTTTCCTACTTGCTTAAATCCAAACATCTCATCATGAACTACATCATAATTTCTTATTGCTTCTCTATTGAAATCACTTAACAAGGGAAACTTGATATTATATTTTTCTGCAAAGGCTTTATTAGTAAAAGGACTGTCCACACTTATTCCGATCACATTTGCGTTTAGATTCTCGAAGTCTTTTAAACCTTGGTCAAAAGTACACATTTCATTCGTACATACTGGGGTAAATGCTAAGAAATAGAACGCCAAGACTGTATTCTTTTTACCAAAGAATTGAGATAGTTTTACAGGTTTTGAACTATAATCAAAAACTGTTGCATCAGGCGCTTTATCTCCTACGTTTGGCATAAGATAAATCTTCTTAATAAGGTTATAAATTTTTGCTTAAGCCCTAATTTCAATTATATCACCGTCGTAAGGAACATGATAAGGACCTACTTTTTCTCCAGGAAATTTGACGCTCTTGCCCCAAACCCTAGCGTACTTAAAGTTTTTGGCCAAGTCTTTGTGAATCATTTCAGCGATTTCTATTATTTTAGTGTTTTTATCAACAACGATTGGCTTATTTGAAGGTTTTTCCTCATTTGGCTCCTTAGTAAATATTCTCTTTTTCTCTGAAGAAGAAAATATGAACTGGGGTATTTTATCTAAATTTATGGATTCTGTAACCGAGATGGGCAGATAATCTATTCCTTTGAAATCAAATTTTCCATCAACCTTTGCTAAATCCCATTTATTTATCAAAATAACTGAATTCAAATGAATCACATTGCTGTTTAAATATGCTTCAATTTCTTCTATCTTTGCCTTTCCGTAGAATTCTACTATAACGTTTCTGTATCCGTAATCTAATAGCATTTTTCTAACATATTCTGCGGTCGCGCCAATTATTTCACCATTCATTATAAAAATTGGTTCTTTAACAACCGTTTTTATGAATCGCAAAGAAAAGTCCTTCTTTCCAATCAATATTCCATTGTTCAATAAAAATTTGTATATTTCGTTGAAATCTTCTTGTATGTTCCTGGTAGCATCAAGAACAATTGCAATTCCATCAGCACTTCTTATCAATGAAATTATATTGTTGTTCCAGTCTTCATTGCCGGGCATAATTGAAGGAGAATCGATTAGTTGAATTATTACTCCTTCAAAATTCAATGCCCCAGCTACAGGTCTTACTGTTGAATAGTATCTCTCACTTACTTCAACTTTTGCGTTTGTTATCTTAGATAATAAGCTGCTTTTACCGCTCTTTGTAAAGCCTATTAAAACATACTGAATGTCTCCCTCTTTCTTTATGTTAAAACGTGGACCGCCGCCTAATTTCTTCTTAAGCTCCTTTTCCTTTTCAATTTCTTTTCTTATTTTTGCTATCTGATGCCTAACTTGAGCTATTAAATTTTCAGTTCCTTTATGCTTTGGTATTGCAGATAAATACTCCTGTAAAGCCTTTAACTTTTCCTCTTTAGTTTTTGCTTCAAGAACTTTTTGATATTTAAGTAAAGCCTCTTTTGGTAAGTTTGCTGGCATTAACAGACCCACTCCCCGCCCTGAAGGGCGAGGCTTTCATTTCTTTGTCAATCGCACTTAGTATATCCACAATCAGGGTTTATGCAAGTATAACATCCTTGTTCTACTTTTAAGGTTCTTAAATTGCATTTTGGACAAATTTGAAATAATGAAAGATCCATTTCTTCTTCTGTCTTTTGCTCAACAGGTAATTTTGGATTTTCAAGCTTTAAAGGAATAGATATCTTTGACTCAGTGGTAACGTTTTGGGATTCTTGTTTAATTATTCCCATTTCTTTGAAGAATTCTTCAATTACCTCAGCTATCTCGCCATATAAGGAATGAATAAATCTTCCATTTTTCCAATATCCGATTCTATTGGGGTCGTATATACTTCTAAGCTCTTCAAGTATGAAAACGGGGTCTTCAAATCTTCGGAATATTGCAGATAAAAGCCTTGTTAGCATTGTAAATTCAGCTGCTCTTGATAAGTCTTTACTATTGATGAAAATTTCAAAGGGTCTTATTTTATCATCTTGCTTAATATAGCCTATTGTTATAAAAATTGAATGCTCAACGTATCTACTCTTAAGTTTATAAACCTTTGCATCTATAACATAGGGTCTTTCAAGAGGAACTTTTCCAACTTTTTCTTCTTTAACTTCAGTTTCTTCTTTGTTTAAATCCTTTATTTCCTTAATTTTATATTCAAATGAACTTAGCTTAATCATCCTCCCACCTCTATTTTATTCAAAAGATGATATGGAGTAGTTAAGGTTCCATCAGGCATTTCTATTATTTCATCTCCTTTTACTTGATATTTATTTTTTCCATCATCAATCTCAAATATTTTGTTCTTAAATTCATCAAATTTGCTTTTCTCTCTTAACCTTTTGAGTATTGGGAATCTGCTTCCTTCCCTGTAAATTGTAACACTCTTAAGACCAGCTTTCCATGCATAGAAATATAACTTTGAAAGTAGTTCAGGGTTAACTTCCTCTGGAAGATTTATTGTTGAAGATATACTGTGATCGATATATCTCTGAGCTATTGCTTGAATTTCAATTCTCTTGAAAGGATCTATTACATGTGCTGTTCTAAAGAAAAACGGTGGAAGTATGTTTTTAAGCTCCTTCAGCCCTTCAGCATCTTGAACATGCTTATTAATTCCTTTCATGTCAATGTATGCTTGTATAGTACTATGGAATACTTTATACTGGATGTTTCTATCGAAGGATTCTGTTCTTCTAAGGTAGAACATTTCGAAAACAGGTTCAATTCCACCGCTCACTCCCAAATAATTCTTTCCGTTATATTCAAAGGATTTAACGATGTTTGATATTGTTCCTGTTGGAGCTATTGATAGAACAGCTATGTTCCTTATTCCATATTTCCTTATAAGTTCTTTTACCTTTTCATGTATCGATTCTTTAATAAAGGGATTCTGAAGATATTTTTCATAGTCAATTTCAAGCTTTCCTTTCTCTTTTGCAAGCATTGCTGAAGTAGCATAAGCGTAGTTAGCAATCCTTCTCATAACTTTTTCTAAAGTCCTCATTGCTTCTGGACTGTCGTAATCTATTCTCAGTTGATAAAACATATCAGCAATCCCCATTACACCTAGACCAATTCTCCTTGTTCTCTTGCTAGCATTTCTCTGTTTTTCTAAAGGATGAAGATAAATATTCCAGTAAATTACATTATCCATAAATCTTACTGCATACTTTACTATTCTCTTTAATTTCTTCCAGTTTATTCTAGAAAAGTTCGTGAAAGGATCTGAAACAATTCTTGAAAGATTTATTGAACCCAAATTGCATGCACCTCCGTCCTCCAAAGGAACTTCTGCACATGGGTTAGTTGTAACTATAGGTATTCCTACATGATCAGAAGGAGAATAATTTTTCATTCTTTCCCAGAACATTATTCCTGGTTCAGCTGTTTTATAGTTTGATTCAATGAATGTATTCCATACATCCCTTGCTTTTATTAACTTCCTTATCTCTCCAGTTTTATCCGATGAGAAGTATAAGAGAAAATCTCCTGAGAATCTAACTGCCAAGTCATAGTCTTTATTGGGAAGCTCTATAACATAGTCTCCATATACATCCCTTTTGTATACGTTAGTTAAATCTTCTTCTTTTACGAGAATTTTATAATCCTTATATTCTAAAGATAAAAACTCATTCAATTCCTCTATTTTATCGAAGATTTTAATAAGTTCATAATCGCTTATGTTTTTCGAAGGAATGCCATAAGAATAATGAACATCTTTGATGTTATCAATTCTCCTCAAAACTCCCTTTCTTTTCTTTTTATAAACAAGTATCTTGTGCGGACCAAAGTTTATTTGTTCTTCAACAGCTCTCATGAATTCATTGCTGACCTTTATGCTTATATTTGCAAACCTTACTTGGGTATTCTCCATAACCTGCTTCTCTATCTCTTTAAGCTGAGCTTCATTAAACATCCCAGTAAACTTAAGTTGTTCAACTATTTGGGAAGTTACCCAATTCGGTATTTGCTTGCATTTTATAAATTCAATAACGTCGGGATGCTTTACATCTATAGTTAACATTAAAGCACCTCTTCTCCCCTCCTGCCCAATCAATCCAGTAGTTAAAGAATAAAGTTCCAAGAAACTTACGCTTCCTGTTGAAGTGATTGCAGCATTATGAATCCTTGAGCCCTTTGGTCTTAGAACTGATACATCAATTCCTATTCCTCCTCCGTAGGAATATGTTCTAGCAGCTTCATACGCAGCCTTGTAAATAGCTTCAATGCTATCATCTTCAATCATTGAAACAAAACAGTTAGCTAAAGTTTTAGCTCTATATAGATCGCCTGCCCCTGCAAGAACTCTTCCAGCTGGCATGAAATATCCTTCAAAAATTATATGATAGAATATCTTTGCTAACTTCAAAGCCTTTTCAAAGTCTTCTTCAGCAGAAGCTATAAAAGAAGCTACCCTTAAAAATAAATGCTCAGGCCTTGTTTCTATTAAATTTCCTTCCAAGTCTTTTAAGAAATATTTTTTCTCATAGATGCTTTTAGCTAAACTATTATCTCCAAGATAGTTTGGATGAACTGGTAAATTTCCTTTTTCCATCAAGTTGAGCATGGCCTCATAAACTCTCTTGAATAAATCAATTCTTTCCTTGCCTAGTATTTGAACTACTTTTGCTTCAGGATTTTCAAACATCAACCCTATTTTAGTTCTTAGAATTTGAATTTCCTTCTGAAGCTCAACACCAATCTCTTTTTTCATTTACTATAAATATAAATAGAAACAAGATTTAAAAATTTAATTTAGAATGCTTAAATTTTTTCATAAAATTATCAAAAAATTTCATAAACACATGTTAAAATTGCCATTATTATATAAATAATACATAAGAAAAATTATGATAAGGAAAGAAATCGAAAGAAAAATTTTAGGTTCAGCAATTTTAAGCATTGCCTTTGAAGCAAATGTCTATCCAAAGCCTTTAGCAGTAGACAGGTATAGTGAGATTAAAGGATTAAGATTTGAAAATTTTTTGGCAACAGCTTCATACTTATCTATTCCATTTTTTTATTCTATAAAGGATGCGTTTAAGAATGATTTAAAATTGGGCAAAAGAATTTACGAGGCCACTTTATCAATGTTGGCAAGTCAAAGTGGAGGGAATACAAGTTTGGGCTCAATAATGCTTCTGATACCTTTAATAACTGCTTCGGCAAAAGTCCTTTCAAAGTCTGAAAAGATCGAAATTGAGGAAATTAGAAATGCTGTCAGAGAAATACTGAATTCAAGCAGTTATAAAGACTCAATATACCTTTGCAAGGCAATATTAATAACAAGACCAAAATGGCTTCTAAAGGTAAGTAAATTTGATATAACAAAGGAAAGTTGGGAAAGTGAAATAAGGAAAGAAGAAGCAAACTTAAAGGAAATAATGAAAGAAGCTGAAGAATATGACTGGATAGCCTTCGAGTATGCAAACGATTTTGAAATTACCTGCAAAGAAAATTACCCATATTTTAAAAAATCTTACGAGGATTATGGAAATGCAAATCATGCTGCATTAAAAACATATCTTTGGATTTTAAGTAAAAGGTTTGATTCGCATATTTATAGAGAATACGGGAAAGAAAAAGCTGAAGAAATTAAAAAGAAGGCAGAAAATTATCTGAAAAAATTGCAAATAGAAGGCAACATAGAAAAAATTGCTTACGAATTCAAAAGAGAATACGAAAATTCAAATATTGTTGCAGGCACAAGCGCAGATTTGATTGTTTCAACATTATTCCTAAGCTTTTTAACCTTTTTGAAAATTTAATTCTTATATTCTTTGAATGAAATAGATATTGTATGAAAATTATAAACTTGGATGAAATAAGTTATAAAGAATTTAATGAAAGAGGTGCTAGCAAGGTTAGAAGAAAAGAGGTAATTGATAGTAAAGATGAATCACATAGATTCTATTTAAGATATTATGAAATCCAACCCGGTGGAATGACTCCTTATGATATTCATAATTATGAACACATAATTATTGTGACAAAGGGCAAAGGTTCATTGCTTACAATAATTGACAATGTTCCTAAAATGGAGAAAATAAGAGAAAAAGATGTAATCTTTATAAAAGCTAATGAACCTCACCAAATTATAAACACTTCAAATGAAACTTTAGAATTCCTTTGCTTCAGGGGTGTGGATATTCTTTATGAAAAGGAAATTAATGAAATAATAAAGAGATACTTCGGTCTTTCACCACAACAATACGTTTAATTTTTTAATATCTTATTATATAGAGTGATTAATGAACATTCAAGAGAAATTTTTAACCGCTTCGGATTGGATTAAGCTTGAAGTGTATTCTGAACCTGAAAATTTTAAGATAAACTCGGAACTAAAAAACGTTTTTGACGCCAATCTTAAAAATTCTATCGAGAATTTATTTGTGAAAGCAAAAGATAATGGAATAGTTGAAGAGTTTAGCCAATTTCTAGCATATATCTACCAAATGACAAAATGTAAATCGGTATTAAGAAGTAAGATAATCGAGGATGAAGGAATAGATGCATTCTTTAAACCTATTGAAACTGAAACTTTAAACAGGGAAATTGTTTTGATTAATACCATCGATAGTTTTGCTAGAGAAAAAGAAATAGTTGCAAATGGTTCAGCTGGAATAGAATTGGGGACTTCAACCGCTAAAATATTCAAGGCTCAGAGAGTTTATTTGATTTTAAAAATTTACATTGAAAATATCTACAGTTCTTTGCTTAAATTTATTTCAAGCTATGCAGTATATGGGGAGGCAAGAAACTTAGCAAAATCCATGGAGGCAAAGGAAGTTGAGAAAATAATTAGTTTAACAAATTTGAGGAATTTCGTTAAATTTTATGAGATTAAGGATCAAGATATATTAGATTCAATAATGGGATCAGAACTCTTAATATTATCTGCAGCGGCTTCAGAGAAATACATAAAAGAATCTTTATACGCAGTGCTTTCTTTAATTAAAACGAAGGATAGCCAAATAATTGAAAGAGGATTATTCAATTTTTACAGTTTAATAGATAACTCAATAGAAGATACTTTCAACAAAATAGGTTTTGATACAAGCAAATCGAAGGATTTGGTAGATAGAGTTAAATTTGCAAGTAGAAAACTTTGTTAATATGTCAAGCATTACTCCTGAAGAACTACTTAGTAAAATAAAGTCAAATGAAAACGTTACAATTGTAGATGTAAGACCGTTTAGTAAATACGTAAGAGAACATATACCTAAAGCAATTTGGTTTTATGTTTGGGATCTAACAAGGCATGAAGAAAACTTGCCTTCCTATCTTAAAAGTGAAGAAGAACTTGCAAAAGTTCTTTCAAAAAATGGAATAGATTCAGATGCAGAGACAGTTGTTTACTGTGATTTATTTTCAGTAACAAATGCAAGCTATTTTTACTTCGTTCTCAAATACCTTGGCCATGAAAAAGTAAAAGTTCTTGAAGGAGGATTTGAGAGATGGGTTGAACTTCAATATCCTTTAGAAAAAGGTATCGTTCAACCAAAGCCTGCTAAATTTATTCCTAAAATTAATAGGGAAATAAAGGCTAATTATGAAGAAGTTAAACAAGCTGTTGAGAAAAAGGACTCAGTAATAATCGATGCGAGAAGAGAAGAAGAATACAAAGGGAAAGAAACTACATTGCCTAGAGCTGGAAGAATTCCTGGAAGCCTAAATTTACCTTTCTTAGAATTTGTGGAGGAAAAACCTTTCGAAATAAATATTGAAAAAGTAAAATCAAGATTAAACAATATCATAAAAGAAAAAAAGAAAATTATTTATTATTGTAGCTCAGGACCAATGGCCACATATCTATACTATTTGACAGAAAAAGTCGACCCAAATTCCAAAGCAAAGGTTTATTTAGAATCTTTTATAGATTGGATAAATAAAGGAGAGAAAATAGAATCATAACTTCATAAATTTTAAATCTTCATTGCTTATTTCAAAAAATTTCATTATTTTTTCTAAATATACTTCTTTATCAAGCATTTTACAGATCAAACTTGAAACTTCTATGGCATTCAACAAAGATGCGCTTGCTCCAGGAGAAGGTGTAACTGCAAATATGAGATTATCAAAGATGAAAATTTTCTCACCTAATATCAACTTCCTTTGAACATTATCTACAATCTGAGGCCTTATTCCTCCCTTCTTGAAAACGAGAAGATCATTTTTCAGTTTAGGAATTATTTTCCTAGCCTCCATAACAAATAGCGCTTTTCCAGCTTTAGGAATTCTGTATAAAATATTTTTGAATAAAAAGCTTCTTATATCTTTATCAGCTAGAATTCCATAAACTGATCTTATAAAAGAAGGATTTTTAATAACTTCATCAAAAATATAAGAAAATTCTAGATCCTTTGAATAATCTTTTGATAAAACTAATTCAGCTGTTGGACCAAATTCAACATTTTTTGAAGCTAAAAAGGGATTCGGGTCTGCATGTATTTTAACAAAAGGAATTTTTTCTATTTGTATGCGATATACTTTGCTTTTAATTACAGCAGGATAAACAAAATAATTTCCTCTTACGTTTACAAGCGAGTAATCTTCGAGAAAACCCATTTTCCTAGCTAGATAAAAACTGTTGGCTGAAGAAGCAACGAATACTACTTTGCTTTTATATATACTTTTCCTTGTTTTAATTTCATAGAAACCTCCTGATTTTTTTATCGATATTACTTCTTCATTGAAATGATAATTGATGTTTTTATTAGATTTTTGTAATTCTCTGATAAAAAACTTGGCAAGATTACCAAAATTTATCGAAATTCCATCTTCCTTATAAAAGGCTTCAACTTTTTCTTCCTTATTCCTTCCTTCTATAAGAGCAGGTTCTAGTTTGTATATTTCATTCTTGTTAAGCATCTTAATTTCAGGAAATATTTTCGATACTACAGTAAACTTTTCTTCTAGCAAACTAGTTTCATCTTCAATAGCCAAAACAAAGTAAGGAATATAACTAAATATTTCCTCTTTACTGAAACCAGCCTTATTAAATTCAATTTTCCTGAAGTAGTTTCTGAACAGCTTACCCGCAAGTTTCATTCTAAGAACTTTTTCTATGGTGTAATTTGTTTCAGCAAATCCTTCATGCAAAGTTTTACTGTTCATAGAGGAGTCAGAATTCCCCTTGCCCGCTTCGCTGTTTTTATCGAAAATTGCAATATTATTTACGTCAGTAAATTTTGATAAAATGTAAGCAGTTGATGAACCAACAATTCCGCTACCTATAATGGTTAAATCAAAAAAATTCCTTATTCGAAGACAAGAATTAGCCGTATTCCTTTCTTAATACGCTTGCAGCCTTGCTTATTGATTTTAATTTTAAGAAAGATATCTTTGGAGTATTTACAGGGGATTCTGCAAAAGTACCAAAACCACAATCAGGATTCAAATATATTTGCTCAGGTCTAAAGTAGTTCAACGCTTTCTTTACAAGCGAAATAATATCCTCAGGTCTTTCAATCTCATCAGCCTTTGGATTAACAACTCCTAAGCCTAATTCCTTTTCTGTAGGATAATCCTTGAAAACATCTATTGAACCTGCTCTTTTAGTAGCGAATTCAAGAACATATTGATTAACCTTCATATCTAATAGGAAGGGTAGCAAAGGATAATAATCCCCCTTTAACTGCGCTTCCTCTGATTTGCTCCAGTTACCTCTACAAATATGTACTCCAAGTTTTACACCTGTAATTCCTTGAACAGTTTTATTCAAGATATCAACAGCAAAGCTTAATTCATCCCTAGGATTCTCCTTTGCAGTTAATGCGGCACACATGAAAGTTTGAACACTAAGTTCTGGACCATATAGAACTTCCATCAGAACAGGTTCATCAAGCTGAACAAAATCAACTCCCGCATCCCTTAGAAGTATTATCTCTTCTCTTAGAATTTTCGAAAATTCCTCAGCAAGATCTTCCTTTTTCTTATAATACTTATCAGAAATACCTTTTATCCAAGAAGACCTAGTTAACAAGTAAGGACCTGGCAATGCAACCTTAATTTTTTTATTTGTATGTTCCTTCAAAAACTTAGCTTCATTTAAAGCTAAAGGTATTCTTTTATGAATGTAGTTAGTTACAATAGGAGAACGAATTGCAAAAGCTGGAACGTCTAACTTCCTTAACAAAGCTTCAAATGCTGATTTATCTTCAGCAAAGTCTATGAATTCTGCAACAGTTTTAAGTTCAATTCCGTCTATCTTATCGGCAACAAAGGAATAGAAATTGTCCCTTCTCTGTTCTCCATCAGAAATTATGTCAACACCTGCATCTTCCTGATATTTTATAGCAATGAGAACGGCTTCATCAGCTATGGCTTGAAATTCTTCCTCTGAGATCTTTCCCTCTCTCTTTTTTCTTAATGCATCAAGAAGCCATTTAGGCCTTGGCCAACTTCCTACAACAGTAACAGGAAAAAGGGCGCTCATTTTATAAATTAACTTATTTCAAATATAATAGTTTATTTTCTTACAAGTGATACCTGTGGAACTATTTCGACTCCTCTCTGTAAAGTATTGCCAACAGGAGAGCCTTTCACCGCAGCCTCCCAAATTTCCTTTATTGTTTTCTCATCTGCATCTGCTTCAACGTAAGCCTTAACAACTATTTTCTTATAACCTGGATGGCCTTTATCCGATAATCCAAAGAAAACTAATATATCATCTATTTCCCCTTCAATTGCTACTTCAAAATTCTTTATTTGAATATTTCTCTTTGTAGCGTTATAGATAAAGCCTGTTGAATAGCAAGCGCCTAAAGCTGTTAAAATGAGCTCATGTGCACTAGGACCGCTATCGGCTCCTCCTATATCTGATGGTTCAGAAATTGTAAACTTGTGATTCCTAACATAGGAAGTAAAATTGAATCCTGAACCTGCCCATCTAATTCTTGCATTCCATTTATGGATTTTACTTACGAATTCTGCATTCCTCTTAAGTTCTTCATGCAAGGCATTAAAATCCTCTAACTTTATTCCATTTACAACAGTTGCCATATATTGATAATCTATAACGGCGTTATAAGCCTTAGGATTTTTTTATTCATTTGAGAATAAGAAGGAAAATTAATTATATCAAAAAAGAAAAAATTAAAAATTAAGTAAATATGTTATTAAATCAAAAACGATTAATTGTGGTTAGACTAGAAATTCGGCTGGCGTCTTTATATAGAATATAAATACTGAATAACTAAAATTAAAAAATGAAAGATTTAATGCTGATTTTAAACTATAATATTCATTTTATTAGGCTTAACTGTGGTACAATCTCAACATTTCTTGCTAATGTATTTCCAACAGGCGATGTCCTTACCGTTTCTTCCCATATTTCTTTTAAAGTTTTTTCATCGCAATCAGCTTCAACATATGCCTTTGCTATCACTTTCCTATAACCTGGATGCCCCTCATTGGATATGCCTAAAAATACAAGAATGTTATCGATTTCTCCCTCCAATGCAATCTCCAAGTTTTTTATATTTACTCCTCGTTTCGTAGCATTCAATATGAAACCTGTTAAATAGCATGCTCCTAAAGCAGAAATTACATATTCCACTGCATTGGGTCCTTTATCTGGACCGCCTAATTCGGAAGGTTCCGATATCGTGAATGAATGATTTCTAACGTATGAATTGAATGTGAATCCTGAACCTGCCCATCTTACTCTTGCATACCACTTGCTAATCTTTTGAACGAGTTCTTTATTTTTCCTTGCCTCATCTAACAGAGAATTAAGTGATTCTATATCAAGTCCGTTTATAACCTTTCCCATCACAAAAAATATATGTTCATGAATTAATAAACAGCGTTAATCTTTTATTCTTATATTAAAAAGTCTTAATCTTATAGTCTATTTGTGAACCTTTTGCTAATGTATTGAACACTGGAGAAGCTCTGATAGCTTCAATAAATAACTCTTCCAATAATTTCCCATCCGCTTCTGATTTTATGTAAGCTGTTACAATGATCTTGTTGAAACCTGGATTTCCTTCTTTCTCTATTCCGAGAAAAACCAAAATATTTTCGATGTATCCTTCAATAGCCAGCTCTAAGTTATCAACTCTTATGTTTCGCTTTGTAGCTATCAAAATAAAAGTTGTTGTTATACATGCTCCAAGAGAAGCAAGCAACGTTTCAACAGCATTTTGTGCAGTATCTATCCCAGAGATATCTGAAACCTCATCAACATCTAAAGCATGCCTTCTCATGTAGGCTCTAGATTTAAATCCGCCAAGCCATCTAACCCTTGTTCTCCAAACACTTAATTCCTTAACTTTTTCTTTTTCTTTAGAAATTTCCTCAAGCATTTTATTTAATCCTTCAACATCGATTCCGTTAAGTTTTTGAGACATGCTAACACTAATTTAAGATAAATAAAATAAAAGCTTGAAATGGACATCGATAATAAACTAGGAATATCCATTATACCTACGAATAATATAGATGAAGATTATGAAATAGCCTTAAAGGCAACAAATGAAGGCATTAAGCTAATTACTTTAAGCGATTATCATAAAGGTCAAGATTTTAAGACATTATTTTCGAAAATCTCTGAGTTAAGAATAACTTTAGGAACAGCTGTTACCAATTTTATTTTCAACGACCCAAAGGATGTTGCGTTATTTTTCCTTGAAATATATAAAACTAATAATAGAATTTTTCTTGGAATAAGCACAGGAGATTGGCTAGTTCTTTTTAAAGAGAATATCTCAGTAAAAGGTTCATTGAGAAGGTTGGTCGAAGGAATAAACATTGTTAAAAAAATCTTCAATGAGAATAAGGTAAACATAGCAGTCTATATTGGTGCACAAGGAAAATACCTGATTAATTTGTCAAAAAGGATAGCTGATGGTGTAATATTGAATTTAGCTTATCCAGAACATATTAATAAAGCTCTTTCATTATTGGGCGATGCAAATAAAGATTTCAAGAAATTTGTGATTGCACAAACTTTTATAGATGAAAGTTATGAAAGAGCATTAAAAAATGCTAGAAAAAGTGCAAGCATCATATATGCAGGCTTATCACGATCTGCAATCGAAATGTACGGATTTGATGAAATTAAAAGGAATACCATAAGAAACTACTTAATTAAGGAAAAAACAGAAGAAGCAAGAAAAATTCTAAGCGAAGAAGATATAATAAAAACAACTATTTGCGGAAACCCAAATGAGGTTGAAGAAAGAATCATTGAAATACTAAAGATGAAAATAGATGCACTTATCTTAGGTTTACCTATGGGAAATGAAAGGAATAATACTTTAAAAAATATTTTGAGCTTATTGAAAGAATTAAAATCTATAAGCTAAGTAAAGAACTTTAATGTTAATGAATTATACAGAGATAATAAAAAATACTTTAATCAAGGCTAAAGAGACTTTCGATAAGGTTAGATCTAGTCAAGAGTTTTCTAAAAAAATCGGAATTGGTTATGGAACTGATGTAACTATGTATTTTGATAAAGAAGTGGAAAAAACTGTAATTGATGCAATTAAGGATTATTGCAACAAAATTTTAACCGAGGAAGCTGGAATTTTAGAAATCAATAATGGAGACTTAAATGCGATTGTTGATCCAGTTGACGGAAGTATAAATGCTTTGAGAGGAATTCCTTTCTACTCCTCGTCCATAGCCCTTTTCAAAGGTGATAAATTCAGGGATGCAATTGCTGCAGGAATAATAAATTTAGCTAATGGCGATTTGATTTTAACTGATACTAAAGAAGTTTATATTAATGGTAAGGCATTAAAGAAAAGCCCATACATTGACTATAAAGAACTTGTTGTAGGAAGTGATTTGAAAATAATAGATGTTAACGATCCTAATATTGACAATTTAATTAAAATCTTTAAAAATTTCAGATATCTAAGATTCTTAGGGTCTTTGGCACTTGAACTTTCATATGTAGCGCTAGGAACTATCGATGCCTTCATAGTTCCATTTAAAAGAATTAGGTTTTTAGATATTGCAGCAGGACTAATTTTGGTCAAAGCATCAGGAGGATATGCTGAGTTACTGAATGAAGAACTGAATGAATTAAATATCTTTACACCTAAAAGAGTATCTTTTATTGTTGCAAAAAATGAGGATTTGGGTAAGTATATAAAAAGCTTGATATTATCCAGTTGAATTAGTTTCAAATCATTATTCAAAAAAGCGAATTTCTCTGCAATAAATGCATGCCTTTCATTATATTCTGACCTCTTCATGCTCTAAAAGGGCGAGGCTTTGAATAGTTGTGAAAATGATTGATTGAGAATTATTTAAACCGATATGAATTTTAATACAGTTCATAAATTTACAAAATCTCAATCATGCAATTTTTCTTTAAGTTTAAAACCAAACAGTGAACACTTTTTTAATAAATCTTTTAATAAGTTATATAAAACAAAACACAATCTAAGATTAAGTTATATGCAAGGGTTTAAAGTAACTCCTTGGGAAGTTGAAGGTAAAGTTGACTATGATAAGTTAGTAAAAGATTTTGGAATGAAGTTAATTGATAATGAAATTATAAACACAATAAAGAAATATACCTATGACTTGAATGTAATGCTTAGAAGGAGATTCTTTTACGCACATAGAGATTTAGAGCTTGTGCTCAGTGATTACGAAAAAGGAAAAGGTTTCTTTTTATATACAGGAAGAGGCCCAAGTGGTCCTATGCATATTGGCCATTTAATTCCATTTTATTTTACTAAATGGCTTCAAGAGAAGTTCAATGTAAATCTTTACATTCAGATTACAGATGATGAGAAGTTTTTAGAAAAGGAACTAAGTTATGAAGAAGTGCAGAAATGGGCATACGATAACATTCTAGATATAATCGCTGTTGGTTTTGATCCAAATAAGACTTTCATATTCAAAGATAGTGAATACATAGGAAACATGTATGGAATGGCAATAAAAATAGCAAAAAAGGTCAATTTTTCTACAGTAAAAGCTGTTTTCGGCTTTAAAGAAAGCAGTAACATTGGAATTCTGTTCTATCCTGCAATACAGATAGTGCCAACTTTCTTTGAATCGAAGAGATGTCTTATTCCTGCTGCAATAGACCAAGATCCGTATTGGAGAATACAAAGGGATATTGCTGAAAGTTTAGGTTATTACAAAGCTGCTGAAATTTCAAGTAAGTTTTTGCCACCTCTAACAGGATTGCAAGGTAAAATGAGTGCTTCAAATCCAAGAAGTGCAGTTTACTTAACAGATGACGATAAAACAGTTAAAGAAAAAATAATGAAATATGCTTTTTCAGGAGGACAAGCTACAGTAGAGCTTCACAGAAAACTCGGAGGAGATCCAAGCATAGATGTAAGTTTTCAGTGGCTTTATAGTTTCTTTGAGGAAGATGATGAGAGAATTAAAAAATTAGAGGAAGATTACCGTGCAGGGAAACTTTTATCAGGCGAAATGAAGGAAATCTTAATTGAAAAATTGATAAAATTCCTTGAAAAGCACAGAGAAAAAAGAGAAGAAGCAAAAGAAATCATTCATTTATTTATGAAGGAAGGGGAGCTTGCAAAAATTATGTGGAGTACTAAATTTTAAAATGAAGTGGTTCATAACAGGTAATCCAGGTTCTGGAAAAACAACTTTAGTAATGCTAATAGTAGAAAAATTAAAGCATGAAGGAATAAACATAGATGGTTTCATAACAAGGGAAATAAAGGAAGATAATGTAAGAACAGGTTTTCAAATTATCGATGTTAAAACAAGAAATAAAGGATTATTAGCTTCAAAAAAACTAAAAATACAAGGTCCTCGTGTAGGAAGTTATGTTGTTAATCTAGAGGATATCGAAATTGTGGCTGTTCAAGCTTTAGAGAGAGCTTTCAACAGTTCTGATGTAATAATTATAGATGAAATAGGTACAATGGAACTTTTCAGTAGCAGTTTTAAGAGCATTGTGAATAAAATATTGAAATCGAATAAAAACTGTTTAGCTACAATTCATAGGAATCATTTAAATTTTATTGACCTTGTTACATCTGATTCAAAAAAGCTATACCATTTAAGTAGGGAAAATTGGTCATCTATGTTTGGCGAGATTTCTGAAGAGATTTTAAATTATTTTAAAAGACCTAAGGAGAGAATGCTATAAGAATTTTTTAGTAGGTGAATTTTTATATTCAATTTAAATTTCATTTATAGTAATGTTAGATTACAGCAAATGTATTAAATTAATTTCAACTAGTTTTAAAGATTTTAAGAACAATTTTGCAAAGGAAAAAGAACAAATCAGAAATTTAATCGATACAATAAAAAAGATAGATTTAAAGTGGATTAAAAATGCATATCAAAGTAATTTTTCTGAAAAGGTAGAGATACTACAACCTGTTGAAAACGAGATTATAGTTGAAGATAAAAGATTAACACTAGGACCAATCAATGACTTAAAGGAAAATAAATGGGCTTTCGATTTGATTAAAGAAAAATCAGTTCTTGGAATAGATACAAGCGAATTGTTTACAACACACTATTATCCATTTTTCGTACTTTTAAATGTGGGAATATGCTACTACAATTATAAAAAAAATGAATATTTCGAGACTTCTTCACCTAGCATTTATTCAAAAGATACAATAGAATATGTAGAAGATGACAGATCCATGCCTTTAGTTATAAACAGATTAAGACTTGAAAATGAATTACAAACAATAACTGATTTGATTAAGGAAAAATCTATAAATGAATGCTTTACATTTTTCGATGAAAGCTTTTCTTCAAATTATCTTAGATCTTCGAACAGATCGGTAATAGAATCTATAGCTAGTAATTTAAAGAAGAATTTAGATTCATATATAAATTTTGGATTATATCCGATAGGCGTTATTTACACACTAAGCAGGGGTTTTGTGAATTTTTTAAAAAACGTTCTTGATATCAAAGACATTAATATTAGCGATAAGCAAATTTTCAATGAATTACTTAAGCCTGGACAAAGAAGTTGTATCTTCAAAGTAAACAATCTCGTAACAAACATAGGTGGATTGAGTATATTTGCATTCTACCTAAAAATTTCAGAGAACAATGTTTTGAGAATTGAATTCGATGAAAGAATTAAAGAATATGCTGATGAAATAAGCAAAATTGTATTCTTGCAAAGTGTGATAGGTGGAGGGTATCCTTTATGCATGCAAAGAGCACATGAACTTGCTTATATTTCACAAGAGGAAAGAATCTATATTTATAACTTAATAGAGGAAGAACTCATCAAACAAGGAGTCAAGCTAAACGAGTTTGGTTTTACAAGGAAACAAGAAAGAAAAATAGAAAGAATAATATGAGCAAAGATTGGATCCAAGAAATAAAAAATTATGAGAAAAATTTGATAGGTGAAATAGTTTCTTCAAGCAGTGTAGGTTTTGAAATAAGAGCATACGAAATTGAAAGGTCTCCAGAATATGCAACGCTTGTTTGCTCAGTTTCTGGAGATACGTTGGTATTTGGAATTATAAACTATGTAAAAATGGAGCCCGAAGCTTATATGACTGGTAATATTCCTAAACCTCTCAAAAGATTTAGAGAAGAATTGGCTATTCATTACAAAGACATAAAAGATAAATTAATAATAACAGCTAAGGCTACTTCAATAGGCTATTATCTTAAAGGTAATTTCTATCAAGAAAGGCCTAGAAAAATTCCTTGGATTCATGATTTAGTTTACATCCCAACCAAAGAACTGATTAAAGAATTCCATTATTTAGAGGGAAAAATAACTCTAAATTACATTCCTTTACTCTACACCTCATTCCCTGAAAACGAAAAAGGAATTTTTAACTCTTATTTAAAGACTTATTTAGAATATCTTTCTGAAAACTTTGAAGAAGAAGAAATATATGATTTGGTAGGCAGTATACAAGAGAATCTTGTTCATACAGGGATTGAAAACTTCATACGAGTAGATTTAATTGCAAGGATTTTTGAAGAAATATTGTCTAAGAAGAATATATTGTGAAACACTGAAAATATATTATAGTAATGGTTGGAAAAGAAATCGGGAACGTAATATCTGCAGATTACAATGAAGGTGTTGTTGCACTGTTAAATAAATACAGTTTAACTGAAAATGTTTCCGTTAATTCCCTTGTAATAATAAGGGGTAGTAGTAGAAATTACTTAGGACTTATGTCGGATATTTTTTTATCTTCAAACACATCCGATGTAACTTCATTATTAAGATACTATAATACTTCTAAAAACAGAAACATTAGAGATAAATTAATGATAAAAACTAAAGAAAGTTTATCAAACTTAGAAAAACTCAATACAAATATACATATAATTCCTCTAGCCCAAACAAACGGTGAAGAAATTGAAGATGTTGATACAATTCCTTCATTTTTCTCCCAAGTTGTAACACCCGTGAGTGAAGAAATAAAGACATTCTATGGAATTCCTGATAATCAAAGATATTGGGGATTAGGCTATCCTAAAAGCCCTTTAAAAAACGAGAACATAGAAACGATAATACCTATAGACATAAATACTTTATTGAGAGGTTCTTTCGGTATTTTTGGAAAAACGGGTACAGGCAAGACCGTTCTAGGAAACATAATATGCGGCTTTCTTATACTTGCTAATAAGCTTAAATCCTTGGATAAAGAAGTAAAGCTTCTAATATTCGATATGCATAGCGAATATGGATTGAAGATCAAGGATATGAAAGGTGAAGATTATGCTGAAGGTGTAGGACTTGCTTTTAAGAATGAATTCTTAAGATACTCTGCAGACAAAGCTTTAGCTAAGGAACATATATTAGAGGAATTAAAAATAAGCGTTATTGATTTAGATGAAGCAGATATAATATCGCTTAAAGAAGAACTGGATCTATCTGAAAGCTTTATCTCTTATTTACATGAATTCAGAATAATCTTAAATGAAATAATCGAGAAAGAATATGTAGAAAAATACAGCAGTTTTCCAGAGCTTAAGGATAAGAAAAGTAAAGCATGGATTCTTTATTTAACAGGATATTTCGACAAATATGAAAAACAAAGAGAAATTTTAGAAAATAAAATAAGTAAAACAATAAATGAAAGGCTTGGCCCTGGAGCTATTGGAGCTTTAAGAGCTGGTAAAGCAAAAATTTCAAGCATAATGAATTACGACTACATCGAATACTTTACAGAAAAAGATTCAGTAAATGAGATTGTAAACGAGATTCTAGATGGTCAAAGAAGCGTTATAATAAGCTTAGGAAGATACGGAGACGATTCAAGAGCAAACATTCTAATAGCAAACCTTGTTTCGAAAAGACTTTGGAAAACCATAATAAATAGGATAATGAATAGGAAGGAAATAAAGTATAAGGTCCTTATATTCATTGAAGAAGCACATAAGTTTTTATCGCCAAGCTTATACTATAAAACTCCTTTTGGAAATATAGCAAGGGAGCTGAGGAAAAGAGGAGTTTTTCTTTGCATTATAGACCAGACTCCTTCACAAATTTCCGAAGAAATTTTGGCAATGCTTTGGAATTTCTTCATATTAACTCTCACAGATGAAAAGGATATTAAAAGTGCAACTTTCGCTTTAAAGAAATCTGAATTATTTTCTCCAGTTGTATCTTATTTAAAGAGACAAGAAGCGTTGGTTTATGGTGAAGCTGTTAAAATTCCTGTTGTGATAAAAATAAGGGAATACAAAGATTTCATTGAAGAAGCAAAAAGAATATATTCAAATTTGCTGAGTAAGGCTGAACTTCCTGGATTTTAATATTCTTGGTATATAGGCTTGATTTTATAACTATATTTCATTCCTATTCCTCCTTCAATTTTTATTTCTTCTATATGAACACGATCCTCTTCAATTTCTATAAGGTTGAATGAATTTCCGAAACGTCCTCTTGTCCTTCTTGAGGAAACAGTACCTGCATAAGCCAATATCGTGTTGTTTATCTTAAGTGAATAATGAATATGTCTATGACCCATTAAAACCAGATTTACATTATTTTTCAATACAAGGTTCAAAACATCACCTGCATCCTCTAGTACATTCATTTCCCTACCAGAATATGGCACAGGTATTAAGTGATGATGGAAGACAAGGATTTTAAAATAGCTATCCCCAATTTCGCTCAATCTCCTCTGTAAATAAAATTGCCTTCTTCTACCTAATCTCCCTTCATCTCTATCAGGCATAGGACTATTTAGGACAAAAAATTTTAACTTGCCTAATTCGTGCTCATATTCGCTATCTCCAAAAAATTCATGGAACAAAGAACCACCATAGTTTCTTTCATCATGATTTCCTGTTGTTAATAAAACCTTTAGATTCAAATGAGAAAGCAAATCTTTTGCTAATTCATACTCGCTTAAAGTGCCATTATCGACAACATCTCCAGAATGTATCCCAATGTCCGGCTTATGCTCCAATTTATCTATCCTTTCAAGGAATTTGTAGAACATTTTTTCATTAAATTGGCCAAAATCGCTAATGTGTGTGTCTGAAAAATGTATTATTCTTAAAACCATGTTTGATTAAGCTAACTTTTTGCAATATTTTAAGCTTTGTTAAAAAAGAAAAATTCTATATCTGCGGAACTTGAACTGAAATGGTTACCAACTTTATCAAACCATTGGTTGACTTTAAAAAGTATCCAATATTTAAGTACCTGTTTCCACCCTCATATTCAGACCACATATAGAATTCACCTATTTTATCTTCTTTTGATTCTTCTACAAACTTCCTTAATGCTACTTCTATATTTGAAAATTCATGATTGTATAAATAGGACAAAGTACTTTTTCTGTAAATTACGTTTGCTACACATCTTGCAACCTCATTGACTTTTATTCCTATTTTTTCTAGGGATTCTTTTATATCCTTTTTTGCTTTAGATAGCGATACAGGAGTAAACTCAACCATTATCTATATTTTTTACTTGCACAGGTTGATATATATAATCTTAATTATAAACAAATAATACTATTTTGCTTTAATAAATCATGCAAGATTTAATAAAACAAATTTTAAAGGAATACAAAAAAGTTTGGGCACTGAGACATGCAATGGACCTATTAGCATGGGATATCGAAACTAATATGCCCGTTAGAGGATCTGTTGCAAGAGGAGAAGCAACAGCTGAGCTTGAAATATTACAAAAGGGACTTTTATTATCAGTTTCAGATTTAGTAGAAAAAGCTAAAAACATCGAAAGTCTCGATGATTTTGAAAAAGGGGTTATTAGAGTACTAGAAAGAGAAATTAGATTTTATAAAAAAATCCCTGAAGAGATAATTCTTGAGCTAAATAAAGTCACATCTGAAGGAACAATAGCTTGGAGGATTGATAGAAAGAATGATGAATTCAAGGAATTTAAGCCTTATTTAGAAAGAGTCATTGAACTTAATAGAATAATATCTGAGAAATTAGGATACGAGAAGCATCCATATGATGCGCTACTAGATTTGTACGAGGAAGGATTAACTGTTGCTGATATGGAAAATATATTTTCTAAAATTTTAAAAGAAATCCCAAAGGTTCTTCAAAAAGAATTACCCAGTTCTCATGAGCTTGAGAATTTTAAGTATGATATTAACGGCATGAAAAAAGTAAATGAAGAAATTTTGAACATTCTGAAAATGCCAAAAGACAGATTTAGAATGGATGTTTCTGCGCATCCATTTACAACCTCAATATCCTTCGATGATGTAAGAATAACAACAAGATATGAAGGGGTAGATTTTAGGAGATCTTTATTCTCAACTATTCATGAATGTGGTCATGCAATATATAATCTTAATATAAGTAAGGATTTGGAAGGTACACCTGTAGGAAGAGGAGCTTCATCAGGAGTTCATGAATCCCAATCAAGATTTTGGGAAAATTTCATAGGAAGAAGCAAAGAATTTGTTTACTTAACAAAGCCCATTTTAACTTACCTCAATTTACCCAAAGAGTATACTTTAGATGATTTATACATTTACTTCAATCTTGTTAAGCCGAGTTTAATAAGAGTAGATGCAGATGAACTTACATATAATTTTCATATTGCAGTAAGATTTGAAATTGAGAAAAGATTATTAAATAGTGAACTTCAACTGAATGAATTACATCAGTTTTGGAATGAATTGATGGAAAAATACTTAAAAATAAAGCCAAAGGGTTATTCAGATGGATTCTTGCAAGATATACATTGGTCTAAGGGATGGATAGGATACTTTCCTACGTATACTCTTGGAAACGTCATAGCAGCAATTATATGGAACTCATTAAAAGATTTAAATGATAAAATACATGAAGGAGATTTTGAATACATTAAAGAATATTTGAAAGAAAAAATCCATAAATATGGAGCTATATATCCTCCAAAAGAACTCATTAAAAAAAGCTTTGGTGTTGGTTATGACGCGGAAAATTTAATAAGATATTTAAAAACAAAGTACGAGAATATATAGTATCTAAAAAATTGGAGATTTTATTATTTTAAACAATACATACCAAATACCTAAAATAGTCAATTGTCATCAGTAAAATAATTTTTAAAAATGTATAAAAATCCAAAAAAATTAATTTGTATCTAAAAAAATTAATCTTGTGTTTCGTTTTCTTCTTCAGCAGGATGGAATACAATTAGCGGCTCGTTTGAGACATGCTCAGACTTTGGTGTTTTAGAGACTACGTAATGGATAGTAATAAATACTGTATATGTTCCATTTTGCAAACTTACTGTTGCCTCATCATGTTCCAATGATAATAACACTGTTTTGCTGCCTATTGTTATGTTAACATCAAACGTTTTGAACACCTTTTCTAGTTTCTCTTGATGCAAAAGTTTGAACGTGTAATTTCCTGATTTACTTATTGTCACAGTTGCATTAGCAGTAACAGTACCGCTTGAGCCTGGTGTTAAGTTACCCAAATTTATATGCGCAGGTATTATCTGACCCTGTCCTTCTCTAGCCCCTTGTATATTGTAGGATATGTAAGCTAAAGGACCGAATCCTGCTGCCATCGCCGCTGTCGCTCCTCCTACCGCTGTTAGTAATGCAATTGCTATTAACCCAGTTTTGCTTATTTGCAATGCCATGCTTTGGAATTAATCTTTAACTTATATTATAATACGCTTTGAAACAGTGAAGAAAATTTTTTGAACGTTTAATTTATCTCTTAAGTATTAAATACTCTAAATATTTAATTACAAACTTATATATCTTTATTATCAATCATTATTTTGACCCTAATGGGTTATAAGATTGTTTTAACTGCTGACCAAGGAACTTTTACAGACTATGGAGGAGATAGTGTTCTTGGATACGTTGCATGCATGCCAAGCAGACTTGTTCCTCGTTTCTTCATGGAAAGATTTTTTACACCTAAAATAAAGTATGATAGAGATTATAGAGCTCTAATTGCGCCATACCCTTTGAGGAAGGTAGAAGCTGCACTCATATATCATGGATATAGCGAGGAAGATGTTGCTGTTGTAGCACCATATGTAATAAAAAAGGTTATTGACAAAAACACAAAAATAGTAGGATTATCTGCACATGATCCCTTTGGTTTAAACCCTGTAAGTTATAAGCTCTCCATGCTTTTTGGAGGAGGGGCAACATGGACTGCAAAATTCTTTGAAGAACTGGGTGAGGAGATAGCTAGATTAAAAAGAATTTACGAATTCAAAGTAATAGTAGGAGGACCAGGAGCATGGGAAATGCAAAGATACAAGCCCGAATGGGTTGATACAGTATTTTTAGGTCATGCAGAACTGGATCTTCCGCCGCTTATTGATAAAATAATCCAAGGAGAGAAGCCTCCAGCCTTTGTAATAGGAAAAGATCCTAAGGCGAATCAAATTCCTCCAATAATTAGGCCTGCAAGATTGGGAGAGGTACAAGTAACTAGAGGATGCCCAAGAGGATGCTGGTTCTGTTCAATTACACCTGAGACCTTCATGTCAATACCTTTAGAAACAATAAAAAAGGAAGTTGAGATTAATCTTAAAGCTGGCTATAAAGATGTTGATTTTATAACGGATGATATCATGCTTTATGGATCCAGCAAATTAAAAGTAAACCACGATGCATTGGTTAAACTCTTTGGAGAGGTTAGAAAAATGGGCGTAAACAAGATCTCGTTCGCCCATATTTCATCACCTCCTGTGAAAGAAAGCCCCAAAACTGTGAAAGCTATTTCAGAATTGGCCAATTACTCAGAGGACAATGGAAATGCTCCTGTTGTAGGATTAGAAACAGGAAGCGAAAAGATATTCAATAAGTATATGTATGCAAAAGCTTTTCCATGGACTGCTAAAGACTGGAAAGAGGTTACAATTGATGCCACGACAACTATGAATGAGAGCTACATTTACCCTTGCTATACAATGACAATAGGTTATCCAGAGGAAACAGACAAAGATGTTGAACAAAGCATTGATTTGGTTCAAAGCATTATCGATCATGATTTAATTGCTTGGATATTTCCATTACCTGTTATTCCTATGGGAACAACCAGAATAAAAAAGAATCCTTTCCCTGATGTAAGAAGGTTACCTAGTCTATATTGGGATTTGCTATATATAAGTTGGAAGTATAGTCTTAAAACAACAAGAAGGTTGATCCCTACAATAACTAAAGGTTTGCATAACAAAATTGCAAGAAAGGTTGTTCAAATGATGATAGATAAAATATTTAACAATATTGAATGGGTGTTTCTTGAACTTAAAGAGACTAAGGGACTTGCTTCCTTCAATTTTTCTAACATAGACTTAAACAATATTGTGGGAGTCATAAAATCCATATATTGGCTTTTCAGAATAGCTATTAAATGACCTCCTCACTGCTCTAGAAGGGTAAGGGTTTTCCTTCTAGAATAGTTCATTGGTTTCCAGCATTTATTCGGAACTACATCTCGCATTTGCTGGACATTTTATAGCTTAGAGCTTCCTATATTATCTGGTTTAAATAAACCTTCATGAAAAGGGTTGCTAACTAAAATCTGGATTCTAATAAGAATCCTTCATTTAAATTAAACAATTGCTATATTAATTGCTCCTTCCTAAGCCCCATTAAGCCCTCATTGGAGCTTAAGAGGAGCGTTGCTGAATTTCCTAAAAATTCTTTTAAAATTAATATTTAAGTCTTTTCATTCTAGTCATAAAAGGGCGAGGCTTTCATTTGATGTAAGCATGGAATATAGAATATTAGGCAAAACAGGTTTTAAAGTTTCAGTAATAGGTATGGGTACTTACTATGATATTGGCTACATTATATTAGCAAGATTATTTGGAATAAGAAGACATAAAGAAAGGTCAATAAAAGCAATAAGACTTGGATTGGAAAACGGCATAAACTTAATCGATACTGCAGAAATATACGAAACGGAACCTTTAGTTGCTGAAGCAATAAAAGGTTTTAAAAGAGATGAATTATTCATAGCTACAAAGGTTTGGCCAACACACTTGAGATATAAAGATGTGATAAAAGCATGCGAAAGAAGCTTAAAAAGATTAGAGACTAGTTACATTGATTTATATCAAATACATTGGTATAATTCCAGAGTCCCTTTAAAAGAAACAATGAGTGCAATGGAATATTTGGTTGATCAAGGCAAAATAAGATACATAGGAATTAGCAACTTTAATCTACAGCAAACTGCTGAAGCAATGGAATCTTTGAAAAAATATGAATTGGTATCTACGCAAATGAGATATAATTTGATTGAAAGGGAAATTGAAAACGATATCATTCCTTTCTGTGCGAAGAATAAAATTGCAGTGTTAGCTTACTATCCTCTTGCTCATGGTAGGTTAGCTAAATTGGATCCTTCAAAGGAGAAAATCCTATTTGAAATACAAAATAAATACGGCAACAAAACACCTTCGCAGATAGCTCTAAATTGGATAATCTCAAAGCACGAGCATGTATTTCCTATCCCTAGAGCGTCGAACCCTATTCATGTTAGGGAAAACTTAGGTGCTGCTGACTGGAGACTAAGCCTTGAAGATATTAAATTGATTGAAAGTATTTCAAATCGATAAACTTTATAAAGCTAAAGAAAATATACACGTCGATGAGTTTAAAGGATAAAATATTGTTCGTTAGACCTTGGAGTCTAGTAATAAGCTTAATATCTGTCACAGGAGGGACTGCTTTTGCTTTTTATGAAGGATATCCCTTTAATCCTTTGTTCTATGTTCTTGCTTTAATAGGAGCAGTATCAGCACAAACGGCTGTAAATGTTATAGATGATTACTTCGATGTAATATACGGAGCAGATAAACCTAATGCCCCAACAGCTAAATATAGGCCGCATTTGGTTCTTCAAGGAATTTACAGGCCTGTTGATTTAATTTACATGACCATGGGTTTAATTGGAATAGGGACAATTGTTGCGATTGTGTTATTCATATTATCAAGACCTTTAGTTTTATTGTTCGGGGCTTTAGCCGTCTTTCTCATATACATATGGGCAGGACCTCCTTTTAAGTTAAAATACATTGGATTAGCAGAGTTTGAGAACTTTTTGGTATTTGGACCCGTAATGGTAACTGCAGCTTACTATGTACAGAGCGGTATTGTTACAACTTCTGCGATTTTAGCTTCAATCCCTTTCGGATTTTCTGAAGCTGTTATAGATTATGCAAACAATTTGAGGGATGTTGAATATGATAAGGAAGCCAAAGCAAGAACGATCCCCATAATTTTAGGTAAGGAAAAAGCCCTATTGCTTTATGATTTTTTGATAATTTTGCCAAACATAGTAGTTATAATACTTGTAGCTTTGGGAATATTCAAGCCGATATCTTTGATAACTTTAATTTCCTTGCCTTTAGCAATCCAACTAATTAGAAAATTCAAAAAGCAAATTCCTTTAACTGCTGATCCTGAAACATCAAAACACAATATACTTTTCGCTTCACTGTTAATTATAAGTTTTATTATAGCAGGCTTAAATTTAATTTAGAAACTCCTGCAAATTCCTATTTTTATCTGCTAAAATATCTGGATTTTCAAAGGTCTTTTTCGACATGATAATTTTCCTTGCAACATCTGTTTCCTTAAAAGTGTTTATCCCTAAAACTGCTATCATTTGACCCTTCTTGAAATAAAACTGCAAAAAGCCTTTTTCTATATCAATTTGACCTCTTTTAACAACGTAGTCATAACCCTTAATCATTCCCCATGAATAAATGTTGAGATTGTACATGTAAGAGAAGAAGTAAGGAAGATCATTAAAGGAAGAATTTTGTCCGGCCATGTTGGCTCCTGCGATTTTACCATGCTTAACAGCCACATCATAGTGTTCTACACGCATATGAGTCTCGTATAAAGGATGATAGAAGTTTGCTACATCACCTACTGCATATACATTCTCTTTTTTTGTTCTTAGAAATTCATCAACCATTATTCCATTGTTAACATCCAGACCTGCTTTTTCTGCCAAATCAGTACTTACCTTTATTCCAATACCAACAACAAACATATCTGCAGTAATTTCTTCACCTGTTTCAGTTTCAATACCTACAACTTTATCATCTTGCGATATGAATTGTTTTACGGAAGTGCCTGTAATCACATTAATTCCTGAAATCTTAAAATGTTTTTCAATGAGCTGAGCTGTTTCATCATCCAAAGCAAGAGTTAAGATATTATTAGCTTTTTCAATAATTGTGGATTCTACACCAATTTTTTTCAAAGAAGAAGCGATCTCACATCCTATAAAACCACCTCCAATTATAACTGCCTTCTTTGATCTTAGTGCTGCTTCCCTTATACTATCACTATGTTCAATTCTTCTAAGGTAAAAAACGTTTAGCTTATTTTCTTCTCCCATTTTTAATTTTCTTGGATACCCTCCTGTTGCAAGAAGTAGTTTCTTAAATTTGATTTCTGAATTATCATCTAGCACGGCTATATTATTGTTTAAATCCAAGTTTACTACCCTTCTTCCAGTAATTATTTCTATATTATTCTTTGTATAGAAATCCGGCTTCCTTATGTACAAGCTCTCCAATTTCACTTTTCCTTGAAGATATTCCTTAGAAAGCGGTACTCGATCATAAGGAAGGTGTCTTTCATCAGTTACTAAAGTTATACTTGAGTTTTTATCATTTTGTCTTAAAGTTATAGCAGCATAGCCCCCTGCAAGTCCTCCGCCAATAATAAGATTATCAACTTCTTTCATTGCTAAATTTACGTTTCATAAAGAATAAAAACATAAATAGAGCTTTTCACAGATAGAAATAAATTTGTAAATGTTTTACTATCCTTTGAAGCCTTTCACAAAAGAAGAAAGTCTCTCATGCTTAAACAAATATGTGAGAGATTGGTTTGAAAATAATTTTAAAGAGCTTACTCCTCCTCAGTATTATTCTTTTAAGCTTATTTCAGAAAAGAAGAATGTATTGATAACAGCTCCCACCGGTTCAGGCAAGACCTTATCAGGATTTCTCTCAATTATTTCTTATCTTTTTGATTTATCTACAAAAGGTCAACTTAAAGATGAAGTATATTGCATTTATGTGTCACCACTAAAGGCTTTAAACAACGATATAAAGAAAAATCTAGAAATTCCTCTACAGGAGATATACGAGAAGATAAAAAAAGATTTTCCTGAAGCAAAACCTATAAGAATAGCAGTAAGAACAGGGGATGTCGCACCTCATGAGAAGCAAAAGCAACTTAGAGAACCTCCACATTTGCTCATAACAACTCCAGAATCACTAGCTATAATGTTAAATTCTCCAAAGTTTTCAGAAAAATTGAAAAGTATTGAATATCTTATAATCGATGAAATACATGAATTAGCTAACAATAAAAGAGGTGTACATTTAACACTTTCAGTTGAAAGGCTTGTTGAATTAGCTAACAAAGAATTTGTCAGGATAGGTTTAGGGGCTACTTTACATCCACTTGAAGAAGCTGCGAAATTTCTTGTAGGATTAAAAGATAACGGAGAATTTAGAGATTGTTACATAGTTGATGTATCATGGGAAAAGGGATATGATCTAAAAGTGTTGAGTCCTGTTGATGATCTCATTTATACACATGAAGAGAAAGTTGAAGAAGAAACTTACAAGTTATTGAATAGAATAATAAAAAAGAATAAAACTACCCTAATATTTACCAATACAAGAAGTGGAACAGAAAGAGTTGTTTTTAATCTTAAGAAAAGATTTGGATATACAGATGATGACATAGCTGCACACCATGGATCTCTTTCTAGAGAAGTTAGGCTGGAAGTTGAAGAAAGACTTAAAAGAGGAGAACTTAAAGCGATCGTGTGTTCTACAAGCTTGGAACTTGGAATAGATATTGGATATATTAGCACAGTTGTTCAATTGGGTTCTCCAAAATCGATAACAAGAGCAATCCAAAGGATTGGAAGAAGCGGACATAGATTTGGCGATGTTTCAGTTGGAAGGATAATTGTAATGAATAGGGATGATCTTGTAGAATGTTCAGTCATGCTTTACTATGCAAAGAAAAGATTATTAGATAGTTTTAACGTTCCAAGAAACTGTCTTGATATATTGGCCCAGCATACAGTTGGTATGGCAATAAATAAAAAATGGAATGTTGATGAAGCCTTGAAAGTTATAAGAAGAGCCTATCCTTATAAGGATTTACCTAAGGAATCTTTTATAAAAGTTTTGAAATACCTTGCAGGGCATTACGTAGAACTTAAGGATAGGAAAGTTTATGGGAAAATTTGGTACGATGAATCAGATCAAATGTTTGGAAGAAGAGGTAAATACATAAGAACAATTTACATGCTTAATATTGGAACTATACCAGATGAGGTTGCTATAGACGTTTTCTTGTTACCAGAAAAGAAGTGGATAGGCAACATTGAAGAAGAATTTCTGATGAGGCTCAAAAAAGGGGATGTCTTTGTATTAGGAGGAAAAACTTACATGTTTAGCTATGCAAAGAACATGAGATGCTATGTTGAAAGGGTTGAGAACTTAGCTCCAACAATACCTCCTTGGTTCTCTGAAATGCTGCCATTGAACTTCGACTTAGCAATGAGAATTGGTGAACTTAGAAGAAAAGTTTTTGAAAGACTTAGGAACGGAGAAGATTTCAAAGATTTAATAAATGAACTCCCTGCGGACTCGAAATCTAAGAAAGCAATGTACAGATACTTTATTGAACAGTATATGTATTCAAAAGTAATACCCAATGATAAACTACTCCTCATCGAGAAAACTCAAGACTTTGAAGGCAGAAAACTTCTTATATTCCACAGCTTAGTAGGAAGAAGAACAAACGATGCTCTTTCAAGAATTCTCGCAATTTTAATTGTAAGAAAATATGAGAAAGACGTTGCTATTATGATAAGCGATAATGGGTTTGTTCTTTCGCTACCTGTTGAGATATATAATAAATTGGATGAAAAATCAATATCAGATATTATCAATGAAGCATGTAACGAAAATGTTGAAGAACTGCTAAAGAATCATTTAAGGTACACTGAAATAATGAAAAGAAAATTTAGGCATAATTCAACAAGGAGTTTTCTGGTTTTAAGAAATTATAAAGGGTACAAAATAAGTGTTAATAAGCAACAATTGAATTCTCAAACAATACTTGAAGCTCTTGAAAAGATCGATCCTAACTTTCCTATAATTGAAGAGACGCTAAGGGAAATAATGGAAGATGTGATGGATGTTCCAAAGGCTAAAGAAATATTGAAAAGAATAAAGAGTGGAGAAATCAAGTATATAATAAAGGAATTTCCCATTCCATCTCCATTCTCGCATACAATGTTGGTATTTGGAGAAGCTGATATAGTTATGATGAAAGAAAGGAGGAAAAAATTAAAAGAATTACATGAAGCGATAATGAAAAAGTTGAATATTAAAGAGGAAGACCTAATAAGATTTGTAGAATTTGCTCAAAAGTAAAATTTTTAGAAGGGTAAACGATGATGTATTAATAATTGATGACGATATTGTATTAGTTAAAAATTGCTATTTACTATACATACAATCTTTAGATTCATTAGTTTTAAGTGATTTGCATTTAGGTTATGAAAGCGTTTCAGCAAAAAACGGTGTATTTCTTCCAAAATTGAATTTTAAATTCATCATCGAACAAATTGAGAATTTTTCGAATAAAATAGGTAAAGATAAAATAAAAAATGTAATAGTTCTTGGTGACATAAAAAATGAATTTGATGAAGTTGACCAAGCTGAGATAGATGAACTTTTTGACTTTGTTTACCACTTAAGAAACAACATTTTCAGTAAATCATTAAACATTTACTTAGTTAAGGGTAATCATGATAATTATGTAGATGGATATGCAATTTCTTTAAACGTTAAGGTCTTAAAACAAGAATTGTTACTTGGAAGATACCTCATGTTTCATGGAGAAGATTTGCCAGATAAAAAGAATTTAGATAAAGCTGATTTTTTAATAATGGCACATGAACATCCTGCAATAGTTCTTTTCACTGAAATAGGAGAAAGGGTTAAAGCAAAATGCTTTTTATTCGGATACTTCCCAAAGAAATTGATAGTTTTACCTGCAATCTCTTATTACGCGCAAGGAACTGATATAAACTTGTTGCCTAAAGAGGAATTACTTTCCCCTTATTTGAGAATTATAAATTTAGATGAACTAATCCCGATAGTTGTGGAAAATGAAATCTTAATTTTTCCACAAATAAAATATTTAAGAAACTAACTCTTCTGGAATTATTTCATAAATGGGGTATCCTTCAGGTTCCCTAATTCTTGTTTCTATCCTTGTTTTCATTCCAATTTTTAGTTTACTCAAGTTTTTTTCTGAAATCCATGCTAGGACGTTAACTCCCTCCCTTAGCCTTACGATTCCTATTGTATAATCTTCATAGTGGGAAAATGAAGAAGGTTTAACAAATATTTTTGTAAAAGTCAATAACTCGCCTTCTTTACTAAGTTCAATCCATTTTAATTCAGTCGATCTGCAATTTGAACAGAAGGATTGCGGTGGAAAATATATCTCATTGCATTTTTCGCACTTTGTAGCAAGCAACTTATTTTCCAATAAACCTTCAAAGAACTTCTTGATCTTTTCGACACTTACAAGATACTTTAATTTCAATTCTCTAGTTGATTCCCATAATGCAACATTTCGTTTCTGATCAATTATTATAGGATATTGCTTTTTCTTTTTCTCCAAAACTTCATTTTGGCTTGACATTTTAGCTAAAAGATAAAATTGTTACATAAGCATAATGTCCTGTACCTCCTACATTATGGGCTAATGCTAATCCATTTTTAATATCTGCTTGCCTTCCTTTTTCTACGTTGCGTTTAAGTTGTTTCGATAATTCAACAATCATAGACACACCTGTTGCACCAATTGGGTGTCCCTTGGCTTTGAGACCTCCGCTTAAGTTTACAGGAATCTTTCCTCCTGTGTATGTTTGTCCTTCCTTTAATGCTTTTATTCCTTCTCCTCTTTTGAAAAATCCTAAGTCTTCATATGCTAATATTTCAGCTATCGTGAAACAATCATGGACTTCAGCAACATCTATTTTTCTAAGCAATTCATCCTTCGAAATCCCTGATTTTTTATATGCAATTTCTGCAGCCTCAACAGAACTTCTTAGACTTAAAAAATCGCTTCTTTTACTTAAGTTTGAAGTATCGGTTGAATAACCTATAGATTTTATCCATATAGGTTCTTTTATACCATTTCTTTTAATAAAGTCTTCACTTGCAAGTATTACGCTCGCAGAACCATCTGTTATTGGAGATGAATCTAAAAGCTTTAAGGGCCAAGCAACGTATTTTGAATTCATACATTCTTCTATTGTAACTTCCCTTTGAAAATGTGCTTTAGGATTCCTTGCACCGTAGTAATGGTTTTTTACAGATACATGACAAAGATCTTCTTCTTTTGAATTATATTTGTTCAAATAGGCCGTTGCATAAAGTGCATAATATCCAGGAAAAGTTAATCCAAAGTGCTCAAATTCCCAAAAATAGTTGCCAGCCCTTCCTATAAGTTCAACAACAGTAGGTGTTTGAGATTCGTTCATCTTTTCGATGCCCAAAACAAGAACAACATCTGCACTGCCGCTTTTGATCATATCATAGCCAGTTTTTATTCCTGCGCTTCCCGATGCGCAGGCAGCTTCAACTCTTAATGACCCCTTTCCTACCAAATTTAGGCTTTCTCCTACTATAATTGCTGGTAATTGTTCGGAACTCCATGCACCTGTATTAGAAACTACAAAATACTCAATATCTTTTGTATCAATACCAGCTTCTTCTATAGCAGGTTTAAAACTTTCAAATGCAAGTTCACTAAAATTCACATCGTTTCTAACACCAAACTTTGAAGACGCTGCTCCTATTATCCCTACTTTCCTTTCCACAATAATAATATGAATGATAAAGAATAAATTTCTTAGATGATGCCGTTACCTTCAAGAATTTCTCTACCATGAGGACATTTGTTTGGTTGACCTATTTTTTGGAAGATCAATCTAGCTATCTTTTCGTCCAAAATATAATCGAATTTACTTGCTTTATTGCATGCTTCTTGCAAGTCTACTCCACAATTAACTAGAAAGTATTCGAAAACTCTATGGATAAAGACAATACTTCTGTAAATTTTTTTCCCTCTTTCAGTAAGGACTATCATTCCTTTATTCTTCTTTACAAGACCCTTTTTCTCTAAACGGCTTACTAATTCTAAGGCTGTCGGAGGCTTAATTTTCATAGACCTTGAAAGTTCGGATAATTTAACGGGGAAATCAGAGGAGGATATCCTTTTAATAGTTAGCAAGCAATCCCTTTCTTTTTTTGTTATTCCAAAGTTAGAGTTATCCACATAAAATTAGTATTATTCTAAATTTTTAACTATTTGTGTTTAAAGTCATTTAAATTGATTAATATAATCCTTAAATTTGCCATTGAAAAAAGGTTTTATATGACTTCCGAAAATAAGGGGAAAGTTTTAATTAAGTCAACAAAGAACGGGCCAAATCTAGTAATAGTCGATGGTCAAATAAAGTTTGCTCTATGCAGATGTGGCAATTCAAACAACAAGCCTTTTTGTGATGGTTCCCATAGAAGGGTAGGCTTTAATGCAGAAGAAAAGGAAATTGTTGTAATTTAAGAAACAAATTTTATTATAATTTAATATTTTGTAAAATACTATTTTTTATGCGATTTGGCGTTTGTTTACCAAATTATGGCGATGAAATATCAATAGACGGAATAAAGAAAATAGCAAAAGAAGCAGAAGAGCTAGGATATGAATCAATTTGGTCTACAGATCATATCTTAATGTCTAAGAATAGCAATACCCCCTATGAAAACATGTATGAAAGTATTGTTATACTAGCTTATGCAGCTTCTATAACAGATAGAATAAAACTAGGAATTTCCTCTTTGGTACTTGGAATGAGGAACCCAATAATCGTAGCCAAGCAACTTGCAACCATAGATAACATTTCAAAAGGAAGGATAATATTAGCAACAGGTGCAGGATGGAATTCACGAGAGTTTGAAAATCTTGGCGCAGATTTTAGAAGAAGGGGAAAAATATTAAACGAATCCATAAGGCTAATAAAAATGCTATGGGAAAGCGAAGAAGCTGTGAACTTCAAAGGAAAGTATCTTAACGTTAATATAGTTGATGGCATATTCTCCCCAAAACCGGTTCAAAAGAAATTGCCGATATGGATTGCAGGAAATAGTTTAAGTGCAATTAAAAGAGCTGTTAAATATGGGGATGCATGGCATCCTAACATATACCCTCTGGATAAGTTTAAGCCTTTGGTGGAAAAGTACTTTGAGTTAGGGGGCAAATATATAGCAGCTAGAATAGGTGTAAATATTAGCGCAAATACGAACGAATACATAAGTCCCTTAGGAGAGAGGAGAATTCTTCTTTCTGGAAACATGGATGAAAATTTAAAACTGATACAATCATTAGAAGAAATGAACGTAAAAGAACTAATTCTTGCAATAAATTATAATGGGAAAATCTCGATTGAAAGTCAAATAGAAACTTTAAGAAAATTTTCTAAATTTTTATAACTTTTCTTTTCCTCTGAAGGAAGAGAGGATAGCTGCGATTAGCATTGCTACTGCAGAATAAATAAAAGAATAACGAATTCCGTTCAAAAATTCATTGCTTAACGTTTGACCTATATTTAAGTTTGTACCAACGAAAACAGCTAAAGCTACATCTCTTGGTATCGATATAGATGCAACGTTCAATGATATGGCAAAGCTTAAAACCATTCCTACATTGTTTAAAGTTCTATAAATGCCTGATGCTACACCATATCTTCCAGCAGGAGCGCTTACCATTACTGCTCTTATATTGGCTGGAAAGAAAAGTGATGATCCTGCTCCCGAAAGCAATGTAATTAAAGAAACGTAAAACAAAGGAATATTTTCGTTTAGTAATATAGCATATAAGACATAAGCTAATGTCAGTAAAGCTAGACCCAATGTTGCAGGAATTCTTGAGCCTATCCTATCTGCTATTCTTCCCATAAACGGACCCATGATTCCTCCAAGCAAATATCCAGGAAGCAATACTAGACTTGTATGAAAAGCGTCTAATTGTCTTATTCCTTGAAGATACAAAGTTAAGAAGAAAAGAACAGAAAAAGAGGCCGTAAACTGAAGAAATCCTGCAAATATGGAGAATGTAAATATCTTATCGTTAAAAAGGCTAATATCAAGCAGAGGATGTCTTTCTTTTATTTCCCAAATTATGAATAAAAATGTAAATAATAAACTTGATAAAATTAAAGAAATTGAAATAATTTCAAGCCCAAAATTCATGATAAAAAATGAAGAAAATGAAATTAAAAGAAGAGCTAAAGCCAAGAGTATTGATCCAACTATGTCCAGTTTCTCTTTTGAACCTTTATTTACATCTTTCATTCTAATTAATCCAATTGGTCCTACTATCAAACCTATAGGAACGTTTATCAAAAATATCCATCTCCAATCTATATCGATTAAAAATCCTCCAAGTATAACACCAATAACGGCACCTAACATCCATCCTAGATTTGTAATCCCAAAGACCTTGCCTCTTTCTCTGACATCAAAATAGTCACTCACAACTGCGCTGCTATTTGCAGTAATGAAAGCTCCTCCTATTCCTTGTATAACTCTTAAAGCAATTAAAGTAGTTATGTTATTTGCTAAACCACAAAAAAGAGAAGAAATTGTAAATATTAGAAATCCAATGTTATATATTTTAGATCTACCGAATATATCTCCTAGTCTCCCTACATGTGTTGAGAAAACGGTTACCATGAAAATGTAAGCCAGTATTACCCATACGCTAATAGCAGGAAATGTATTCAAACTTGTGTCTATGGAAGGAATAGCTAAAACAACGATCGTAGAATCAATAGCGCTCATAAGAACGCCTATTGTTACTACGATCAAAACTAAATTCCTTAATCTATTTTCTTTAGAAAACAAGGAATTATGCTTCGATGTCTCCATTAAACTTTATAAACAACAATGATCTATAATTTAAACTTTACTTTAATTTTTATTGAAGTTTTTAAGTAAAGCAGAAATTAAAATTTCAATGTACTATGTTTGTTTGACCTTTGATTTCGATGCATATTCTACTTGGATACACAGGAAAATGCTTGATTACAGCAACTTATCAAGGGGAGAATTTGCAAAAGGTGGGCGTTGAAAGGATACTTAAGCTATTAAACAGGGAAAATATTCAAGCAACCTTCTTCATACCCGGTCATACTGCAGAAAACTTTGTTCAAGAAGTGTTATCCATAAAAGATGCAGGACATGAAATTGCAAACCATGGATATATTCATGAACCCCCAAACGAGTTGAAAAATGAAGAAGAAGCAAAATCTATTTCAAAGTGGATCGAAACCATTGAAAAAATAACGGGAGTAAGAACTCAAGGCTACAGATCTCCCTTTTGGAACCTTTCCAGACACACTTTAAAAATTCTTGAAAGATTGAACTTCTCGTATGATTCAAGTCTTATGGCCAATGATTTTACACCTTACAGGCCTAACAATTACATTGAAGTTGATTCCGAAAGAAAAGTTAAAAAGGAAAGCTAAAAATGTAGCATTTTCAACGATGATAGAGGTTTCTAAAATTTTTTCAGATAAAGTCTAGAATGTTCAAAGTAATCGATGCCCATGTTCATTTGGGACTTTCTAAAATGCCTGATCATTGCAAAGAATTCATAAAAAGAATTGATAGTTTGGAAGCATTGAAATTAAAGCCAAAAGATCTTATTTTGAATAGTGAAAAGGCAGAGATAGAAAAAATCATCTTAGTTCCTTCATATCCCTGTGGAAATAATGAATCAGTTGATGGATTCTATGAACAATATGAATGGAGAAAAGGCTATGATTTCCTTTTACAGTATGGAACAATTAATCCTATGGCAAATGTGAACGTAAGAGAAGAACTCAGCAAGCAGTATTCGTTAGGAATCGTTGGAATAAAGTTGCATCCTGTACACCATGGTTACAAGCCAAATGATTACAGAGAAGAAGAAAGGAGATTGAAGAGATTGGAAGAAGTTTATCAATTTGCACAAGATTATAATCTTCCCGTAACAATTCATACAGGGACGAGCTTAACCGTTAACTCAAGAAACAAATACGGTAATCCTATTTTTGTTGATGACGTAGTAAAAGATTTTAAGATAAAAATTGTTCTTGCGCATGCAGGAAGGCCATTGTGGACAAATGAAGCATTTTTCTTAGCCAGAAGCTATGAAAATGTTTACTTGGAAATTTCTTCAATTCCTCCTAAAAGAATACTACAGTACATTAGCAGAATAGATGAAATTAGACAAAAAACAATCTATGGAAGCGATTTTCCAAATTTTAAAGGTCATGATCTTCTCAGAAATGCGATCGAAGCAATGGAAGTTCTTGGTTACGACAAGGAAATTTTCCATGACAATATTCTTGGTATAATAAACTTAAGATAATCATTTTTCTTTCCATCTCATCCTTTTTCCAGCTAAGTAGATAAATAAGAAGGTATATAGCAATAGGCCAAGAAACAAGTATAATGCATTTTCTGAAGGAAAACCTACAATGGCTCTTATTATTTCACCTGTATAAGTAGTAGGCGATAGAAATGCAATAACTCTTGCCCACTCTGGTAAGAATGAAAGAGGATAATAGACTGGGGAAATAAAGCCTAATATTACACTCAAAATTGGAGCATAGACCCACAAATCCCTTGGATCTCGTGCAAAAGTTGAAATAAAAAAACCTAATGAAGAGATGTTTGCCCAAGTAATTACCAAAGAAAGAATTATTAGAAAGATCTGCATAGCATTCAAGTTATTATAAATAGCTAAGAATGCGATAAAGAAAACTACTCCTGGAAGACCTGGGATAAGATCAGAAAGCGCTAAACCTGCTGCGTAAGAAATTGGTGAAACAGGCGAAGCAACGAACATGTCTTGTATTTTTAAAACTATTCTAATGAAGGATGCATCGGTCTCGACTATTATGCTTGAACTAACCATTGAAGAAATCAATCCTCCTATCAAACCATAACCAAGTGCGCTTTTTCCTCCAAAGATATAGATAAAGAAAACTAATGAAAGAGGCGTAATGAAGAAAGTTAATGCAGATAGCGGAGACCTTAAAATTGAAAGTATCCCGTTAAACCATGAAATTATAATTGCAGTTCTTATTCCATAATATATTCTTTTAATCAATAACCTCACCTACTAAATAAATAAAAACGTCTTCCAAAGAAATAGGTCTTACTGAAAATGAAATCCCTTCTTTTTCTGAGAGCAATTTACTCACCACTTCTTTGCTTGTTTTTTCATCAGTAAATAACCTCAATGTTGAACCAGCTTTTACAATCTTGCCATAATTTTGTAACTCTTCCAAATCTACACTTCCAATAATAAGTATTGTAGTACTAGCGTTTATTTTACTCTTTATTTCTCCAACAGGACCTTCAACAATCTTTTTTCCTTGATCGATTATTGCTACATTATCTGAAAGCATTTCAGCTTCTTCCATATAATGTGTTGTTAAAAATATTGAAGTTCCCATGGATTTCAACTTTTGAATTATGCCCCACATTCCTGCCCTTGCTATTGGATCAAGACCTATTGTAGGTTCATCCAAAAGAAGCAATTCAGGCTCTGTTGCTATACTCATTGCAAGCATTACACGTTGCCTCAAACCTCCTGAAAGATTTCCGCATATAGTGTCCTTATACGCTTTCATGTCCAGAATATCTAATACTTCTAAAGCCTTTCTTCTTGAATCAAGTATACTCCATCCTCTCGATACTAAATACATAAACACATGTTCAAAGGGTGTTTGCAAACTAAATGGTCTACCTTCCTGAGGCACAACGGAAATTCTCTTCCTTATTTCTTTTTCTTCATTTTCTACATTAAATCCAAGAACATATGCTTCACCGCTTGTTGCTTTAAGAATTGTAGAAACAATCTTTGTAAAGGTAGTTTTTCCAGCCCCGTTTCTTCCTAAAATGCTAAATATTTGCTTCTCAGGAACAACTAAACTAAAATTGTCTAAGGCTTTGGTACCTGATTTGTATATTTTCGTTAGGTTTATTGCTTCGATTGCTATACCCATTTGGAATAATCAATTAAAAAGCAAAGCTCCTTTTATAAATAACTTTATTCTATAACTCGCTTATAAAAAAACTTATATTCTATTCAATATTTACGCTTATCTATGAACATAGATGGTTGGTATGCTATAGACAATGTAAATTACAACAAAGAACATTGGAAGCTTTTCATTATTGTATCACTAAGTTTTATCTTAGACGGCATACTTTTTTCTTTGATTCCTTTGACACTTTACATAGTAGATCCGAGCGAAGCTACTTCAATATTCGCCATTAGTTTAGTAGCTTTTGCCCTTGGAGCTGTGATTTTTGGGAGATTAGGAGATATGATAGGAAGAAGAAGAACGATGATTTTATCAATAGCTATTTATGCTATTTCCACAATAGCTTACTTATTATTTCATGAAGGATTTTTACAACTTAGCGCTATTGCTTCTGCAATAAACTTTGGAATAGGAGGAGAAATAGGTGCAGCTTACGCTGCTGTTGCAGAATTGATGCCTAAAAGTTTGAGAGGAAGAATTATAACATTGGCTACGAATATGTGGAATATAGGTGCTGCTCTGATTGCAGGACTGGCTCTAATTTACAGTGAAATATATTCAGATCTATCTACACAATTGAACTATTTGATTATCTCAGCAGTAATAGCAGTAATTGTAGTATTCTTTGCTAGACTTCATATGCCTGAATCACCAAGATGGTTAATCCTAAAAGGAGATTATGAAAAAGCTGTGAATATAGTAAGCAGGATAACAAATCAAAGTGTAAGCTTAAGTCCTTTAGAAGATAAGGGGATAGGAATAAAAGAAGCATTCAATAAGTATCTATTCAGAATATTAATACTGATTAGCTTGTCAACAGCTCAACTTTTAACTTATAATATGATAGCCTACTATTCTCCATATGCTCCAGACTTTGCTTACAGCTATAGTTCAGTTCCGTTTATTACCTTTGCAGCAAATTTAGGAGCATCTATTGGAGCGTTTATTTTAGTTCCTCTAATTGATAGAAATAGAAAGATATCAACAACCGTCTCATTCTTGGGAGGCGTAATAACTTCTCTGATAATACTGACCATTTATAATCTTTTGCCTTTTGTATTCTTTCTCTTTGCTTTGTTTGTTAACATGATATTTTCTGAATTTGCATGGGCATCAATAAGCACATTAGAAAGTGAACTCTTTCCAACAGGCATAAGAGCTTCAACTGTTGGCTTTATAACTTTCTTAGCTAACTTTATAAATGCCTTTATAGTGTACTTTGAATCTTATGTCACAGCTTACAGTTTCCTATTGTCCGCTACCGGGATATGGGTTATAGGATTAATTGCGGCTTTTATATGGCAGCTAAAGGGAGTTGAATCTGCAAGAAAATCACTTCAAGAACTCCTGATCAAAGGATAATTATATATATCATAAAGTAATATGTCAATATTTGTTATATGGCTAGGGATCCTGTATGCGGAATGTATGTTGATGAGAACAAATCAAGTTTTAAATACGAAATTGATGCAATTACTTACTACTTTTGTAGCAAAGGATGCTTAATATCATTCATAAGGCCCGAAGTAACTTACAAAAGGATAAAATATTTAACCATCGTTTCTTTTTTGTTTGGAATTGCTATTGCTATCCTTGAATTTTTCGTTAAGTTAAGTTTCTTTTTTCCAATTGAATTCTGGCTATTAATTTTATCCATTCCTGTCCAATTCGGGGCAGGATATTACTTCTACGTTGGATTTAAAGATGCTATAATGACAAAGCAGGCAAACATGGATACCTTGATTGCAATAGGGACAACCACTTCATGGCTGTATAGTACAATAAGCGTATTGCAAAAACTTAACCTAATACCCAATTTTATTCCTGAAAATTCTCTTGGAATTTATTACATGGAGTCTTCATTAATAATTGCTTTTATTTTACTTGGGAAGTTAATCGAACATAACGTAAAAAGAAAAGCAAGCAAAGCTGTAAGAAAGCTTACTGAAATGATTCCTAAAAAAGCTAGAAAATTGGAGAATAATCATGAAATTGAAGTGAATATTGATGAGTTAAAGGCAGGTGATATTGTCATTGTAAAACCAGGCGAAATTATCCCTGTAGATGGTATCGTAATAGAAGGATACTCATCAGTTGATCAATCCAATTTGACAGGAGAAAGTATTCCAGTTGAAAAAAAGATCGGAGATTTCGTTTATGCTTCGACAATCAACAAAAATGGATATATTAAAATAAAGGCTATCAAAACTGGCAAAGAAACTGCTATAGCTAATGTAGGAAAGTTGATAGAGAAAGCAATTCAAAGCAGAGCTCCTATACAAAGGATTGCGGACAAGATTTCTTCCTATTTTGTTCCAACTGTAGTAGCAGTTGCCATATTTTCCTTTATATTCTGGTATTTTTTTGCTAAGTTGCCTTTGAATTACGCTATTGTTCCTCTTATAGCAGTTTTAATAATCGCTTGTCCTTGCGCTTTAGGTCTCGCAACCCCTGCAGCTTTGATGATAGCAGCAGGTAAAAGTGCGCAAAAAGGGATACTTGTAAAAGGAGGAGAGTATCTAGAAAAGGCAAGAAAAATTAACACAATAGTTTTTGATAAAACAAAAACATTAACAAAGGGAATAATAAAAGTTCAGGAAATTCTTGTTTTTGATAATTTTAATGAAATAGAAGTGCTTAAATTCGCTGCTATAGCTGAAAAATACTCTGAACATCCTTTTTCTCAAGCAATAATCCAGGAAGCAAGAAATAAGGGAATAGAAATCCCTAATCCTAATCATTTTGAATACATTCCTGGAATGGGCATTAGGGCGGTCTTTGAAAACCATGAAATTTTAATAGGAAATGAAAGCTTAATGCATGAATACGGCATAGATACAAGTTTTGTAAAAGAAAAAATTAGGCAACTTGGAAATGAAGGATATACCGTTTTAATTTTGGCTGTAAATAAGAAATTGAGTGCAATATTTTCTTTAGCCGATGAAATTAAAGATGAAGCTAAGGAAGTAATTGAATATTTGAATAGAAAAGGTTTTGAAGTAATAATGATTACAGGAGACAATGAAAGAATTGCTTCAGCCATTGCAAGAAAGCTTGGAATAAAAAGATACTATGCAGAAGTTTTACCTGAAAAAAAGGCTGAAATAATTGAGAATTTAAAGAAAGAAGGAAAAATAGTTGCGATGGTTGGAGATGGAATAAACGATGCAGTTGCGCTAACAGTTGCTGATTTAGGTATAGCAATGGGAAGTGGAACCGATATCGCAAAAGAGGCTGGAGGAATTATATTGCTTAATAATGATCTAAGAAATGTTATTTACGCTTTGGAAATAAGTAGGAAAACTTATTCAAAAATAAAGCAGAATCTATTTTGGGCTTTCTTCTATAATACGATTCTTATACCAATTGCGGCTGGTGCACTGTTTCCATTATATGGAATATTCTTAAACCCAATTTTTGCAGCGATAGCCATGGCATCGAGCTCTATTTCCGTAGTTATAAATTCAATGAGCTTATCAAGACTATGAGCAAAGTAAAAAGTTTGCAAGGTAATATAAAGAGCCTAACAAAGCTATATATTCTATTGATTCTTAGTTCAGGCTCTATTCACGGATACAAATTATTAAAAACTTTAGAAAGTATTCAAGGTAAAAAGCCAAGCCCTGCAAATGTATATCCTTTTATTAATTCTTTGGCTAAAGAGGGATACTTAAAGATAAAGGAAACAGGGAAAAGGAACAAAAAAATCTACGAACTTACACGAGAAGGAAAACAACTCGTAGATTCAATTACTTACAGAATCAGGAATTTAGTAGATTTGGTATTTGAAAGAAACGTAAAGGCATGCGTAAATTGCGGTTGCAAAATTTATGAGGGAGGATATAGAGCTTTCATAAAAAATAAGGTTTTGATTTTCTGTTGCGAACATTGCTATAAGAATTATTCAGCTAATTAAAATAGATGAATAATATTATTCATACTTTTCTCGATAATTTTGAGAAGCTTCCTTTCCCTTTCATTAAAATCCCTATAAATTCCATTTTGAAAGAAGGCCCCTTTATAGGCATTTCCTAAAAAAGTCTCAGAAATATTTATTACACTTAATAATTTCTCCACATCTCCTGCATCTGACCTCCTCCCCACCCTAGAAGGTTGAGGGTTCCCTTTTAGAGAAGTTCATTGGTTTCCAGCATTGATTCGTGGCTACATATCTCATTTGCTGGACATTAGAAGGATCAGAGCTTCCCCCATTTGATCTGGTTTAAATAAACCTTCATTAAAAGGGTAGCCAGCCCTTATTCTGGATTCTATAAAGAATCCTTCATTCAATAATTGCAATACTGAATTCTCCTTCCTAAGTCCCATAAAGCCCTCTATCGAGCTTAGGAGGAGCGTCATTGAGTTTCCTAAGAATTTTTATAAAATAATTATTTAAGCCTTTTCATCCCCGCCACAAAAGGACGAGACTTTCATTTATGTAAAAAGGAGAAATTACTACATCGATTGCCATAAATAAAGCTACTAAAGCAATAATCTTAGATCTATTTTATCTGGAATAAATCTATTTATTCACCTCTTTGGAGACCCGAGAATCTCTAAAGTTTTAAAGAACATTGGCCAGAATGGATCTTCTTTTGGTCTTTCTAAAATCTCTTCATTATCTTCAGTAACTAGAATCACTTTACCTTTATCATCAGAAACTTCACCTATGACTTGTGCATCGATACCTTTATCTGCTAAAATTTTTAATGCTTCTTCAACTTTCCATGGCTTTATTGTAGCTATAAGTGTACCCTCACTTATAGCTGCATAAGGATCTGCTTCAACTCCCGTTAATTGTGAAAAAGCATTAATGATCTTTTTAACATCTTCTCTTATGAAAAGATTTTCTTTATAGATTTTTATTCCAACGTTGCTAGCATTAACTATATCGTATAATGCACCCCAAACACCATATTCTGTTGCATCATGCATTGATGTAACACCTGTTCTTAATCCTATTTTTGCTAGTGTTAACGCATCATCAACCACGCTCTGTAAATAGAAAATATCGCTTGCTTTACGAGCAAATTCTTTACCAAAACGTTCTTCTATGAGACGTGGGAACATTACAGATAAAATGCCTGCTGCTTCAATGGCTGGTCCTTTGGTCATCACTACTTTATCACCAGGTTTAGCCATTTCCGTAGTAACATACCCGTCTTTGGGGGCTATTGCGAACATGGTAGCACCGCCAATCATAGGATAATCGATTCCAGCATACTTACCTGTATGTCCAGTTACAATTGATATGCCCAATTTTTTACATTCCTTATGAATACCTAACCATAAGTTTGTAAATTCATCTTTTGTCATTGATTGCGGGAGATTAAGATCAATTGCTAAATATTTTGGTGCTACACCAGAATTAGAAATATCACTTGCAAGTATGTGAACAGCAAACCATGCGCTTCTATCCCAACCATATTCAGGAACTACAAAAACTGGATCACTCTTTATAATTAAGACCTCTTTTTCATTTAATTCAATTACACCAAAATCTACACCATGTTTTGGCTTAACAATAACTTTTGAATCATAGGCACCTAAATTTGGATAAATTACACTATCAAATATATCCGAAGAAAGCTTCCCAAGTCTAGGCAATTCACCCATTTTATTAATGCATTATTAAGTTACTTATAATAATAAATGCATCTTCCAATTTCAAAGTTGTTGAAAATGAAAAAACTCCTATTGCCAAAGCAATAAAAGCCCCCAAATAAGACCCAACAATATACCGGCTAATACATTTATTGCATGTTGTATTGGATTTACTAAACTAGGTCTTACAGGAAAGAATGTGAAGGGAGAAATTTCCACACCTGCTGCTATAAGAAGAGCTGCAAAAGCTACTTTCCTTGACCTATTTTCATTTAACACGCTTCTATAAGTTATTTATAATACTTTTATAATATGCTTTGTTCATTTTGTGTTTGTTGAAAATGAATAAAAAAATTCCTATTGCAATGACAATCGCTGGAAGTGATTCTGTTGGAGGTGCTGGAATACAAGCTGATTTGAAAACCTTTGCTTCTCTAGGTGTTCATGGAACTACAGCAATTACCGCTATTACTGCTCAAAACACATTTACAGTTACAGCTATTCAAGAAATTCTACCTGAGATTGTAGTTAAACAAATAGAAGCTGTATATTCAGATACAGGAATAGATGCTGCAAAAACTGGAATGCTAAGTAGCGAAGAAATAATAGAATCTGTTAGCAGAGCGATAAAAAATTACTCAATACCTTTGGTTGTTGATCCTGTCATGGTTGCAAAGAGCGGAGCTAGGCTTCTAAAGGAGAATGCTGTAGAATCTTTAATCAGAAACTTACTCCCTTTGGCATGGGTTGTAACCCCTAATATTCCTGAAGCTGAGATAATCGCTGGAATGAAAATAAAGAATTTGGAAGATATGAAGAAGGCTGCTGAAATAATATCTAAAAGAACTGGAGCTTTATCGATAGTCTTAAAGGGTGGACATTTGGAAAGCGAGAAAGTAATTGATGTTGTATATTATGAAGGAAAAATAATAACTCTTGAAGATGAGAGAATTCAAACTAAAAACACTCACGGGACAGGCTGTAGCTTTTCAGCTGCAATAGCTGCTGAAATAGCAAAGGGAAATGATATAATTAATTCAATAAAGAAAGCAAAGGAATTCATAAATTATGCAATTAAATACTCTTTGCCTATAGGAAAAGGACATGGGCCTGTAAATCCTGTTGCATGGCTTGAAATAAAAGCTGAAAAGAACCTAGTGATAGAAAATTTAATGGAGGCGGTAAAAATTCTTGAATCCAACGAAGATATCGCTGAGCTTATTCCTGAAGTTCAAATGAACATAGGAATGGCTATCAAGAGCATTTATGCAAGAGGCCTAAACGATGTAGCTGCTATTCCAGGAAGAGTGGTTAGAATAGGGAAAAGGGTAAAGGCATCATACTATCCTGAATTTGGTGCATCATCGCATATTGCAAGGGCAATTTTGAAAGCAATGGAATTTGATGAAAATTTTAGATCAGCTGCGAATATAAAATACGATGAAGATGTAATAGAAGCTATTAAATTATTAGGTTTTTCAATGTCTTACTATGACAGAAAAGAGGAACCCGAGGAAATAAAAACAAAAGAAGGGGCTACTATACCTTGGGGTGTTGAAGTAGCGATAAAAAGAATAGGGAAGGTTCCTGACGTAATAATAGATAAAGGAGATTTTGGAAAAGAAGGAGCTATAAAAGTTTTTGGTTATAATGCTGTTGATGTTGCAAATAAGTTAATTAAGATAGCTAAAAAATACAGAGAAATTAAATCTTCTAAATCTAAATAATTTCCTCCATAACTATCCTTTTATTATAAACATCTTCGTATATTGTTAACCTTGACTTGTATATAACAACTTCCTTGGGAAGCTTTCTCATATTATATCTTGAAGCCATAACATAACCATAGGCACCTGCATTGTGAATCGCAAGAATATCATCCTCTTTAGGCATGGGAATCACCCTTCTAACGGCAAATACATCTCCAGTCTCACATAAGTTTCCCACTATCGTAACTGACTTCTTATCATTCCCATTTACGTTATCGCAGTTTATTATTTCATGGTATGATCCGTATAAGACGGGTCTTATTAAATGATTGAAACCACTGTCAACCCCAACTATTATATCTCCATATCTTTCCTTTATATCCACAACTTTTACAACAAGTATTCCTGCATCACCAACCAAGTATCTCCCAGGCTCAAAAGCAACATTTTGAACATCATAATTTTCTTCATTTAGAATCTCAGATAAGCCTTTTGAATACGTTTCTATAGGAAAATCGCTCTCTTTTTCCGAATATCTTATCCCTGGCCCTCCGCCAAAGTTAATGAATTCTAATTTATCACTTATCATATTTTCAACTTCTTTAGCTTGCTTTACTAATATTCTTGATGCTTGGAGAAATTCCTTTACTTCTTCTTCGGTTTTCCAATTAGAACCGACATGCATATGTATACCTACAATTTTGAGATCTTCTTCCTTAGCTATATTAACAGCATTTTTAATTTGATCCAATGGAATTGAAAACTTAATTGGAACATTATGAGCTTCTTTTCCAGCTGTTATTGTCCTCCAACTATGTCCTACACCTGATATTCCAGGATCTATCCTTAAGGATATCGGAATATCTTTTCTTATCTTTGATATTTTCTTTATTTGCGAAATCGAATCAACATTGACTCTAACACCCAATCCTAATACCTTCTTTAAATCTTCAGTTGAAACACTTACTCCAGTAAAAAGAATTCTTTCAGGAGAGAATCCGTTTTCTATAGCGTATTCAACTTCTTCAGGAGATACGCAATCAAGCCATGACCCTTCATATCTCAATGCTTCAAGTATCTTAGGATTATTGTTTGCTTTCATTGAATAATGTATTCTAACAGTTTGTGGAATATACCTCTTTAAAGCTCTAAAAAAGAATCTGAACTTTTCAGCAACTCTATTTGCATTGTAAATAAATAAAGGTGTTCCAAATCTCCTAGCAATCTCAGAAACCTGTATGTTAGCTATGTATAATTTGTTATCCACTATGCTTAAATGATCTTTTATTTCCCACCACATTTTAAGGATTTATATAAGCTATCCCTTCAAGAATTTTTTCAGCTTTGCCAAATATTTCTATATTATCTTCTTCATCTATTTTCACGTTAATTTTTCCTCCTGGCATTTCAACAACTACATTATTACCAACTTTATTTAATTTATACAAGGCAAATGCTGAAGCCGAAGCTCCAGTACCAGAAGAAAGAGTGGCACCAGCACCTCTTTCCCATATATAGGAAATTATTTTATTTTCCTCTTCGACATAAACAAATTCCACATTAGTTCTATTTGGAAAGGCTTCATGATTCTCTATTAAACTTCCTATTTCGTTAAGCATACTTTTTGCTTCTTCTTTACTCTTGCATATGATAACAAAGTGAGGATTACCTAATGATACCTTACATCCCTTTATAACCCGCTTGGCAACATTTATTTCAATTTCTCCTAAAAATACTCCTTTTCCTAAATTGATCTGAACTGAACCATCCTTTAGAATTTTAGCCTTAGCGATTTTTCCTCCTTTATTTCCACCCACTTCCACATAGTCTTCTTCTTTTAAAATTCCTTTTGAATTCAAGTAGGTGGCAAATATTCTAAGTCCATTTCCTGAGATTTCCGCTTCACTTCCATCTGGATTAAAAACCCTCATTCTGGCTTTTGCAATATTACTTTTGTTGAATACTAAGATGCCATCAGAACCTATTCCAAAACTTTTATCTGATAATATTATCGCAATTCTTGAATACAAATTTTCTAAATTCCTTTCCAAATCTTCGATAACAATATAGCTATTGCCTTGTGCGTGAAACTTAACTACTTTTATTTCCATGGATTCTTAAGGAGTAATTCAGAAGCCAATTCGATATCTTCAACGCTAGGTACCAATGCAAATCTTACATAAGAATTTAGCGTCTCTTCTGGATCAAGACTGAGCATTTTGCTTGGTGTGACATTTATTCCAATCCTTTTCTCTTTATCCAGTTCAAGCAAATTCTTCGATGTTTCCATTGTATTCTCTGATAGTCTTGCCCAAACATAAAAAGTTGATTCAGCGTAATATTTTATATTTAATTCTTTTAGAGATTTAATCAGCATATCACGCTTCATTCTGTAAAGTTCTCTATTATCTTCAACATGTTTTTCATCACTCAAAGCTGCAATAGCAGCTTCCTGAATTGAATTTGGAATTCCCGAATCTATTTGCATTTTTAACATTCTAAAATATTTTATTATCTCTTTATCGCCATAGACAAAACCAACTCTTAGACCAGTGGCATTGCTTCTTTTTGATAGTGAATTAAAAACTACAATGTTCTTGTAGTCATCTGTTACGTTTAATATTGAGATTGGCTTTTCATCAAAATATATCTCACAATAGCATTCATCCGATGCTAATATTATATCGTATTCATTGGAAATCTCTACCAATTCTTCATAAATTTTTCTTGTTGCCAACTTAGAAGTTGGATTATTTGGATAGTTTAAATAAATTAATTTTACGTTCCTGTTTTCTTTAATTAGCTTTTTTATTTCTTCAGGATCTGGAAGGAAGTCATTTTCCTCTTTAAGTTTATAATAAACTGGTCTTCCCCCAGCGAAAACTGTACCGGCCTTATAAGGTGGATATCCTATAGATGGAATCAAAGCTTCATCGCCATCATTAAGAAATGCCATGGGAAAGTGGAATATAGCTTCCTTTGCACCAGCAGTTATTGTAATTTGTTCTTCAGGATCCACGTAAACATTAAACCTTCTTTTTATCCATTCTGAACATTTCTCTCTTAGATCTTTCATTCCAACATATGAAGGATAACCTGATCTTGCATGCTTTACAGCTCCCTCCTGCAAAGCTTTTATCGCTCCTTCATAAAGAGGTTCTGTAGGATCACCTACACCGAAATCAATTATTTTGAAACCTTTCTTTACAGCTATTTCCTTTGCTCTATCAATTTCGTAGAATGCATATGTAGTAAACTGCTTCAATTTATTGGAAGGAATTACCATAAACTAAAACAATATTGTAACTTAAAAATTAGATTTTGCTATAATCTCATCGAAAACATCGTTAAAGTTATAGATACCTTTCCTTTCCATAATCCACTTTGCAGCCAATATTGCACCCTTTGCAAATCCTTTCCTACTTTTAGCATTATGTGTAAGTTCTATGGTTTCATATTCACTATCAAAACCGACTAAATGGAAACCAGCTCTAAATCCTGCTCTTAGAGATACAACATGAAGTTCTTCTGGTTCAATTTTTCTATCCAATTTTTCATATTGAAGCTTTTTCTTATTGGGAAAATTGTTAAGGACAATTTTTGCAATTTCTTTGGCTGTTCCTGAAGGGGAATCTACTTTCATTCTATGGTGCATTTCAAAAACATACGGATCAAAGTCTTCAATCTTACCCAATAATGAAGAAGCATAATTTACGATTTTGAAGAAAACGTTAGCCCCTATAGAGAAATTAGAACCGTAAACTAAGCCAATATTATTTTCCTTTACTATCTCTGAAACTATATTTAGCTTATCATACCAGCCAGTTGTTCCAACAACCATGTTTACTTTGTTTTTTGCCACAAGCTTAACATTGTTTACTACTGCATCAGGTCTTGTGAAATCAATAGCTACATCTGCATCTTTTAAAGCTTCTTCATCGATTTTTCTATGCGTAGCTTCAGAATCTGAAGGATCGATTATTGAAACAACTTTTATGTTAAATTCATTTGCTACACTCTTTACCTCTCTTCCCATTCTGCCATATCCAATCAATGAAATTTTCATTGAATTGGTATCTCATAGTATTTTCTTAGCACTGTTTTTAGTTTATCAAGATTTTGCTGACTCATTTCGCACAGAGGAGGTCTGCAAGGACCTGCTGGTAGGCCAACCAAGTTCATTGCAGTTTTAATTGGAATAGGATTTGTTTCGAGGAAAGCCGCCTTGAATATCGGCATTAAATTGTAGTGTATTTCTCTAGCCCTCTGTAGGTTTCCGTTTAAAATGCTTGTAACTAATTCTTTAACTTGTCTTGGCAATATATTGCTAACAACAGAAATCACTCCTTTTCCTCCACATGCCATTATAGGAAATGTTAAGTTATCATCACCGCTAAGAACAGTTTTATTGCTAGGCAAAATAGAAATCACATCCATAATTTGCTGGATGTTTCCCGAAGCTTCCTTTACTGAAACTATATTATTTATTTCGAGAAGTCTTGATTGAGTAGATGCTTCAATGTTTACTCCTGTCCTTCCTGGGATATTATAAAGAATTATTGGGATGTTAACACTTTCAGCTATAGCTTTAAAGTGCCTATACAATCCTTCCTGTGTAGGTTTATTATAATATGGAGCAACTATTAATGCTCCATCAACCCCTATTTCTGCAGCTTCCCTTGTCATTTTTATAGATTCAGCTGTTGAATATGTCCCTGTACCAGCTATAACAGGAATTTTTCCATTTGCCTCATCAACAGCCACCTTTAGAATTTGTTTTCTTTCTTCTTCTGTGATTGTGGGAGATTCTCCAGTTGTTCCTAGAACTACAATCCCATCAATGCCGTTTTCGATTTGGAAACTAATCAACCTTCTTAATCCTTGAAAATCCACCTCAAGATTTTTTTGGAAAGGAGTTACTATTGCAGTTATACAGCCTTTGAAACTTTCAAAGCCCATATGCTTGATTTAATGGGCAAAGTTTATAAACTTTTTTTCGATTTATTTACAAAAATACGAAATAAAGTACGAAATTTTAAATATTTTTGCCGATATTTGTAAATCAGTGGACGAAATCGATAACTTAATTATAAGAGAACTTGAAGCTGATGGAAGAAAGCCATATACTGAGATTGCTAAAAAACTAGGATTAAGCGAAGGAACTGTTAGAAAGAGAGTTGAAAAACTTGTCAATGAAGGGAAAATTAAATTTACTGTAATTATTACAGCGAAAACAGGATTCTCAGCTATAGTACTAATTAAAACAAGCCCTCAAGCTAAAACTTCAGCAATAGTTGATTCAATGAAGAAAATTAGAGAAGTTAAGGAAATTTATGAAGTTGCAGGAGATGCAGATGTAATCGTAAAAATATCTTGTAATAATGCAGAAGAATTCAATGATTTAATCGATGAAATTAGATCTATACCAAACATTTTAGAAACGAGGACGTATACTGTTTTAAAGGTATCTTATCCTTCTTAAGGAAAAGCTTATTCATCGAAAAATTGCTTAACTCTTTTAACCTTATTCATAAATTTTTATAATATGAAAGAACCTTATAACTCAATTATTCATAAATTGCTCAAGCTCCTTAAAGAAAAATTTGGAGAGGACCTTATTTCTTTAGCCATCTATGGAAGTGTTGCAAGGGGTGATAATAAAAGGGATAGCGATATAGACTTGTTTATCGTGGTTAAAAACCTTCCGCCTACCACAATCGAAAGAATTAGAATTTTTGATTCCTTAGAATTACTATTGGAAGAAGACATTAAAGAGATGTTTTCTAAAGGATATTATGTTTCATTTTCGCCTATAATGAAGACTCCTGAGGAAGCTATGCGTTTTTCTCCTTTATATATGGATATGACTGAAGATGCTGTTTTAATTTACGATAAAGAAAATTTCTTACAAAATCTATTACAAAGAATAAGAAAAAAACTTAATGAGCTCGGATATGAAAGGATTTGGTTAGGAAAAAAATGGTACTGGAGAAAGAAAGATTTTAAATTCGGTGAGGTCGTAGAATTTGACTAACAACGATAGATTAGCTAGATCTTATTTAATGCAAGCTGAAGAAAGAATTAAACATGCCAAGGAGGCTTTTGAAGGAGGCAATTATGCCTATGTTGTTAGGCAATGCCAAGAAGCTGTTGAATTGCTTCTAAAAGCTTCATTAAGGTTGGTCGGCATTGAGCCTCCTAAGTTTCATGATGTTGGCATAGTATTAAAAAATGAAAAAGATAAATTTCCTGAGTGGTTTAAAAATGAGATAGATGAGTTAGCATCTATATCTAGAATTCTAAGAAAGGAAAGAGAGACGTCAATGTATGGCGATGAAGAAACGATGACTCCACCTGAACTTATTTACTCGAGAATTGATGGTGAAAATTCATTGAAAATGTGCTTAAAAGTATATGAACTAGTAAAAAAATTATTCAAAAAGGAATAGCAAAATAGCTCTATAATATTCTAATCAACTAAATTGAATTATCTTTAGGAAAAAAGTTTTGTAAATATGTGTTTTATGAGAAATTGTATAAATCATAAAAATTTTAATTAAGATTCTCTTCACTGAGATATTTGTAGATATCCAGCAGTTGAATTTTGATAATAAGAGAAATTCCAAGAAGTAGGAGCATCGAGTATGAATGGCAACATGTAGCTTGCAGGAAGAGAAATCACTTTACCATCTAAAGTCGTTATTTGTATATTGATAAGTTCTCCATTCATTTTATAGTCTTGAATTGGATATAAGTTACAACATGGTTGGAACTCTAGCTGTGTATAAGTTCCGTAGAAAGGAGTGCCGTTATAAGGTATGCTTGTAACAAAGGTCAGTCCTGCATTTATATCTTTTATTCTGACCTCCTCACCGCTCTAGAAGGAAGAGGGTCCCCTTCTAAAGAAGCTCATAGGTTTCCAGCATTGATTCGTGATACATTTCTCATTTGCTGGACAGCTGGGAGGATCAGAGCTTCTCCATTTTATCAGGTTTCAAGGAAAAGAAACCTTCATTAAAAGGGTTGCCAGCCCTAAATCTGGATTCTATTAAGAATCCTTCATTAAATAAAAACGATTGCCATGCTGATTGCTCCTCCTTAAGTCCCATTATGCCCTCTATCGAGCTCGGGAAGAGCGTTTGAATTTCCTAAGCTAAGATTTTTTATAAAATAATTATTTAAATCTATTTAAATCCTTCATTCCAGCCATAAAGGGCTAGACTTTCATTTGTAATTTGGCGCGGTTGTTACACTTGCAGTTCCTTGAATAATTTGCCATCCATATAGCGATAAATCTTCAAAGTTTGACACAAAGGCAAAAGCTCCTTGTGTAGATGCTGATGGCGCCTTTATTGTTTCATGCTTTATAGGAAAAGAAGATTTCGAGTATGCATACGGTGTAGCTAGAATAAAGGGTATTGTGGAAAGTGTTAAAAGGAGAAGAATAGAACTAAATATTTCTACATATAAGTTATATATTTCAATTTTATATAAAGTTTTAATCTAAATATTCTATCTTAGCTCCCTTACCAACTTTTGTTATAAACCCTTCAGCTTCTACACCGTTTTTCTCAAAAGCTTCGAGCATTGATTTTAAAACGTAATTTGGATCTATGCTTTCTTTATCAACGAAAGCAACAATTGAAGGACCTGCACCGCTAATACATACTCCCAATGCGCCATTCTCATAAGCTGCATTCCTTACATCTTCAAATGCAGGAATGAATTTACTTCTATGAATTTCTACAACATAATCTTTCATAGCTTCTTTCAATTGCGAGAAATCATCGGTCAGGAAGGAATAAACAACCCTACTTGCTTTAGCAATGTTTTCGGACATTTGCTTTAAACTTATGTTCTGAGGAAGTATTTTTCTTGCGAATTCAGTTTTCTTTATAGGCAAATTCAACTTTGGCATAACTATGCATAGATTTAAATTAGATTTCAAATCTATTCTTATAGGGTCTAAAGAATTCATAGGTATTATTACAAACCCTCCTAACAATGAAGCTGTAACATTATCATAATGGACAGATCCTGCAACAATTTTCTCACCTTCTCCAGCCAAGTATATTAAGTCTTTTTTGCTCATTTTTAAGTTAAAAATTTCATTTGCTATGAGAACAGCAGCTACACATGACGCAGCGCTACTTCCTAATCCCATTCCCACTGGAACATTCTTATTCAATGATATGCTAATTTTTCCTGTTTGTTTCTTCTTTTCCATAATTTGCAGAAGCAAAGCAGTTAAAACATTTTCTTCAATTTTCGATGGAACCTTATATTTTCCTCCAACCTTCAATTCTATCTCAATATTTTTGGATTCTTCATACTCAACTTCTACTACATCAAACGGTTCTTCTAATGCAATGGCAAATACATCGAATCCTGGACCCAGGTTTGCGCTTGATCCAGAAGTTGTTATTCTTATATTCACCATTATATAAACTTATTGTTTACTTAATAAATTTCTTATAAATATCAATTAGCTTAGATTCCAAACCTGCTTCTTTTGCCAAATTAAAATCTACCTGTGCAACACAAAATCCTTGTTCAGTTATATTTAATTTGATACCTTTTTCAGGTTCAAACTGTATTGAAAATTTATTCCTTTTCACTCCCTTATGACCTTCTAAGTTTAGCTTATCATACATCTTATCTAAATCCAATCTAACTTTATATGATGGATATAAGTAGAAAATTCCTTGCCCTTCTCTTGCACATCCTATCTCAAACCTTTCTGAATGTTCTATCAATTCTACATTAGGATATTTACCACATGCTTCACAACTCTCCGACCTTCTCAAATTCAATGTATCAAAAATAAGATTCTGCAAATCAATTAGAAGAATTTTCCCTGCAAGTAGCGGTTCTTTACCAGTTATTATCCTTATAGCTTCGCTAACTTGAATGCTTGCTACCATACTTAAAACTGGAGGATTTACTCCAACTACTGCACATTTTGGAAGCTCATCATCGGTTAATCCAGGATATATACATTCTAAGCATGCTGTTTTACCTGGCAAAACAGTGAAAGCGCTTCCTTGATTCTCTATGGCTGCACCATATATGTAAGGAATTCCCTTTTTTAAAGAAACTCTATTCAATAAGTATCTAGCCTTAATCGAGTCAGTGCAATCAATAACAAAGTCGCAATCATTAACTAAATCCTCAACATTATAATCAGTTACTGCTACAGGATATGGATCTATATTTACTTCAGGATTTATATCCTTAAGTCTTTCGTATGCAACTTCAACCTTTGTCTTCCCTACATCTTTAGGAGTATACAGATATTGTCTATGCAAATCGGTTAGCGAAACGATATCCCTATCTACTATCCTTAAATATCCTACTCCCATAGAGACGAGTTGTAAAGAAACGGGACATCCTAATCCCCCCATTCCTACCAGGCATATTTTTGATTTAAAAATTCTTTCTTGGCCTTCAAAGCCTATATTCTGCAGTATTATTTGTCTTGCATATCTTTCAATGTTTCTTTCAACCAAGTTAACCACCCGCTACAGTTGGAATGAAACTAACTTCATCTCCTTCATTAAGATTTGCATCCAATCTTCTCTCTATTTTTCCGTTAATATATATATTAATCAATCTTTTCAACTCTCCTTTTTCATCAAAAAGCTTATCCTTATCTACATAATCATTCTTTACTAATTGTTCAAGTAATTCTTTTAAGTTAGATGCTTCAATGGATAATTTTGAGATATTCTTATTTTTTCTAACCAAAGATGGTAGAAAAACTTCTACTTTTGCCATGTCAATATACTTTCAAGATACTTTACTTGAGGCTTAATTAAGATAGGTTCCTCAACTTTTCCTTTTAAAGTTTCTGGAGTTTTTAATCCACTTCCTGTAACGTAGCAAACAACCCTTTCATCCTCTTGAATTTTCCCTTCCTCTACAAGTTTCTTCAAAACTGCAATAGCTACTCCTCCTGCAGGCTCTGCATATATGCCTTCATTCTGTGCAAGCAGTTTGATTCCTTCAATTATTTCTTGATCACTAACATCTTCAGCTAATCCTCCTTGTTTTAACCTTCTGAGAACATAAACACCATCTCCGGGATTACCTATCGCAAGACTATGTGCAATAGTATTTGGATTTTCGATAACTTCTATGTAATCTCTCCCTTCTTTAAAAGCTTTAGAAATAGGATTACAGCCTGAAGCTTGTGCAACAACAGGTTTTTTGGGTAAATGATTTATAAGTCCAAGTTCAAGAAGCTGTTCAAAACCTCTGCATATTGCATTGAACATTGCACCGCTAGCTGTAGGTACTATGAATACATCAGGTGCTTCCCAGTTCAATTGTTCAGCAACTTCCAAAGCAAGAGTTTTTGAGCCTTCTACATAATAAGGCCTTAAATTTATATTTACCATACCTATGTTGAACAATTCCGCGGCTTGCGTAGCCAATCTGTTTGCATCATCATACGTCCCTTCAACAGCTACTATTTTAGCACCATAAGATTGAGCTTGTGAAATTTTTGAAACTTCAATTCCATTAGGAATTATTATATAACAAGGCAATCCCACCCTTGCTGCATATGCAGCTGTTGCGCTAGCTAAGTTTCCTGTAGACGCGCATCCAACCGATTTCATTCCAAAGCTTAATGCTGCGGTTACTCCAAGTGCAGCAGGTCTATCTTTAAAGGAATATGTTGGGTTTACACAATCATTCTTTATATAAAGTTCCTTCAATCCAAGCTTTTTAGCCAAAAGTTTTGCCCTAATCAAAGGAGTGAATCCTGCTTTAATTTCACTAACATACTCAGGAGCTTCGAATGGAAGAAATTCTTTGTATCTCCACAAGGTATTTTCTCTTGATTTAAGATCACTTTTTGAAAAACTTATTTTTTCAAAATCATAAATAATATCTAAAGCTCCAAAGCATTCATCACAGACATATAAAGGTGCAATTTCGAATTCTTTTCCACAATCTCTACATTTTAGGCCTACAACGTGCTCTTGAATAAATCTTGAAGTTTTCTTGCTTGTTAAGCTTGATCCCCCCATTGCTATTGAAAAGATGAAAAACTGCTTAAATTCATTTGTAATTAAATATGAATTTTGTAATATTCCAAGAAAGGTTATCCTTCAAAAATATTTTCTTAAAATTAGTGTTTAGTAGTCTTAGATACCGACCCTCTCGTTGCTCTAGGAGGTAGAAGTTTTACTTCTAAAGTAGCTCATTATTTTACAGCATTTATTCTTGGCTTCATGTCTCACTTGCTGAACATTTACGTATATGAGCTTTCCTCATATTATCAGTTCCTAAATAAACTTTCATATAAAGACTGCCCAACCTTAAATCTTGATTCTATCGAGAATCCTTCATTGAAAAGCAACACTATTGCTACTTTCTAAGTCCCACAAAGCCCTCTATCTAGCTTAAGAAAACGTTTAAATTCCCTAAGTGAAACTCATAAAATAAATTTAAATCTATTCATTCTAGCCCTTAATGGCAAGGCCTTCATTTGTGTAAATGAAAGAAAAAATTAAATTTGAGAACAGGTAAAAACATGGAAAATAAAATGTATTTGATAAGATTTTTAAAATTTAAAAATTATAAAAGCTAAATAAAATCTTAAATTTAATGCCATTTTATTATACTTTTAATTTCTTCCTTTGGTTTTTCTTTAAAAAGCCAAATGTCTTCTGGGTGATATATTCCTGTGATTAAATCATTCAAGTAATATTCTTTACCGTAATTTTTCAAAAACTCAGCAGCTTCAATATAATGTTTTTTACTCCCATCTTCAACTCCTGCTAAAGAAAGGTTTTTATCAACGATTTTAGCAATAAACTCACCACCCTCTATTTTTCCTGAACCTCTTGTTCCGAAGAATATGAAAATACCGTTGTTATTGAGATGGTTTATACATGATTCAAAAACATCTGTTGTTCCTGCTGCATCAATGGCCAAATCCATAGGATTATCTTTCAATGCTTTATTCCAATCATCTTTAGATGAATTGAAAAAGCTTATCCTATTTTTATCTAAAAATTTCATTATCCTTTCATCAAGAGGGTGCACGTTAACAATCGTTACATTAAAACCTAAGCTTTTGAATACTGATGAAATCAACAAACCCTCCGTACCCGTGCCAAATACCCATGCACCTTTGCATGAATATGTCGAATCTTCGCAATGCCAAACGACCCTGTTTTTAAGAAAATCAAATACTTCCTTAATTTTCATGACATTTTTAGTAGGCTCAACTAGAACAGCAATATCCTGAATTTCCTTACTCACTTTTATTAAGAATTCCTCCCTATCATAGAAATATTCACGCATAAACCCATCTTTTCCTCTTATTCCGGCTTCAACAAAATCACCATCTATGCAATAATCTTGCCTTCCGATTCTGCACATTATGCATTTTCCAGGTCTTCTAACCATAGGAACAACTAAATCTCCTTCCTTTAATTTTGAACCTTCTATACTTTGCTCAACTATACCTAATCCCTCATGTCCAAGAACTAAGTATTCTCCTTTCTCAGCTCTTACAAATTTTAAAACGTTATTAACAATTTCTCTATCAGTTCCGCATATTCCTGTAAATAGTGTTCTGACTTTTATCATATTTTCTTCTCTAATATCTAAATACTTCAATTCAATTCCTTCTTTACCAGGTTTAACCAATAAGGCTTTCATATTTCAATTGCTAATACTCTTACAGGAGAACCATCACCGTCTTTAATTTTCAGAGGTAAAGCTATAACTAAAACACTTTTCCCTACTATTGATTTCAAAAGTTTAGAGTTTAAGTTCTCGATAATTAAAACGTTATTTCCTAAAAGGATTTTATGTGTAGGAAAATTCTTCTCATAAGGTTCTTCAACCGTAGGTGAGTCAATTCCTACAACTTTTATTCCCTTATTAACAATTTCTTCTGCAGCTTCCCTTGTGATGTAAGAATAATTCTTGAAAATTTTTTCTACATTCCATTCAAGGTTGCTACCAGTATAGAATAATACTTTTTCATTTTTTGCCTTCTGAATTACTTCTTTAGTTATTCCTTTCTTTTCACTTGCATCTATTACTTGGTAAATCCCACATAATGCCAAAGGATCAATTTTTTCAACGCTAGCTCCTCCTTCAATGAAATGCGAAGGCGCATCAATATGTGTTGATGTATGCGTCCCCATATGGATTTCCTTAACGTTATAACCATTTTCTTTGATGCTTTTAACTTGAATTATTTTGGGAACAGGATCGCCTTCAAAATGCACCATTCCATTTTCAATTTCAAAGGTTAAATCGTAAACCTTCATTTGAAAGTTCCCTTAACAACCCAAAGAGGTTCTTCTTCATTGAAACTTTCCATTCCTTCAATTTTAAATTCTTCAAGGATCTTCTCGTTTATCTCTATACCTAATCCAGGATCGGAGGGAACTATGTAGTATCCATCCTCAATTCTGTATCCTTTTTTGATTAAATCATTCTTCCATCTTGGCCAAGAATCTTCAAAGCTTTCCTGGATTACAAAGTTATAAATGTTAGCATCTAATTGAAGCGTAGCTGCAGTTTGAACAGGACCAAAGGCATTGTGATATGCTACACCTACTCCAAAAGCATCTGCAATTACTGAACAGTGTTTTGCCTCAAAAATTCCACCTACGTTTGTCACATCTGGCTGGATTATATCAACTAGGTTTTCTTTCAAGTAAGGAATAAAAAGATTTTTATTAAGAACCCTTTCGCCTAATGCTATTCTTGTGTTAACATTTTTCCTGAACTTGATCAACCCTTCAAACAAATCAGGATGTACTGGCTCTTCCATAAATAGCGGATTATATTTTTCCAAAATTTTTCCTGCCTTTATTGCAGAAATTGCATCAAATCTGCCATGAAATTCGATTAGAAGTTCTAAAGAAGTATTTTCCTTTAAAGCCGAAACAATAGCTTCAGCTCTCTTTAAATGTTCATCGTCTATTGTATTAAATTGGTTTCCAAAGGGATCGAACTTTATAGCCTTGTATCCTTTCTTTTCCAAATCTTTAGCTTTTTTAACAAAGTCTTCAGGATAAACACAATCTGAATACCACCCATTAGAATATGCTTTAACTTTGTCTCTAAGTTTTCCTCCTAAAAACAAATAAACTGGAGCCCCTAGCATTTTTCCCAGAATATCCCAAGAAGCTATTTCAAATGCGCTAAGAGCAGATGTAGCTTCAACTGAAACAGTTAAATAGAAAGAATGCTTGTAAAATTCCTTCACATTTTTTTCTATTTCTGTTACTTCTTTATTCTTGAATATTCTAGCAACCTCTCTAAGCTGCTCATATACTGGAAGGGTCATCAAAGTTGTAGGCGCTTCTCCATAGCCTACATAACCATCTGAGGTAACCAATCTTAGAATCAAAATAGTTGAACTCCAAGGTGTAGCCGTTTCTTTTTCTCCCAATTCAAATATTTCAATTTCTTTTATTTTGCCCATAATTCTAAAACTAGCACCGGTTATATTACTTTACATAAATGAAGGCCTTACCCTTTAGGATGGGGATGAATATATTTAAATAATTATTTTATAAAAATGTTAAGAAATTCAGTGAAGCTCTTCCTAAGCTCGATCAAAGCTTAATGGGACTGGGAAGGAGAATTAAGTTGTACTTTTTAATGAAGGTTTCTTAATAGAATCCAGATTTTAGGCTGTCCCTTTGTATGAATGTTCCTTTAAACCAGATAAAATGGGGAAGCTCTGATACTTCTAATGTAAGCAAATTAGATTTGTAGCTACGAATCAATTCTGGAAACCAATGAACTTCTCTAGAAGTGTAACCTCTCCTTTCTAGGGTGGTGAGGAGGTCAGTTTATTAAGGTTAAACTTTAAGAATAAATCTAAATTATAAATGTTCGCCAAGTACTCCATAGGTCAGTTCAATATTTCTAAACATTCTGAAAAACAATAAGGTAGATATTGAATAGAGTGTGGCTGTGATAAAGAAAGGAACATCCAACATTCCAATGTCAAAGAAATATCCGCCTATAGATGGACCGATCGATCTTGGAATTGAGTCAAATGTTTGTATGATAGCTGAACCTTTTGCCCTTTCATCCTCAGGAATGAGACTCATTGTAAAAGCATTCATAATTGGGGAAGACATATTCATCAGAGCATTTCTTAATATGAAAAACGATCCTGCCACTATGTAGCTTGATATAAAAGGCATTATTATAAGAATTATTATCGAAGATGCCTGAGTAAAAGCAATTGTTCTTATTGAACCTATTTTTGAAGCTAAAGCAGGGGTTGTAAAAGAAGCAATTGAAGTTAGTATTTGAGATATTGCAAATATAGGTCCTAGTATATCTACGTTTATTCCAAACTTTAGATAAAACCAAAGAGGAAAAAGTTGGATTATAACGCCTGCCCCTAGACCTATCAGTCCTAGAATGGAAAGCTTCATTACAAATTTAAAAGATTTCTTTGGTAAAATCTCAAAATTTCTTTTGCCTTTGTATTTTTCAGAAACTTTTAACAGTAGTAAAATTGAAAATAAAATCAACAACCCAGAAACAATGAATATTAACCTGTAAGAATTGAATAAACTTAGTTTAAAGTAATTCATTAAAATAGGTGGCAAACCCCCCATCAACATCCCAAAAGACATGGATATTCCTGTTAAGAAACTATTTGTTGCAAAAGCTAGATTTCTATCTGAAATGCTTGTTTTTTCCGTAAACCATGCTAAAAAAGAAGATGATGTAGAAGCAAAGGATATTCCAGTAAGCACAGCCACTAAAATCATCCATGAGAAATCATAGGTTATTGCGTAGATTATAAAGCTTATCAAAAGCAAAAGTCTTCCAAACAAAACAAACTTTTTTCTTCCTAACATGTCGGACAACACGGCCAAGAATATCATTAACACGGAACCTATGAAAGTCCTTGTAGATAAGATAATCCCTATAAGGAAAGGAGAATAGCCCACGTTATTTAAATAAACTGTAAGATCGACAAACAGAAAACCTTGTGCTAGAGAAGAAACCATCGATGATAATATCAAAAATTTTGCTTCGTTTTGCAAATTTTTGAACTGAGAGAATTGATTTATGACTGGAATGTTTAATATTTTCATTAATATGGTAATTTTTCTCAAACACGGTATAAATTTTACTAGCCTACTCTTCGATTTAAAAAATTCAAGATTTTGGGATAACATAGAATAACAGCTCGAAACTTTACCAGTAAATTAAATTTATTCATTATCTAAAAAAGCTCAACGTAATTTAGATTTTTTAAGGATTTATACTAAATTCTCGTTATCTTCATGATGGAAAGCTTGCTAAAAGAAATAGATAAATACTTAATGACGAATTTATATCCTTCCCACAGAATTTTCGTGAAGAAAGCTGAAGGAGTATATCTTTACGATATTGAAGGAAATAGATATTTAGATTTTATGACCGTAGTAACAACAGCAACTCTAGGTCATAATTTTAAAGGGCTTGGAGATGAAATAAAAAGGGTTGTTGATAACATCGTAGCTGGAAACGGATACAATTTTTATACAGAGGAACTTCTTAACGCAGCGAGGAACGTAATAAAGTTATTTGATGATAACATAATGTATAATAAAATACATTTCAAGTTGAGCGGATCAGAAGGAATTGAGCTAGCAATAAAACTTTCAAAGAGATTTAACAAGAAGAGCAACATAGCAATGTTTATGGGAGGTTACCATGGAAGAACTTACTTAACAGGTTTATATCATGGAATAAGGAGAAAAGAGTATGGTCCTCTACCACCAGGAGTTATTATTTTACCTTTTCCTTACAAATACAGAAGCAAATTTGAAGAGATAAAAGAAGAAGAATATGCTAAAATCATAGTTGAGGAAATCGAACAATACATTAAGAATAACAGCGATTTATCCTGTGTTATCTCTGAACCAATACAAGGTATTGGGGGCATTGTCATTCCTCCTTCAAATTTCTTCAGTCTATTGAATAAAGTTCTAAAAGAATATGGAGCTTTGCTTATCATGGACGAGATACAGACAGGTATGGGAAGAACTGGGAAAATATGGGGTTTTGAAAACTTTGATACAAAGCCAGATATTGTGGTAGCTGCTAAGGGAATGACTGGAGGTTTGCCTGCTTCAGCAGTTATAACAAGAGGAGAAATTGCTAGTTCTATGCAATTAAACGATGAGCATTCTACTTTTGGCGCGTCAGCAATAATAATGGCAGCAGTTGCCTATTCCGTTTCTTATTTCTTAAAAAACAAAGAAAATTTACTTGATAATGTAAATAAAATGGGAGAATACAGTTTAAAAAGGTTAAAAGAATTGCAGGAAGAACATCCTATAATAGGAGAAGTAAGGGGAAAAGGATTGCTAATTGGAATCGAGCTTGTTAAGAATAGAAAAACAAAGGAACCTGCATCGAAAGAAACAAGCGATATCTGTTTAAATAAAGCCCTTAAAAAGGGATTGCTTGTTGTCCCCAGTGGTTGGTATGGAAACGTAATTAGATTTGCTCCTCCCTTTATCGTTACTAGAGAACAAATAGATGAAGCAGTAGACATACTTGATAAGTGCTTTTATGAAGCAGAAAAGGAAAGTAAAATTCAATAATGCCTTTATTAAGTTTCAAGGAACCAAGGTAAAAGTTCTATTTCGACTATTTCGTTTTCTTTACATATTTCTTTGCTTTTATCCACAACAATAAAGCAATTTGCGTCTGCAAAACTTTTCAATGCGTGTGATTCTTGAAACCCTGAAGATCTAACGAGATACTCACCGTCCTTGTATGTAGCAAAGGCTCTAATAAATTCAAGTCTGCCCGGTTTCCTTTTTATTTCTTCAATCAATCTTCCTTTTCTCTTTGGTAAGAAAATGTTGTTTCTTCCGCTCATTTTTAAAAGAGCTGGTCTTACAAATTTATAATAACATACCATTGCTGAAGCAGGATTTCCAGGCAAGGCAAAAAACAAAGCCCTATTTTGCTTACCTAGAAAAATCGGTTTACCTGGCTTTATAGCAACTTTCCAGAACAATTTTTTGACTCCTAGCTTATTTAAGACCTCCCTAACATAATCTTCTTCTCCTTCTGAAGTTCCACCACTTATTAGTATTACATCAAAATCTTTTGCAGCTTTTTTGACCAAGCTTTCAAATAACTCCTTATCATCACCAGTTAACCCTAAATTTGCGCACTCAAAACCATCCATTTTCAGTGAAGCTTCTAAAGAAAAAGAATTTGAATCCCATATTTTTCCTTCCTCTAATGATTTGCCTGGAGAAATCAGTTCCTTACCTGTTATTATCAATGCTACTTTTGGTTTCCTGTAAACTATAACTTCATTATAGCCCAATTTAGCCAACAATCCAACAACGGAAGGAGTAATTAAAGTATGTTCGTTCAAAGCAAGCTCTCCTTCTTTAATTTCCTCTCCTCTAAATCTTATGTTTTCATATTTACGAACTTTTTCATATATTATTACTTGACCGTTATTCTCTTCTGTAAACTCAACCATACATACAGCGTCAGCTCCTTTTGGAATCATAGCTCCTGTCATTACTTTTGCTGCTTCTCCTCCTTTTATCTCAAAATTTGCATAATCTCCTGCAGCTACTCTTCCTACCAACCTTAAAACAACAGGATTTTCTCTACTTGCACCTTTAACATCTTCACTTTTAACAGCATAGCCATCCACCGCTGAATTATCAAAAGGAGGTAAGTCATGAATTGCGAATACTTTCCTAGAAGTTACATAACCTAGGGAATCGGAAATTTTTAGCTTTATTTCATCTAATAAGTTAACTTCATTCAACAATATACTTATAGCTTCTTCAAACTCTATCATAGCCAATTGAAAAATCTTTCATTCTTAAGATAAACTTAATTCTGTTAAAAATATAATACATCTTAAGATTTGTATTGTTAAAATAATTTATCAGAATGTTAGGTGCTGTCATACTAGCAGGGGGTAAAAGTAAAAGATTCGGTTCAAACAAAGCTTTTGCTAAGCTTAAAGGCAAAGAGATAATTCTTTGGTGCATTGAAGGATTAAATGGCTTAGTTCAAGAAATAATTTTATCTGTGAAAAAAATTGATGATAGGTTTCTAAATATTGGAAAATATAATGTAAAGATTGTAGAAGATTTGTATGTACTTGAAGGGCCTTTAGTTGGTTTATATTCATCTTTGCTTTTCATGAAGTCTAAATATGTTTATATCCATCCTGTTGATTCTCCTTACATTATTAGAGAATATGTGAATTTTATGTTTAATTGTGTAAAAGAATGTAACGGATGTGCAGTAGTTTTTGAAAATGGAACATTTGATCCAACACACTCAGTTGTAGAAAGGAATGCAGCATTAGATTATTCAAAGAAATTGATTGAAAATGGGAATACAAGTTTGAAATCCTTATTCCTAGAATTGCCAAATGTAAAGTTCATCAAACTTGAAGAATTGAATATAAAATCAATTGATAAAGCATTCATCAACATTAACACAAAAGAAGATTTAGAAAGAGAAGATAGCAAATGAAGAAAATATCAGCAATAATTCTTGCAGCTGGAGTCTCATCAAGAATGGGAAAATTAAAACAAATTACAGAGATTAAAGGAAAGATTATGATTGAAATCATATTGGAAAAAGTTAAGGCTCAACCTTTTTATGAAATTATTTTGGTGCTGGGTTACAAGCATGAATTAATACAAAAAAGTTTGAAAACAAGAGTTGATAAAGTTGTTATTAACAATGAGTATGAAAAAGGAATATCCACTTCTATAAAAAGTGGCGTTCTTAGCATCTCTGACGATTCTGAGGCCTTTGCAATTTTTTTAGCTGACCAGCCTTTTATAAAAGGAGAAACCATAAAGAAGATTATTGAAGAATTTAACAAAAGGGAATGTCTAATATTAGCACCTTTATACAATAACGAAATAGGACATCCAGTGATTTTCCATAGAAAATTGATTCCTGAAATAATGAAACTAACAGGAGATGTTGGTGCAAAAACGATAATTAAAAAGTTTAAAGAAAATGCTTACTTTTTGGAAGTTGATGATGAAGGTGTTTTTATTGATATCGATACTCCCGAGGATTTAAATGAGACTTTAAAAAAGTTAACCAGCTGAAACTACAGGAAAGAATGCTATAGTATCATCGTTTTTTAACTTAATTTTGTTGAAATCTTCTCTTTTAACAGTTACAGCATTATGAGCAACAGTTATTTCTTTTTTAAGCTCATTGCTACCAAAAAGAACTTCCTTTATTTTACCATCTTCAGAAAGTTTCTTTATAAAATCGCTTAGTGTAAAATTATCTTCAACTTCTATTTCATCTTCCGACTTACCCAATTTTTCCCTTAATGAAGCAAAATAAAGAACTTTTATTTTCACAACAATAATCTATTCCAATCATCTATTAATTTTATTGGCCATTTCAGTCTTCTCTTTAGAGAATTATACATTAAAATTGTCCAAGCATCGATTACCAAAATTCCCAATGTTTCAGCTTCAGCTGCGGATAATGGAGCCAAAATAGCAACTATCGGCGAAATTATTCCTAAGATTATGAAAATTTCACCATATTTTTTCAGTTTTGACAAGTAGATTCCAATCCCCCAAGTTATTATACTTAAGTCAGATTCTACAAAAAAATAAGTAGAAACAAAAACATGCGGCCTTGTACCTGCAGGGAATATTCCTATTAAGATTAAAAATATTCCTGCTATAAAAAAGAAGGCGCTTCCAGCAACTTCTATCTTATTTAATGAATAATTTATTAATGAAATTGAATATAAGAGAATAAGTATCCCAACAAAGATAAGACCATTGTTGTAAATCCAGGGCATATTTGCTTGACTTGAACCCAAATCACTGAATGCGCCTGTTGTATAGTGGGAAATCCACCAAGGATTTGCTGATATACTAATTAAAATTACGATCCATGCAAGAACTACATCGACTATCCCTAGATAAAATAATCCTTTAAAGATTTTTTCTTGCACCATTAGAAAATTATCTTGTTATATACTTATATTCTAAACCTTTAAATATATTTTACACAAATGAAAGCATCGCCCTTAAGGACGGGATGAATAGAATTAAATAATTAAAATTTAAATTTTTTTAGGAAATTCAGTGAAGCTCCTCCTAAGCTCGATCAAAGCTTAATGGGACTTAGGAAGGAGAATTCAGTATTGCTTTTAATGAAAAAATCTTTATAGAATCCAGATTTTGGTAAGCAACCCTTTTAATGAAGGTTTTAATAAACCTGATCAAATGGAGGAAGCTCTGATCCACCTGACTATCCAGTAAATGAGATATGTAGCTCCGAATCAATGCTGGAAACCAATGAGCTTCTCTAGAAGTGTAACCTTCACCCTTCTAGGGTAGCGAGAAGGTCAGATCTATTTGAAGCCTAATATTTTAGGCAAAATCAATAAACTTAAATATTTGAAAAAAAGAAAATCTTAATGAAATCCGAAGAAGAAAATAAAGTTTCCTTTCCTCCTTATGTGAAAAGATTCTTAACAATAAGTCTATCTCTCTCCATTGTAGTAATAGCTGGCTTCTTAGTTGCTTACTTTTTGAATAATTTAATGGTTTTAGATTACGTTCATGTAATAACTGGTGGAACATGGACAGGCATAGATTTGTTCATGGGAACAATAATGAGTAGAATAATGCTATCGCTAGATGTAAACAGCAGGGTAGAAGTTGCAAAAAGGTTAACTCCTCTTCTTATGATTTTTATGCCCACTCTCTCAGCAGTCGTAATTACTGCAGGCTACTATCTTGCAAACAGATTAGGATGGTTTATAATAACTTCACCTTGGATAATTGCTGCAGGTGTAATCGTTATAATACTTACTGTTCAAGGTTTCGGAATTCTCATGAGAAATGAAATAAGAGTGTTCCTTGAATTAAACAAACAGAAACCCAATGTTGAAAAGATAGTGAGACTTACGAATATAAATTTAAAAACAGCGGGAAGTCAAGCTATTTTCCAACTTGCAATAATATTTGTTATGGCTCATCTTGCAATTTTTGGTCCTTTCTAATTTTTCAATTTATACATTATGTATCATGCTTAGATAGGATAAAAATTTCATATTGACAACTATATAAAATTTTCGTTATTTGAAAATTCAATAAATAATTGGATTTATAACTAAATATTACCTTATTTAAAAAATCAGAATTTTTAGGAATAGAAAATGATTTATATTTATTTTGTAATAATTTCTTGCGAGAAAACAAGATTCAAGTAAAGTATCGATGCGCACATTTGTATCTACAATAGCTATTTTATTAATCATAATAATAATCGCATTTACATTATATTCAACTAAGCCAATCCAAATAAATCAACCAACGCAAACTAAGATTATAATAAAATATGTGAAAATGAAAATAAGCGGAGCTTTTTATAATGGTAAGGTTATTAGCTTTGTTTATATAAATACCACATGTCTTTCACAACAAGTAAACCTTACTCAACAAAATGTTGCATCCTATGAGAACTCAATAAAGTTCGCTAATTACTGTGGTACTTTTATTTTAAATGCTAGTGTGTTCCCAAAAGGCGCTCAACCTCTATTTGTTTTACTTCCGGTCTTTGCAGGGCCATCGATATTTGGCCTAAAAGAATTGAACGCTTCTCGAGAAGGATTCCCTGTTTTCAATAATCAAACGGTACTAACTCAATGCGGTGCAACAAATACGCAAGCTCAATGTCCTGATAATTTGACTTTAGTTTTCTCAGGGGGGATTTTATTATATGAAAAATATGTAAATCGTACTTTTGCTGGTTTACCGTTGGGCGTTCTTTACTTTCCTGCTCACGATATTTTAGTTAATTCAATAACTCAAAATGAAACAACTGCTTGGTATTTAGTAATAGTTAAAGTTTATGATCCAAATATATTTCCCAATCCGTTAACAGGCAGATGTCAGCAGGTTGTGCCATCAAATCTAACCAACGCAACAGGCAATTGTCTAAATAATATTAATGCATTAATTAGAGCTATGAAGACAATCACTACAGCTTCTGTTCAATATTATTCTGCACTTCCTCCTAATTTAGGTACTGAAGTGGAGACTCAAGCAATAGTTCCAGGAATTTATAATACAAATCTTTTATTCTCATTATCAAATACCAATATAGTAATATTCGGAAATACAACAAATGAATATCCTATCTGATTCAGCTAAACATAGTTATTTATAACTCACAAAATCTATTGAAAAATTAACTTCAAGTATTTCTATGTAGATCTAAGAAAATCAAAATAAACATAATGATTGAAAAATTCAATTTTGAGATAATTGGAAATACATAATATTAATTATTTAATCTTCAATAATGCCAAAGAAAGAACTTACTCAAAAGGCACATATAAGAAAAATCTTTGATACAAAGCTAACAAGCGGGTACTTGACATCAATTTCAATGATAATTGAACATTCATTAATTTGAGGATAGATTTTTAATACTTATTGATAAAGCAAAATAAGTCTTCCTTCAGAAGAAACTTTGAAAGTAATCTCCCTTACTGTTCTACCTTTCCTTATACAAGGAGGATTAGCAAGCTTTACCATTCGAATTATCTCTATTATATTTGTTTTAAGATGGATTCTCCTTTTATCAGCAGCTTTTAAGACAACTAAAGGAATTTCAGCTAAACGTGTACCTTTCCTTATTACAATTAATTCTTGTGATTGAATCAAAGAAACTATTTTTAAAGTTTCTTCAGCAGCTTTTATCTTACGCTTAGCTCTAAGCTCTATCATAGAAACATATGATCTGCTCAAATTTAATCTTTTAGCAATTTCAGCTTGTGTTAATCCTCGAGCTCTTAACTTTAATATTTCAACTTGCAATTCATTAAGTAATCCATATTTTTTAGCATGAGACACAACAATAATTAGTGGCAAAATTTTTAAATATTAACAAAATCTGTTGCAGTATATGATAAAAAAATGTTATGAGCTAGCTATTAAACTAAATAATTTTCTTATGGCTTATTTAGATAACTTTTCATTAAAGTCTTTGCTAAGCACCAGTAATTTATTTGAAGAGTACATTCGTAAATATTTCTCATCTCATTCCCTTTGTAAAAAATGAAGAAAACTTCTGCAAATTTTTACGTTAACGAAAAGCCAACTTTTGGTATAATACTATCGGCGACCATAGGGTCCGTAATTGAATGGTATGATTTGTTTGTATATGGATCGTTAATTGTAATTTTATCCCATGTGTTTTTTCCTATGACAAATTATTTCATTTCAGTTCTCTCTTCTATAGGTGCTTTTGTTGCAGGCGCTGCAGTTAGACCTTTAGGTGGTTTAATATTTGGAAGTATTGGCGATAAATTAGGTAGAAAATACTCGTTCACTTTTACCATAATAATTATGGGATCATGTTCGTTTTTAACGGGCCTTTTACCAACTTATTCTTCAATTGGAATAATTGCTCCGATATTGCTTGTAATTTTAAGGATTATACAAGGATTAGCCTTAGGAGGCGAATGGCCTGGTGCATCCATATTTTTAGCAGAAAGTTCTCCAAAAAACAAAATAGGTTATTGGACAAGCTACGTTCAAGCAAGCGCAACTACTGGGCTATTATTAGCAAGTCTAGCCTCATATTTATCCAACTTGTTTTTAGGATATGAAGACTTTTTATTATGGGGATGGCGCATTCCCTTTTTATTTTCCTCAATCCTTTTAATAGTTGGAATTGTTTCTAGATTAAGACTTAGCGAAACTCCTATATTTATAGAATTGATAAGGAGAAAAGAAATTTCAAACAATCCAATAAAAGAGAGTTTGTTGGATAAAAATAATTTAAAATTAATAATGATTATTATTTTAATAGCTGGCGGCTCAAGCGTTGTTTGGCATACAGCTCAATACATATCCTCAATTTTCATGCAAAGTTATTTGCATTTGAATTTTTTAATTGTGACTGAAATAATGATTTTGTCCTTTGCTTTATCAATTCCATTTTTTATATTCTTTGGCTGGTTATCAGATAAGATTGGTAGATTTATAATCTTAGCATTAGGTAATTTATTATTTTCGATTATTGTTATACCCGTATATTATTTAATTCCTATTTTTGTAATTCAGAAAAATTACATAGGAATATTTTTCTTAGTTTTTATTCAAATATTTTTGTCTAGTATGACTTATGGACCATTGGCTGCATTCATGATAGAAATCTTTAAATCAAAAATAAGATATACGTCAATTTCTATTCCTTATGGTATAGCTACAGGTGATATAGGCGATGGTTCATTACTAATAGTACCGATTCTAGGTTCAATTTTAGGTTCTTTCTATTTGGGATTAATATGGTCATTTTTGCTACCTCTAATCTCTTTCTTAATCTTGGTTCTATTTAGAAAAAGCTTCGAGATTAAAGAAAATTAATTTAATTGTTTATAAGAACAAAAATATTTAACAATCAGTAGTGCTGAATTCCTCATCATTCTAAAAAGACAAGCTTTTCAATAATTCTGACTTCCTCCCCGCCTTGAAAAGGTCGAGGGTTTCCTTTTCAAAGCGATTCATCGTTCCCCTCAATTGATTCGTAGCTACATCTCGCATGTAAAGTCTTGCTTTAATGTCCTCCTCCTTCTATCATCTTAAATGCATGAAATATTGCTGGAAAAAGAGAATCCATATATTCTTTTGCTGCTCTTGGGCTTCCGGGAATATTTATTATTAAGGTGCTTCCTCTAACCCCAGCAACGGCTCTCGATAGCATTGCTAATGGAATCCTTCTTTGACCGTAGTTTCTTGCGGCATCTATTATCCCTTCAACCTCCCTTTCTATTACATTTTTTGTTGCTTCAGGGGTTACATCTCTTGGTCCTAATCCTGTGCCTCCTGTTGTAAGAACTAAATCAACCTTAAGCTCATCTGAAAGCCTTATCAATTCTTTTTCAATTTTCTCTCTTTCATCTGGAAGAATTTTATAAGAAACGATTTCAACGTTCCATTTCTTTAATTCGCTTTCTATCGTCCTTCCTGATTTATCTTCTCTTGTTCCTGCAGATACAGAATCACTAATTACTACAATGCCGGCTTTAATAGGTCTATCCAATTCTATTTTAAAGTCGCTTTTTCCTCCTTTTTTGTAAATTAGTTTAATTTCCCTTATAACTATGTTTTCATCTATAGGCTTGAGCATATCATAAACAGTTAAAGAAGCAATTGCTACTGCTGTTAGAGCCTCCATTTCTACACCTGTCTTCCAAACAGATTTAACAATTGATTTTAATATTATTTCATTTTCTTCAAGTTCATAATCAACTGATACATAATCAACAGGGATATTATGACATAAAGGAATTATCTCTCCTGTCCTTTTTGCTGCCATGATTCCAGCAGTCCTAGCTACGGAAAGCACATCCCCTTTAGGAACTTTACCAGTCTTTATCGCTTCAATACTTTCCTTTGATACTAAAATCCTTGCCTGAGCGCTAGCCTCCCTTAAGGTATCATACTTCCAACTTACATCAAACATCATCAACTAATTAATAAAAGACTAAATAGTTATTTGTTAAGAAGAGTTTAAAGAAAAATTAAAAACATTAAGCTCCTTCAATCCATAGAGCACTCATGTCTTCATACACTTCTTTTTTGAAGAGGGCTGGTTCTCTTTTATATCTTTCAACAGCTTCCTTCAATCCATCAATTGCTTCCTCTCTATGCTTTGCAGAAACTGCAACAATAACCAAAGGTTCTCCAACCTCAAACTTACCTATGAAATGCCAAATATAAATTTCATTCAAAGAATACTTTCTCTTTATTTCCTCACATATTTTTAAAATCGCATTATTTGCATGTTCAACGTAGCTTTCCATTTCTATGTATTTTACGTTAATTTCCTTTTTACCAGTTTTCCTCGCAATTCCTATGAAAAATAATGCAGCTCCGCTTTCTCCATTACTGCACAAGCTTAGGAAATTTCTAATAAGATCTAATGCGCTTATTGAATTTTTATCGTATACTCCAGGCTTAGGCAAAGATACCATGTCTTTTATTTATTTAACGAAATAATTATTCTTCTTTCAGTTTTTCGCCCATACTCTTTAAAATCGATAAAATTAGCCTTATGCTTCTGTTTATATCAGGATCTCTTAAAGCCCTCAATAAACCTACTACACCTATCTTATTTTCTTTTTCAATTTCTTCGTATCCCTTATTTATTCCGTATGCTAAGGCTTTAAGAATCTTTTTGAATTTTTCAAATTCTACATTCTTTGAAAATCCTACAACAAGCAGCAAATTCTGGACTATGTTTGTGTTTTCAGGCCTATTAATCCAAGATAGAAATGCATCTAGAATTTCATCCGATTTTTCCAAGAAAGAATTTAAAAACTTTATTGCATTCTTATTCTGAAGATTCTTTAAAAGTTTTATTATTTCATTAAGGGATTCTTCACTAATTTCCTCTTCTTTAAGCATCATTTTAATTTAACCTCTCTGCAATTGGAGAATATTCAGGTCTCTTCCACTTTTCTTCTACCTTTATCCCAATTTGGGATACTCCTTTATAGCGTCTTGGATTTATTAAAGGCAATGGTTCTATTCCCTTTCCTTCTTCTATTTTTTCTATCCTTACAGGAAGTTCTTTATATGCAGGTGTTTTTACAACCGGATCTCTTACATTTGTTGTTAAAGTGTTTATGGTTTCTTCCAAATTGTTGTGTATAGCAAGGAAAAGAGTATTTCCTTGAACTCTATTCGTTATAACGACTCTTGCCTTTATTGATCCTACAGGAGAAACTACTCTTACTAAATCTCCTTCATTTAACCCTCTTTCTTTTGCTAACTCAGGTGAGACTTCTAGAAAAACGTTAGGCACTTTTTCTTTAATACCAGCTGTTCTATAACTTACGTTTCCCCAATGGAAATGCTCAAGCATTCTTCCATTATCCAAATATAAGTCAAATTGCCCATTTGTTTCCAATGGTTCAATATATTTAGGAGGATAAAATCTAGCCTTACCATCTGGAAAGTTAAATCTATCTTTATACAAATAAGGAGTGTCTGTTCCATCAGGAGCAACAGGCCAGAGCAGGCTTCTATAGCCTTCCAATCTCTGATAATTAACTCCAGCAAATACAGGACAAAGCCTTGCTACTTCGTCCATTATTTCTGAGGGATGTTTATAATTCCAATTTGCACCCAAACCATTAGCAATATCTTGGTATATTTGCCATTCAGGTCTGCATTCTCCAGGAGGATCAAGAGCTTTATAGAGTCTTTGTATCCTTCTTTCTGTATTAACAAACGTTCCATCTTTCTCTACAGAAGCTGCTGCAGGTAAAACAACATGGGCTAAAGAAGCTGTTTGGGTCATGAATATCTCTGTAACAACCAATAATTCAAGCTGTTGCAAAGCCTTTGTTGTTCTTTGTCTATTTGAATCAGCTAATACTTTGTCCTCTCCAAATATAAGTAGTGCCTTTAACTTCCCTTCGAAAATCGCATCAATCATCTCTGTACTTGTTAAGCCAGGCTTTGTAGGAAGCTTTACTTTCCATCCTTCTTCATACCTCTTTCTCACTTCAGGATCATCAACTTTTTCATAACCTGGCATGTACATTGGTAAAGCACCAAAATCACTTGCTCCTTGAACATTTGCATGGCCTCTCAAAGGATAAGCGCCACAAGAAGGCCTTCCATAGTTTCCTGTTAACAATAATAAGTTTGAAATTGCTGTTGAGGTTTCACTACCAGATTGATGTTGTGTTATACCCATTGCATAGCATATGCAGGTATTTCTAGCTTCATGTATCATTTCAGCCATCTTTATTATATCTTCCTTTTTAACACCTGTTTTTTTCTCAGCATAATCTAAGGTAAACTTCTCAAGATATTTTTTGAATTCTTCAAATCCTACTGTTCTTTCTTGAATGAACTTCTTATCCTCCCATCCCTTATCTATAATATACTTAGAAACAGCATTGAGTAAAATTAAATCGGTGCCAGGATTAACCTTTATAAACAAGTCTGCTCTTTCAGCCATTTCATGTTTCCTAACATCAACTACGATTAACTTTTGTCCTCTTAGCTTCTTTGCCCTTTTTATTTTTCCGGCCAATACGGGATGAGATTCAGCAGTATTAGAGCCCATTGTAATAACCAAGTCAGCATTGTAAATATCCTGCATTGTTCCTGCATCAGCACCGATTCCTACTGTTCTAAATAAGCCCGTAGTTGCAGGAGCTTGGCAATATCTTGCACAATTATCAACGTTGTTAGTTCCTATTACAGCTCTTGCTAATTTTTGCGCAAGATATGCTTCTTCATTCGTTCCTGTACAGTTTGCGATTATTCCAATTGCATCAGGCCCATATTTTTCCTTTATCTCTTTAAGCTTATTTATTATAAGATTTAATGCTTCTTGCCATGTAGCTTCTCTGAATTTTCCATTTTCCTTTATTAAAGGCTTTTTCAATCTATCAGGATCGTTTACAAAATCCCAACCAAACTTACCCTTTATGCATGTGGCCAATCCATTTGCTGGAGAATTTGGTGAAGGTTGAACTTTAATTATTTTGTTGTCTTTTGTCCAAACTTCAAAGCTACAACCAACTCCACAGAACATGCAAACAGTTTTTGTTCTTTTTACAAGAGTTCTAAGCTTTGTATCTATTTCACTAATTTCTAGAATGGGTTGGAAAGTATCAATACTCTTTTCTATTTGCTTTGTTATCTGTATCAAGCCTTGCTTAATTTTGGGATTAAGACCTGTAAAGTATCCCATTTCTCCAAGGACTTTCTTTTCCATCAATGCGTTAACAGGACAAACAGTTACGCATGTTCCACAGGAGACACATGAGGATTGATTGATTAGTGCCCCTCTATCCCAAACTACTCTCGGTGGATTTAGATTCCAATCTATATGAATTACCTCGTTAACAACTAAGTCTTGGCAAGCTTCAACACATCTTCCACAAAGTATACATTGATTTGGATCATATATATAAAAAGGATTTGAATCATCTATCGGATAGTTTTTACTTTTATAATCTTGATGCTCTATTCCTAGATGCAAAACCCAATATCTTAAATAACAATATGAACTTTTATCACATAAAGTACAATATAAATAATGATCTCTTAATATTCTGTCAAATGCCTTTTTCCTTGCTTCATAAACTCTCTTTGATGAGATTGATATTTTCATTCCCTCTCCTATTTTTGTTGAACACGCTCTTACTAGATGACCATTTGCCTCTACAATACATGTTTCACATGATTCAAGAACATCAAGACCTGGTTGATAACAAATAAAAGGAATATGTATATTATGTCTCAGTAAAAACGTTAAGATTGTTTCGTTAGGAATAGCTTCTAAAACCTTATCCTCTACAACAACCTTCACATGGGAAAAATTCCTATTAAATATTTAAATCTATTTTTTAACGCTTTTAAATACGATTTTTTGCAATTTTCGATTTAGAAATATTCTTATTTTTATTGACTTACTCACTGCCCTAGAAAGTTGAGTGTTTTCTTCTAGAGAAGTTCATAGGTTTCCAGTATTGATTCGTAGCTACATATCTCATTTGCTGGCAGTTGGAAGAATCAGAGCTTTTCTCATACTATCTGGTCTTAAAAAGGAACCTTCATTAAAAGGGCAGCTATCCCTCAATCTGGATTCCATTAAGAATCCTTCATATAATAGTTGCCATGCTGATTGCTCTCCTAAGCTTGATCAAGCTTAGGAGGAGAGTTGCTGAATTTCCTAAGAGAAATTTAAATTTTAATTATTTAATTCTATTCATCCCCGCCATAAAAGGTCGAGGCTTTGAATTGATGTAAAACCTCAACACAATCCTATTTAAGAACAAATTTTAAATCGATTTCAATACTACTGTTGGTTTTTCTTCCAACTTTATTTCCGCAAAAAACCCATCCTTCAATGGACCTGGATTAACTATTATTGTTTCATTTATTTGGTCTACTGACCTTGCTTCATGAACATGTCCGGAAATTACTAATATTGGTTTTACTTCTTCAATGTATTTTCTTAGGATTTTACTTCCAACATGAATACCGCTTTTTGTAAGATCCAATTTTGTATTATAAGGAGGATTGTGGGAAACTATTAACAATCCCTTGTAACTTTCTTTTGATATTCTTTTATAGACTTCTTTAATAATTCTTTCCACATCTTCCTCAGTGATTTCAAAAGGGGTATTAAAAGGAGTTTTTAATGAACCACCTATACCGATTATTGCATAACCTAAGAATAAAACATAATTGCTATGCAAGTTACGTCTTAATTGATTTTCATTAAATTTGTTAACGTAATCACAATTTCCTGGAACATAATAGTATGGCTTTTTAGTTTCTTCCAACAAACTTATGACTGAAGAGATTTCCTTCTCGTCTCCAAAGTTTGTTAAGTCCCCTGCTATTAAAATCAGATCGCATGTTGAAAATGATTCGGATTTAAGTATGTTGTTTAAGTTTTTAACATTGCCATGTATATCCGTTAATGCGATTATGTTAACCATCTAACGAATAATTTTTATTTTTCAAATAATAAATTTTATTTGTTGATTTAATGATATAGGTCCAAAGCTCTGAAAAGATGATGAGACACTTAAATGATAAATTAATAAGTTCAATGTTGCATAATATATTGAGGTATTTTTAATTCAAAAATGGAAAAGAAGATTGAAGATTCGGTAAACAAGAAAAGTAAATTCTTTCCACTAGGAATTAAGATAGAAAGCATATTAGGATTGATCAAAGCTTTGAACGATGTTTTTAATAAACATGCCGACGTGTTTGCTCTGGCAAATCATTTTGACCTTGAAGCAGATGACCTTCTACCTTTATTAGATGTAATAGAATTACTTGGATTTGCGGTAATTCATGGAGGTGATGTAATTTTGACTCCAGAAGGGGAAAAATTCTTAAAATCATCAATGGCTTTAAAAAAGCAAATTTTGAGAGAAAAGTTAAGGGAATTTGAACCTTTTAAATCGACAATTTCAATATTAAAAAATTCTAAAGAAGTAAAGCCTGAAGATATTGCAAAGGAATTAGAAAAGCTTGGTTACAGTGAGGTTAATGAATATGGTTTTATAGAAAAGCTAACTCAAACAATTCTTGAATGGGGAGTTTACGCAGGACTTCTAATATATTCAAGTGAAAACCAAGCTTTTAAATTGAATAAAAAGCATATTAAGCTCAGCTAAGGTATTCATAAATTGTATCGACATAGCTTGTAAACTTAGGTAGTCTCATACTTCTTGGTCTAGGCATGTCTATTATTATTTCCTTGACTATAGTAGCAGGCCTCTTTGACAAAATTATAACTCTATCTGCTAACTCAACTATCTCTTCTATATTATGGCTAACAAGGATTACAGACTTCAAAGAAACATTTGGATTGAATAGCATGCTTAAAATTTCAGATCTAAGGTTGCTCGCTGTTAATTGATCAAGATTAGAAAATGGTTCATCCATCAACAAAATTTCAGGATCCGTCATTAAAGCTCTTGCAATTGCAACTCTTTGCCTCATTCCTCCGCTCAATTCTCTAGGATATGAATTTTCGAAACCAGCCAAACCTACCAATTCGAGTAATTTTAAAGCTTTTTCCCTCCTTTTTTCTTTATCTTTAATCAAATTTAAAGCTGGAAGTTCAACATTCTCTAAAGCTGTTAGCCAAGGTAAAAGAGCAAACTGCTGGAAGACCATGGTAATCTTAAGTGTTGGTCCTGTTAAAGGCTTATCTTTTAATATTATCTGACCTTCAGTAGGCTTTATCAAACCAGCTATCAATCTTAACAAAGTACTTTTTCCACAACCACTCGGACCTGTTATCGCTAAAAATTCTCCCTCATATACATCAAAACTCAATCCTGAAATTATTTCAAATTTAGATGATTTGCTTGGTATAGAAAAATGTAAATTTTTAATAGTCAAAATAGGTTTTCTTAATTTTACTTCATTGCTCATATTTCATACCTGAATTTGCTTGTTGTGTAATCGTATAGCTTTTTCCATATGGTTCTATCGAGCAAAACAACTACAAGTACCATTATTATTAATGCGGCATAAAGCAAATTCAAGTTTCCTACGCTTGCAGCTTCATCTATAACTGCGCCTAGACCATTAACAGAGTATACATTGTCACCTACTTGTATCCATTCAGCAACCATTAAAGCATTCCATGCACCCCCCACAGCTGTTATTGAACCAGTTATAAGTGCTGGAAGCAATGCGGGAAAATAAAATTTAGAGAACCTTTGTAAAGGAGAAAGATTTGAGAGAGACATGACTTCCTTGATATCAGCCGGCATAGATTCTATAGCTGAAAATACATTATAAAAAATATACCATATTGAACCTGAAATTATTACCAATATAGAGATTGCATCTATTTGAGGCCCAAAAACAAGAATCAACAAAGGTATGAAAAGAGGAGCAGGTATTGAAGCAACTATTAATATTATAGGAAGCAAAACTCTCTTAGCTAACTTATTCAATGCAACGAAAATTCCTAAAAAAAGTACAGGCATCATCAACGCCACCGATATAAGTATTCTTAAAGCTGAATATCCTGTAGCTAAAAGTAAGTTTATTAAAACTGGAGTCTGTAAAAGCAAGTTCAAAGCTTGACTGATAGGATAATAAATTAAATAAACAAAATACGCTACTATTGTTAATAGTAAAAAATAAAGAACAAACTTCAATAATTTTTTTATCGAAATTAAAGCCTTTTGTTTGGCATAATTCTCATTTATTTCCTCAGTTGTTAAGGTATAGGTAGGTTCTAAGTTTTGCTTTTTGACGAAAGGTGATATTGGAATTCTAGGAACTATTATTCTTCTAGCAAAAGAACGTATAGGTCTTGTTGTTCTAACGAATGTACTTATAAACCAAGGTGTTCTGTAGGTCTCTTCTGCTTTAAGTTCATATTTAAACTTTTTTGCCCATTCATTTAAAGGTCTGAAAAATAAAACATGCGTAGCTATTATAGCTAGAATAAGAAAAACAAATGATAAGAGAAGATCGTTAATATCATTCATGCTGAATAAGTTAAAAATCAATGAACCTATTCCTAAAAGCTGGTATGTCGTTGTGCCTAAGCTAATTATCTCGGAAGATGATAAAAAGAAAAGTCCTATTGCCCAAGATATAGGAAAGTTTCCTATTACTTGAGACCATGAACTAGGAATGTAAATCTTGGATATTTTTTGAAAAATGTTTAAATTAGAAAGTTCTGCTTGCTCCATAATATAGGCTGGTATCGACCTAACAGATTCGTATACTGCAAAAATTAAATTCCATAATTCGCTTGTTATTATGAGAAAAATAGCAGCCAATTCAGGACCGAGAGAAGGAACAAAATAAATAAAGAAATAGACCGCAACAGGAAAGAAGCCTAATATAGGAATTGATTGTAATATATCTACAATTGGAATAATTATTTTTTCAGCTGTTTTGTTAATACCTGCTAAAATACCAACAAAGAATGAAATGACAACTGAAATAGCTAGACCTATGGCTAATCTTAACCATGATAAAGCAAGAGCGTATAATATCTCTAATATTGACACTGATTAGATATATATTAATGAAGTATAATATAACTCCTTTTCTAATGAAAATTTCTAAGTTTATCGTTCGCGGAAACTTAGATATTCCTTAAACTTAATAGAAATGAATTATTATAATCTTTGCTTTTTCAAATCGCATCCTGTTTTCTAATTGATGTTCCTGATTTTTCAAATTTTTTATCTTTACAGACACAGTACTTGCTGAACTGCTTCGAAACCTAAGAGACCAAGGTTCTCCTGATAATTTGTAACTAAATTTATCATGACCTAGCCCCCTCCTAAACGGGCAGGCTTTCGTATTTATAAAATGGACCTAGAAATAATTTTCGAGTAATACGCTGCTATACTCCGCTTATCGTAATTAATAAATCTGTTAGAGCGCTTACTAAAAACCCTAGAAAGATTCCCGACATGAACAAATGCCCACTTATTTGCCTTCTTCCAACATTATAAAGAATCAGTATAACATAAATTAAAGCCCCCCCTGCTATTGATAAAAAGAATATGTAAGTTAAAGTTGAGAAATACATGCTTCCTATTATTGTTCCTAAAAATGTAGGAGCCCCGCCTAGAGTTAAAATACCTAAAATAAAAGCGTAATTTATTTTTTCTTTCATTCCAGTCAAAGGAGCAAGTATTCCAAATCCTTCTGTTGCATTGTGTGCACCAAAACCAACAATAAGAAGCAAGGCTAAACTTATTGCCCCTGAAGCATATGATTGCCCTATTGCAAGACCCTCACTTAAATTATGTACCCCTATACCTAGTGCAATCATTGTGGCTAATCTACTTCTTAAGTTTGTCTCGGATTGATTTGGATTCATATATCTGCTTTCATAGTAAGCCAATCCTATTAGTCCTATGGCTAAACCTAGAAAAAGTATAGTTAGATCTTCTAAAGGAATAAACATTGATACATTTCCTTCAAATGCTGATTTTAAATCATCAACAGCAATTTCCCATGTATCGGATATTATTTCTATCAATAAGAAAACTAAGATTCCTGCAGCTAAAGCATTCAAAAATCCTTTTGTTATATTGCCAATAGTTTTAGAAATAATAAGGGGAAAGCCTAAGAATATGGTAAACCCTGCTATTGCCCCTAAAGCAAGAAGTTGAATGAAGTCAACCATTTCTAATCACCGAATTTTGAAACATATAAAATGAGAGTGTAGCTGAACATTGGTTTACATTAAATATTCCCATATATTTTCTTTTTATAACACCGTTATAAATCTTTTCTCCTAAGATTTATAAATTTATATGTATCAGATTTGATTAGAAATCTTTCCTTAAACCAATTCCTAAAATCATAGGCATACTCATTATCATAAGGGCATGCAGAGATGCAAAATCCACATCCTATGCACTTATGCGACTTAAACTCACCCTCTTCAATAAATTTCTCAGGCATATCTGTTAAGCTTGTGGGACATGCCTTTGCACAATCCCATGTAGGGCATTTTGCACATACATCAATACTTTTCACCTTTAATTTAAAGAAACCCAATTTTCCAACATATTGGGCGAATAGGCCATAATGGCAAGAGCCTGTTGTTACACAAGAATATACACCAACAAAAGGTGTTAGAATAAATAGTATTTGTACTATAAAGTGAAAGTAAAATTCAGTAGTAAAATTCATTATATCTTCATTGTATAAACTTAAGTTTATGAAACCGACAGAGTTCAAATAAGATAATACAGCAGCGAAAATAACCCAAATCCATACAAAGTTACTTATAACTCTATATGCTTTATTTATTCTGCTTGTTGCAAACTTCTTTGCTACCTTGGCATTAGTGTTATAATATTTAAGCGAATCAAAAAATGTGCCTTGATAATAAGCTGCTATATGGCATGTTACAGAACAAAGCCATTTTGGACCAAATAATATTGAAAGAGCACCTGCACCGAAATACGTTATTGCCAGAGCAATTAAAAAAGCAGGTGCAACAGGGCCACTCGATCCAATACCATGAATATATCCTAAAAAAGGTATTGAAGGAAGCTGATCTTCTGAGAACAAAAAGTATGATGGTATGATTGTATAGAAAACATACGCTAATACCAATAAAATAAGCCTGATTTTTGTTTCAATTTGCTTAACATCTTTTATTTTCAACAAAACCAATGCGCCAAACCAAAGGGCCATTGTCATAAAGCTACCTGCTGAATCCATTAGATAAATAAAGTAGATTATAAAGTTGTATAGAGAGTTTGCTAAGATTACGTAAAGATTGCCTTGAAGCGGTGCAAGGGTAATGCCTTCCAAGAAATCCTTTCCGTAAATTACAATATCGATCGCACCGCCCATGAATAACATCGAAACATAGGAAGTAACTAATATTGAAAATACCCACCATGGCTTAAACAACCAGATAAATTTCTTAGAAAGTATGAATTTTGACCTGTTAACTATGTAGAAAAAGTAAAGTGACATTTCAGCGATGAGTGATAAAGCTAATATTGTAGCATTACCATCTACCATCCACTCGTAAATTCCACCCATCATGAAAGCAAAGATTATGAATAGAATGAGCAAGTAGTTCGAGAATTCCTGATTAACTTCCTTAGTTTTATACAGGTCATGTAAAATGAGTATAAACAAAATGGTCATAACAACAGAACCTACAACTGTACTCAAATTCATCCACAAATCTGAACTTATTGCTGTTGGTGTAAATATCATGATTAATGCTTGGAACAGGGCAACGATTAAAAAACCTCTGAAAGTCCCTTTTTTAAGTAAATATGTTGTAAGAATCATTTCAGTTCCCATAGGAAATATGAACCAATAAGAATTGATAACGTTGGCAAACAAAGTTAAAGGAGAACTTAGCATTAAATTAATACTATAAAGATCAGGCTGTGTTATCAATCCAAATGCCCATCCCATGAAAAATTCATTGACTAATACAAGAAAAATTAAAGCCGTAATACTCTTTCTTTTTATAGGTTTTCCCCTTTCCTCACCTATCAAACTTGAAAGAATTGGGATTGCAGCGATCCACATAACAAGTTGGTTAAATCCAATTGCAATCCAAAGATTTTGAAAACTTGGCTGAAGATAATAAATTGTTGCTCCTACAAACATTGAGGCCATCATGGCCAAAACAAATATATTTATAGCGTATCTCAAGTAAGATTTAGCTTGTTCAAACCACTTCACGGAATATGCAATATAAACAGCCATTAAGGCTGCAATGATTATAAGAGGTAAATTTATCATCAAGTCAAATTCCATCACTGAATATTAATTCTTTGTGTTTAAAAAAAGTAATATCGGATATTATTATATGCAAATTTATGTATGGTAAATTTTAAATCGAGATGATATTTAAAATCCGATGGATATAAGGTTTAAAAGATATACCGCTGATTTTTTAGTTGCTGTTTTGTTTATAGTCATCTTTGTTAATCCCTATGTAGAAAATTTAATGTACTATGATCCATTACTTTATATGTTATCACATTATTCAATTTATGCTGCAGGACTTATTTTGGGCTATAGATTTCTTAAAACAAACCAAATTTACTTTTATCTAGGCATTGTTCCTGCAGCAATTTGGCATCTGCCTTATCCTTTTATTTTAGGCGCCTCTAACTTTTATTACAGATTGCTTTCAGAAGTCACTTTATTCTTTGGAGGAATAAGCACTGGAAGTTCTATAAACTCTGTAAGTTTTAAAACTAAAATAACCTTCTTAACCTTATGGATGGTAGGAGATACATACTTATCTATTTTATTCCTTTTGGGAACTAAAGAGTACACGAAGTTGGTTTATAACTTCTCTTATTATCTTCCCCAACAGCTCCCTATAGTAGGAATTTCAATGCTTATACTAATGAACTTAGTAATCGCATATGTTATATACGTTTATGTGAAAAGTTACCTGAGACATGGATATACATGAACTTTGAATTAAGAGATTTTTTACTACCTATTTAAGTAAAACTTATTGAACTTTCCTTTCTTAATAATAACCTTAAGCGGACTTAGTTTATCTTGCGAAGTAAAAATTGTGAAATTATGTTCAGATTTAATCATGTTTGCTCTAATGAGACTTTACTCTAATTCTTCTGACCTCCTTCCCACCCTAGAAAGGTGAGGGTCTCCTTTTAGAGTAGCTCATTGGTTTCCAGCATTGATTCGGAGCTACATCTCGCATCTGCTGGACAGTCGGGAGGATCAGAGCTTCCCCCATTTTATCTGGTTTAAATAAACCTTCATTAAAAGGGCAGCCAGCCCTTATTCTGGATTCTATAAAGAATCTTTCATTCAATAATTGCAATACTGATTGTTCCTCCTTAAGTCCCATTAAGCCTTCATTCGAGCTTAGGAGGAGCGTCATTGAGTTTCCTAAAAAAATTTAAATTTTAATTATTTAAGCCTTTTCATCCCCGCCATAAATGGCGAGGCTTTCATTTATGTAAAAAAGTATTATAAATAGCCGAATTGGTATAAATAATTTTTTAATTCTTTTAGTTCAAACAAAAATAATAGAATCTTAATAATATTGATGTTATAAAGATGAAAAGTTGATGAAAGTTATAACCTAGTACTTTGTATATATATTTGAACACTGTATTCTGTTTAATTGCCTTAAATTCAATTTCAATGCTATAGCCGTCACAGATGGTAAAATTATGTAAAGAGAAAATAAAGTCCAATAACCTACAGGAGTAAGCAAAAT
>Ga0208549_100011_pt1 | contig 131788 bp, 130 predicted proteins | sample BED_host_MetaG_FD_187135 | JGI IMG/M metagenome (GOLD analysis project Ga0208549, IMG submission 187135) | Hot spring microbial mat communities from Yellowstone National Park, Wyoming, USA - BED_host_MetaG (SPAdes) (version 2) | ecosystem: Environmental > Aquatic > Thermal springs > Hot... | reverse complement strand
ACCTAAGCCTAATAAATCAACTAGTAACAAAGTAAGTATACATTTCCGAATCACAATAGAAGCTTGTTTGTATGATCTATCAAATGATCCAAACGTCGTATTTTTATCTCTTAATTTAATTGAATTCTTGATTTTTTCACCGTTTTTTTCCGCAAATTTTCGACAAAGCAGAGTATCAACTTGGGTTTCTGATAAATAAGAGTTTTTCAAGAGAGAACTTATAACTACATTACTTAGGTATGTTCTAATCATGCTATTCCGTTAATACACTACTGTATAAAAGAATATCTGCATTGTTGAACCTTATAAAGGATTAATTTCTAACGAAATACATGGGAAGACGAAGACGTAGACTATATAAACCAATCAAAAAGACAATACCTAAAATATTTGGTTGTCCACGCTGTGGAAGTCTATCCGTCAAAATAAGCAAGAGTAGTAACGAAAATAATCAATATGTGTTCAAGGTAGTTTGTGGAAACGACAAGTGTGGTTTAGCAGATAACATCACAACATCACAACCATTAGATTTTATAGATATATACAACATGTTTGTAGATCACTTTAATAAAAAAGTAATAGAATGAATATTCAAAATGTCTATCGAAAACTATATAGAAAGAAGATTATCAAAAAGGAAACATTTACTATTCACATTATTAGATGCCGAAGAACCAGTAAATCTGGAAGAGAAAATCAAAAAGATAGAAAGATGTGACGTCGACGCACTTTTAGTAGGTGGAAGCACAATAGCTGACCAAATAATGCTGGACCAAACAATACAACAAATTAAGAAAATTACTACAATACCCGTGATTTTGTTTCCTGGTAACATCACAGGAATATCACAAAAGGCAGATGCAATCTTATTTAGCTCATTACTTAACTCAGACGACCCGTACTTTATTATAGGTATCCAGGCTCTTGCGGCACCTATAATAAGAAAATTCAATCTTGAAGCAATACCTATGGGATATATTATTATTGGAGAGGGTCAAGCTGCTGGATTCGTTGGAAGAGCGAGAAGCTTTCCACAGGATAAACCCGAGCTTGTGGCGTCATATGCTTTAGCGGCTCATTATTTGGGGATGCGTTATGTTTACTTGGAAGCAGGGTCTGGAGCGAAGGAACCGGTGTCACCTAGAATTGTAAAATATGTTAGAAAAATATATCCTGGAAAATTAATGGTCGGCGGCGGAATCAAGTCACGAAAGATCGCTGCTAAACTAATTTCTGAAGGAGCAGACATTCTAGTCATAGGTAATCTGGTTTACGAACAAAACTTTGATATTACTTTAAAGAATATAAGCGAAGAAATACATATAGATGTCTAAATGGTACCTGGCACAAAAATCCCAACCAAAGATACTAAAGACGACGATTACTTAAACGATGTAATATCTAAATATCTTGATATAGCAGAGAATGCACGCAGTAAGGGCATAGATCCAAGCAACCAAATTGAATCAAAAATCCTGACTGATTTTCGTAATCGATTTCAAGAATCAATTAAAATAAATAACATATCAGATTTTCTGAATGAGATACAAGAAAATAGTATTTCAAACGTCTTTAGTATCTTGAGGAATTTTGTGAAAGGCAAGTACGGCTTCTATGTGGAAACCGAGGAAACAATCAATAAAGCACTAAGATTAGCAATTGTTGTTCTTACGAATGGTTGTGATATTAAGGCAACGAATTTTATACATGTTATAATAAAAGAAGACGAACGAAAAAATAAGTATTTTGAAGTCAAAATCAATGATTCCTATAAATTTATTTCAGCTTATAAAATATTTATATCATTACTGTTAGTAGAAGAGATAAGAAAAGCATACAATTATGAAAGAAAACCAGACCAAAAAGCCTTAGAAGCTTTGGATATACTTCAAAAAGGTGTTTATTTATCCAATAGTTTGCTATATAACGAAACGAAAACTCATTTAATAAAATACATTGTTGAGAAGTTAAGCTTTATTATATCATTCAAAAACAACAAAACGGATGTAAATAAAGAGCCAACCTCATCTGTGTATTATTTAAGGAACCTAATTAAGTTTATAAATAAAGTATTTATCAATAGAATTCAAGAAAATATAGCAATAATTGAAAGGTTGAAATTAGATAGCTGGTCATGGTTAAAGGATTTAATTATATACAATGATAACAACCAAAATGATTCTCGTTACAATGTAGTGCTATGCAATCCAAGTGAAGGGGGTTTCCAATTACGAGTTGGCGAAGCCCAAAATACATTTGGTAATTTCGTAGGAGTACATCCTTCCATATTCGAGATCTTCAGTGATTTTATGTACGAAGGTTGTAATGCAATTATTAAAATAAGAAAAAATAAGCTGTCAGTATGCAAACTTGTTTCTGTCAATTCACTTACTCCTCCTCTCGTTAAGCTGTCGTCTGGCAGTACCAAAAGATTAGATAATGTTGCAGTAGCGCACCAAATTAAACAGAAAATCGAAAAAATATTATCGTTCGGAGATATTCTAATTCCAATGCGGGTATTGCCGATTAACATAAGAAAAGATGTAACGGAAAGTTGCAATGATCAATTATGGTTAAACGAGATATTTCAAAAGATTCATATGAATGCGACTTCAGAAAGCGTGAAAATTATTAATTCTATAGCAGAATTGACTGACAATGGATTATTTTTCAATCCTAAAATAAAAGAAATCGTTGATATTAGTCGACAACTAAGCATACCATTGCATAGTATAGCAAATTTAGAATGGAGTAAGATAAATGCTAAGGAACTCGATACATTATATGAACAAGTCGTCACACCACTATTTAGTAATGAACGCATAATAGCATTGAATCTTAGTTCTTTATTAGACAAATTAGGCATCGAGTACGAATTTACAAATAAAGGATTAGTTGTGTCAGAAGAACATGCTTATTTGCTTTCACAATTACTAAAGAAAAAACCAGATACAAATGAAAATAAATCAATTTATGTCTTATTAAAAGAAATTTCAGGAATTGAAATTGTCCCTAAAATTTATGTAGGTTTGTCAATTCCACAAAAAGTAAAAATTAAAAAATCTGAAAATGAATTTCATGGAATACTACCAGCAATTAAAACCGATACATCTGGTAAACACTGTGACATAATATCCTTTTGTAAATCTGCCAAAAAAATAACTTCAGTCATTTATTTTTGTGATGTTTGTTCCAAATATATACCTTACAGTAAGTGCCCTTTATGCAACAGCCAAGCTAAGGAAGCCTTCTATTGTGAACAATGTGGAAAAATTAACAAATACAATATATGTTCTGTTTGCAGTAATACGACCAAGAGTACTGGTCCAGTAGAATATAATTGGGACGAACTCCTAGTAAAGGCCAGCTCAAATGCACATACACAACCTTATGCTCCATTAATAGGACTGAATAACGAAACGGAGTTTGAATCAGTTGAAAGATTAGAGAAAGCTATCCTAAGACAAAAACATAATATTAAGGCTTCAATTGATGGAGTAACGAAATTTTACATAAATAATCTTCCTCTTAAATTCTTCAAACCAAATCAAATTTCTGTTAACAAAGATACTCTATTAAAACTAGGATACCAAGAAGATATTTTTGGTAACAAACTTCAATCTAATGATCAAATACTACCAATCAAACCTCAGGATGTTATTATATCCTACAAACTTGCAGATCAGCTTAGGAGAGTGGCAGATTTTATTGATGAAACATTAAGGTCATTATATCAACAAGAACCTTTTTTCCAAATAAAATCAATAGACGACTTAATTGGCCATTTGGTTGTAGGTATTCCACAAGGTAATGAATGCGGTATTGTGGGAAGAATAATAGGTTTCACACAATTAGACGTATGCTTTAGTAGCACTCAATGGAGCACTTTTACCAAAGGTATTAATCAAAATAATGAATATGCAATTATGTTATTACTCGATGTGTTACTTAATTTTTCGAAGAAATTTTTGACTAGCGAAGGAACAATTTATATGAATCCATTCTATTTGCAATTGAGGACTACTCCAATTTCGATCAAGGATGCTAATGCATCTTTAAATACTTCTTACTTGAATACAATTAAAAAAATATGTAATGAAAGAAAAATAAATTTAACAACAGAAGGATTTAAAATTTTTTATTCTGAACATGTAGATATGTTGAGTTTATGGTCTGAAATTTCAGATAGCATACAGATACCAAGGAGCAAAGCCGAAAAAAGTCTAGTTAACTTGGCACAAATTCAATTATCTCTTGTTAATAAAACCATCAATTTGACGAATGATATAATCATAAACATGATTGAAGATTATCTTATACCCTTTTTGACAAAGCAAATGAGAGAATTTGGAACGAAATATAGATGCCAGTATTGCAATAAAACATACAGACGTCCTCCGATGAATGGTATATGTATAGTATGCAATAAACAAATGAAACCTACTGTTTCGTTAGATGCAATTGAGGCTATTCATAATTTTATTACCGTTTTAAGCGAATCTATTAGCATAAATCAAAAATCACATGAACAATTAACAATAATCAAGGAAAATATTTCTATCTTAAAGTATGGAAGAAAACAGATTACATTACTCGATTACTAGTAAAATCAAAATATTGATATGCAGGAGTATTCTTAAATGCAAACTTAATTTCTTCAAATTGGGAACGTAAAATTTTAACTTCTTTTCGTACGTCATCTAACGATCTCCTTTTCAAAATCACATCGCTTATGAGTTTAGCAATATATTTCATTTCACTGGGAGTCATCCCAAGCCTCGTTAGCTCCTGCACGCCGAACCTTAATCCTCCTGGATTCTCAAAATGTCTCTTTGCCTTGATATCAGAATGTATCATATTTCTGTTGGCTATTATATTTGCTTTTTCCAATTCACGCTCCAGCACTCCTCCACCTATTTCGGAAACATCTATCAATACCTGATGTGATTGCGTATAACCAACCTTCTCTCCTATTACCTTGACGCCTTCTGCTGCTAGGCCTTCTGCTAGACTTTGTGCGTTTCTAATTATTGCTGATGCATATTCCTTGCCAAATTCTAACATTTCAGCAAAAACAATTGCTTTTGCAGCAACGCTATGTAGATGATGATTTGATAAATTAGAGGGAAAAGCCGCTCTCTTTAGTATATCTCTATATTTATTCCATGAAAGAATTATACCTCCTTGAGGTCCAGGAAGGGTTTTATGAGTACTTCCTGTTACTATATCTGCTCCTTCCCTTAATGGGTCTTGAAACTTGCCACCAGCTACAAGCCCTAACACGTGAGCTGAATCATACATTATGGTTGTTCCAATCGACCTTAAATATGATTCGAGTTGTTTTATTGGATGAGGAAAAAGGAATACAGATGCACCAAAAATTGCTAATTTAAGTTTTTTCCCTTCTTTCCGTATATTCTCGATTCTCTCAATTGTCTTATCAACATCAATATTCATAATTTCTTCATTAAAAGCAAAGTATCTTACATCTAATCCACGTACGGCACCAGCGGTACCACCTAGTTCGTATTTTCCATATGAAATATGACCACCATTAGGTATTGAAAGAGCCATTACAACATCACCTGGTTGAGTAAATGCGGTGTAAGCGATCAGATTAGAATTGACTCCTGATATAGGCCTTACATCAACGAATTCACTGCGAAATAATTCTGCTGCGAGTTTTATTGCTATCTCTTCAACATTGTCCATGTAGGTGCAGCCTGCGTAAACTCTTTCACCGGGCCAACCATACGGAGAGTGTATTAAATTACACTCTTTTCCGCATAACGATTCCCGAAATCCGATGCCAAGACTTCACGAACAGCTGCACTAACTACATTCTCTGAGGCTATCATTGGTAAGCTTTCATTGAACCACTGATGATGAAGTTTGATATTCTTAATTACATCTTCGAAAGCATCTTTATACATATTCATTTTACATCACTATAATCAGCAACGATTATGGATTTTAACTTTACGTATAATAACTGAAACACTTTGAATTCGATAAAAGTTGTCACTTATTAAAATAAAGAAGTTTTGTCAATGCAATTTAACTGTACATAGAATTATATACGAATCAGAGAATGTCTTAAGTATTAACAGATAATTTGAATTTTTTTACAATATACATATCATAACATTTAATACCCTAGCAAAACGTAAAAAGGGGATTGTATCATCTTCTAAGGCGGAATGAGTCAAAAAAAGAAGAAAAACGCACCTTTACCTGCTTCTAGTGCAGGTTTATTGCGATTTTTCGAAGATGATACGCCAGGAATCCGTGTTCGCCCAGAAATAACAGTAGGTTTAGGTATTTCTCTAATAGCAATCTCTATTATTCTCTTATACTTAGCCTCAATACACATTTTAGTAACTTAAATACGGCCGGTTGCATAAAGGATGGATAAAATAGAGGAGGACACAGAGTCTTCAAACTCAGAATTAATTAAAAGATACCGATTCTTATTTACGTTGCCTAAATCAAGGATGATATCCGTTTTGATGGGCATCTCAGGTTATGTTGTATTTCCTTTGAGTTATTTAATCAGATTTAAACCATTTGTATTTGAGATTGTTACTGTAGCATTCATTCTTGGTGTTACTGGCATTATTGTATTATATATAATTAACAAAACAATAAAAAAATCAAAAATATTGGATTTAAGGCGACTGTCAATATCAATAGCTTTTATAAATATTATTTGTATCATATCATTTCTCGTTACTAGTTATGTATTACCGTTTAACAGAATTATGGCAGTCTATATACTGATTTTGTTTGTTCAAGCTGCCATCAGTCTAATTATTTTTGTTCCATTATTATCAGGTAACTTTAGTAAAAGTTCTATGATTGTAATTTTACTAATTCTTCCTCAAGTAGTAACTACTTTATCGCAAACACATATATCTTTTTCGTCCGATACAATAGCAGCGTGTATATCAGGGATTTTGGTCATATTTTTTGCCTTTATCTCCCTCTATAAGATAAACAAATTCTCATTAAATAAATTCAATACGTCTACATTTGAATTACTTACCTCATTTTTAAATTCATGGATAAATAATGATGGCACAAGCTTAGAAGATTTTCTAGAAAAAAATTCTGAAGAAAAAAATACAATAACTTGGTTAATTCATTTAGAGACAGAATCTAAAAAAAGATTAGCCATGATAATACCTTACATTCATCCAGGACCATTCCATCCCATAGGTAGCTACAATCTCGTTAAAGAGCTAAGTGATTTCTTCAAATCAAGAGGATATGAACACTGCTTTATTTTACATGGGCCTGTCGATCATACGTTTAATTTATGTTCAAGACAAGCCGTAAATGAATACTTAAATCAATTAATTTTAGATAAAATCGAAAGTAAACATCTAACCGCAAGTTTGCCAAATTCAAAATTGCTGGATGGAATTCGATTAACAATGCTTACACTTAATGATAAACAAGTGGCTTATTTGTCAAGTAGTGAGTCAGGACTGGAAGATTATCCTCCAGATTTTGTGTATGAGTTATCATTAAGAGGAGTTCTCGATAAAATAATTGTTGTCGATTCTCATAATTCTATCGGACCGACACCTAGCAAGGAAGTAGTAAACAGAATAATTAATGAATTAGTCAATGATAGAACGAGGAGAACAGAAGAAGTAAAAGACATCAAGGTCGCTTTCACTACAATTACTAAAGAGGAGTTAGGAAATGAAGAGGATGTTGGGTATAATGGTATTGGAGTATTATTGATACAAATGTATAATCATTTATATGCACTTGTCAGCGCGGATGCTAATAATGCACTTTCTTCTGTGAGAAAGACAATCCTGAAAAATCTCCAGGTCTATAACATAAATCTAATAGATTTAACAACTTCCGATACACATTTTAATGCTACAAAAGTAAAAAATCCCAGAGGATACTTCCTTTTAGGAGAAAAAACACCACAAGAACGTCTTGCTAATACCATTACAAATGTATGTCTTGATTTACGCAGATCATTGGAACCAGTTAGATCATCAATAAAAGTATGGAACAATTACGTTAAGGTCATTAAACCATCAATTTATTCTGACTTTAATGATATCATACAAAAATCAATAAATATGCTTAAGGTAGTTTCATTGGTCATTTTCTCTTCAGTAATTATTGGTTTGCTTGGAGTGCTCTTAATGTGAACAATTTAATCATTAAATTCATATAATTAGTTTATATAAAATAAGATAATGGATGACTCGTATCTTAATCGAATCATAGATGAAATCTCATCCAAGTCAGCATTAACGAAAGAAGAAATTAGTTCCTTAATACAGAAGAAAAAATCTTCAATAGGTTCAGGCTATTTAACTGACACAGGTGCAGCATATCTTGTGGCTTCAGATTTAGGTTTAACATTATCAGAAATTAAAACGAAAATTTATAAATTAAATGAATTAATTTCTGGATTAAACTCAGTAAACGTATATTGTCATTTTTTAATGCTTTCGCGGCCAAGAACATTTATGAGAAAAGATGGAACAATCTCTGAATATTTTAAGATGCTTGTGTTTGATGATAGAATAATTAATCGGGTTCTAATATGGAACGCAGAAACAATAAATAAGTTAGACCAAAAAATTGGTGAGCCAATTATTTTGGAGAATGTCAATACAAGACTGGGTAGAGACAGGAAGATAGAAATTCACACTACAGAAACGACTAAAATCAGACAACAAAGCGATACATCGAAGACATATAAAGTAATAATAAAAGAAGTTAGAGAAATAAATAATGAAGAAAACGACATAGTTGTCTCTGGGGTATTAAGCTCTAAACCTAGAATAATGGAATTCAATAGCAAAGATAATTCAATCAAGAATGCAGTTTCATTTTTATTATCCGATCGTAGTTCATCTGTCAATCTTAGGGTTGTCATTTGGACTCCGACTACAGAACAATTAGACCTCCTAGTTCAAAATAAGGAGATCGTTTTGATTAATGTTAAATGTAAAATAGGAAGAGAAGGAAAATACGAAATTCATGGTGATGCAGATACGAAAATTATCGTTACTGAAGACAAAGATAAAAGAGACCAAGTGGAAAATCAATTTATCGTTTTATCACTTGGAGCTCCTAATATATTCACCTCGAGCAGAACTTTGTTACTTGGTAACGGCAACAACATAATGAAACTAACTGTTTCAAATGAAGATGTGGATTTAGTAGAAAGTCTTAATATTGGTGATATAATAGAAATAAAAAATTATTATATTAAGAATGACCAAATATTATTAAATAATTTTCAAGATAATACTAAACTAATAGGTAGTGACGAATCAGCGCTAAGTAAATTTACCGTAAACATAAAGGGTCTTCAAGAAAGGTCAACCCCTATAATAATCGAATTGGTCGCCCTTTCTAAATCTATTACCAAAACAATTAAGCTCAGAAATGGTAAAAGTATACTAAAAACAGAATTATTGGTGGGAGATGAAACTGGAGAAGCTCAATTATTCGGATGGGAAAATCAAGGAAAGCAATTAGTTTCGATACTACCAGGTACGCGGTTGTTAGTTTATGGCGCGCTACCAGCTAAACAATTTGATGGTAGTTTTTCATTACAGTGCAGAGAGTATACTCAGGTAAAAAGGATAATGGATTGAATTCTTTTTGTAATAAAAATTATAATTAGTTACTACTTCTTTCTAGAATAATATTCATAAATAAAAGCAGAAATCAATCCAGTAGCAAGGAAAACAAAAATTACAATACTCGCAAAAGAATAAAACTCATTAGGAGACAACTCCTTTGATTACAAAAGTCTCTTATTAAAACTTAAAATAACTATCATTTTAGTCGGTTCTTGCCATGCCGGGGTAGCTCAGCCTGGTTAGAGCGCCAGTCTCCCTAAAAGGGGCGTTACTCATAATCTGGAGATGGAAAGAATCTACCAGAAGCCAGGGGTTCAAAACCCCTCCCCGGCACCCTGGTAAACACACTCAAACGGAATTCATACTGAAATCTAGCATCTGTCGATAAGATGAATTCGGCATAAAAAGAACTTTGTTAACAATGATAAATATTAAAGTAACGTAAGCAGAAACTTGTACATGAATAAAAGAACTATCGAAGAATCAAGTAATTTGTATATTTTTTGACGATACTACAAAATATATTTCATTAAGTTTGGCCTTAAAACTCACATTTTTTGAAAGTTTACTTTGCAAAAACATTCGAAATTATCTACATCCAATAATATAATTATGAATGTCACATTTTAAATATACTGGCTAATTATTTCACTATATGAATTAATTGTTTCTATATCTATCACGCCGTAAACCACTTCGTTAGTACCATCTGGAAGAACAATAGGTAATCTAGAGATAAAACCTGGTAGCTCAAATCTGTCAATTATATCATGATTGTTACTCTTGAATATTCTAGTAAAAAAACCGTTTTTAGAAACAAAACAATAAACATAATCAGGTGACCTTTGCCCAAACCCAGCCGACCTACCCCCAGCAGCATATGACTCTTGTAATTCAAATAAAAAAATAATATTTGGATTGGTTAATTTTGTAAGGTTTATATGGTCCAAGGAAACTATAATTTTTTTGTTCTGTTTCTTAATTAACGATACGAATTCGTCTAAGGACAACATGTAACGAATATTTGCTTCTAACATATAAGTGCTATGTTGATGTTCTTGATTTTTATTTTGTCTTTCCATATATGGGTTGATTATCTATAATTTCGTGGATATTGTTTTGATTATTTGGTAAGGTGCGTGCCGACAGTAGCCCTCTTTTTGTTCTAGGTGGGATTAGACTAAGTGGTCTACCTAGGCCTCCTGTAGGAAAGTCATAGGCCATGTTTGACCTTGCTCCGCATGGGTTGACCGTTTCATCCCTTTACAGACGACCTCCAGCATAAGCTATCATCGCTTTAGCCTGAAAGGGTATCGTTTCTGTGTCATTGCCAACGGTCTCCCGCTATGTCTCACGACATCATGCGTCCTACACAGAGTGAGGAGCTTCCTCGGAGAGGATCTCCGTGACCCACCCACCGGCTCGCACCACATCATATCGAAAACATATAAAATTTAAGCATTTATGTAAAAAAATTATATTAAAAAAATAATTAACTTGAACCGTTTGTACTTCGTACATTTTAATTATATTATAGATTTAGTTTCTTCTATCGCTTTTAAGTAATTGAAGCAGACTTTGATACAGAACGCATGATTTCGGCTTGGATTAGTTGTACGTCTTTATCACAATTAGACTCAGCGTATCTGTCCAAGTAACTCTTATTAATCATGAAGAATCCTTCATGCCACTTAAATTTATTCAACAATTCATAAGCTCTAGACTTGAAACCAAGTATGTATAAAGAAGATGCAAAGGCTTCAGCAGTAGATAGAATAATTGGTCTACCATAGTTTACGGGATTGGCAGAAAGCAAGAAGGGAAGAGATCTCCTTTTTTCTTTGGACCATCTAATACTATTAAATCTATCATTGACATTTTTCCAACTTACATCAAGAACGACTAGTCCTTCCTTTAAAGCAAGAGGAGTGTCAGCTTTTGAAATTAGATGTGTAGCCAAAGGGTCAAGAAGTAACCCATAATTTCTTCTAGCTTTAAATGAAACCAAACCAAAACGCCTAAGCTTCTTAGCCGTACACTTATATGGATCATCTTCATTAAAGTGCATCACGAATAGTCTAGGTCTAGCGAATCTATTTATCATCTTACTCCTAAAGATTTAAAACCCTCTCTAATGAATACTTTGTGAGAAGCATTTGGCTAAAGCGTTTGTACTTATAAACGCAGATTTGGGCGCCGAAGACGAGTTAGTTAGTGAACTAAAGAAAATACCAAATGTAAAGGAAGTCTATGTAGTCTATGGCGTTTACGATCTGATAGCCAAGGTCGAATCAGATGATATGGAGAAAGTCAAAGAAACTATAACATGGCATATAAGAAGACTAGAGAAAGTAAGATCAACTCTAACAATGATAGTCGTAGAAGAATAATCATAGTTAACCTTTTTTCCTGACTACTCTGACACGTTAGAGTCTTGACCATATTACACGTTGGGATCGATGATACAGATTCCAAGAAAGGAATGTGTACAACTTATCTGACTGCAGTGATTCTTGATGAACTGGATAAATTGAATATAAAACCCATAGACTTTCCAAAACTAATTAGATTAAATCCAAATTGTCCTTATAAAACGAGAGGTAATGCAGCACTATCATTCTCTTTACAAATAGACGATGAAATGGTTAACATGATTAAGAAACTGGTACTAGAAAACGTTGAACGATATGCAGATTTAAAAGAAAAAGGAACAGACCCGGGAGTAGCTTTTCTTTGTGGACGAATACCACAGCGCCTTAATGAGTTTTCTCGAAGAGCAATGTATGAGATATTGACTATTAAAGAAGCAATACAATTATCTCGAGATATTGGAGCACAACTGTATAGATACAAATATGGAAGAGGGATTATCGGAGCGCTAGCAGCTATCGGCAGCAATCTAGAAAGAAATAATACATTCGAATTAATAACATATAGATTACCTAAAAACAGGGGAACTAAACGAAATATAGATTTACAGTCAGTAATAGAGATGGATAGATTAACTTTCCCATACACTTTTGACAATATCGACTACGAATCAAAGGAAATACGAATAGCACCACATACACCATGTCCTGTCTTATTTGGAATTAGGGGAACCAATCCTGAAATTCTATTAAATGCGATGCGAATGGTAAATCCTAATGAAACAATTGAAAGGTATAGGATTTTTATTAGCAATCAAGGAACGGATGCACATATTCAAAAATCAAGAATCTCAGAGGTAAAAGTGAACAGCTCAGCAAGAATAAGGGGCTTTGTATATTCTCCCCCTATGACTAAGAATGGAGGTCACGTTTTCTTTAAATTGAAAGATGAAACAGGAATTATAAACTGTGCCGCATTTGAACCAACGAAAGACTTTAGAAAGGTAATATTAGCATTGTCGGTTGGTGACGAAATAGAAGTCTTTGGATCTGTAAAAAAGAAGGTAGGATTTCCTATAACGTTAAATTTAGAGAAAATTTATGTTTATAAATTAACTCAGGTTGTAAAGATACTTAATCCATTATGTCCTAATTGCAATAGTAGAATGAAAAGTGAAGGAAGAGAAAAGGGCTATAAATGTACAAAATGTCAATTTAGGATAAAACAAGCAGAGAAACAAAAAGTAGTACTACCTAGGAAGCTGGATGTAGGATTATACGTCGTACCTTCTCGCGCTAGACGACATTTAAGTAAGCCTATAGTACTAGTTGATGAAATATAAAACAACCCAACGAGTTAACTGGTTCTGGCTATTCATGGCGTATTCTCCATGATTTGTAAGGATAGAATAATTTCTTTAATATACTATATTGGCTGGATTTATTATATATTAATAAAATAATGTTACACGCTATCAAGTATGTGTGGATAAATCTTGAAGCCATGCATAAACTTTCTCTATTCTTAAGAGAAAAAGTGCAAAAGGACTAATGTATATAGTAATATATATCTCCAAGTTCCACCTTATTGAGAACTAAAAAACTCAACAACACGATAATTTAATTCAAATACATTCATTTTATCCGACTTGTACGGGATTTAATTAATTAAATTAAAGAAGTATAAAAATACACATAAATATTTAATACAGGATTAAATGGGATGAAATGAAGCAAGTAGATAGCGCGGTGGGGAAGCCAGGCCTATCCCGGCGGGCTCATAACCCGCAGAGCGGTCGTTCAAATCGACCCCGCGCTACCACGAGCCTTAATATTGGTTACTTTATTCCTGCCGAATCGAGTATCCTTTTTGCCAATTTATAGTGAACAGCGTCAATCAATTGTCCATTTAATTTAACAGCGCCTTTCTTTTGAATGGTTGTTTGTTCATAAATATCCAAGACCTTTTTAGCCCAATTGACTTCGTCATTAGTAGGTGAAAATATTTCGTTTATGATATTTATTTGGGAAGGATGAACAGCTAATTTACCTGAAAATCCCATTGACTTAGCTTCGATGGCTTCTGTTCTCAAAACATCCAGATTTGAGACATTAAAACATACTTTATCAATGGGATCTAATCCATATGCTCTAGCTACTATTATAATTAACGTACGTATCATTGTATTTTTATCATAATATTCAACAGAACCTCCAAGAGATAATGCCAGATCAGCAGAGCCAAATGTAAGTGCAATAACACCTTTACTTTTTGCTATTTCTTGCATCTTGATCAAACCACGAGCTGTTTCTATTATTGGAATAACCTTTTTACCGGTTTCCTTGTAAACTAATCCAACATCTTCTTCTGCCTTGGGTAAAACAATACCGTCAATTTTATCCTGATTTACAATGAATTTTATATCATTCTTAAAAAATACACTATCTAATTGGTTAATTCTAATATAAATCTGTCTTTTTAACCTCCTGTGACCAGCTAAAACACTTGCAACTATAGATCTCGCACGCTCTTTTTCATTTGGTGGAACAGAGTCTTCAAGGTCGAGTATAATACAGTCAGCCTGAATTTCCTTAGAAAGAGCCTTCTGTATCATTCTTTCATTATTTCCTGGTACAAAAAGTAAACTTCTTCTTACCATTAATGTGGGATATCGTTCAAGAGGTTCTTAAACTAAATGACTATATCAGAAGGATACCCTGAAAGATTAGTGCTTAAATAGTAACATTACCGCAGAGCGACTTAGTTATGAGCCTAGACTTATCTGATATGTGGAACCTGACAGACGAACAAAAACTGATCATTGAATCAATCAAAAAAGTTTGCGAAAAGTATGACGAAAGCTATTGGAGACGACTGAATCAATTGAGGGAATTCCCAGAAGATTTCGTATGTGAACTAGAAAGACTGGGTCTTGCTGCCTTACCTGTACCAAGCGAATATGGAGGACCATCATTGGGGTTGAAGGAAGCAGTACTGGTGTTAGAAGAAATTAATGCACATGGAGGTAACTCACAGCCATTGCACGGTCAATACTATCTTCTATTTTTATTATCGAAATTTGCAAGCAAGGAGCTAAAAGAAAGGTACTTACCTTCAATTGTAGCTGGCCGAACAAGATTTCAAACTCTTGCTTTAACTGAACCTGAAGTTGGGTCAGACATCCTGAAAATAAAGACAATTGCTAGAAAGCAGTCTAATAAATATGTAATTAGAGGCCATAAAATATTCATATCACGTGTGTTACAAACAGATATAATGCTGGTGGTAGCTAGAACAAAAACGATTGAGGAAGTTGAACATAAAACGGATGGGTTAACTTTGTTTATAGTAAATGTAAAGGAAGCAATAAAGGAGGGTAAATTAATAGTTAATAAAATTAATACAGCAATTAATAGTCAAACTTTTGAACTATTTTTTGATGATTTGAGTATACCGGAAGATAATATTATTGGAGAAGAAAACAACGGTTTTAAATATCTACTTCAAGTATTAAACCCTGAACGCATATTAGTTGCTGCTGAATGCATTGGTGATGCAAGATGGTTCCTTGAAAAGAGTATAAATTATGCAAAAAATCGTGTAGTTTTCAACAAACCAATTGGAAGCAACCAAGGAATTCAATTCCCAATAGCTTCTCTTTATGCTAAACTATTGACGGCTGGTAACTTTGTGTGGAAAGCCGCAAATATTTATGATGAAATAGGTGACTTGGATAGTGATATAGTAGGCAAGTATGCCAACGTTGCCAAATTCATATCATCAGAATGTTCGACGGAAGCTGGAAACATCGCCTTGGACGTATATGGAGCTTATGGTATGACTGAAGACGCTGGTATTATTCGTAAACTATTAGAAAACAGATTATATCGAATAGCTCCTATTTCACAAAATTTAGTCTTGGGATATATTGCACATAACATACTTGATTTACCAAGGTCATTTTAGTGATTTAATCAATGAAATAAGTACAGGATACATGATAATTTTAAAGACTGGACTCTCAACAAAATTGTTGTATCAGTTACTATAGCTAAACTGGCCTTTTAGATACATATGCACAGCTTGTTTATATCCCTCATCTTGTAGATGGATGGAAGCACTGAACGTGGCCGCCATCGTATAGTGGTAGTATCGGGGCCTGTGGAGCCCTGGGCAAGGGTTCGATTCCCTTTGGCGGCCTCTCTATACGATTCTAAACTGTAAAGAAAGAATATTATGAAGCATTTTGATTACAATAGCAAATAATACTTGTACGAACACAAAAACACTCAAATACTGAGAACATTGCTATAAAAAACACGTATCAAGTGATTTATTACATTAATAATATTTACGGAATCAAGTTTATCTTTATGTACATCTTTATAGTCATATATTGTTATGCAATATTACGAAGCTTCAAAAATAGGTTTAGAGAGAACAGAAAGAGCAGCAGAAATATTAGCACAAGTAACTGGATATGCGAAAGGAGCAGTATTTTTGAGACATGAGACCGATGAGTTTGAACCAGTAGGTGAAGAAAACTTCTATGCTATAGTGGAGCTGAAGCCAAAATCAGTAGTAATAGCATTATGTGATGACAGTGGAAACGCCAAGGCAATATCACAATTTTTGCACCCATCTTTAGCGGAAAAACTAGTGGAAAAATTAAAGACGAAGAACATCAAACAATATAGAGGTACTCCATACATTCCTCTTTAGAATAAATTTGGTATAATTTACAAATTATTTGGTATTTGACCAGATTTCAGGTGTAGCACGTACAGCCAAATCTCGCATCATAGAAACTAGCTCCCGTATTTCCCATTGAGCTTGGGGTGCGGTACGTAGATCAGCAATATGTTTAAGATTTTTAGCATTAACAGTCATTACTAGTTTAGTTTTAATTGCATGTGGCATTATATATCTTGCGTCTTCCTTAGGGACTCCTAAAGATATCAATTTTTCAAAACTATCAACACAAAACCGCAAAGCATCATTATATATTTTATAGGCTTCTTCCTTTGATAGAATAGAAGCAGGTATTATGAAAGATTCCCTTGAAGCTGCAGAAAAACGTTGTGATTCTTGGTCGTAAGATGCCATTCTATGCCTGATTAGTTGATGAGTAGTAACTCTGCTTACATCTTCAATTTCGAACATGTAGAATATGTGATCTTCCAGCTCAGAATAATTAATTGTTAATCCTTTATTATCTAAATAATCCTTCACTGCACTTATATTCGTATTCCAAATCAAGTTAACCTTCAATCAACATACCTCCGAAAACTACAGAAATAAACAGGTTCCCAATACCGACTTCCTTTAAAGATTTGATAATAGAAAGCGCTAGTTCTTTAGATTCGTCTTGATAGGTCATTTCAACAAGCGTTCTTGCATTAAGTGAAGCCAAGTACACTTTTGGTTTTAAGCATGTAAATCTAATAAAGGGATTTTTCAAACTAATACTAAAAATTTCTTTTTCACCAAAATCTTCTAACAGTACAAGTATACAGAAGTGTTCAATAACATCGAAGGACTTATCTCGTATGGCTAATTCTATCAAATGTTTCCAGTAGTCTGGACCTTTTGATTCTAACTCAGAAACAAGTTCATTCAATGTCTTTGTACTGTAACATCGTCGCATGGCTAACGCAATAGTTTTTTCTGGATCAGGAGTTGCCCATAATACACTGGTTTTCATTCCTTAAGATTAAAGAATACTATTATAATAATAATTCTAGTTTAATATCTCAAGTATAAATCTGTAATATTATTATAGGACACTTAGTAGTATATTACATAATGATACTTTTAACAATATCAGAAAGCATAGATATTGAAACCGCTTTGGGAATGATCGTACTTGGGATGACTTTGGGTACGATCGTAACTCTGTTGATCATCATGAGCCAGCAAAAATTAAAAAAACACGAGTTAAATAAGAAAATAAATAATAATTCACACTTATATGTACTAGATCAAGTAAACAAGCAGCTAATTCCGTTTTTACCTGAATTTCTAGAAAGATATAACCCCAAAGATGCACGCTTTCTTGGTAATCCCATCACTTAATCATATTCGATGGTCTTGACAAAGGAGACCTGAAACGTATAGTCTTCGTGGAAACTCGTTCAAGAAGTACACAATTAGATAATAGAGAGCTAATGATAAGAAATGTTATTCAATCCAAAAAAGTGGAATGGGAGATATTGGAAAAAGAATAATTTGTTCATTAGGGAAGGTTTCATGTTTGAAACGAATACTCTCTGTCTCCTTCAGCTGGTGTTCCTTGTTGGCCGATCTTAGTAAGTACAAATCTTGGTTTGGAATGGACAGGCCAATCATCTAATTTGACTTGGCCTGCATGAATTATCTCATATTCTTCGATGGAAATTTTCTTCCTTTGCTCTAACCTCGACATCAAGTCAAGTTTTTTTCTAACAGATCTATTTTCCGCAGAGACTTTTGTAGCCTGTATAAGTGCATGGCTCCCACTTCCGTATCCACAAAGAGCTAATATTTTTTCAGATAGATCATCAGGATCATTTTCAAAAATGCTATCGAGACCAACGAAAACCGAAGCAGAATAAGAATTTCCTATTAAATCAGGAGCCTTTAAAGAACTTCCTATCTTTTCATTAAAGTTATCTAAGAACTCTGGAAGATTCATGAATTTTCTTCTGAATTCATTATATTCTTTACTCATATAATAAGACAAATCATCTAATCCTTCCCTATTCGGTTCCGGGCCAATTTTGCTTACAATATTCGACCATCTTGGAAGGCTTCGCCATTCATGTATTAACAATGACGCATACGCAGATAATACCATTTTCTTATGCGGATTATGAAATCCTGCCCGGTCTATTAAATCAACGATTGGTCTTCCATCAACTAAATTAAAAATCTTGTAACTTTTAATAGCGTTAACAAAATTCAACCATGCCTGTTTCATTTCTGATAAGTAAGCTGCATAAGATCTACCTTTACCTACTGTATCCACTAAAGCTATAGTTCGTCCGCCAGGCTTCTTGAAGTCTCCCCTTTCATTCCTTAGCCCCGAGCCTACAGCCTTTGGTATAATCTCAATTAATCTTGGGTCAGCCCCTATTAATAAAGCTGCAGCCGCTGCTCCCTGAGTAGGTTCTTCTTTGCTTCTCAATTCATATTTAGCAATATCTGTAACTAAAACTAAAGCATATTTTCTAGTATTCCAACCAGCAGCAAACCAAGCAGAACTATCTAAAAGCCGTTCCATTCCACTGACGCACGCAAATTTCTGTTCATAACCCATCAAATGAACAAAGCTTCCTTTGCCATATACTTGCTCGAGCATTCCAACGACATCAGACACAAGTGCTCTTGAAGCATCTAATCCGCTTTCGGTCGGCGTATCTATTCTAAAAATATCTTCAGGCGAAACACCATAATTTTCCATTAATCTATAAGCTGCTGTTGCAGCCATACTTGCTTGGTCTTCATTTGGCGGAGCAACGGAAAACTTGCTGATACCTATACCTTCAGTAAAATGTTTCGGATCTTCTCCTCTTGCTAGAGCAAGTTCTGCTGTATCGACATACAACTCGGGTGTATATACATAGATAGCATCTATTCCTACTTTTGTCATCTGGGCAAAAAGCGCCTAAGTGAGGTTTAAAAATCTACCTTGCAATGCAAATAAATTCAACAATTGACGAACTACTACCCAATCAATAGCCAATTTCAGAACTCGGCCGCAAATGCCTCATCCACTTTATTCTACCACATTTTAGACATTTATATAATGAGCCGCCGCGAGGATTATAATCACTATTGTCATTGATGATAACATGTTCTGTTCTAACCATGCATTTATCGCACCATCGACGGACAGTCAACTTGAAAATAAAGCTAAAAGGAGCGTAAAAACTTTTCTAAACACTCATGATACAAAATAAAGATTATGACCTAGTAACCATATACTACTTCATAATGATTAATTTGCATGTCAAAGTAAGTTTACATAACCTCTTGATTTAGTTCAATAATTTAATTCAAACACAAGGAAGGATATAAAATGAGCAAGACAGAAAACAAAGAAACAATATCAGGTGACACCAAAAAACTTCTATTGAGATTGAAGACAGTAGAAGCACAACTTAAACAATCTATTTCAAAGAAAGAGCATGAAGAAATAGTTGCAAACTTACATGCAAATATTGAACGCCTTAATTCTGAATTAGAAAAAACTAAAGAGGAACTAGCACGAATTTCTGACTTTGACGAAAAACTAAAGGGACTGAATGACAATATAAACAACCAGACCAAAACATTATCTCAATTAAGTAAAACTATTGAAGCGTTAGCTAAAAGAATAAATGATGGTACCGTACCTATGAATGTTCACCAGCAAGCTCTATCTAAACAGAGAGAGTATGAAGAAAGAATTTCACAAATGATACCAAAGGAAGAATACATGTCACTACAGAGACGATATGAAGATACTCTTGAGAAGGTTAATGCAATGGTACCAAAAACTGAATATGAATCTCTCCAAACTAAAATATCAGAGTTAGAAGAGAAGCTTACTGGAATGGTTCCACGTGAAGACCTTTATGCAAGCGAACAAAGAGTGCGTCAATTAGAGACAAAGTTAGCAAATTATGTACCAAGGTCAGACTATGAAGAGTTGGCTGCAAAAATTGTTGCACTAGCCGAAGAAGCAACATCTTCACCGTTTGATGAAGTTATAGAAGAAGTTAGGAGCGAAAACGTAACAACCAACGAAAATCAACCTTCAGAAGTAACAGAAAATGTACAATCTGTTGAGTCAGTAGCAACAACACCTCAACCACAGGTGTTGGGGGCAAAGGAACCCGCTACCCAGGTTTCAATGCCTAACACAAACGAATTAACATCGACTGATAATGTAGACGGTACGGTTGGTCAAGAGGAAAGCCATAAGAATGAAGAAGAAAAGTGGTTTAGATTCGAAAATACTGATATTTATGCGAAAACACCAATCGAGTTCATTGAGGACATTGAAAAGGTGCCGGTTGAAGTAATACAATCACACTTTGAAAAAGGTGACTTTGAAAAATGGTTTAGAGATTGCTTGGCTGACGAGTTATCAGCTGACAACTTGAAGGCTATCAAGGAACAAAATATTTCCGGAGAACAATTAAGAGCAAAAATATTAGAAGTCATATCCAGCAAATACAAACAGCCCGTTAATCAATAAACCATCTTTTTATTTTTTAGTCATAAGCTAGTGCGATGTAAATCATATTGTGAAATTAAAATTAGATGGAGAGTCTAGATTATCACATAATCTGGGCAAGTTCTTAAATGAAATGGAATTTTAAAAAATTCGCTAGACAAAGATTAAATTAACCGAATCAACATACTCCTTAAATAAAGAATTTCTGTCGAAGTCAGATATGAGAAGATATTTGGTATTTTGTGAGACAGAAAGGAAAACAATATATGAAACAAGCAACCTAATTTTTGCCAAGCATTTAGCGTTTAAACATTCTTTGCATTCTCATGTTGTAGAGATTAAAGAGCACAAGAACGAAGTAATGAAATTTGGTTATGACAAATGGAAATTTGTTTGCAATAGATGTGGGGCTTCATTTGAAGATGACGGTGCTTGGATAACTCATATGAGTAAACAGAGTTGTATAAAAAATAATGGTTAACCTTTTTCTCTCTAACGATCTAGTATTTAAAAGTAAAAATTCTGTTACATAAGAGACATATCATTATGTCAAAATACTTTACTAATCGCAAAATCATAATGAAGAAATATAATGCTTCTGCGAAAGTATATGACCAATTATACTTCAAGGAGCAGACCGAAAAAAGGCAACTAATTATTGCAAATAATTTCCAGTTAGGACAGAGACTGCTGGATGTTGGTTGCGGGACAGGCATATCGATTCTCGATGAGTATCCGGTTGATTTATGCATTGGGATCGACATATCTATTGAGATGCTTAAATTAGCCCGTGACAAGGGGAAAGAAGTAATTCTGGGTGACATGACCACCATGCCGTTCAGAGGATATTCGTTTGACTGTTTAACCCTAATAACAAGCTTCCATCATGCACCAAGAAAAAAGAAGGTCGTTAAAGAAATACTCCGAATAATGAAATATAAAAGTTACATTGGTATTAGCTTGTTAAAACATTCAAGAATAACCGCACAAATCAAATATTTTCTTAACAAAGAATTAAAAGTGATCGGTTACAACGAAAGCACAAAAGATATAATCGTTGTATTAGAGAGAACTACTTCATAATTCTTTTTGAAGTTGATTAATTTTCCATTGAATAGCTTCAATTTCTTCTGAGTTATTGTATGGTCCTAACTGTCCACCACATTCAGGGCACCTGAAATCCAAATCCATAGCTTCTTCGAAAGTTCTCTTTTTGCAACTTTGTGTTCCACAGAAATAAAAATCGTGAGACTTTTCATATTCAAGTCTTTGTTTGAGTCTTTCAAGGATTTTCCTCTTTCTATTATTTAAGAAGGCTTCAACTTGATCTGCTTGAGCCTTCCATTGATAAACATACCACCCTCTCTTTGGATCTTTGACTCTTATACCGGAAATGAGCGATTTTCCGAACAAGTCATAAAGAGCTCTTCTCACGATATTTATTTTCAATCCAGTGGCGCTGGCTATCTCTTCATCTGTTGCATTTTCGTTATTAAGAAGTGCTCTGGCTACTCTGATGTATTCATCTCCACCAAGAAGACCCGCAACCTTCACAAACGAATCTTCGTAAAGTAATTTCTTCATATACCCAAATTATCAATTAGAATTTCTAACTTAAAAGTATATCTTATTAAATTAGATATAATATCATCAAAAGTAGATATATGATGTCGATTAAGAAATTAAATAAAATACTACCACTTACATTCATGTTTTGGTGATTAGAATGAATGTAGTGATCTTACGATTATTTCATAGAAAAAGTAGAGATAAACGTGTTACTACGCACTGTATGCTAGTTGGGAGAGCCTTTGGATGCAGTGGCATGTATTATTGCGGAGAGGAAGACATTCAGTTGCATTATACTCTCGATAAAGTTTGCCAAAATTGGGGAGGAAACTTTTTCCTGAAACACATAGATGAACCAAAAGAACTTATCAAAAGATGGAAAGGGAAAGGTGGCGAAGTTGTACATTTGACAATGTATGGAATAAATATACCTAGACTCGAAGAAAAAATAAAAAATCTACATCTAAAAAAAGACTTATTGGTTGTTATAGGTGGCAGCAAAGTACCCTTGGATTTTTATAAGATCGCAGATTTGAATATAGCCATCGGACATCAACCACATTCAGAAATAGCCGCACTTGCTCTGTTCCTAGATAGAATATTTTCAGGTAAAGAATTAGAAATAGAATTTAAGGATGCCAAATTCAAAATAATAGAACAAAATCACGCCAAAAAAGTGACCAAGATATCTTAGTCATTAAACAACCACTGATTCTCTTCTTCCAGCAATTTTTTGAATGAATTCTTTTAATTGTAAAAGACCGGTACCTTTAGAAGCAGAAATACATAAAATATCGTTTATATCGTTATCTATTAGCTTTTTCTTTTCCTCTAGTTCATCACCAGATACAAGGTCTATTTTATTCAATATTACTACAATTTTTTGGTCCTGAACGCCTAGCTCTATCAATGTATCTTTACATGTATCGAACTTTCTCTTAAAGTCGATAGTAGAATCACTAACATCTAAAATTAACAAAACCAAGTCTGCAAAGGAAATTTCTTCAAGAGTACTCTTAAAAGCTTCTACCATATAGTGTGGGAGTCGGCTTATAAATCCGACAGTATCAGTTATCAGTAAGTTCAAGGAATTCATTGTAATTCTTCTTGTAGTTGTGGTCAAGGTAGTGAATAGACTAGAAGAGGTAGTAAGTTGTGAACCAGTGAGTCTGTTAAATAAAGTTGTTTTGCCAGCTGAAGTATAACCGGTAAGCAAAGCAACAGGTAAGCCAAGTTTTCTACGATGTAATCGATGTAACTCTCGCCTCGTTCTGATTCTTGATATCTTTTCCTGTATATTATACATTCTAGATTTAATACTTCGATAATATTTTTCTGTTTCATATGCTCCATAGCCAAAAAATCCTGGCTGTTCACCAACCCTCTGTAGCTTAACATACTCTTTTATACGTGGTAATTCATATGAGAGCTCAGCAAGTTTCACCTGTAATTTTGCTTCTTCAGTTTGAGCTCTTCGAGCAAATATTTCCAAAATTAGTTTCTCTCTATCAATAACCATACATTTACAATATTTAGATAATTCATACAATTCTCGCGCATTAATTCTATCATCGATAATAATAATCTGTGTGTTGTCTGCTTTGCAATATTCTTTAAGAATTTGGGCCCTGCCTTCACCAATAGCATATTTACCAACGTGAAACCTTTTTACTGGTATTATTCTTAACGGCAAATATCCTGCAGATAGTGCAAGATTCTTAGCTTCCTCTATATACAATCTATCCTTAAGTGTTACAATAATTGCATTTGATGCACGGTCCATTTTTTATAGCTCTCGCCTTTCAAGTAATCGAATTTTCATTACATGCTCCAATTTTTTAGCCAGAGCTATACTCGGTTTCATTTTTCCGCTCTCAAGTTTTGCTATGACCGATGATTTTTCGTTTATTTTCATACCAATTTGTTCTTGGGTCAGATGCATAGACTCTCTCGCATTTCGTAAAACAGTAGCGAAATCTTCCCTTACTACAAGTTCTTCTTCAGAATCTAGAGTGGGAGAACGCATTATTGATTCATGCTTTGACGTTTCCCTTTTCTTTATTTCATGTATTGGTGTTAGCTTAGCAGGTTTCCCTAATTTCGCACACTTGGAACAAACAGACAAGATAGCCCCATCGATTTCTACAATGAAAGGTTCTGATACTATATTAACACCACATACTTCACATTTGGAAGGCAACATTTCACCCTATAAATATATATTTAATAAAGATGTATAGATATTTTGAGGTAGATTCTCAATGAATCATGAAAAACAAATATTCGAAGCATCGTTAGAATATCTTTATGGAAATGATGTGACTTCCGCCTTTCCTTGGGAACAGTTGATTTACATAAAATCAAAGTCTACCAAACGGTTGAGGTTAATAAAATATAGAGAAAGCATGTTCACATCGGTCAAAGAAAATGGAATAGTAACATTATCAATTGAAAGCGCAAAAAATATGATGCAAACAAGCCGTTTCTTAGGCAGTTGTGTAAAAGTTACTGAAGATATAGATGAATTCATATCTAAAGGAGGAAATTTATTTTGCAAACATGTCAAGTCTGTTGGTAAAAACATTCAGGTAGGACTTGACGTTGGCATATTAAACGCAAAAAATGAACTGATTGCCGTAGGAAAGGCGGTAGTACCTAAAGGTTATATGTTATCATTCAAAAAGGGAATAGCTGTAAAAGTGAGAAGAGGAACACATTAATTTGTCTAAAGGTCGATTATTCATGGAGTATATGCATAGAGCATAAATTGGACATTTTGCTTTACTTTTTAAAGAGACTAGAAAACATTTTAAAGCACATGTCGCTAAAACTAACCGAACTTGATTGACAATAGACAAGCTAGACGTCTAATGGAAAGAATGGGGTTAAATATGAATCAGATAAACGATGTTATAGAAGTAACTATACTATCTAAAGAAAAAGAAATTAAAATAAAAAATCCCCAAGTTTTTGAAATTACGGCTAAAGGATCTAGAGTATTCCAAATTACATCAGACAATGTCGAGGAACATCCCACGAAGACAAAGAGCATGAAGGAAGAAGATATCGCATTAGTGATGAGCCAAGCAGGAGTAGACCACGAGACAGCGGAAGCAGCGTTGGAAGAAGCGGATGGAGATATAGCTTTAGCTATCATGAGATTAAGATCATAGATTATGGTTGTCAACTGTTGTTCTCAATACGTCATGAGAGCAAACCACATTCTGGGAACAACAAGCAGAAATAAAGTTTATAATTATTATTTTATTGTACTTGACAATTTAATAAACATGTTTTTTTATACGCGGAGGGATTCATTTGTTGGCGATAGAAACGCAAATACAACAAATAAAGAAACGGGATGGGCGCATAGTTCGCTTTGAGCCATCGAAGATAACGGAAGCCATTTGGAAGGCTATTAAGGCAACAGGCAGTCGAGATAGGGGTCTTGCCGAAAAATTATCTTATGAAGTTGTAAGAAAGTTGGAGGAACTCTTCCCAGGTGGTACCATTCCATCTGTGGAGGATATTCAGGACGTCGTAGAGCATATACTTATTGAAAAGGGAGAAGCTAAGGTAGCTAAAGCCTACATTTTATACAGACAAAAAAGAGCCGAACTTAGAGAAGAAAAGAAAAAAATACTAGAAAAAGAACAAATAGATGAAGTTGACAAATCATTCGATATAAATGCACTTCGTGTCCTCAAAGCTAGATACCTTAAGAAAGACGAAAAGGGAGCTCTTAAAGAAACACCTAAACAGTTGTTTACAAGAGTAGCCGTCCATACAGCTCTTCCTAGCCTCTTTTATGACCAGAGAATCTTCGAAAAGGATGGAAATCAGGACATAAAGGAGGAGGCAGGTCCGATCCAAGGAACATTGAAGATTGGAAAGTATGAATTAAACGAATTTCATATCGAGGCGTTGAAGAGGTTATATGAACGTTTTAATAAGGAAGGAAAACTGAAAGTAAGCTGGTCTCAATTATTACAGATGTTCCAAAACGGAGAATTAGATATTTATGAGGCCGAGATAAATCAATATTATGATATAATGGTTAACAGAAAATTTCTACCTAACACTCCAGCTTTAGCTAACTTTGGAAATTGGTTGGGAATGGGATCAGCTTGCTTTGTGTTGGACATAGAAGATTCTATAGATAGTATAATGCAAACATTAGCTAATGCGGCAATAATTTTCAAGGCTGGTGGAGGAGTTGGGTATAATTTCTCTAAACTTAGACCGGAAGGAGACTATGTCAGGTCTACCTCTGGCATAGCATCGGGACCAGTTAGTTTTATGAGACTATTTGACACCATGACCGAAGTAATAAAACAAGGAGGTATAAGAAGAGGAGCAAACATGGGCATATTAAATATAGACCATCCAGATATAGAGAATTTCATAAAAGCAAAAGAAGGAAACAAAGCACTCAGGAACTTCAATATTTCCGTATTGATAAAGCCCGAATTTTGGAAATATTACGAAGAAAATAAACCTTATCCATTGATAAATCCACGTAATGGTCAGGTAGTTAGATATGTAAACCCTAGACAACTCTTCGATATGATAGCTTACCAAGCATGGGAAAGTGCAGAACCCGGGGTGATATTCTATGACAGAGTTAACGAGTTTAATCCTTTCTTCAAGTTTTTAGGCCCCATAGTTACTACAAATCCATGTGGGGAGGTTTTACTATATCCCAATGAATCATGTAACTTGGGTAGCATAAATGTACATGCATTTGTCAAAGAAGATGAAGAAGGAAATGCATTTTTTGACTGGGAAGAACTTAGGAAAGCTATCTTTATCGCAACCAGATTTCTCGATAATGTAATCGATGTAAATAAATATCCACTAAAGGCTATAGAAGATACTACGCTTGCAACTAGGAAAATAGGGCTTGGAGTGATGGGTCTAGCTGACCTTCTCTTTGAGCTCGGTATACCTTATGATACAGACGAAGGAAGAGAATTCATGGAGAGACTCATGGAATTCATAAATTATTACTCTAAAAAAGCATCTGTAGAGCTTGCGAGAACCAGAGGTCCTATGCCATATTTTAAACAAAGCTCTTATGCAGAAGGTCAACTTCCATTCCGAGGATTCTACGAACATTCAAAATCGAATTTGGATTGGAATGCATTATCAAAAGAAATCGTTCAGAACGGAATAAGGAATGGTTATACAACAATAATAGCACCTACTGGAAGCATTTCTATGATAGCTGGATGCAGCAGCGGAATTGAGCCGGTATATTCGTTAGTCTATGAAAAGAATGTTTCAATAGGCAGCTTTTATTATATCGACCCAGTCTTCGAAAAAGTCATGAAGAGGGAGGGGCTGCTTGACGATGATTTGATACACCAAGTTGTAGCAAGCAACGGAAGTATAAAGAATATATCATATATTCCTGAAAGAATCCGAAGAGTTTTTGTTACGGCTATGGATATAGCTCCTATTGATCATGTAAAAGCAATCGCAGCTTTCCAAAAGTGGGTAGATTCATCAATATCAAAAACTACAAATCTTCCATTTAATTCGACGGTAGAAGATATTAAGACCGTATACTTTGAAGCTTATAAACTTGGGGTTAAAGACGTTACCGTGTTCAGAGATAAATCAATTAAAAGCCAAGTTCTACAAGCACCTCCTGCACAGCAATATAACTCTAATACAAAACCAAATCCTCCACAGCTACTCGTCAGTGTAGAACAGGAATACAATTCTGTAAACTCTGATTCATCGACAATATGCCCTATTTGTCATAGTAAGCTGGAATTCAAGGAAGGCTGTGCTACCTGTCCCAGTTGCGGATTCAGTTATTGTCCAACAGCATAAAGTTATAATCAAGAATAATTAGATATTAAACCTCCATTACAAAATTGACACCTTGAAACATTTCCTTGTTGCTTTCGACCACATCTACTACAAATCTTCAACAATGATATAAATGAGAAATAATCGAACAAGGAAAGAGCCTTAAAAATATCTTTATTCTCTTTTCTTTCGTCTTTGGTATCTAGTACAAGTTTAACATCTACTCCACCATTTATAAGTTCAACTAATTTCTTTGTATAAGAAATTTTTGACTTATTAGCAATATCATCATGATTTAATAGAATGCCTTGGGAATATCTCTCCAACGCAATATTTTTTATTTTAGACCGTCCAAACTTGTCCCTGTCGAGTTGTATAAATCGTGATGCACTATCATCCGAAGTCAAAGTAAGGGCAAAGTCGCTATGACCATCTTCTGCGACTGTCTTAAAATATTCGTTAATAGATTCAACTGTTTCCGTAACTATCTTTTCTGCGCTGTCGGTTGAATTAACCAAAGCTAAGGCTTCAGAGAGGCCAGTCATGTTGACCCTTAGCAAGGAATAATCTTTGAGAACAACATCATCAAACGTAGAAATAAAAGGAAGTAACCCTTTTTTGATATTATTTTCAATCAATTTTTTCCTTATTTTTAAGGCATTGACGGCATTCTGCATTTGCAAACGCGTCCTAGCCCTAAAGTATACTTCGTCGCTTTGTGCGTCAAGTGCAATTCTCGGCATATTTAATGAGACAGACCCCAATATCATTGGACCAACCTTTCCTGTTAATTCGGCCGAAAAACCATAAAAGGACTTCATGGTCTTGGAATCTTTATTTAGAGAAATTACACCATTGTTTTTACTTATTTCTGTCAATATATCAAACAGGTCTTCTTGAATCTTACTCGCATCTATTATGGCAAGACCGAGCATGGGAAAGGGTGTAGCCTTAACGTATTCTTTGTAACCATTAAGTATGTTCAAGAGGTTGTTGCTCTTCGCATCTACTTCTAATGTTATTCGCGGTAAGTTATTGTTTTGAACTGAAGTGTAAGTTAAAATATTAAAAATTTCTACTACATCTTTTTCATCAACATCTACAGGAACAACGTTCGAGAAACCATGATAATACAACTCTTTTCTGACTTCTCTCGAAAGTAAGTAATTGATTGCTGCTAACTTCATTAATGGTTTATTCAAAATGTTCCATCTAGGAACAAAAAGAAACTTTCCTTCTATTTGCTTCATGACCTTTGTCTCATTATCAACTGTTGCAAAAACAATATCAGGTCTTAGACTCCAATTACCAACGTCTGAAAGGTGGATGTCGCCTGAAAGATGACTATCCACTATATCATGAGGCAATTGCACTAATAATAGATATTCTGATAATACAGAGTTGGCCGTTTCGTTCACTAGCGCTTCGATTCCAAACCCCCCTTCTCCTACTTTATCAAATTCTTCAGTTACATCATATACAGGCATCCCCAATCTGCTCAATTTATGCCTATATTCCTCTAGACCTTCTTCGATAAGAATGGAATTTACCAGTTCTCGAATAAGTGGAGCTGTAAGATATGCCGTTTGGAATTTATATATTCTGGATTCTGCTTCACTAGCCACTCTTTGAGCTAATTCAACAGGCATTCCAGCTTCTGTAACTAAAGAATGTATTATTCTGTCAGTAGTGAATTCTTCCATTTTATGTTTGCTACTTCTAACAAATAATCTTCCACTTTCCAATAAGGCCTGTTCTTCAATCTGCTTAGCAGAATTTAGAACAAGTCGTCCTAGAGCAGTTAACATGTATTTTCTTTCGGCTCTATTTTGTGCAATTAAGCTCTGTCGCAGAAGTTTTCTCAGGTGGTAAGCGAATTTTCCAGACTCCTTTTTGGCCTTGAATCCAGCAAGCGTTTTTAGCTCGGAATAAGTCATAGGTCCCTTTGTATTTAGAATTTTTAATACTTCAATACGACTAGGAGAAGCAATTACAGAAAATATAGTCTTTACACGTCGAATAGAGGCTTGAATACTCAACTCTTTCTGATCGGCATTACCCTTGGTAATCTAGTCTAAAAGATTTTACGAAATGCGAATACATTTTAACAATTATAAACGGGTCACTGGACTTCAATATTGTTTGAAGAATAACCTAAACTTGTTAATATTTGTTTTATTTTATCTCTGTGGTCTCCTTGTATAATTATGACACCATCCTTCACAGTTCCACCAGCAGCCAGCTTCCTCTTTAATTCATGCGTTATTCTTTCCAACTCTTCCTTATTATTTTTTAGTCCTTGGATTATTGTGGAAGGCTTCTGGAATTTTCTAAACTCTTTTCTTACAATTATATGCGTTTGTTCTGTATCTAATTCCTTTAATACTTCAGCAAACAAGTCGTCGTCTTGTTGCGTTTTAACTTCAGTCTCCTTTATCTAACTATTGTCATATACATTAAATAAATTTAACTAAAAAGACACACATTAAAATGTCAAAAATTAACTTTACGCAGATCATGGGGTCGGGCGGATTTGAACCGCCGATCACCAGCGCCCGAGGCTGGTAGCGTAGACCAAGCTAGCCCACGACCCCGCAATCTCTCGCGATAGTAAGTGTATATTTAAATCTGGTACATCAGTATGTCTTGCAACTGTTTGTTAGTTTGATAAACTCGAATAATATTATAGCCTATACTTCCTATGTAAGTACTGGAGACATTTATATTATACTAATTAAGGAAACCATTCAATGGTCAAACTTATCGCATCTTGTATCTGTACAAAAGATAACTATCTAATGGTTCAATCAATGGACCAATTTACTACTTTACCATCCACAGTTGTGGACGATAATATCAGTGTAGAGATGGCACTAAATGATTTTTTCCTGAATAACGGATGGCATGTGGCCATTGCAAATCTTAGATATATACTTGAAAAATTTGAAAACGAAGGTAAGAAGTTATATTTGGTATACACTGGTAGAATATTAAAAGAAGGAATGACCAATAACCTTCAATTCATGAATATAGAAGAATTAGATTTGAACTACTTATACCCTAAAATGCTCTTCGCAAAAATGTTAGCAGATAAGGGAAAATGGGACTCTCCTTTATGCACAACTTTAGTTTCTTGGTAGTGTAAAAGGAGTAGTCTGAAAGACCAAAAATTCCGGTTTAGAAGATTGCTTAAAGAAATCCAGAATAGACTAAACCTTTCCTGTATAACTCCTTTAGGCATACTGTCTCCACGTATGACCACACTTCGTGCATCTATAGAATTGTGTAGGGGGTTCATCACCACTCCTTGTTTGTAGGAACCACCATTGAGCTTCCATATTATGGCACTTTGGACATTCAATCGTAGTGGTTGGCATAGTTTTGATAAAGTCAGCTTCTTCTCCAACTACCTTTATTGAAGGAGAAGCCTGCATGGAATTATCAGTGAGTTTTTCGCCTTTTTCACCGGATATACCTTCTGAATACCCGCACCTAGGACATACTAATGCTATTATGACTTTGGATTCTGTCTTAATTTGGCGCGGTTTCATTCTAGATTGACATTTGGGACAAAAATTCATATCTGTCTAATCACCATTAACAGATAATAACTTTGTAATATCATCTTGAAGTTGCTTCACCTTTTCAACTGCTCTATTACATGCACTCATAAACACTGTCTTGGGATTTCCAGCCTTTACGATTAAACTTAATGTTTGTGCTTTCAGAAGCGGATGGGGTTTACTAAATGCAGCGAATTCAACATTATCATCAGATAACAATTCCTCTTGTACTATCTGAAGTATCGATTGATCAACATTAGAAATTTCAATGTCAAGGCTCCTTTGATCCTCTTTGACAACCTTCACTTCCATTTTATTCGTCAAAAGGGCTGAACGTTCTCCGTTTAAGTGTTTCGCGATTTTGAGACAAATTACCCTTACTTGAATGAACGTCTAGCTTTTTTATATCTCGTGTTTCGAGTTAACATTTTAAATTTGTCATTTCTATTTCGTATTTTCCGGTATGAATCAGATTCTATTTTGAATCCAATAAGCTTCCTTCTTTCTGAATTGCCACAATTCAGACACTTAATATTGTTCGGGGGAAATGATTTAACTTCTCCTCCACATTTTGAACAATGTGTTTTAAGAACACCAGTATCAGGACTGCTAATATCTAACCAAATAGTTCTATTGGTCAGACTTGTAACTCTCGCTCGTACTACATCTCCCAATTTGTAAAGGTCATCTTGTCTTTCATGCGATCTGAGGACACCTGTTAAATCACTAGAGACAGGCTTGCCATTTATTGAATATATTCTTACAATTCCTCCCACGCTACTAGAACTCTCCACAACTCCTTCGACCACAGAATATTCGAGAGGAAAAATAGCATTTAGACCTTTTCCTGTTACTTCAATCGAGCGTTCGTTTTTGTTTGTTTTTACTTCTCCTACTATCATGGACCTTATTCGTCCATCACGCTCATATGTCAAACCAAGAGGTGTAAACTCTTCTATAACACCAATTTCTTCGCCTGGAACTACAACATTTTTCTGTTTATTTTCCATGTTCACACCCAAAAAGAAAAATCAAATATATCTCCTAATTCTTGACCCTTAAGAATTCTAATAAGACCTAATGCTTGTTGATAAGAGAGTAATGGACGGTCGAAATCATAGTTATCCAAGGATATACGTGGACAAGCAGTTTCAATAAACGCATCAATATTCCGAACAGCTCTTAACCTTTCTGGAGTTATTTCTCTCAATGTAAACATGTATACTGTTCTACCTAACATTTGAAGTTCATTCCTTAGCTCCTCAGCCTGTATCCTGAAGTATTGCCCTTCTTTTAGACTTGTTATTATACCAAAATTCTGCGCATCTTTAGCTTTGAGAATAGATAGTATGGCCCTCTTTTCGAAGATCTCAGATTCAGTCTTCATGTCAATCACTTCGTTAAAGAAAGGATCGACCATGTAAGTAGGCTTTCTTGTGCTTAAATTGATGCCTATTGCATGGAACTTACTCTGGCCCAAAAATAGAAAACAATCAACAATATTTGATACATTTCGTGCAGAATAAAAGTTGCAACCAAAAACCTGTCCATCAAATAAAACCCCTTCTGCAACACCTTTGACTGCATTTAATCCATTTTTGTTTAGGATTTCTATGACCCTTTCAAGTTGTGATTTATGGTTGCTTATAGTTAAGACACCTATATTTTTATAACCTTTTTCTTTAATGATTTTGGTTGCTTTCTCCAACACAGAATTAAAATCAACCGAATATTCTGCATCTATAAAGTAAGTATACCTACCGAGTTTTTCGGTTGATAACGAATGGCCTATGTTAAAGACTAGGTCCACGCCTAAACGATTAACATCAAAATTTACTAAATCGCAGCTACCCCAAGTGTGATCTAGTATAATTACTGAATCCACGCCATAATTATCTCTAATCTTTTTTGCTAATTCAATGACATAAGATAAGAGACCGTCAGGAGCCTGCAGGGCTACTCTCTTGGGCCTTTCATTCTCAAGTATCTTATGAACTTGTTCTTCCTTAATAATCAGGTTCACTTCAGGCACCGGCTTCCTGCTTGATATCTTTTCTTTCAATTATTTTAGTCTTGACAGGTAATTTACTTGCTGCTATTTTAAGAGCCTCAAGAGCATCTTTCGTATTGTCCCCCTTGATACCAACTTCTAAAATAATGGTACCAGGTTCTACTCGTGCTGCTAGACCTGTAGGCTTTCCAAACGATTTTCTCATTCCCTCTTGCAAACGGTCTGCTCCTGCAGTAGCAATCATCTTGTTTTCTTTCAAAACTATATGCGGATACACTTTGATCCTAAGAAAATAATTTCCTTCGCCATAGACACTAGCAACTTTGTTTACAGCAACTCGACAAGCTTCCAAAGCATTATGTCTTATCTGAGCTCTTTCTTCTGAAACCAGACTGAAGACATGGTCATACCTATCGTTTGGATTACCCATCGTGAACCTTGCTATTTTAGGTTGGGGAGCGCCAGCTATGTATTCCTTTCTCGTATACGGCTGACCTCTAATTATGGTATAGTTACGACCGTGCAATTTATTCAGCAATGTCTTAGGACAACTATTTAAAAGGCTATTGGTAGGTTCACATAATTGTTGCTTGGCGACTGAACATGCCATTCACCTATGATGCGAATAAACTGAAATCAAAAACGTTTGTCCTCACATTAGCTTTTGGCGAAGCTTCAAAATTAGAAATATTATCTCTTCTCGAACCCTCAATAACCAACATTTATGACGTTTGCGACCAGGTAGTAAAAATTAGTTTCGATAAACCAGAAAAATTTTTGTTTTACCTTTCAAATATTGCTGGAATACGCAAAGTAATACTTCAAATTTGTAAAATAGTTAGCAGGAACAATCTACTATCCTTTGATTCCGAAGCTTGTATTAGAGACCTATTGCGTTATCCGAAGGATAAGTTTATATTTGGAATTAGCTATTGCTGCCTTGAAAAGTCAGCCATTTTTGAGTTGCAAAGTAAACTTCCAGATTTACTTCTGTCTATAATTAAGGATGCAGGTGTTAAAAAAACAAAGATATTACAATCTAATAAGACTGAAATATTTACAAAAGAAATCATAAGAAGAAAAATGTATGATTTTGTCTGTTATAAAGAAGGAAGAGATAATTTCCTAGGATTAACCGTCTTCGTTTCTGGTGCAATTCGACAGCAACAGATTAAGAAAAAACCCATAGTCTTTCCCGAGATCTCCTTATCACCAACACTTGCAAGATTACTCATAAATTTGACTGGGCTAAGGGAAAAAGGGAAGATACTTGATCCTTTTTGTGGTACTGGTACAATTTTGCTTGAAGCGTTAAAGATGGGCATCGACTGCATTGGGGTTGATAAAAACCCAAAGCATGTATTCATTACATTAAAGAATTTACGCCAACTACAAAAGGAGTCAGCAGTTGCCAGAAAAACACAATTTTCAGTTAAACTAGGAAATGCAATGAATCTGGAGAAATACTTCATGAAAGGTAGTATAAACGCCATAGTTACAGAACCTATACTTCTACCTACATTAAGAAGTAGACCAAATATTACAGAAGCAAAAAGAATGATCGAAAAAGCGAAGTTCATCTATTTAAATTCAATAAAATCGATGTCAAAGATATTAAGTTACAATGGACGAATAGTCATAGTTACACCTTCAATAATTACCAAGGAAGGAAAGGTGATACATATGGATTTGTTATCATATACTATACCCGAGCTAAAAATATTCCAGCCATCAACAAAATATCATTTTACGTACCCCGTGGAAGTGAAAGGACAAACAACAAGATGGATAAAAAGAGAAATTTATGTATTCCAACGTTAACATCAGTTCATAGTCTTAATGAGTAAATCCAGCTTCCTAAAGAATCCGATTAAAGATATTGCTTGCTTTTCTGTAAGGTTAGATTCATTTATCAACTTTTTAAGGATTATGATAATTCGGGCGCGCTTGTGAGTCTGACTGACCGATCTTTCCACGAGTTGTGTAAGATATTTAATCATAACTTCTGTTACCTTTCTATTACTATGCGTAGTATTTAGGTCAACACTTTCTTGATAAATAGCATATAAAATAATAGATAAAGCATGAGATATATTTAACGTTGAATATTTTGTTCCTGTCCTTATTGTAACCAACAAATCACATTTTGATAATTCTTGATTAGTAAGCCCTGTAGTATCCCTTCCAAGAAGTATAATAGTATCACTCGGATCTCTAATTAACCTTGCCGCTTTATCAGGACTAAGTGCACCTCCAAAAGAGTTATGAGCCTTTGCTGCTATTGCAGTAGTGCCTATTACAAGGGAATACTTCTTGAATATTTCATCAAACGATAGGAATTCAAGATTATCAATTATTTCTTGACCATGTGCTGCAAATACTTTGGCATTTTTACCTATTTTTTTCTTCCCTACTATAATCAGCTTATTTAGACCAAAATTTTTCATTGTTCTAGCTACATAACCCACGTTCAGGCTGTACTTTGGCTCTATCATCGCTATTGATAATTTTGTCATATCCAATCTATGTCGAACCATTAACAATCTACTTCCTTACTTCAACCATATATACATACAACGTTTCAAAGAATAATTTTACTTCATTAATTATTTGTACTTTTCCTTTCAAATTACATTCATTAAATATTTTGGTATTAGACGTGTTCGACGACAGAACAAAAAAGATTACGCCATAATTTTTAACAACTCTTAATGCAGAATTCAACATCTTTAGCGGAATCGTAGATCCATCCTCGCCACCTATTACTTTCTGGTCATCTTCTATCTTGCCGGGAAGATAAGGAGGATTGAAAAAAGCTACATCAAAGGAATTATCTCTAAAGGGCTCGGCCGAGTCGCATAACACCAGTTCAGTATTATCATTTAAATTAGTCCTTGCATAATACAAAGAATCGATATCTATATCTGTTCCTACAGGGAAATCACATCGAACTTTGCTAATTATAAAGCCACTCCCTACGCCTAGTTCTATGACTTTGTCAGAGAAACGATACTTTAACGAGTCAAGTAGTATAATAGAATCACGATTGGGCGAATACATTTCTTTTCGATTGCATGTACGAAACGAGATACATAAATTCTTCTGGAGTTAAACACTCTATTCTTCTCATGTTGTCATTAATTTCTGGAATAAAATATTCAGAATATGTAGTCCTTATTTTCCCAAGTGTAGATTTTATAGTCTTTCCACGAAATGAAAACAAGAACTTCAGTATCCTTGACACATTTTTCCAATTTATCAAGGTAAGCTTTCTTTCAAATCTTACTAATCTCGAATCAACCGAGGGCGCCGGTTTAAACAGTTTTCGTGGTATTACATCTTCTAACGTTAAGTTAAAGCAAAATTGACCAAGCACAGAAGTTGGACCATATTTCTTTGCGCAAACTTCTTGGACCAATTTGTTAGCAAAATCTTCTTGTAAAATCGCTATAACTCTTTGGCATCCTTGACCACTTAACCATTCAATGAATCTGCCGGAAATACTATATGGCAAAGAGGTTATTATTACATCAATCCCTGCATCATTCATCTCTAAAATATTACCTTGAATTAGTTTAACGTTATTATAGCTGCGAAGTGAGGCAGTAGCTTGTGCATATAATTCTTTATCAAGTTCAACGGCCAAGACACGACCAGCTTTTTGGGCAATGTATTTAGTGAGCGTACCTTTACCAGCACCTATCTCCAGTACACTTGTATTATCATTTAATTGGGCTAGTTCTACAATTCGCCTTAGAAGTCTTGTGTCAGAAATGAAATGTTGACCGAATAAGCGACGTTTTGAGTACTTCATCGCTTTATAAATATATTGATTCTGGATTTTCCTTCAACTTCTTCAAGTAATCTTTTTGCAATTTGTTTGGCTGGGTCTTTTAGACCGGTTCGTTGTTCAATATCAGCAAAAGAATCAAATGGTTTTTCTTCTCTTTCATCAAGTATGTGTATCGTCATCGTTCTTCCTATTCCTGGTATTAATTCAAGGGCATGTAGCCTAGGTGTGAGAGGTTGTAAGTTATTAAAATAATTCACGAAGCGCTTCTCATTATTAATCACCAGTTTTTCCAGTACGTTTGGCAGCTCATTTTTAGCACTTTGAGTTAGGTCATCATAAGAAAGTTTACCTAATACACTCAAGATCTTTTCTCGTTTGTCTTTGCCCACATAGATTCTCTCTCCTATGTTAAGCTGCACGTTATCAAATGCAAGTAGTTCAAGGAGTGTAAAATATGATTCTCCTATGACTTGGACAATCAACCCTTCTCTGTTTTTAACTAGTTTAGAACGAGACCTAGGCATAAAGTCGAGAACATAAGCATATTCTTCGTATTTCTTGGCTTGGATAGAAGATGACATGGCCGTTAACTCCCAGCATTCAGAATAATACTTGGAACAAAGGATCCAAATCGTTCCTTTCTGATTCGCAGACTGTCATCAAGCTTCAGGCTTATAGATGTATTAACTATGATTTAAGTTAATCTGTTATGTACCCTTTTTTTCACTTGAAGAATTTAGTATTTCTAGCATCTTATCTAAGACTTCTGTTGGAGTTAATTGTCTCCAGCCAACAGTAAAAGTTCTCAATTCTTCCCTACTTTTTGGCATCACATTAACCACTTCGACCGCTTGAATTTCTGTAAGACCAGTTTCTTTAACTAATTTTTGAACCAGGATTTTTGCTTTCTCTCCATCAATTTTAGAAAATTTCATGACATAATCGAGTGTCCTCTTTTGTATTTGGTCAGCCTTCTCAACATCTATATTCAAAAGCAGGTCCTTGGCTTCATGTACTGTTAGTGGCCGTCTCGAAATCTCGTTTACCATTTACCATCAACTCCTGAGAGGTCTTACGTGCTCTAGTCTTACAATGGGTCTCTTTTCCTTCTGTCCAACCATCAAGCTTAACAATAGGGATCGTTTACGTATTTCTTTCACAATACCTACTCTACCTTGGAATCTACGATGAGGCATGCCTTTAGGTTGAGAGGGTTCTACATCGACGACTACTTTTTGGCCTATCTCATAATTTGTCATCAGTCTGGATAAACCCTTTTTCCCTTTCGAAGTCAGAAGACTCCTCGTCTTTCTTTTTGGTCCTTTGTGTTGAGGCATTAGAAATCACTCATATATCGTTTTAAAGGGCCGTAATAAACATTTTGAAGAATTAAAGTTTATACACTTCCTCAAAACCCATAACGTCAAAACTCATCTTTAAATCACAATCTAATCCCAATAAATTTAATATTCCTTTAAATCCATAATTATTCTCAAAACCTTTCATTACTTTCCAAGGATTAACGCCATTGTCCATGTAACATAATAAAGATATTTCTTTTTCGGTGAAAGAGACAGGTCGCAACCAATATATCAGCCTTCTTTTATTCGCATGATTTTTAATTTCTATGTTCTTTAATGAATAAAGTAACTCTACTTGTTCGTCTGATATATGTTTGCAAGTAGATAGCCTATAAAGAATGAATTTCCTCAAACCTTCAAATTGATAGGTTTTGTTATTCACGAGTTCTATAAGGGGAAACTGGATAGGATTACCTTGTCTTCTATTTAGATTTAAAAAGCCAGAATATCTTTTTCTTGGTTCCAATATTCGCAGGTAGACCGGTCTTCCATTTCCAAGAACAAGGGTATCAGAATCATCTATACCTGACCAAGAAATACTTATCTTATTCGATTCAAAAGCTCTGGTAAATTCCTCATTGATAATATTCTCAACACTTCTTGAACCTAATTCATAACCTTTATTATTACATTTTTCGCAACCGCTACCATTACATGATGTACAGTTTGGTTGTTTTGTATGAATTCCATGTTCAAGTTTTACATATTTGACTAACAATACTATTGGACTCGAGTGAATTGACACAAACCTTTTGCTAACATCTATTTGTGCTAAAACATCCCAATTTTCATTTTTAATCTCTTTTTGTAACCTATTCGAGAGTTCAGTCTTAAACAATATTGTTAAAGCTTTTTTGACACCTATTCCCTTATTTAGCTTGAATTTTGTTTTAAGTTCATCTTCTTTTTCAATGCAAGCTTTAGATATTGATACTCCTACCTGAAAAGTAGCAAACTCAAAATCTTGTAATTGTTCTATTACTTTTTCGGTTAATTCATCCTTTTTAGCATAACTATCACAACAAAGCGTACATCCTTCAGGCACCGTCCTTGCACCAATCGAATCACCTAGTTCTTTAGCTCGTCCGACATTGCTTGTTAATTGCCTTCCCACACACCAACTACACACTGGAACTATTGTAGCTAGCTTGAGTACTTTTTTAATTTCAGAGTCCAAAGCGACTATAACCTTTCTTGCAATTGTTTCATTATTTCGCGATTAAGACGCATCTTTTTCATACCCTTCATCATTTTCTTCATTTGTTCGAATCTATTAAGAAGTTCTTTAACATCTTTTTCAGTAGTACCAGATCCGTACGCTATTCGTCTTATTCTTGATGCATTAAGAATACTCGTATCACGTCTCTCTAGAGGGGTCATAGACTTTATTATTACTTTCCATTTTTTAAGGTTAGATTCCATTTGAGTCAGGGCTGTTTCTTCTACCTTTGGTACACCTGGAAGCATTTCAAGAATCCTTTGCAGCGGGCCCAGCTTTCCCATTTGATCTAACTGTAATGCAAAATCATCCAAAGTCATTTTACCTGATGTAATTCGTTTTGCTGCAACATTGTCTACTTCTGCCTCCAGAGCCTTGGCCTTTTCAATTAAAGCTTGCAAGTCCCCCATACCTAATATTCTGCTAGCAAACCTCTCTGGTACGAATTCCTCTATATCATCTATTCTTTCACCTGCTGATACATACAATATCTTTGCACCTGTAGCAGCTGCAGCTGTGAGAGCCCCTCCACCCTTGGCTGTTCCATCCAGCTTCGTAACAACTATTCCTCCTATTTTGGTTGATTTTGCGAATGCTTCTGCTTGTGTATATGCCTGTTGACCAATCGTCCCATCAATAACTAACAACTCCAGATTGGGTGTTGTGGTTTTCTCCAACTGTTTCATTTCTTCCAAAAGGGATTTTTCTTCTTTATGTCTGCCTGCAGTATCTATTATAATTATGTCGTATCCTTTTGATGCAAAATATTCCTTCCCTTTTGAAGCTATCTCAACAGCACTACGTATACCATTGCCAAAGATTTCAACCGGTATTTTTTCAGCAAGTGTCTTTAGTTGCTCGAATGCTCCCGGTCGGTATACATCAGCACAGACTAATCCGACCTTATACCCTTTTTTTGTAAAATATTTGGCCAATTTTGCAGCAAACGTTGTTTTACCGGACCCCTGGATTCCTACTAGTAAGATTGTATAGCTATTACCCTTTTCTGGATTTATTTTTTCGCCTTCACCCATTATTTTAATCATTTCGTTATATAGGATTATGATGGCAGATTCTTTGAGTGAAATGCCCGGTTTAGTGCGCTCTTCGAGCAGTTTTGATTCGACATTCTTCGTAAGTTGATAAACTATTCTAAAGTTAACATCAGCTTGCAGAAGCTCTCGTTGAATATCACGTATGAAATCTTTAATCGCAGCCTCATCAATAACGTTTTTTTCAATAAACCTATGAATCGCTGAAAGTAGACCTTCACGTACTTTTTCTAACATAACGTTATTTCTCCTTATCTGTTACGCTATTAACTTTTAGGTAACCCCAATCACCATACCAAAATACGTCATAGCTGTTTATTATCAGTTCTCTTTTAAAGTATGGCATATCAAGCACCAGTGTTTCACCTTCGCCACCTTCTAAAGAGGGATTAAACCCGTACCTATTTGAACTCTCTATAAGATGCTCTATCATTCTATCATCAAACGTCTTTCCAAGCCATTCCTTTCCTAGACCAAGTGCGGAAACTTTAGTAAGAATAAAACGAAAGCCACTATGTACCAAGGTTCGAAGGTATGATATCTCATCAATGCCCCATAAAGGTGAAATACCAATAACACCTACTGAATCGAATATTTTTTGAAATCTATCCTTCTGAAACTTGCTCTTTATACCACCTGTCACTACACCTTCGATGCCATATTCTTTGATAGCTCTTTTGATAGCTAGTGTGAGACTATCCATTTCATTGCTTTTTTGGACTTGGTAGATCTGAGGTAAATCCAGAATTTTAGCTTGGTATTTTGTAACCCAAATGTTCGGAAAATGGAACAACATACTCTCGTTAGTTGATGGTTCAACTGTAATCAAACATTCAATTTTGTGTATATCAAACACTTTATATAAAGAAAAAGTACTATCCTTACCACCTGAATAAAGAATACCCACTTTCATTTATCTCACCGACCTATCAGAGAACATTAATTGATAATAATCATACACGAATGTTCATACGGCTCTTCCTTATCTTGCATCATCTAGGTCAACCTATCTGGTTAATGATGGATAAATAACCTTAATCGACATTTTAATTAGTGGGATTCAAAGCCTTATAAACATAAAAGGAACCCACATGTATAGATACTTTAGTTGAAGAGAAAACTGATAAGAAAGATAACCATTTATGTCAAAGAGGGATTAGAAAGGGATCCGACAGTAAACCAAGTTATATATGAATTAACAGAAGATTTTGACGTCAAAGTAGTAGAGCCAGTTTGTCTTTCAGGAGTCAAGACAATAGGGTCTTTAGCAAACATCTCAAGTTCTAATTGCGACTTAGTAATTAGCTTGGGAGGAGATGGGACTTTGCTTAGGGTAGCTCGAGAATTAACAGAACAGATACCTATACTTGGTATAAACATGGGTGGCAGAGGAATACTTAATGAACTAGAACTAGAAGATATCCCTGTTTCTTTACAAAAATTACGAGAAGGAAAATACTATATTGAAGCCAGAATAAGACTTGGTGCTAGAGTTGACAACAAAACGCTACCCTATGCTCTAAATGAAATTTACTTGGAAAGGTCTGAGGATTTAGAAACCCCTACATTTTTCGTGAGATATATGGGTCAATCATTGGGATCAAGAATGGATGGTATCATTATATCAACTCCTACCGGTTCAACAGGTTATTCTTACTCTGCAGGTGGACCTGTTATAGCTGAATCGATTGAAGCTTATATAATAACTCCTGTACTTCCAATATATAGAATACCGGCTCTTGTTGTACCAGTTGCTGAGATTAGAGCATCAAGTAATAGACCATTTGATGTATTGGTCGATGGTAAAAGGGAACTACTCAAACAAGATACGGAATTGATTGTTGAAAGAGCACCTCCAGTCTTTTTTGTTAGATTTACCCCACAACCATTTAAGCAACTCAGAAAACTCCTAGGTAAAGATGCAATCAAATAGGAAACGTGTATATGTATTGGATACTTCAGCAGTTCTAGCCGGAATGTTAAGCACTGGAACGTCTGAAGATATGTACGCTACACCGCTAGTGATAGCAGAAGTGAACAAAAAGCTGGATAAAGACATATCTAGAATATCTCTTAATTTTACAAATTTGTACGTGCAAGAACCCTCGCTAGAAACGATTAAAAAGATCATAGAAAAAGCGCAAATCTTTGGAGAAATAGGAAATCTGTCGGCAACAGATATATCAATTTTAGCTCTGGGTCTTGATTTGTCTCATTCAAACAATGTCGAGATTATTAGTGATGACTATTCAATTCAAAACATTGCTTCTGCACTAGGCTTAAAATACAGCTCCATCGTGAATAAAGGTATCGAATCTACCATAAAGTGGGAGTATTATTGCAAAGGATGTAGGAAAAGATTCGCTGTTGTAACAAAGAATGGATTATGCCCCATATGCGGTTCTGAAATAGTAAGAAAACCAGTTGAAAAATTCTCGAATAGGAAGTTCTAGGATAAAATTCACATGAACATCCAGCTGATTGTATCTAAATCTGAAAGTGAGCTTAAACAAAACAAGTAGTTCACTTTAAGATATTTTAATCAATGAAATTTATTTAGCTTTTAGAAAAGACGCCTTTTACGTTAAAGACGAATTTATGGAAATGAATATTCGTGTGGACTGGGGGGGACTCGAACCCCCGACCTCTCCCATGCCAAGGGAGCATTCTACCCCTGAACTACCAGCCCAGCAGAACATCTTTTTCGATATTACTCTATTTATATCTGTTTGATATAATTATCTGTTCAGTTACGCTCTGAACTGGGTTTGATAACGGTTCCCATTTAAACCTTGATTTACTTACCCAGGCAAACTTTCTTTGAAGAGTATTTGTGTATAATTTCTTCCAATCAAGTCCTATGGCATCACACCATGATTTGTATATACGTGGATCGATATAGTTTTTTAAAGACGTGTTAAGATTGTAGTCTTTCGTTTGTCTCGACAAATCTATTGTTAGTTTGAGCTTTAAGAGACGCTTATCAATAGATTGTCGTTGCTTATCTGTCTTGGGGACTACACCTTGCAATTGATGCAATTTTTCTTCCTTTTTTCTTAACGATTCTTCCCAATTCTTTGGAGGAGTTCGCTTGTGATTACAAAACTTTGCTGCTTCGAGATTTGCAAGTTTAGCGTAGTAAATTTTAACGAAATCATCACATTCAGTGATCTTGGAGTCCAAACTCTTCAGGTATCCCTCTACAACCTTCGTAGCATGATATGTTCTGAAAGATTTTGCAGTAATATCTTTAGATATGGTCGACAAAAATTTATTAACTTCATGAGAATTAATTTTATCGAATACCAAATCTCCGGGCGATTTGCCTTTCATAAATTGCTCAAGGTTCTGGCGTAACAAAGGATCAGGATTTTGAATGCTCTTTTCCCATCTAACCGAATCCTTGCCCAAGAAATCAAAATCGATTCTATTGTCGTTTATTTTTATATGCTCGACCCTTAGCGTTGTCGCACCCACGGTATCAGCTTCATCTTCGTCCTTTTCGTCTCCTACTCTCATTCCTAATACATCAATAAGATAACATACTGTTGCTATTTTTCTGATTTTTTCTTCTTTTGAATTCATACCTGATTTGATGACCTTTCTAATTTTTTCAATCCGGTTACTCAACCGCATAGCTTTATCATATTTCTCTTTATTTCGTTCCTGCAAGAGATAGGAACTATCATGTGGCCATACATATTTCATTTTGCCATTCAACTTGTCTTGCCATCTTGCTAGCCACAAGGAGGAATGGTCATGCACGATCTTCTTCCAATCTCCAGGCGGAATTGGTGTATCTTCACCAAGATTGAGTTCAACATCGGATTGCGTTATCCTTGGTTTCCATCTTCCTCTTAGAGGATGCGACCCCCGTCCAACAAATATACCTGGGGGTTCTATCATCCAGTTCCCAACTTCTATCGTATTACCATCGATTATTGCATAACCATGTTTCTTTTTTAGCATCTCCCGCAATTCTTTTCTCTGCTGAGAAAGAAGCCTCTTCTGGTCCCTTGACAAAGATTCTTTCATCATCTTTTCTCGATTAATATAATCGAAAAATTCTTCAAATCCTATTTCGTTCAGATTTGCGTTTTTTAACTCCTGGGGTAGAAAATTAACAAAATCAAGCATAAAGTTTTTCTTGAATAACGGGTCGTTAAAATAAACTGTTTCTCTCTTTTTTGCAAAATGATATGCCATCTCTTCAGCAGTAGGACTCAACTCGTATGGTTTTCCCTTATACCATAACTTCAATTTTTTTGGTTCGTAAGGTGGAGGGATAGCAGGTCCGTTATATGAAAGTGTTCTCCATTGCTGATTTTTGTTCAACTTACGGTCAACTCCTAAATTTACCTTATAGATGTTATGGCTTCAGGTAATTATTGAACCAATTCAAGTAATGCTCTAGCCTAATAACTCTATGTTTCGGTTTCCCTGACCTAGACAAGTCGTGATTTTCATGTGGAAAAATAACCAATTTTGCTTGTTTTCCAAGATATTTGAGAGACGTATAAAGTTGCAATGCTTCTCCAAGCCAGCACCTGTAATCTTCTTGTGAGTGGATGATTAAGGTTGGTGTATCTACATCCTTTAAATAACTAATGGGTGATTGTTCAGCAAGCTTGGCTGGTTCGCCCCAAGGGTCAGACCCTATCTGGTCTAAAGTGAATTCTCTGCCGATATCAGAGGTTGAGAAAAATGTTACCCAGTTAGCTATGCTCCTATCCGTAATGGCCGCTTTAAAAAGCTTCGTATGTCCGATGATCCAGTTTGTCATGAATCCTCCATACGAACCTCCTGCAACACCCAATCTGTTAGGATCAATAAAATTGAAGTTTTGCAAAGCATAACTAATACCTTCCAATAGGTCTTGATAATCCCTCTTACCATAATTTCGTCTTATATCGGCAAACTCTTCCGAATAGCCATCGCTCCCTCGCGGATTCATGTATAATACTGCGAAGCCATTGTTTGCTAATAACTGAAACTCGAACATAAAGGCATCACCAAAGGATGTCTTCGGTCCACCATGTATGTATAAGATTGTTGGATATTTATCAGCGGTGTCCATAGGTTCAAGAATCCACCCATCAACTTCTACGTTATCACTCGCTTTGAATTTGAAAGGCAAGGGTTTGGAAATACGAAACTCTTCAACAAAAGAATCATTGAAGTGTGTCAACTGCTTTATTTGACCATCATAGACGTAGAGTTCTTCTGGATGTACAGAATCCATCGCAATATATACTATTTTGTTAGAGTTTACATCAAAACCTTCTACACTAATATTGCCTCTTATTACTAACTCAGGATTACTACCAGGTTCTAATCTGTAAAGGTGAACAGAACCTTTTTCTGCAACATAAAAGTAAATAAATTTCCCGACCCATCTGATCTGACTGCTTCCATGAGAATAAGCCCTAACGTCACTGTTTAACGAATTCGATTTGTTTTTATCAAGATTTTCTATTAATGAAGGGCCAGACCTTCCATCAGCAGCGATCATCCATATATGGCCATGTGAAGCAAAACCTCTCTGCAGTCTATTTGCGTTCATGGCGATCAAAGAATCGTCTGGACTCCACGCAATTGAAGAAATTTCCATGTCAGAGTTGGTAATTTTTAGGGTCTGTGTTTTTTGTAAATCGTAAACAAATAAGTCAGTTATATAAGGCTTTGAATCATCGATTGAAGCACCGTAAGCTATTTTGGTCCCATCATGTGAAAACTGTGCAAATTTTACATCCATTTCTCCTTTGGTCAGTTGAATTAAATCTCCTCTTTCTATATCCAAAAGAAACAGATGTTGTCTAGTGTTAAACGTCCATCCCTTACCGTTAAACCAGTAATTCATCCTGTCAATTACCTTCACATCTTCCACTTCATCCTTCACAATTTGAGATATAATGGCTATCTTTTTCGAATCGGACGACCAGACAAATGAATCTATTCCTTCCTTTCTCCTTAGTAATCTTCTTGCTTCTCCACCTAACGCGCTTATTATATACAGCTCTGTTCCTTTATCATCCTTACTTAAGTTACGTCTCGATAAAAAGGCAATATAAAGGCCATCAGGAGACCAAACCGGACTATAATCTTTTGAACCATAGGTAAACCTTCTTACCTTACCATTTGTAGCATCAACTAGCCAAATATTGGAGATATATTCATCGTTTTCAGTATCAGCTCTGTGCAAACTTACTGCTATAAGGTCACCTTTTGGAGACAAAGAAGGATAAGAAAATGAGGTAAACTCAGTAATATCTTTCGGCGTAAGATTTCCTGGCATTGCGCCGAGCTAAAACGAATGTAGGTTTATATTATGTTCGCATGTTGTAGCTCTAGTCCAACCCACTTTTCTGTAATTCTTTAAGTAGTTCTTTTTGTCTGTTGTTCAGATTTTGAGGTATCTTGATGTTAACTTTGACGTACATATCGCCTCTTCCCCACCCATTCAGCTTTGGTAATCCTTTTCCTTTTATCTTAAACGTGCTGCCACTTTGCGTTGCAGGCGGTATTTTCAATTCTAATTGACCATCCAACGTAGGCACAAAAATAGATCCGCCAAGTATAGCTTTTATTAGACCGATATCCGTTTCATAATACAAATCAGCTCCTTCTCTTCTAAATCTGGGGTCCTCCTTAACTCTGATCATTACGTACAAGTCACCTGGCCTTCCTACAGGTGAAGTTCTATCGCCTTCTCCTCTAAGTCGAAGAGTTGAACCATCTTCTACTCCAGGAGGAATTTTTATATCGATAGTTTTCTTTGCGAAAACCAGTCCCTTTCCCTTGCAATTCTTGCAAACAGATTGTATGATTACGCCTCTTCCCTGGCATTGCGAACATTGAACGACTCTCACCAGACGAGCAAAACCAGCAGTTGTTACCTGTTGTACTTTGCCCCTTCCTGCACAAATGGAACAAGTCTTAACTGGAGTACCAGGTTCCGCACCAGAACCATTGCAATGATTGCATAGTTGACGACTTTCTACACTTATTTCTTTACTAACACCCTTGTCAACATCATTGAGGCTTAGCAAAACCTCGACAGAAACATCCCTTCCCCTATTCTCTTCTTCCATTCCGAAGCCAAAGAATCTCTCAAATATACTATCGAAACCACCAAAACCAAACTCCCTTAGTATCTCGTCAAAATCGACTCCACGGAATAAGTCTTCTTGTGTGTACTGACTATCTATACCGGCATGTCCGAACCTGTCATACTGCATTCTTTTTTGGTCGTCTGAAAGAACTGCATATGCTTCGCTGATCTCTTTGAACTTTTCCTCAGCATCTGGACTCTTATTTCTGTCTGGATGATATTGTAACGCTAATTTCCTGTAAGCAGCCTTTATTTCATCTTTTGTAGCATTCCTAGGAACGCCCAGAACTTCATAATAATCTCGCTTTGATTGGCTCATCTGATTCACATTAACCTAATTCTCATTTACCTTTTTCTTCGTCCACTACTTTATAATCCGCATCCATAACCTTGCTATTCTTGTTAGGTTCGTCCTGCTTTTGCTGTGCAGTTTGCTGAGACGAAGCAGCCGCTTGATATACTGCTGTTCCAACCTCTTGAAGCAATTTTTGTAACGCTTCAACAGACGATTTAATTTTATCTATTTCCTTTCCCGCTAGCGCTGACCTAAGGTCGTTTTCAGCCTTCTCGATTCTGCTAATTTGGTCCTGCGTTAGTTTATCTTTCAAATCTGTTTTTGTCTTTTGGGCAGTATAAAGCAGAGAATCGGCATTATTTCTAAGTTCCGCCTCTTCTTTTTTCTTTCTATCTAATTCAGCATACTGTTCAGCTTCTCTAATCATCCTTTCCTTTTCTTCTTTGTTTAACTTTGTAGAGGCGGTAATTGTGATCTTGGATTCTTTATTGGTTGCAAGGTCCTTTGCTGTAACGTTTAATATCCCATTAGCATCGATGTCGAATGTGACTTCTATTTGTGGAACCCCTCTTGGAGCAGGTGGTATTCCAGTTAAATTGAACATTCCTAGGGAAACATTGTCCGAGGCCATAGGTCTTTCACCTTGTAGGACATGTATGGTAACAGTTGTTTGAAAGTCTGCAGCAGTTGTGAAAATCTGGCTTTTTCTGGTGGGTATGGTTGTGTTTCTCTCTATTATTTTGGTAAATATTCCTCCTAGAGTTTCGACTCCAAGTGATAACGGTGTTACATCAAGAAGAAGTAGGTCTTTTACTTCCCCAGTTAGAACAGCACCTTGAATAGCCGCTCCTATTGCAACACATTCCATAGGGTCTACACCTCTTTCAGCAGGTTTACCAAGTAGGTCTTCGATAAATTTCCTAACAAGGGGCATCCTAGTCTGCCCCCCAATCAGGATGATTTTGTCAATATCCTTTGGCTCCAACTTGGCATCAGCAAGAACCTTTCTTATTGGTTCTTCTATTCTTTGAACTATTGGTAGAGCTAATTCTTCAAGTTTTGCCCTGGTTATGGTCATATGCAGATGCATGGGTGAATTGTTCTTCATGGCGATAAAAGGTAGGTCAATATCAGTTGTGACTACATTTGATAACTCTATTTTGGCCTTTTCCGCCGCTTCCTTTAATCTCATCATAGCCATCTTATCTGTTGATAGGTCTATGCCCGTTTGTGTCTTATATTCTGAAATAATATACTGCATTAATGCATTATCAATATCTGCACCCCCGGTTTTAGTGTCTCCACTGGTAGCTAAGACTTGGAAAACGCCACCCCCGAAATCCATAATTGTAACATCGTGTGTACCGCCACCAAAACTAAATACAAGTATTTTCATTTCCTTATCGGCTTTATCGAGTCCATATGCAAGGCAGGCTGCTGTAGGTTCGTTTATTATCCTGACAACTTCTAATCCTGCAATTTCTCCGGCATCCTTGGTCGCTTGTCTTTGATTGTCGTTGAAATGAGCTGGGACTGTGATTACAGCCTTCTTAACTGGAGTTCCCAAAAACGTTTCAGCATCCTTTTTGATCTTTTGAAGTATGAAAGCTGAAATTTGTTGAGGAGTAAAGCTTTTCCCATCAATAAATACTTTATAATCTGTCCCCATTTTTCTTTTGATTTCAAAGATGGTTCGCTCTGGGTTAGCAGTAGCCTGTCGTTTAGCTGGCTCGCCTACCAAGAGCTGTCCATCAGCTGTAAAAGCAACAACCGAAGGAAACATCTTCCCTGCAACAGTTGGGCCTTCAGCACTTGGTATCACAACAGGTCTGCCAGCTTCCATAACTGCTGCGGCAGAATTAGTAGTACCCAAATCGATTCCTATTATCTTTTCACTAGTAGTTTCTTTGTTCAAATTATATCTACCTCCTTAACGCCTATTTTAACAGCGCTAGGCCTGAGCACCTTTCCTTCGAACATAAATCCCTTACGCACTTCTTCAACGACTTTCCCTACCATAGGAGTTTCTACCGGTACGCTTCCCACTACTTCATGAACGGATGGGTCAAAATCTGTCCCCAGAGCTGGTATGCTCTGAACACCTTCCTTGTTCAAAACATTCAAAAACTTTGCATAGAGGGTCTCAAGACCTTTTAATATCTGTTCTTTATCATCACTCTTTTTAACAGCATTCAAGGCCAATTCAAACTCATCAAGCAGTCCCAATAGTTCAATGATCAATTTGATTTCTCCCATTTTCCTGTCTTCCAACCTTTCCCGCTCTATTCTTTTTCTATAATTCTCAAAATCTGCTTGAAGATACTGTAGTCTCTTAAAATAATCGTCAGCCCTCTTTTTTTCCTTATCGAGTTCTTCAGCTAACCTTTGAGCCGTCTTTTGTATTTCGTTCGAATCTTCCGCTTCAGTCTTCTGCTCTTCACTCATTACCATCGCACCGCAGTAAATCTGCCATCATTAAGCCTTCACCTTTAATTCTTTTACCATCAAAGCTCTTGTAAATTATGTGTGAAAAAGTTTAATGAACTCTAACGAATACATTCAGATTGTTGTTACCTGCGGTCGAAATAAGAGACCTTACTAAAACATATGGAATGATAAGAGCAATAGACGGACCTACTTTGAATATAAATCAAGGGGAAATTTTCGGATTACTGGGTCCTAACGGATCAGGTAAGACCACAACAATGAAGATTATATCTGGAATTTTAAAACCAGATTCCGGCCATATAAGAGTTCTTGGATTCGACCCTGTCCAAGAACCAATTCTTGTAAAAAATAGAATAGGTTATGTTCCCGAAACTCCAACTTTATATGAATCACTTACTGTTCGCGATTTCTTTGAATTTGTATCCTCGGTTAGAAAGTTGGATAAAGGTTCTACAGCCACTAAAGTTGAAGCTCTAACTAAGGCCTTCCTCTTGACCGATTACTTTGATTCACCAATAGCTTCTTTATCATTAGGAAACAGACAGAAAGTTTCCATAATTGCAGCTTTTCTGCATGATCCTCAGTTATTATTGTTCGATGAACCTCTGAATGGACTAGATGCTAGAAGTGGTAAGATACTTAAAGACTTGATGTCACATCATGCGGAGAAAGGAGGTACAGTCGTTTTTTCTACACACATAATGGAAATAGCCGAACATGTTTGCAAAAATATAGGTATAATCTACAGTGGCAGACTTATCGCACAAGGGAGTATAAATGACCTACGTAGATATTCCGATAATCAAGAAACCTTGGAAGAAGTTTTCTTGAAGCTGACAAATGAAAAAGATACGATAGAAGATACAATAAAAATTCTAAAAAACGCTTTGGGATGATATCGATAAAGATTGAATGATGAGTAAAGAAATGAAATTTACAGAAGCTTGGAAACTAAGTCAAATACCCTATCAAGAGCTAGTATTCAAGTCTTTTATAAAATCAAGAGGCATCTCATATATCTCAAAAACACATCTGTCAAACGGGAAGTCTTCCAATGAAAAAATGATAAGAAGAGTGATCAGGTCTGCCGTAGGAAATAAGATTGTAGTTGCTTTAATAATTGCTGTGGCATCTTTTATTTCGTTCATTCAATCCGAATACCAATATACAACTCTTTCGATTTTGATAGGAAGTTCCTTGAGTTTACTGATGATTTTTGGTTACACGTTGCTTTATGAAATACAATTCTTACCCAGCATGCTAGATGAACAACCCACTGAATTACTTTATTCTCTTCCAATTTACAATTCAGATATATCTTACATTTTAATATTAGCATTTATACGCGCAATGGATTTTATAATCATAGTAGATATAGCCGTTCCCTCCCTCTTGGTACTGATTCTTACACATTCATTATTGGCCTCGTTTATAGAAATGATCGGAGCGATTACCAGTGTGGCTCTAGCGACTGGTTTGGCTATATACTTATCAAAAATCTTCTATCAAATCGCAAACCGGGAAAAAAGGTCAAGGACCGAGTCGATTGTTAGACTCATGTTCACTGTTGTCTGGGGAGCGCTTGTGATGAGTTTAGCTTTACTTTATAACTATAACACATATCTTACTCCGAGTTTGGAGAAGATTATTACCGAAAGTAGTATGTCTTCAATTTTGATACTAAGTTCAATTCCATCATTTAGTTTTTCATTTTTAATCTCATCAACGCTGGGTGGCAAATCTTACGTGGCATCATATGCAGCAATCGGATTTTCGGCATTATATGTCGGACTATCTGTGCTGGTAATTCTGTGGAGTCTCAGGACTATAGCTACATTTAATAATTTGCATCATGATACGAATAGAAAAACACCAAGAGATTTGAAGCTAGTGTTAAGAGGTCAAACGGTTGGTTATTCAATAAAGGATTTTAGGATAGCATCAAGAAATCCCACTACCGCATTTTTATTAGCTGCACCTGTGTTAGAAGCTGCGATAGTTCTATTCCCATTGATTACAGCTAATGTTGTAGGGACTATTACAGTACTTGTCGGAACTGTGATAGGTGGAATCTTCACATGCTTTGTTGTTATAGGTCTGCTTACAGCAGAAGGAACTGGAATTGAATATACAAGAACTCTTCCTTTAAGTACAAATAAAGTTATGCACTCAAAAGCTTTTACAGCTACGATCAGTTATATCCCTGTACCTGTTATCTTTGCACTGTTAGGAGTAATTAAACCTGCTATATTTAACTTCATAAGTTTAATTCCATTGTGGGAGCTGCCGGCGGTTGCAGCAGCAGCATTGGTGGAAATGATGATAATAGTGAAATCCTCTGGAGAAGAGAGAGTACTCATCTTCAACCTATCATCAAGCATATTATACTTCATTGCATCAATTCTTGTATCTTGTCTAGTTTTGGGATTACCCTTAGTGTCCTTCATACTTACAAATCTAATTCTTGGGCAAAAAATAGCGTCAGAAATCGTACTGGCTCTAGTTTCATCGGCAGAATTTATAATAATGATGCATTTAACTAATGTAATGAATTATTCAAGATAAAACAGCTACGAGCATTCCATAGTAACTTGGTCTTCCATAATAACTGAATACAGTTCTGTACTTTCCTTCAGATAATGCACCATGCAAAATTAACATTTGCCAAAGACCATCTGGCTTGGCTTTTTGTATCATTTTTAAAGGAAGACCAAGTAGTCTATCCAGCTTTGCTTGTTTAACAATTTTTTGTATAATTATATCGTATTGTTCAGCTGTTTTATCAAATCCATATGGTCCGCTTTTATCATGAGTATGTGCTTGGTCTGCACTGGCTATAAATGCTATACGTCTTCCTACTCTGTCTGAGGCTGACCTAACTATTTTACCAAAATCAACTAACTCTGATAATGGTAATTCTCGAGATGGTGTTAAAATAACAACTTTGTGGGAACAGCCTAAGAAGAATAAAGGAACTACCGTTCCCCAATCGAGAGGCATGCAGGATAATGGTCCACTATCTGTTCCGTAATTGACTTTAACAACGTGAATATTATTCTTATATGACTCTTGATATATCGCTTCGGCAAGTTCAAGGTCGGTTCGAACTGATACTTTGACCGTCTTTCTTCCGGAGGATAAACTTCCAGCGCAATTTTCAGAAGCTATCACTCCAATATGGTCTTTTATCCTGAGATTATGTGGAGTAGCAATAACAATGGTATCTGGGTTCTTTTGTAAGATAATTCTTGATGCAATTCTGAGAGAGTTACGCAACCGCTTAAATTCTTCGATATTTCCCTCTTCGATAAATCCTGGTATGAGAGCTTCCCCGTGAGGAAGAATTCCAGCTGTAACAACACTCATGGTTGTTACGTAACAGAAAGTACTATCTTATGAAATTTTAGACGGATTTGTCAAAATCATAAGTATCAATTCACGATATATTTGTTACTCCTAAGTACATAGGAATGCCCAGCAACAGATTGAGGTATACGGAGGAATACATTGCCTTCCGGGACAAAATAATTAGGGTATGCACAGAGGCAGGAGTGGAAGTTCTTCGCGCTATACGACCTCCATATCTTAATGGACTGTGGTTATTAGTGGTTCATACTTTAACTGATGAAGCATATGTAAAGATGAGGGAAAATGTGGGCAAGTTAGGACTTCAGCCAGACACTATTTTTATTCGAGAAGTGGGTTCAGGTGAGAGGACGTTGTGCATAACCCTGAAAGAAATAAACACTCAAACACAAAATACATGGTGAATTTATAGTAACATGAGCAGATAATTATGCATGAATTCTATAGTTTAGTTTAAATTTGTCGATATAATAATTGAGCTATTATTGCAGCGCATACGTTATGATGAAATCGAATGGATTGTGAGAAAGGAATTCAAGCAAATGGTACCTGAAAGGATACCAACAAAAGATGCATTGGGTAGAATCGAAGCAGTAGACATTCTATCTGACGAAGACCTTCCCTTCTATGATATAAGTGAGAAGGATGGATATGCGGTAAATCATTTAAGTATACTTAACGCATCTACATCTTCACCAGTCACACTTAAGGTGACTCAGGTCATAACTCCTGGTTCTGTACCTTTACCATTACAGCAAGGCTCCTGCGCGAAAATATTCACTGGAGCAAGACTTCCTGATGGAGCAGACTGCGTCGTAATGCAGGAAGATGTCATTGAAAGAAAAGATAATATAACTTTCTTGTTTCCAATTCAACCCGGAAGTAACATCTTTAAAAAGGGAAGCGACATTAAGAAAGGAGAAAAGATAATTTCCAAATGGAATATTTTAGGACCATATGAGTTGAACGTTATTAGTTCGCTCAACATAAAACAAGTAGACGTTTTGCCCAAGCTGAAGATTGCCGTTCTCTCAACAGGAAGCGAATTAATACCACAAGTTGATGAGAACACAAAAGGAAAGATTCTCGACACAAACAGACCAGTTTTAATTAGTATTCTTAATGATTTCGGCTTTCAAACAATCGACGCGGGAATCGTGCCCGACGATGCAACGAGGATTGCTGGCAAGATAAAAGAATTCATAGATATAAGCGATGCCATAGTTGTTACGGGGGGTTCATCTGTAGGTGCTCATGACCTGACAATCTCATCTATCAAGGAGAAAGGCGCTAAAATTCTTTTCCATGGTGTAAAGCTAAAACCATCAAGTACAGCAGCCATAGCATCACTTTCTGGTAAACCTGTTTTTTCACTATCAGGTCTTATTCAATCTTCTCTTGTCGCGATTCACTTAATTACGATACCGACACTTCGATACATTCAGGGAGCCGACTTCAAATATCCAAGAGTCTTTGAGGCCAAGTTAAGTCAAGAAATACATATTGACCTTCCTGCTGATTTCTTGCGTGCTGTCTGGGTAAAAGTAACAAATAAAGATGGATTACTCTTTGCTAATCCAACACTAGCTTCAAGCCATTCTCGTTCCATCTTTCTAAAAAATAATGGTATCGTATTGGTGAAAGGAGGAGAAACTCTGCAAAAAGGAGATGTAATAAGAGTCAATATCGTAAACAACTTGTTTTAAATTATCTGAAAAGATTAATACATTAACAGACAGGAATGTATGACATGGATAAAACTGAGATAAGAAAGGAACCACCTTTACTTATGATACCAGGTCCAACAAATTTACATAGTAGAGTGCTTGAAATGCTGTCTCAACCTCAAATAGCTCATACAAGCGACCAATTCTATAAGGAATTCTTGGAGATACTTGACCTTACAAGATATGTTTTTAGAACAAAACAAGAAGTTATAGTCTTTTCCGGCTCTGGGACTTCAGGAATGGAAAGCGTTTCAGCGAGTGTACTTGAGAAAGGTGACAGGGTTCTTAGTGTAGAGACAGGTTTTTTTGGCCGAAGGTTCACCAAAATTGCAGAGATTTATGGTTGCAAAGTGGAAAAAGTGGTTATTCCAGAAGGAGATTATGCAAAGCCAGAGATTCTCTCCGATAAGCTTTCGGCGGGAAACTACGACGCGGTATTGTTAACACATGTAGAAACTAGCACTGGAGTAGAAAACCCGATACCTGAGCTAGCAAGCGTTGCGAAAAAGCATAACGTTCTCACAATTGTAGATACAGTATGCGGACTGGGTGGTATTGACTTCGAATTTGATAAATGGGGTATCGACGTAGCTTTTTCTGCATCACAAAAATGCATTGCAGCACCACCAGGCGCTACTCTCTTGGCTTTATCTGAACAAGCCATCATGAAAATGTCAAAGCGCAAGTCAGAGATTCCTTCATATTACTACAACCTTTCAAAATGGCTCGAGGTAATGAAAGACCCACACATCTATCTAACTACACCTTCCACATCAGTATTGCGAGCATTGAGAGTAGCATTACAGATGATAAAGGAAGAGGGAATAGAAAATCGATGGATTAGGCATAAAAATCTAGCTAACGCATTTCGGGCAGGTCTTTTGAAGTCAGGCATATCTATATTTGCTAAAAGGCCCGCAGATACTGTAACAGCCATATATTCAAGAGATCCAGAGATTGTAGCTAGAAAGATGTATGACCAATATAATATAATGATAGCTAGAGGGCTGGACACTCACAAAAGCGACATGTTAAGAATAGGTCACATGGGAAATGTAGACAAAGAATCACTAATGGCCACATTATCTGCATTAGTCAGCTCAATGATGTCGAACAAAGAAACAAAAATGGATTCAATATTAGAGCCATTACTTCAGCTGAAATAGGAGAAGACAATCCAGAAATCCATATAGTATATAAAGTAACAATTGTTCAACAGAAATGTCAAACATGTGTATACAAAGAATTGAAAAAACGTTAGCAAAGTATTTCTGTTTTGCAAATGAATATATATGATGTTATTTGGTTTTGAACCCCATGAGCTCTTTGCTCTTTCCGGTAGCAAAACATTATATTGCAGGTAAGTACTTGTCCGACATAGCTCAGAACGCAAAAACGTTGAACAGCTTTGGATTCAGGATAATTGCCAATTATCTCGGTGAGGATTTAACTAGCGATGAAGATATCAAATCTGCAGTCAATCAATACACTAGTCTTATCGAAATATTAGACCAGAATAAGATATCTGGATGCATAAGTGTTAAATTAACACAAATAGGACTTTCCATTTCAGATAAATTAGCAATGGAGAATCTAGGCCGTATAGTGAATGAAGCCCGAGCTAAAGACATGTATGTCTGGATAGATATGGAGAGTGCTAACTACACGGAAAAGACGCTTGATATATATTACAAAACCCTTGCAACATACAAATATGTTGGAGTAGCAATTCAATCATATCTGAAAAGAAGCGAGGCTGACATCAAAGGGCTGTTAGACAGGGGGGGCCAAGTCAGACTGGTCAAGGGAGCCTATCACGAGGATCCAGACCTCTTAGTAGGAGGAAGAAAAGAAATCAGAGAGAATTATGCTAAGCTATTAAAGATGTTGTTTAGTGGAAATAATTTTTTTGCAGTAGCAACTCACGATGAGAAACTCATAAAACTCGCACAAGATTTAGCAAAAGAAACCAGAAACGAAAACTTCGAATTTCAATTTCTGAAGGGAGTTCGAGAGAAAAGGTCTCTTCAACTAGTCTCTGATGGATTCAAAGTTTCGATTTATATTCCATATGGAGAAGACTGGTTACCATACGCACTCAGAAGGATCAAAGAAAGAAGAAGGAATATCCTATACTTTGCGAAAGCAATTATAGGTATGTAAAAGGTAAGTAACGTACAAAAATGTACTATATAGTACATAAGCTTTAAATAGTATCCACTTATGCCGCGATACGAGCACTATGCAATCTTTAGTTTCGGTTCATTTGAGGGAAGACGAGTTACCAACTCGATGGTATAACATATTGCCTGACCTCCCAGAACCTTTGCCACCCCCGCTTGACCCTGCTACGATGCAACCGATTGACCCTTCGAAAGCCGAAAGAATATTTGCAAAGGAACTAATACGTCAGGAAGTTTCATCGGAAGTAGACATACCAATACCGGACGAAGTTCTGGATATCTATCGTATAGCTGGCAGACCTACTCCACTGATTAGAGCCAGAAGACTTGAGGAATACCTGAATACGCCAGCAGAGATTTATTTTAAAGCAGAAGCACTAAACATAGCTGGCAGCCACAAGATCAACACTGCAATACCGCAAGCATATTACAATAAAAAACAAGGAATAGAGCGCGTTGTAACTGAAACTGGTGCAGGTCAGTGGGGTTCTGCTTTAGCCATAGCCTCATCACTGTTTGGACTGAAAACAGAAGTTTACATGGTAAGAGCAAGCTATGACCAGAAACCTGGACGTAAAGTAATAATGGAAACTTTTGGTGCGAAGATAAGACCTTCTCCTAGTGATAACACAGAGTTTGGAAGGACGGTTTTAAAAGATAATCCGAATCACCCTGGTTCTCTTGGGATTGCTATAAGCGAAGCTATAGAGGATACTTTGACACATGAAAACACAAGGTATTGCCTCGGGTCAGTTTTGAACCACGTTCTTCTTCACCAAACTGTTGTAGGACAAGAAGCTAAAAGACAAATGGAAGTGATCGACAGATATCCTGATGTTTTGATTGGATGTATAGGAGGAGGTTCAAATTTTGCCGGGTTAGCATACCCATTTGTTCGTGATAAAATAAGGGGAAAGAAGAAAGATATGCGCGTGGTTGCGGTGGAACCTTCAGCAGTACCTTCAACTACGAAGGGTAAATATGAATATGACTACGGTGACACAGGAGAGAAGACTTTCCTGGTCAAAATGTATACACTTGGTCATAAATTCACACCCCCTCCTATACACGCAGGAGGTTTGCGGTACCACGGCAAAGCACCATCACTTTGCCTCTTGATCAATAAAGGCATTATAAATTCAATTGCATACAATCAAACTGAAGTCTTCGCCGCTGGTAAAATATTTGCACAAAATACTGGAATAATACCAGCTCCGGAGTCAGCACATGCAGTGAAAAAGGCTATAGACGAGGCATTGGATGCTAAGATGAAAAACGAAAAAAGAATAATACTTTTTAATCTTAGTGGACACGGTTTACTAGACCTGAGCGCCTACGAGTTATTTAATTCAGGTAAATTACAAGACTATGAATATAGAGCATAATTGCAATTAATGATAAGGCCATAAATTTTTTATCCCCATACAAATACGGCAATTACGGTCCCGCTCCCGCGGTAAGGGATAAGAATTCCCCCGTAAGCTCAGCCTGGTAGAGCTTCCGACACCAAAGGTTTACCCCTTGGTGGGAGATGCTGTAGTGGCTGGCTCTGGCCAACCCGTCCAGCCTACTAGGCTCACAGAAACCGGAGTGTCGCAGGCTCAAATCCTGCCCGCGGGACCGTATTATTTATTGAGTAAGATAGAATCGGTTTTAAATCGCTTTATCTAGGATAATGTTTGAAGGATTAAATACATACTGTAAGGTACGTCATTAGGTGATATTCTTTGAGTTCTAAAACAAACAAAAAAGTCCCAAAAACCAAGACAAGTAATAAGTCAGAAGAAGGAAAAGTCAAAAGAAAAAGGATACCACAAATTACTATTGGAAAAAACATCAAGAGTCTTGTTATCTATTCTAAGCATGGAAGAAGATCGATGCGAGAGGGCAGGGGCTTTTCACTCTTGGAGTTAATGCAAGCAGGATTAACGGTCAATCAAGCAAGAGCAGCAAAAATAAGAATAGACTTGAGACGGAAAACGGTACACGAGCAAAATGTGAAGGCACTTAAGGAAGTAGCTTCAAAGTCAATTGGTATTTCGTAAGTGCACAAATAAATATTCCTGCAAAAATCCTGAAAATTTGCCAAAATATTGTCTTGCACTATCAGATAGCTTTTTGTACTTTGTGATAGTAAGATGCTCAGACGAAACACCTGATTCTTCGACCAATGACGAATAATATTTCTTTAGACCTCTAAAGACCCATCTATCAATAGGAAAGGAAGAATATTTATTCGCTGAAAACAGCAAAATACAGTCAGCAACCTTGGGTCCAATTCCTTTAAAGTGAGGCTCATCTATGACCAGCCTTCTCCAAGCAGATTCGTATGTAAGTGTCCGCAGAAGTTCAAACTTGAATGTGCCCTCTACGATTTGCTTGGACAATATAATTAAATAATCCCATTTCTTCCCAAGAAAATTATCGAGCGGTCTTATCATTTGTATTTCATGGGGTCCAGGTAAGCAACCTCGTGAATCACCAGTGAATAAGAACGAAATTCTATCGAGTATTTTGTTAATGGCATTAATGCTCAAACTGGAGGATATGATATAGGCCATAGCACACTCCCATGCGTCCTGTTGGAGAATTCTTATTCCTGAATATTTTTTCACTAGATACCTGGTAAATCTATCTTCAGGCAATGATTCAATGATTGACTTATGGTCGACTTGTAAAGAAAAGAAATTGTGAACCACGTCAAGATCAAGGGTTGGCACAGACCTGATCTGAATCAGATTGCCAGTTTTCTTGAAGGCTACTTTTGAATGTCCAATCCATCCTTGCCACCAGCCATCTATCTTGTGCCACCTAAAGATTTGTCCGCTTGTGAATGTAGCATCCAATTCGAGAGGCTCCTCGCCAATATTAATTTCCTGCAGCACAATATTGTATGAATTGGGACAGAAAAATAAAGCTTAGGAATAAAAATTTTAGGAACTACTACAAAGCCTATTGGTGTAGGGAAGTGATAGTAAAATAACGGTAAGGGCGAAGCCGTTTTCCAGAACTGGGGATAAAGGAGATACAGCCACAGCTACAGGGCGTTTACCGAAGGACTCTAGGGTGGTCGAAGTGCTTGGTTCAATTGACGAATTAGTCTCCTTTATAGGGTTAGCTAGAGCTATGTTAAGCAACCACAAAGAAGTAAACAAGATACTTGAGGATGTACAGAGAAAGCTATTCATTTATGCAGCGGTAATACATGGAATGAAAGGATACAAAATAACCCAAGAAGATATATCATGGGTTGAGAAAGTTACAATCGACATAGACTCCAAACTGCCTCCGCTAAGGCGTTTTATATTGCCATCTGGCAGTGAGGCCTCCGCAGCTATACATGTGGCAAGAACTGTATGCAGGAGAGCTGAAAGAAACATAGTAGCTCTAAGCAGGGAGAGAAAGTTAACAGAACCCACCATACCCTTCATAAATAGGTTATCCAGCCTACTGTTTGTGCTTGCCAGATACGTAAATTATAAAGAGTCGCGTCAAGAGGAGTTTGTTTAGATGCTTGAGCGAAGAATTGATTAAACTTGAAAAAGACGTAGTTTCATGCGCTGCATGTCCTCGTTTGGTTAATTTCAGAGAGACTGTAAAGTCAAAAAAGAGGTTTAAAGACCAAATTTATTGGAGAAAGCCAGTACCGGGTTTCGGCGATGATAACGCATGGCTTCTGATTGTAGGGCTGGCACCAGCCGCACATGGAGGAAATAGAACAGGCAGAGTCTTCACGGGAGACGAATCTGGAAATTTCTTGATAAAAGCATTGTATGAAACTGGATTTTCTAATAAACCCATTTCAGTCTCTAAGGACGATGGTCTTAAACTTACAGGATGCTATCTAACAGCCGCAGTAAAGTGTGTACCTCCCGATAATAAACCTACAACTTTAGAAATGAAAAACTGTGGCATATTTCTGAAAAGGGAAATACATCTATTGTTACATGTAAAAGCAGTACTTACACTCGGAAGATTTGCATTTTATGCATACCTAGATTCAGTCAAGGACCTTTTTCTCACAAAGCAGAAGTTTGATTTTTATCACGGAGCAACGTATAGAATATTGGGTTTGCCTACACTATATGCTTCGTATCATCCCACACCACGTAATACTCACACAGGAACACTAACAAAGAAAATGCTAGTTGATTTGTTGAACAGGATTAAGAAGGAACAAGGTTACTAATGACAAAAATTGATAATAACCCATCAGTGTACTCAAGAAAAGAATAAATTTAGCCGAAGATGAATAACAAGCATGTGCAAATAACTAACAATATTTGACATAATATTTACATAATGATGTATAGTAGCAGTCCTAAGTTGGCTGACTTAAACGAAAGAAAATTTGGTTCGAGACATCGAATAAAAGGACGAAGAAGAGAAGAGTATACTTACATTCAATCAGTTCTTGATAGACTCAGGATATTAAAGACTACAATGAATTATGCAACAATGTCATTAAAGAGTGGAATAGATTCTACCCTACTTTGTAGATATGTTACGGGCAAAGTTCGTCCAACTTACGAACGATGTAAATTACTTGAAGAACGGCTTCTGTCCACCCAAGATATACAAGAAAGGCTCCGTGAAAGAATATCATTAAAACAGAACGGCTACATAGACTTACATGAACTCCTTTGTGATTCTGACGCTCTTAGGTGGATTTCGGGCTTGGTAAGAAGTCAGTTCAGAGAAGAAAAGATTGATAGAGTAGTCACCGCAGCATCGTCAGGAATTACCCTAGCTACATCAACAGCTCTTTTGGTAGGAGCATCAGTGACATATGCTATGCATACAAGAAGCTCAGGGCCAGTTAGTTATTTGGAGTCAGAGATAGTTTCACCTAATCCATCCGAAATATTTTCCCTTTATCTTCCAGCTTCATGGCTTAAGAGAGGTGATAGAGTACTATTGGTCGACGACGTGGCAACATCCGGTAGAACTATGGTGGGGCTTGTTAACATAGTGGAAAGAGCGGGATGTGAGCTTGTGGGAATTTTCGTCCTAGTTTCTACATCCAACGAGTGGAAGGAAAGAATTAAGAATTTTCTTAAAAAAGAAACGAAAATATATGTAATGTTTGACTTGGCTAAAGAACCGATATTAAAGGTCTAAAACTATCCCCGGGACCTTGGGAAAAGGTTGTACTTCGGAAATACTTTCAGCTCCTGTAATCCAAGTGACCAATCTTTCGATACCAATTCCAGCTCCGGCCGAGCGCTTTAACCTCCCTTGTCTTGCTAAACGCAAAAGCAAATCATAATTTTCTTTCCTGACACTATCTCTTTCCATCTTGTAGATTATTTTTGAATATTCGTATTCTCGTCTCGCCCCCGATAAGATTTCACCATATTTAGGAACATAAAGGTCGTAATTATCCCATATGCCACTAGAGCTTTCTTCAAAATCATAAAATTCACGTGGAATATTTCTCACCCAAACGGGATTTGTTATGACCTCTATCAATTTATTTTCCCAATCATTTCCGAATCTCTTGATAAGTTCTAATCGGTCATATACATCGAATGGAATAGACATTTCTGGTAATTTGAGCCATCTAAATCTAACTTTGTCCTCTGATGCTTTTCGCAGCTGGGAAATCGAACCGTAAATCAATTCCTCTGTTAACGAGCGAACATCATCGAAAGTCGCATTTCTAATTTCGAAGTCAAGCTGAGTGAACTCATAAGAATGCCATTTAGTAGCCTTTCTCTCCCTTCTTTCTATACGAACGTTCGGTGAAAGTATGAAGAATTTGGGATAAAGGAGAGAAGACGTGACCATCTTATGTATTATCATACTGGAAGTAAGACTTACCATTTCTCCATAGATTTCCGTTTGAATTCGTTTTTCAATGGAGGCCCCAGGGTCAGGCCACAAAGGGTCTGTTGACTTTGAAAGAATTACTGGAAGCAACCACTGGAAACCTTTTTCTGTCAATTTTTGGGTAACATATTGGAGGATGAATGTAGTAACATACCCATATCTCTTCTTTCGCATCAGATCTCTATCCGACATATCTGGCAGGTTTTTTATCTCGTAATTATGGTCGTCTTGAAGACGAATCTCCATTGCTTATTGCGTACAACAACGAAAAATAAAAGCATATCGTCTAGAAAACTGGCAATATGCTAGCATTAAGATATAAATAGGTGCTAATTATTGGCATTATGATATGCTCCTTGACCAAAAGGATATGTCGATAATTAACTGTCTGATGAACGATGGTAGGCAGAGTTATGTCGAAATATCATCTAAATTGGGTTTGCCCAGAGCGACTGTGCAGGAAAGAGTCAAAAAACTACTAACTTCCGGAGTGATAAAGAAATTTTCGGTCAAGCTAGATTATTCAAAACTGGGTCGCGGTGTTACATCATACATCTTTGTATCATTTAGCAATGAAAAACAAATTTCTCAAAGAAAGCTGGCTGAAAGGATAGCTAGTATTCCTAACATATTCGAAGTTTCAGTCATTTCTGGGGAGTGGGATATATTGATCAAAACGAGAACCTCTTCAGTCGAAGAAGTTGGTACCATGGTCATCGACACACTAAGGTCAATGCCCGGAATACAGAAGACTGAAACTTGCGTCAGTTTTCTAACTATTAAAGAAGAATGAATCCTAAGCTAGGCAAATCCTCTTTCTTTAACCAATGTGTAAAGGCATTGTATAAAATCATCAGAATCGTTAGGTAGTTCGGTGCGTATTAGTCGAACACCGTGTGATTTAGACCAATCAACGCATTCTACATCTATATCGTACAGTATTTCTAGGTGGTCAGAAACAAATCCTATCGGGGCTATGACAAAACTGCTTTCTCCTTTACGATAAAGGTTCTCTAGAAGCTCCAATACGTCAGGTCCAAGCCATTTTTCTTTCGTATTTCCAGCACTTTGATATCCAAAACCCCATTTTTGCAATTTTAACTCTACAGCCAATATTTTTGCCATATCACGAAGTTGAGCATCGTAAGGGTCTCCTATGTTCAATATTCTTTCGGGTAAGCTATGAGCTGTGAAGAGTACAAAAGCCTGGCGAGAAAGCCGATTCAAAGCTTCATCTATTCTTCTCTTCCATACGGAAATATACAAAGGATGCGAATACCAAGATGGTATATATTCAACATTAAATAAGTAACCGAGCTTCCTGTTGGTTTCGTTGATAGTCTCCATGTAGGTTCCAACACTCATGCTAGAATAGTGAGGAGCAAGTATTAAGCAAAGTAGATGTTCTATCCCTTCTTTGTACATCTTCTGCATTACATTTGGAATAAATGGGGAAGAATGTTTCATTGCATAATAAACTTTGGTTTCTGAAGTTCGTTCAATCAAACCCAAAAGTTTGTACGAAATCGATCTTGTAATTTGTGTGAGGGGGGAGACCCCACCTATCGATGCATATTTCATCTTTAACTTATTAATTTCATCTTCGCTGGGTCTTTTTCCTCCTCTTATATGGGTGTAGTACGTATCAACTTCGTCGAGAGATGCTGGAGTGCCATACGTCAAAATCAAAACCGCTTTCATTCACTCACTTCCTTTGCCTAGTGTTATTGTGAACCAAATCTGTCACTTCTTTCAAATTTTCAACTGGAGTAGTTCTTAAAACCCCATGACCAAGGTTGAATATGTGACCATTATTTTCCCTAGCCCTTTCCAATATTTGCAGCGTTCTTCTTCTCATTATATCCCCTCCAGTTACAGCTAAAGATGGGTCGAGATTTCCTTGTACTGCTACTGACTTGCCACACCTTCTCCAAACATCATTGATTGGTACTCTCCAATCCACACTAATGACATCAGCACCACTAGACCTTAGCGCTTCTATCAAATGTGATGATTCAGCGCAGAATATAATTCTAGGAATATTATATCCTTGTAAAGAATCGAATATTCTCCTTGTATACCTCAATACATACTTTTCATAATCTTCCCTTGAAAGACATCCGGCCCAACTATCAAATAATTGGACGGCTTTTACACCATATTTTATTTGAGTTATTAGATACTTCTCTATCATAGTGCTCAGCTTAACCATCAATTTATCCCATATATCGTCCTGACCGAACATAACCATTTTGGTTTTAACGAAGTCTCTCGTGGACCGACCTTCTAAAAGATAAGATGCAAGTGTAAATGGAGCTCCAGAGAATCCAATAAGAGGGATTTCATCTAGTTTTTCGACTGTTAGTTCAATCGATCTCCACAGAAAATCCAGGTGTTCTTCGGGTGACAAATCACCTAATAGGTCTATATCATCAAGATTCTGAATCGGATTTAAGATGATTGGACCTTTTTCTTCTTCAATTTTTAACTTAACACCGATAGCTTGCAATGGAAGCATTATATCTGCAAATAATATTGCGGCGTCCACCCCAAGCTTTCGAACTGGTAAAACAGTTATCTCGGAACAGATTTCAGGTTGCCTGAACAAATCCATTATATTCATTTCGCCTTTAAGCTTCCTGTACTCAGGCAAATAACGACCGGCCTGTCTCATAAACCAGACCGGGGTGTATTCTGTCTTCTTCAACTTACAAGCATCAAGAAATACGCTCATGTTTTAACTCCTCACAAAAATCGTAGAAAGCATCAACCGTACTCTCGATATCTTGATAGGAGTGACTCGAAGAGATGAAAAGTGACTCCATCGGTGATGGTGGAAGGTATATCTTCTTTTTCAACATCATACCATGAAGAACTGGGAATAACTTCAAATTGCTGTTCTTGACATCTTTATAATTTGTTACAGGACTATCAGCAAAAAAGAGGCTTAACATCGAACCAACCCGGTTCACGATAATGTTTACGTTCATCGATTCAGCAACATCTACTACCTTCCTTTGTAGTGTAGATGATAGGTTTTCTAAATGCCGGTATGTTGAATCTTTGAGGAGATTCAAGGTGGCAAGTCCTGCCGACATTGCTACAGGGTTGCCTGCTAAAGTTCCAGCCTGATATACTGGTCCTTCAGGTGCAACAAGCTTCATGATGTCTTTGCTTCCTCCATATGCCCCGACGGGAAAGCCACCGCCTATTATCTTCCCTAAACATATAATGTCTGCATCAACGTCATACAAAGATTGAGCTCCGCCTGAATCTACTCTGAAACCAGTTATCACTTCATCAAAAATTAATATTGAATCAAATCTATCACAAAGCTCTCTTAGTGTCTCCAAAAAACCTTCAACAGGTGGAACCACTCCCATGTTACCTGCAACAGGCTCTACTATGATTGCTGCAATATCCTTACCATGTTTGTCAAATTCTTTTTTTACGGCATCTACATCATTGTAAGGAAGTGTAATAGTGTTAGCAACCACTTCTTCAGGGACTCCCGGAGAAGCTGGAATACCCATAGTTGCCATTCCAGAACCTGCCAAGGTCAGAAAAGTATCTGAATGACCATGATAGCAACCCTCAAACTTTACAACCTTTTTTCTTGATGTAAAAGCTCTAGCTAATCTGACAGCTGACATAGTGGCTTCTGTTCCTGAATTGACAAATCGAACCTTTTCTATATTCTTAACCATAGTACATATTTTCTCTGCTAGAAGAAGCTCACTTTCGCAAGGGGCACCAAAGCTGGTGCCATTAGTAATTGCTTCTATCACTGCCTTGATTACGGCCGGATAAGCGTGTCCTAATATGAGTGCCCCCCATGAGCAGCAATAATCAATAAAAGAATTACTATCAACATCAACAATTCGAGACCCAATACCCTTGGAAAAAAATAACGGCCTGCCTGAAACCGACGCAAAAGCTCTGGCGGGACTGCTTACGCCTCCCGGCATCACTTTTAACGCACGTTGATAATATTTCGCGGATTTATTGTTATCCAACTATCGACACCTAAACGAGTTTTGCAAGCATATCATCCAATGTTGTTCTTCTGCAGGTAAATATTGGAGTTTCTAATTTGGTGTATGCACTGGCTTCTGAACTCCTCAGTTCTTCAACTAAACACAAAAATTCGTATGGGTCGTCACCTTCAAATGCCAGGACGAACTCTTGATCGTCAAGACCAAAAGAATAGCCTGTGTTGATTCGAATTTTTGGATATTTATGTCCTATTCTGAAGTGCTCAATCATCATTTTTTGCCTTACCTCAAACGGTAATCTGTACCATGAACGCTTTTTCACAAACGGATAGACGAAAATATATTTGGAATTGCCCTGAAATTCTGGTCTAGATACTCCTTCTTGACCTTCATGCTTGTGAGAGCCTAGATAAGGCGATTTTCTCGTTAAAGAAAGATAAGAATAGCGAACTTCTAAATACTTACCTAGCTGTGTCGAAAACAATGAAGTATGCAAATCCTGGAACCTGTCTATATTATCACTTCTGGCAAGAATCATGAAATCGACATCATGCCTTAGGCCGGATAAAGAAAAGAAACTCATCTCTATCTGCTTCATGTTTTCCTTAATTACGTTTGAAAATTCCTTTTTCTGCTCGAGTTTATCTGAATCTTTTAGGAATCTCCATTCACGTATGATTTTGAAAAAGTTGTATTTATAATACCGCACAAAATGATTTTGTGAAGGAGGATTCTCCATCTATATATCACCACTTGTCCATTTTACGAAATCTAAAGCAAAATATGTTATAATTATGTCTGCACCAGCCCTCTTTATGCAAGTAAGTGTTTCCATTACTACCTTCTTTTCATCTACCATACCACTGTTCGACGCAGCCTTGATCATAGCGTATTCGCCACTTACGCTGTATGCAGCTATAGGCAGGTTAAATCTCCTTCTTGCTTCATATATTATATCAAGGTAAGCTAGTGCGGGTTTAATCATTACTATATCTGCGCCTTCATTAACGTCTTGTTCTATTTCCCTCATCGCTTCTCTCCTGTTGGAATACTGCATCTGGTAGCTAGACCTATCACCAAATTGAGGGCTGGACATTGCAGCATCTCTAAAGGGAGCGTAAAATGAAGAAGCAAACTTGGCGGAGTAACTCATGATGATAGTATCATTGAATCCATTCTTGTCAAGCGCTCTTCTGATTGCTTTCACTTGACCATCCATCATTGCACTGGGTGCTATGACATCTGCTCCAGCTTCAGCATACTCTACTGACGCTTTCTGCAGATAAGGCAAAGTCTTATCATTATCTACATGACCAGAACGGATAATACCACAATGACCATGAGTTGTATACTCGCATAAACAGACATCAGCCATTACTGTTAAGGAGGGAAAGCTATTTTTTATCTGACGAATAGCAGTTGGTATGATACCATTTTTCGAATATGCTTCGCTTCCAAATTCATCTTTAATGTCAGGTATTCCAAATAAAAGAACATTGTTTATTCTATGTGACATTAACTCTTCTATGAACGATATTGCTTTGTCTATTGATAATCTGTAGATTCCTGGCATGGATTCTACAACTTCTGAAACACCGCTTCCGCTTCGAATGAATATAGGGCATACCAAGCTAGCAGGTTCTATCGTTGTTTCCTTTAGAAGACGCCTGATCGATTCTGTTTTTCTCAAACGTCTTAATCTCAATATGAATTCACCTGAAGAAGGCAAATTATTTTACCACTTCCACTAACCTGACTAGAGCTTGGAAAGTTTGTTCAGTAGGAAATAGCACTTTCTCGAAGCCTGCTTCCTTTGCAGCTGCAGCCGTGACCGGTCCTATACATAATGCCGGTTTTTTCCTCAGTTCATCCAGAATGTTTGAATTGGCAAGAGAACAAACAGCAGATACTGCTGAAGGGCTGCCAAATAATATAGCCTTACCAGTTAGTATCCTTTTACCCAGTCTGACATTATTTTTGATTATATCATATATGTGGACCTCGCTTACGTCAAATCCTCTGCTACGAAGTTTGTTTGATAATGATGCATTGCTGAGGGAAGACCTAAAAATTAACACTGACTTACCATTGTTCACAGGTAACTCTTCTCCTAAACTCAGTGTGGTAAAGGTATCAGGAATGAAATCTACTCTCAATCCAAGCTTTTTCAACTGTTTTTCTGTACCAGGTCCAACAGAAGCAATCCTGGGAAGCTCTTTCTTAGATAGGTCTATGCCTAGTTCTTTACATCTCATTGCAAAGTAATAAACACCGGTCGACGATGTAAAAAGCAACCAGTTATAGAGATGCATCTTTTTAATGTGTAAATCTACTTGTTTCCAGCTCTTTGGAGGTGCGAATTTTAGGAGATTTATGCAAATGGGCAAATAGCCTGCCTTCCTGAGTTTTTTGGCAAGGTCCTTGTTACCAGCAGAAGACCGCGTGATTATAACTGGAAATTTATGCGCATACTTCACATTGGTCACCTTGACTTAACTGTGTGTACCTTTTGCAAAAGAGTTGTTGCGGCCTTTTTTGCAACCACATGAATATCATCTGGCGATTCAGACCTGTACCTTTCGATATGCATTTTTTCTGGCAAACCTAACAAAGCAAGAAAGGAGACTCTTTCTCCTTTTACAGTTGCATATGCAGCAACAACATCATTACAATCGCCACCTACTTCTTCAAGGAAAATTCTTTCGCAACTTGCCGCATTATAAGTGTTAACATGATTGATCTCTTTTGCTATCTCTGTTGCATAAGCATTTTTACTAAGAACTTCCAAAGCAAGAATACCTTGACAAGCAGCGGGTATTATTTGGTCAACCTCGAAAAATTCTGATATCAGGTCTTCCATCCCTAGCCTTTGTAGCCCGCAAGCAGCAACAATTATTCCATCAAGTTGATTCTCCTTTACCTTTCTTACCCTAGTGTCCACATTGCCATGAATATCCACTATATTGATATCGCTTCGTAACTCTTTAATCTGGTACTTTCTTCGCAAACTGCTAGTTCCAATTCTGGCTCCACTGGGAAGTTCTTTTAGCTTGTAACCTTTGAGCGTTACAAGCGCGTCTCTTGCATCTGCACGTTCCGGAGTCCCTGCAACAGTAAATGTAGAGTCTAAAGCTGAAGGTAAATCTTTCATACTGTGAACAGCAATATCAATCTTCCCAGATAATAGAGCGTTTTCTAATTCGCTTGTAAAAATAGACTTGTTTTGAACTAAATCATTTGAACGAGAGAGGTCATCTCCGAGCGTTTTAATGGGTACAAGAGTAACAGAGATATTCCTGAATCTACTTTCAATCAAATCTTTGACTATATTTGCTTGCGCTAAAGCTAACTTACTCCGCCTTGTCCCCAAACGAATATCTTTCAGTATCCTTTCCACCTCGCAGGTTGAACATAGCAGAAACAAGCTCAAGTTTCTGGTCTGTATTTACATTAATATTCGACTGCCTAACGAATGTAACCACCGATGAAAGTAGTTTATTGACAATACTTTTGGTAAGAGACTCTACCACTTTCGATTGTTCTTCTGTCAAATTGCCGATTCGTTTCATCGCGAACTTTACTTCTCGTGTCCTTATTTCTTCAGCTCTGTAAAACAATTTGCCCAAAACCGGTGAGAGTCTGGTTGCATACAACCAATTAAAGAAACCCTCAGCTTCCGTTTGAATCTCTTCCTTTACGAGTTCTAGGTTAGGTATTTTGCTGCGACCGTCATATTTTGCCAGGTCGTCCACATTATACAATACAACGTTGCTATGGTTACGTATTTTTGGGTCTATATTCCTTGGGAAACCAAGGTCAAGAATGTATAATGTATTGTCAAAAGTTATATCATCATATTTAATTACATAGTCTGACTTTCTTGTTGCAGAGATTACAATATCACAATACTTTATTACATTTCTTATATCATCATAACTAACATATTTTACGAGATTGTTCATAATATTATTGTTTGGGCGTGAAGTAGCTACATAGAGGTAAGTATCCTCAAGCTCCCTTTGTGCAAGTCTGGCCATCTTACCGTTGCCTATAATAAGCACAACTGGAAGTCTCTTCTTTAATTTATCTTTTAGAAATTGGACACCTAGACTACTCAGCGAGCTATCATGCAATAGTTCTTTGATATGATATTTCCTTCTCAGTTTTATGGAAGTGGTTATTGCTGAATCGAAAACTGATGATAAAATAGAGCGTGATGTACCTTGCAGCCTGGCCGACTTGCTTGCCTCTCTTATTTGTTGTAATATTTGTTCCTCACCTATAGCGATCGAATCAAGCCCAGCAGCTACGCTGTACAAATGAGATACAGCGTCAACATCAGTTTTAATATAGAAGTTTACGTTGTTTTTGTCGTTTGCTGCGCATAACCTAGTTAGAATAAAATCTGTTAATTCTTTAGGATATATTGTTGCAAAGTACAGCTCTATTCTATTACAAGTTGTCAGAAATAAAAATTCAGATGAAATTGACTCCTTATCGTTAAGCTCTGCTTGCAAACGATTCAGAGTTGCATAAACTGATTCTCGATACGAAATATCAGAAGTTTTATAGGAAACTCCAATCAACACAATTCTATAGACCTTTTCTTCAATGGCGCCGTTGAACTTTTGAACTTCTTCAGCCCGAAGAGCAGGCTCTCGTCGATTAGGCATGAAGGTCTTATACGCCCGAGTTCACCTATTTAACGTTTGTTAACCATGCAATGAATAGTGATTCTGCAGAATTAAATGCGCAAAGCAAAGGAGCCCTTTTTATCTGCCTGGCTTTCTCTTTGTGGGACTAGGAATTATTATTTGACCTTCATTTATATCTCCTAGTGCGATGTATTCTCCTCGCAAATACATCATTCCCACTAACGCAGCTGTGACAGCGTCCAGCTCGTCGTGCGTTAGTGTTCTTTTTTCTATATCTCCACGAATTCCAATATCAATCAACATGTCCTGAAGTAAATTAACATCTTGAGTTTTGCGGGGGATTCCTAGCACATCTTGTGCAGCGCCAGGGTAACATTCAATAACTTTAACATGTTTGGCCTCAAGACTATCCTTTAATCCCATTCCCCTAGCTGTCAACATTCTCATCGGACCTAAAGTTAAGGGCAAAAATCTTATGCCCAATTGAATAAGCTGTTTATCACAAGCCCTAAGATGCGGCGGCCCCTTCCTATCTAAACTCGGTCTTCCTCTGGGCAAAGAAAGGGGAGCGTCAACACTAACTATATCCGGGTTTGCATTTAATACACTTCTGAGTATTTCTTCGTCGGATTTTAGAAGATATGTCTTGACGCGCATATCATCTCCCATATAGCAAAATCCAGTGTTTCTAAGCTCACTCCCAGCCAGGTCTACACCTATAGAAAGCATTAATCGAAGAAACACCGCTTTCCATGATAAGCTTTGTGATTGAATTCTGAAATTAGCTCTCAGAAGATAGAAATTATAGATAAGAGTTAGAGTTTAACGTCAGATAAGTTATATATCAATAATAGAAACAGCGTAGATTCTGTCTATATCTTGCTAACTGTAATATTCATATAGATTAAATATGGAGTGAATTCTAGCTAAAATGATAAATGGCTTTCAATTACTACAATCTGGCATACTTTGCTCCATTGATATCAGTAATGATAATATTGGTTGTTCTATTTGCGTTCTTTCCCATGCCTTCCCATCATCCTAATATTTCAACTGCAACAACTGAATACAGTGTAACGTTCAACGAGGTAGGGCTTCCAAAAGATATCCAGTGGGGTATTACTTTTGGAGGGCATCAATTTAATTCCACACCAGGCCAAAACCAGATAACCGTGACAGGCCTGACAAGCGGTAATTACATTTGGACTACTTGGAGCATACCATTGGAAACGGATGCAGGTATACACCTACACAGCTTGCTGGAAGCATAAGTGTACCTGGCGAATCTTTTCAGACAATCCGATTTGTCAAACAATTCAACATAAACTTAGAACCAATATTCCAGGATAATCCTTCGATTTCCCCTTCATTCTATTACATGGCATTGGGTTCTCAGAATACAATACACCTGGTAAATTCTTCACTATGGGTTGATGCTAATACTTTATGGTATGTATCTCCTGTACTGATACAAGGGAGTAGCGGGCAAGAACGTTGGATAACCAGCCAAGGCAGTGGTACCGTAACAGGCCCTCAGAATATCAATATCAATTATTATCATCAGTTTCTAATTAGTTATGACGTAATTACTTCAGATAGCTCTGTGATTCCAACGCCAATACATCTTACTGCTCAGTCATTTGGTACCATACTTGTACAATCTTTGGGGATGGGCATTAATAAATTATGGCTAGACTCAGCAACTAACTGGAAAGTAGATGCTTCAATTAATGGAACAACCGGTCTTGAAAGATGGATGTTAGCAGTTCCGTCTTCAGGCGTAATCGCTGCTCCAGTCAGCATTACCTTACCCTATATACACCAATATTACTTGAGTTTCATAGTGTCGCCACAATCTTCAGGATATGTTAATGTTAGTGATGGCTGGTTTAACGCAGGAAAGATAACTATTGCAGCCATACCTTCCGCCAACTATGGTTTCGATAGATGGTATTCTGATAATCCATTCGTCTTTATCTCTAATCTAAACACTCCTGTTATTGATGTGATAGTACATGGAGCAGGCAATATTACAGCATTCTTTAATAAACCAAGTAATTCATTCTTCTTCACAAACACACAGCAACAGTCAGTATATCTGACGGTCGAAGCAGGCACAGGAGGTTCGGTAACTTATTCATATGGTCAAAACACAGGTTCGGTGTCCCAAGGCTCGAAAACAGCGTTGCTCTTACCCGTAGGAACTAATGTATGTTTAACAGCTATCCCAATGTCAGGATACACTTTTGCCGGATGGAATAATTCGTTACTTGGAAACGCAAACCCATATTGTTTCACAGTTTACGCCAACATGACAATACATGCAGATTTCTCAAATTCTACTCAAAATAATAACGGAGGTAGCTCTGGGGAGGGGACAACAGTACAGAGCGTTCCGGAGTTTCCATTCGGCAGTCTACCTATTACAGCCGCAACATTCCTATTACTGTTATTCTTGTCGTCAAGAATTAGGCGAAAAAATAACATTTAAGGTGAATCTGTTATTCAGACCTTAACGAGAACGTTTATCATAAAATAAGCTAATTTTATCAACAACTGACAAAAGATTCTGCCTTAGGGTAGACAAGCTTGAATATACTCTATGTTTCTTTAAGATATAATACTTCGTTATTGATGGTCCAGACTCATCTATAACAAAAAATTGCAAAGGGGAAAGATGCATCGAAATCCAAATTACCTTGGAAGTGTTGCGGTGGTAAGAATACATGTTTGCAAAGCAAGTTGGCCTGATACATGATAATCGTTCAAGACGAAACCATTCAGAGTTAGCACAGATATTCTGCCATTGAAGAATAGCATCAATTAAAAATAATAACATTATCAAATTAATAGGGACGGTCGTTTAAACGACATCATTACTGTTTGGTATTTACATAGAGAAGTTTTACTTTAAAGCGCACTTCAAGAAATTATTTTATTTATTCCAAGTTTGCTATAAGCTTCGTTTATATGTCTTACCAGGGCCTTCTTCCATTCGAACCACCCTTCAGGCTTTTCGGGAAAGTTAAGATTATGTTCTATTAACTCTTGACTTTTCTTGGCAGTATACCTTAGTCCGTTTGCAAGTTTGTATTCTTTGATAATTCTTGCCCACATAACCGGATTAAGAAACCTTATTCTATCAAATTCAGGATGTTGTCTTCGTGTTATATGCGCAACATCGTCTTCTGATAAGAAATACCGCATTCCGTAATCTATCTGGGTATTGCTTAAAGTCTGCAGGTAAGCCCTGAGAACTTGAAAACTGGCCATCTGATAACCGTATGTTTTCATGTATTCCAAGTTGTATCTCCATAAACCAGCTTCACTAGTATCGTTAGCTTCAAGCGCTTCAGATACAACTCTCCCTAATATTACACTTGAATATATGCTTGGACCTATACCCCCTGCATCTATAGGTCTCGGCATCCAAGCGGCATCGCCTACAATAGCGTATCCATTGGCAACCATGCAGTCATTGTGTCTTCTTACAGGAACTTGCCAGCTACCCTTGGTGTTACCTATGTCGTTTTCCGAATCGGGTTGTTTCGGATTTTTGATTGCTTTATTAGCTGCAACATACTGGTCAATCAGGCTCTGGAGATTATCTTTCTTTCCGAAGAGTTTGTTCCTCGCATCTAAAGCACTTTTCTGTACTCCTAGCCCTATGTTGACTTTTGTCTTTCCTTTTGGAAATGTCCAGCAATTATGAACGTTAAATATAGCGCTGAAGTCGCCCGCAGAGTTCAGGTCATACACGGGTCCTGAATACCAAGTTCGCTGTATTTTCTTGATTTTCAAATAGACTCTGTTATCAACTATTCTAAGAGTCGAATTAGTATTTGTAGACGAACTGACTATCTTGTTATCTGATGTGAAAACCCCGTTCAATACCTTAACTGCGTAACTTTTTCCTTCATTTTTGCGGTCAATGCTGGCAATTACTCCTATACTGGCTAGGAGCAACCACATGTCTATAGCTAATCCATGAGACGATGAATAATAAACTAGTTTGCTTCTGTCTTCTCTTTTTATGGTTCCATTATTCTGAAAGATACCACGTAAGAATGCTATCTTGGACTCGGTTTCGAGTTCATGGACCCAAGAGGGAATTTTCTTTTGACTTTGCTCAACACCGAAATTTTTTGCTAATATTCGAGCCAAAGAGCCATTATAGAGCTCAATGCAATAATAGCGTCTCCTCTTCTTATTTTGACTCTTCTTAGAAAGGCTATCTTCCAAGCCGATAGCTTTAATCAGCGTCGTAAGGCGATCCAGCATACTGGAATCCAAGTTCGCAAAGATAACATAATCATCTCTTATAGAAGCAGTAGATACATAAAATCCGCACAGCTCCAAGAATTCGGGTGTAATAGAAAAACCCAGCCGAGCGTTACGGTTTCCCTCTTCATCCTTCAATTCTGTATTAAACTGGTCTTTATCAGTCAGATAGTCAATATGTGTATCTTTGGTGGAGCCATCATGACCTTCCTGTAATTGCAGGAATTTAGGAATCTTCGGAGTTGCAGAAGACTTGGGAAGAGGAATTATCAAGTAATCCCCTAATGTTTCTTCATCTTCCAAGCCACCGACTAACTCGTCTGCTCTCTTCCATCCCTCTCCAGAGTTAGGGTTCCAAACTCTGACGAGATGGTCTGGAGTAAGTTTTATCTGTTCATTCAACATAAATGGTGTCACAGCTACCAGATATCCAGCGTATTGTCGCACACTAGTATCTGCTACAGGCATCCAGCCCATTGTAGTTAGAACTTCATCTCCAAGCTTGATCTCTTGTATGGGTTTCAAACTGTTTTTGCATATTACCGGTGTATCGGGTGCAAGGCAATATCCTCCGGGTGCTAGGTATTGGTCCAAATGAATTATGGCATAATCCGGGTCAAACCAAGTCGTATCTTCTTCTGCGGGTTCAAACTCATAAATATATCTACCAGTACTTTCCAAGTCGTCTTTGTCTATCTCTTTCTCAATCTTACTGTTTATTGGTAAATGTTGTCTTAGTTTTGTAGCCGAACCTGCTGAGTCTATTACTACTCGTGCAGTCTTCTTGATAATACTATTGTCTTTAATATTTCTTCCTATGACTCCTTTGATTGAGTTATCTTCAGCCAATAGACTTTCTACACTTACACCAAAAATGAAATCTACTCCTAGCTTTTTTGCATCGTTAACTTGTTTTCTGGGTAGAAGTTTTCTGTTAAGTATGTACCCTTCTCCTTCAAAGAGAACTTTTGTCTGATGGTCTGGTGAGAATACTACTACTCCTTTGACTGGATGTTCAAGTTCGGGATAGCTGTACGTGATACCTATATTCTTTCGAAGGTATTCCAAGCTCCCCTTGGATGTAGCATCACCACATGTCCAGCCATTAATGGTCTTTTTGCCTGGCTCTTCATCAGAATTTCTGTCTATTACCAAGACCCTTGTATTCTGTTTTGAATAATAGGCTACAGCTGCAGCAGTTAAGAGTCCTGACATTCCTCCTCCTGCAATTATAACGTCGTAGTCATATTTCTGGCTCATTTTACCTACCTTTATAGTTGCAAAAGCTACTAAATTACTTATATATAAGCAATTTCTAACCTTGTTCAATTTGGATATAACTTCAATACTATCTGTAATCAAGAGGCTTGGACTTACAGAATACGAAGCGAAGTGTTACATTCAACTGGTTCTGCTTGGTCCATCCGAACCACGCAAGATAGCTGCAGAAGGGAGCATTCCATACCCTAATGCATATGAATCCTTAAAGAGGCTGGAAGGGAGAGGATGGGTCGAAATTATAAGAAGGAGGCCAGCCATCTATAAAGCAAAGAGGCCAGACATAATAAGACAAGAAATACTATCTGAAATAAACGAAGCATTTGACAGCCTTGAATCTGCATATAAAGCAGTTCCCAGTGAAGATACAGAACTTGTCTTTACTATAAGAACCAAGAAAAAAGTTGTGAGTAAGATTTACGAACTCTTAGACAGTGCCAAGGAAAATGTATTTGTTGTGGGACCTGCAATAAGCTTTACCGAAGCAAATCTGATACGAACTCTGTCTGAAACTGTTGATAGAGGGGTACGAGTCAGAGTAATATCTGACAAAGAGATAGTGTTGTCTTTGCCAAAGGGAATAGATGCAAGGACTGGTAGACTTGTGGCTTTTGACCTGCTTGTGGATGAACGGATAGCTATGATTGCACTACCAGACCTCTCTGCATGTGGATGGGCTGACAGCGAAGCCGTAGCCAAACATTTTCTTCAATTTCTTGAACTTATGTGGACTAACTCAAAAGTCTGATATAAACATCAGTCAGACAGAAATATATGTTCCCATCAAATCTCCTGAATAAACATATATCATTGCATTATATCTAATTGTGGAACAAACGTTCGCTTCATATACAAACGTGGATGAATTCATAGGTTTCATGTTGTAAAATGCACCATTAAGAGATACTGTTACTTTCCAGCTATTGTTTGATGGAAGATAGTTATCGTTAATCTTGACCACAAAACCGACCTTGCATTCTGAATGATAGACAATAGGTATCAAAATTAATGAGCCCCAAAAACGATAGAAGAAGAAACTGCATTTCTTTGTTTTGGGTTAGGATATCTGTTCCAAATATTCCCATATGATAGACAATACCCTTTCCAGCATGAAGTTCGTAGATTGCAACCTTTCCTTTTATGTTGTTATTTCCAGATAGTATCCAATATGCGATTACATTATCAGACATGTTGGTTATGATATTTTCTTCATGTCCTGGATACCCCCACAGGCTCCTAACCCCATAGGTTAAACGCAATAGGACACTGTATGGGTCAGAAGTATTTGCAATAGCCCCCTGCACTGTATAGTGCTGCGAATCAATATAATATGCATAATTACTTCCGACCCATTCCGAGTTCTCCTTGTACCATCTATTGTATACCGATTTTATTGCCTCGGTTCCGTTAAAGTACCAGCCATGCCCCTTCACTAAGGAGATGGTATTGGTGGTTGGGCTATACTTTACTTCGGCCAAGAAATTACCGCCAGAAAGTATTATCAGCTTACCGCCATCAAGAACAAAATTCCGGAGTGATAAATACTCGTTTTCTGTGACATATTCTTCAAATCCAAGTATTACAGTGCTATAGCGTAATGATCCATTTTCAGTAAATAGTCTTCCTTTATCTAGTTCAATATCAGTTAGAATGAAGGTATTATTCCCAAGCAGCAATCCTGCATTTTTGGCGGTGTCAGATTGAATAAAAGAATACAAAGCAATAGAGGTTCCCCAACCATCATAGGCAGTTGTATTTAATAGATTCAGGTCGGATTTCACCGTATAATTAATAGGTACTTGTGCGTAAAGTCGATAAAACGAATAGAAAGACGTGTAAGCAGATGTTGTAAAAACTGGTTTAACTACGGCCACTTTGGAAAGAGTTGCACTGGAAGAATATTTCTTCCAGCAGGAAGCATTATGGTATTGAAACAAATCATTACACCCGGAATTTGTCATCACACCTGCATACAGGCCAGCCAGATAGGTGACAGACAGTAGAATTGAAAGAGAAATACTGATGAACACCATGGTGTAACGATTCAGCCACAATTAACATCTTTGACACCTATCATATATTTAAGTTTGGAATTCATACAAACATTGGTTTGTAAGTCATCATCGCTAAAGATACCTAAATGCATGAGAAAGGGATTGAAGTTGTTTCTTACGTCAACGAAAAAGTGTAAATATAAGTCATTTAACCCCCACAAGTTAGTATGCAAACTGTAAAGCCACTAGTGGAAATAACTCCTTTGGCGAAACAGAAGATACTAGAGGCTATAGGGAATAGACAGAATGCAATCCTTAGAATCGGGGTTGAAATGGTAGGTGGATGCGCATGTCATTCTGAGTATCAATATACGTTGAGCCTGAGGGAAACACCTGAAGTTGAAGATGTTGTTGAAGAAACGGAAGGAATAAAGGTTGCAGTCGACCGCGCAGATGTAGAGTTTCTCAGAGGTTCAAAGTTAGATTATATCGAAGACGATGAAGTATCAGGCTTCAGTATAGATAACCCAAACATAGTACAAGGAAGTTGTGGCTGCGGAGGACATTAAACATATTAATCATAACAGTTCTCTTGAATCAGCTTAAGGTATGAAGAAAGCAGTATATACAAACAAGGCACCCAAGCCCATAGGGCCCTATTCTCAGGCAGTAATAAAAGACGATATGATATTCATCTCAGGCCAGGTTGGGATAGACCCGAATACGGGCAAAAGAGGAAGCACCGTAGAGGAGCAAACAAAATTAGCCTTAAATAATTTAGAGCAAATTTTACGATCTGCTGGTTCGTCACTCGAGAAAGTATGTAAAACTACTATAATATTAAAAGACTTGGCCGATTTCGAAACAGTTAACAAAGTCTATTCAGAATTTTTCAAAACCGAACCCCCTGCGAGAACGACTTTTCAGGCCAACCCACCTAACGGTTATCTTGTGGAGATTGAAGCAATCGCTATCCTATGACGACTCTTCTTTCAGAGAGGTATTCTGTGGCCTTTTCCACCAGTTCAGTTCTCACAGTTAATGACCACCTGATGAAGTTTTCGCCCAATTGTCCAAATGTTGTTCCAGGAGTAACCAAAATTCCGACTTTCGCCAAATTCTTCGATATTTCAGCAGATGCCTTTGGCACCTTATGCCAGAGGTAGAAGGTTGAAGCTGGCATTTCAACTGGACTTCCTATTTCATTCAAAGCTCTAACAATTGTCTTCAATCTTTTCTTATAGATTTCTACCATCTCTCTGACTATTCTTGGTCTATCTTGGCCGGTATAGCTTTCGAGAGCTACCTTTGCTGCATATTGAACGAATTTAGGCGGACCTGAATCTACCTGTGTCTTTAATTTAACAAGTCCACTTATTGCCTTCCTATCACCTACTGCAAAACCTATCCTATAGCCAGTCATTGAGAAAGTCTTCGAACATGAATGAAATTCCACAAGTCCCTCAAAATCATTAGAGAACTGTAGCAAGCTTGGAGCTCTATAACCATCAAAAGTAATTTCTGAATATGCGTTATCATAACAGAGCAAAGCACCCTGTTCTCTAGCCATTTCTATCATCCTTCTAAGAGTACTTTCTTGTACAACGGCCCCGGTAGGGTTATGAGGATAATTTACAAAGACCAACTTCGAGTTTTTGATATCCAATTCATCAACCTTTGGCTGGTAAGTTCCGTCTAATGTGTAGGGTACTGGATTAAGACCAATAAGCAGGGCTCCCCCGTTACGGTAAGCAGGATAACCTGGGTCTGGATACAGTATTTTGTCTCCAGGATTTGCAAATACTCTTGCTATGTTTGTCAGCCCTTCCTTCGACCCTATAAGTGAGCATACTTCGGTATGAGGGTCTAGCTCAACGCCAAACCTCCTATGATACCATTCTGCTACAGCTTCTCTAAACCAAAGTTCTCCTTCTGAAGAAGAATAACCTGAATATTCAGGGTCTGAAAGTGCATCTGCAGCAGCCTCCACTATAAAATCTGGTGTTGGTAGGTCAGGGTCACCTATATTAAACGGGAAGATTTCTTCTCCTCTTTCTCTTTTTTCTCTGATAATCCTCTCCATCTCAGCGAACGGATAGGGAGGAATAGAATTCAGATAGTTAGAGTAATTCTGAGTCATAGCAATAGCCTCGACGGTATTGTCTGTCCATTTAACAAGTCTGAAATACTTTCTCTTCTTCTTATCAATTCTGACATGTTTCCTGAAACCAGAATCTCAGCAGCTCTTGGCCTGTTGTTGTATTGACTTGACATGGAGTATCCATAAGCGCCACAATTGAAAATGGCAAAGAGGTCTTCCTCTTTGACTTCGGGCACCATCCTATCTCTAGCTAATATGTCCGTGTTCTCACATATTTGTCCACATATATTCACAACCATAGTGTCTTCCGCATTGGTTCTGTTAGCCAACAGAATAGGATGGTAAGCTCCATACAAAGCCGGTCTAAGAAGAGTATTCATTCCAGCATCGAGGCCAACAAACACTTTAGTAGAATGTTTGATATGACAGACTTTTGATAATAAGATAGTCGAATCTGCTACTATATACCTGCCTGGCTCTATGCACAGAGCAGGCTCTCCCAGCTTATACTGCTCAACCTTTTCAGTGAAGATATTAGTAATATCCTTCGCAATTTTTTCAATCGGTAAAGGTTTATCCGTCGGTTTATATGGAACGCCAAAACCGCCTCCGATGTTAACGAATTCAAACTCTATGCCAACTGCTTTTGCAATTCTGCCTGATATATCAAGTAGAACTTCTGTTATCTGCGGAAAGTAAGCTGGCTCTAGAACGTTCGACCCAGTCATCATATGTATTCCAAACTTCTTAATACCCATTTTCTTTGCCTTGGCATAGCCTTTGGTAGCAACTTCCTCGGTTGAACCAAACTTTGCATCTGGGCCAGCAAATATCAGTCCTTCTGCACCACCCCTTCCAGCACCAGGATTAATTCTAAAGCAAACCATATCCGGGATTTTTCCAGAATCTAATTTATCAAGCAGGTCAGCATCGTCAAAGTTAATTGTCACACCAGAATCCAAGGCATACCGTAGTTCTTCTCTTGAGTTGTAGTTTCCAGTGTATAGCATCCTTTCTCTTTCATATCCACAAAGGGAAGCTTCATAAATTTCAGCAGGACAAGAGCAATCTGCCCAGGCGCCTTCAGAGCGCAATATACTCAAGATGGAAAGGTTTGAATTGGATTTTACTGCGTAATAAATCCTGAATTTTTTCATCGAAGCAAACGCGTTTCTTAACCTTCGGAAATTGCTGCGTAACCTCTTTTCGCTTGTTACGTATAGCGGTGTACCGTATTCCTCTGCCAGCTCGGTGCATGATTTTCCTTCTATGTACAGCTCTCCACCCTTCACTGAAAAAGTGTCAGATAGATAGTCCAGTAACCATTTGTCAGACAATTACATTCTCCTCAAGCAATTTTTTTACACTTTCCAAATCTTTTTCCAAGACGAAAAGCGTAAGACTACCCTTACTTGAAGTTATTTCATATATGTTTATTCCATTTAAGGAGAGCAGTGTCGCTGCTTTGGCAACAACGCCCGGTTGGTCCACCAGATACGGGTGTAACAACGTAAGACTTCCAATCCCATCTTTCCCCGAAACAGCTTTTACTTCTGGCATACCATGCGCCAACTTGCATATTCTTACCCAATCATCATTCATGAAAAAGAAAGTCACGTTATGAGTAGCTGTGCCTATCCCTACGAGCTTTCCTTCCAATTCTTTTGAAACCCGGGAAATTACAGCCGATATTGAGTTACATACAACCGTAGCTTCCTTAACGCCCTTCTCGACAATAATCGTCGGTTTCTGCCTATTTATTGCCCCAAGTATTTCTGTACCGTTGGAATCCAGAGGTCTACCGAACTGAACTATTCTTAATTTTTGGTTGGGCAGTTTATAATAAAGCGCTTCTGGTCTAACCACCTTGGCACCCCCATGCGCCAGAGCATACATTTCTTCTATGGAGAGGGAACTTACTGGTTTTGCGTCTTCTATCAATTTAGGGTCAGCACTCATAATTCCTTCCGTATCTTTCACTAGGATAACTTCATCTGCATTCAGGCAGTTTCCTAGCACGGTAGCCGTTATGTCAGACCCTCCTCGCCCCAATATGGATATACCATTTTTCCATCTACCAACAAATCCAGGCACTACAGCTATATGACTGGTAAGTTCCTTTTCCATAGATGCGCAGAGTTTTGAAGTTTCTTCAAGGTCAACGTCTGCATTAATGTACCTATTTTTTGTCACTATAGGAAAATCTGCTTCAAGCGGGTCGTACACCCTCACTTTGGCACCCAGAGCCCTAAGAGCTGACGAGAAAACTTTGACAGACGTCCTTTCTCCCATCGACAGAATTTCTGCATATTCTTTCTCATCTATCTTTTCTTCGAAACTCGATATCAAATCGACCAGCTGGTCAGTAGTCTTGCCGGGGGCTGATACTACCACAACCTTTTCTTCATATCTGGCTTTAAGCACAGATTCTGCGGCAATCCTTACTCTTTCTCCTGTCCCAAGAGATACTCCGCCGAATTTTATTACTGCTCTCAATTTAGACCCAACACATCACTCATTCTATAAAGACCCGCCGGCTTATCGATAATCCATCTAGCAGCTAGCAATGAACCATATGCGAAAGCTTCCCTGGAGAAAACATCATGTTCTAGCTTCAAGAGTTCGTAATCTCCACTTGCAAGAACTGTATGAACTCCAGGAATTCCGCCTCCTCTAACTGAGAATATTTCCAGTTCTTCAGGCGTTCTGACATACTTTCCTTTTCTTCCGTGAATTACTTTACTATAGCCTTTGAATCTGGTGATTTCGGAGGCAATCGCTAAGGCTGTTCCGCTCGGAGAATCGATTTTTCTTTTATGATGCATTTCAATTAAGGAAAAGTCAAAAGCAGATAAATTCTTGGCTAATGTCTTGCTAATATGTTGCAAAACTGTTGCACCAACTGAAAAATTAGGCGAGAAAACGCTTGGAATTTTGGATATCTCGTTTTCGAATTGTGTCAGTTGCTCAGCGGAGAAACCAGTTGTTCCAACCACCATTTTTGTGCCACTTTTGCGAATAGTCGAAATATTTTCTATTTCTGCAGCCGGTGTTGTGAAAGAAATTACAACATCTGCTCTGCTGAGCGCTTCATGAGCTGAATCTATATCATAAATTAAAGCATCGGAGTCTGCTATCCATGCTTCTCTAAAAGTCCTTTTTAACAACGGATTATTTTTTGATGCTATGCCTCCTACAAGTTTCATGGTATTCTCTAGGTGAGCAAGTCTTGCTACCACTTTACCCATTCTGCCAGTGACTCCAGATATAACCAAGTTTAATGTATCACTCATATGAAAGCCCCTCTAGAAATCTAGGGTCTCCAAGTCTTCTTTCAACTTTGACGTCAAACATATTTTCTATCGGCTCAAATACTTCAGGCGAATTTTCAAACGTAAATCTAGCTGCATCCACTATTTTTTTCAACGCTAGGCGACTTGGCTTTCCGAGTGGCTTTCTACAAGGGCCTGAAGGTATGCCTAGTAATAAGGCAAGCGTCTTAAACGGAACAGGATTTCTGAATTTTAACGGCACCTTAAAGCCGTTCATTTCTTCCTCTGTTTTAACTGTCACGATCTGAAAGAGAGGTCTCAGCTTCTCTTCAATCACTTTAGCTCTTTCTATATCTCCATTCATCAAATAAGTGACCATCTGTTGCATCGCCTTTGGTACCAGATTAGAGACTACAGATATAACACCGTTTGCAACTATATTTTCGTTTATCATCATAGAAAAGGTCCTTTCATCATCACCCGACAGGATATGAAATGAGCCTCCGCAGAGCTTTCTGACCTCTTTAGAATATTCGTCACTCCCAGTTGCATCTTTAATGGAATCGACATTTGGATAAACAGAGTGAATCATGGCCAAGTCAGCAGGATGTAGCTGGGTTCCTGTCCTACTCGGTATAACATATGGTATCATTCTGCAATCTTTGTATTTTTCGGCAACAGGTTCATAGTATTCTTTTCTTAGTTCAAGACTGCTAGGTGCATTATAGTAAGGGTCAACAAGCAACATATTCCTGCAACCCAACTTATAAGCTTCTTCAGTATATTCAACCGTTTTACTTGTGCTGTTAAATCCCGTATTTGCGATTATAGTTGCATTGCTTTCGATGGCGACTTCGACTAACTGTTTCCATTCTTCAGAACTTAGTGTTGGACCTTCACCTGTGGTACCTGCGACGACTATTTTATTTACTCCGTTTTTGACTTGAAATTCTATCAGTTGTTCAAAACCTTCAATATCAACTTCGTATCTATCTTCGAATGGTGTTAAAAGCGCCGTAATGCAGCCGTTCATTGTTGAACGGCACCTTACCTCGGTGGATTGTTTATAATCTTTGTCTTATAAAGACGAAAATCGTTGTCATTATGGCGGTACAATGTCAGTATTCGTTATACGATGGAGATATTTAGTTATTTTTATTACGCTTATCGTCGTATTTTCCATAACCCCTATAGCTAAACACTTAAACTCAAGCCTTCTAGCCAGTGACGTGGTAAATGGGGTAGCCTGGGGGTATCTACCACTTGCCTTCAAAGCTAAAGTTGTGGAAAAGATAATCCTAAAGGAGACGGAAAGTGCAATAGAATTGCTCAGTAAAGCCTATGGATTAGAACCACCCTCAATCAAGGTCGGTTATGTTAAAGGTAAAAAAAGGGCTATTGCTGTATATGTTCCGAGCAAACGAACTATTTTTGTTGCTAAGGGAGAAAACATGTGGAACCCTTTTGTTATCTTACATGAATATTATCATCATTTGAGGAGTTTTTCCGGAGAGCATAGAGGAACAGAAAAGCTTGCTGATGCATTCGCAATAGATTTTCTTGCTTCTTACCAAGCAATCAAGAGTAGTAAAACCTGATTCAGCATCTCAATGTGCATTAAACTAATTTGCATTGAATCAATTAAAACTAAAGGAATATAATATCGTAGTAATCTTACAGAAATTCAATGCGTTTGCCAGACCCGGACTATCAATATATAATTGTCAAAAATATTATTTTGCTAGCCATCTTTCCTTCTTAACCCTTTTTACTATGTGGTCAATAATAGTCTTAAGAGGTGTGCCTGGTCCGTAGTTTCCTGTAATTCCTAGCTTCTCAAGCTTTTTTCTATCATCGTCTGGTATTATTCCTCCTCCAACTACAACGATATTTTTACCTCCCCTCTTTTCCAATTCTCTTTTAACCTTTGGAAATGCTGTCATGTGAGCTCCGTTGAGGAGACTTAACGCAACGACATCAACATCTTCATCTACAGCCATCTGAGCTACCTGTTCGGGAGTGGGTAACAAGCCCGCATAAATCACTTCCATACCAGCATCTCTAAATGCCCTGCAAAGCACAAGGGCTCCTCTATCATGTCCGTCAAGTCCTGGTTTTGCGACCAGTATTCTTATTCTTCTTTGATTCTTCTTTATTACAGAAGATACGGTTCTGACCAACCACCGTACACCTCTCTTCCCACATTCATAATTTCACCAAGCGTTGCCCTAGCTTTTACAGCATTAATTATTGGATACATTACGTTCTTCGTATCATCCCTAAACGCCTGTTTAAGCAAGTCAAGCGCTTCAGCCACTTTTTGGTTGTCTCTGTTTTCCCTAAGCTTCTTTACTCTTGTTATTTGAAGTTGTTGCGCTCTTTCATCAATTCTCAGTATATCTATAGGCTTTTTCTCTCTTATTTTATACGCATTTACTCCTACTATAACAGAATCTCCTTCTTCTATTTTCCTCTGAGTTTGGTATGCAGTCTCAGCTATTTCTCTCTGTAAGTAACCACTCTTTATTGCTTGCAGCACTCCGCCCATCTTCTCTATTTTGTCGAAGTATTCATACGCTCCTTCTTCAAGTCTCCTGGTCAACCATTCAACATAATATGAACCACCAAGCGGGTCAACAACATCAGCCACACCAGTTTCTTCAGCTATTATCTGCTGTGTCCTGAGTGCTATCATCGCTGCTTTTTCGGTTGGTAATGCCCAGGCCTCGTCGTACGAGTTTGTATGCAAGGACTGAGTTCCCCCAAGCACAGCTGCAAGGGCTTCGATCGAAGTCCTAACTATGTTGTTGAGTGGTTGTTGCCAAGTCAAAGATGCTCCAGAAGTCTGAGTATGGAACCTAAGAATCAAAGAACGAGGGTCCTTTGCATGATATTTTTCTTTCATTACTGTTGCCCAAATCCTTCTAGCAGCCCTGAATTTTGCAATCTCTTCAAAGAAGTTCATTGTACAGTTGAAGAAGAAAGACAGCCTAGGAGCAAAGCTATCTACTGGCAAGCCAGCAGAAATTCCTAAATCAACATAAGCAAATCCATCAGCAAGTGTAAATGCAAGTTCTTGAATTGCGTTGGAACCAGCCTCCCTTATATGATACCCGCTTATGCTGATATAGTTCCACTGAGGCATCTCTTTTGTAGAGTAGACCATCATATCCCTTATTATTCTCATGTGTGCTTCTGGTGGGAATGCCCATTCTTTTTGAGCTATGTACTCTTTCAGAATGTCGGTCTGGACGGTACCCTTGAGCGCCTTTTTCTGTACCCCCTGGCTCTCTGCAACCGCTACATACATAGCCATTAGTACTGCAGCTGGTGCATTGATAGTCATCGATGTACTCACTTTATCGAGTGGTATACCGTCAAATATCCTAAGCATATCATCAAGAGAACTCACGTTTACACCGCATCTTCCTACTTCTCCGAATGCCCTTGGGTCATCCGCATCATAGCCATACAGTGTTGGCATATCAAATGCTATGCTAAGCCCTGTTTCTCCATGACTAAGTAAATACTTCAGGCGCCTATTTGTATCCTCAGGGGCCCCAAATCCACTAAACATGCGCATGGTCCAGAGCCTACTCCTGTACATTGTTGGATGTATGCCTCTCGTAAATGGATAATTACCAGGTAGCCCTATGTCTTCTATCGGGTCAACATCTTTTATATCGGCAGGGGTATAAACTGCCTTAAGTTTAATGTTGGAAGTAGTAACGAATTCCTTCTTCCTTTCAGGGATCTTTTTTAACGATGGCAAATACACTTTTTCGTACCATCGCTCGACCTCACTTTCAAGCTTAGGGTCAGTTTCGCGCTTCTTCGACTTTATGCTTTTAATCTTGTTCTCCCAAAAACTTCCTTCAGTAACGGTCTTCATCCGCAACCCTAAGCAATATGTTATGCTGACTATTTCACTGTTTTGTATAAGTTGACAATCAAAGAATGTGATGGGAGTTCAACTTCTAATCTTCTCATTTGTCTGTTGCCGTGACCTTGATAAACATCATCGATAGAAACGTCAGCGTTATGGAAGACTTGCTGGACGGTATTTTCAGGTCAGATAGAACTGCTATATCCAAAGCTATAACAATACTTGAAGACGAGTTACCTGGTTATGAAACCATATACAGGAAATTGTTAAAGAAGACAGGAAGAGCGTTCAAGATTGGGATAGCTGGCCCTCCCGGTGCAGGAAAAAGTACTATCATCAATTGTCTTACGAAAGAGTTCCGAACAAGGAATTTCAAAGTTGCTGTAGTTGCAGTGGACCCATCAAGTCCTATTTCCGGTGGAGCCATTTTAGGGGATAGGGTTAGGATGCTAGAACACTCACTTGATCAGGGCGTTTTTATTAGAAGCTTGGCTTCAAGGGGAAGCTTGGGAGGATTATCTAAGGCTACAAGAAGGGTTGTATCTGTTTTAGATGCTGCTGGCTATGACATAGTATTGATTGAAACAGTAGGTATAGGTCAGACAGAGCTGGAAGTTGCCAGAGTTGCTGACATTACAGTAGTAGTATTGATGCCACAGACAGGAGACGAGGTTCAAGCTATGAAAGCCGGTCTTTTGGAAATAGGAGATATCTTTGTAATGAACAAGTCTGATATAGAAGGAGCTGATAGAGCAATAGTTCAAATTGCCACATTCGTATCCAGAAGAGACGGAAAAAAACCACCTATCGTCAAGACTGTTGCCAGAACCTGCGAGGGTGTAAAGTTACTTGCTGACCACATACTTAACATTAGAGAGAACTTTAACAAAGAAGAAGTTAAGGACATTAACAGGATTAAGAATGACCTGAAGCAAATAATCTCCGAAAAGATGGAAGCCTTAACCAGCCAGATGTTGTATGATGAAAGCACATTAGCCACTCATGCTTCGCGAATATCTCAGAATAAGGAGAATATTGAGGATGCAGCAAAAAAGATAATTTCCAAAGCCATTCGCGATGCAAATTACTGAGGCTGCTTCCTTTTCTCTTTAATATCTTTAACTATTTCAGCAATAGTGTCATAGGTAACGGTGTGTCCTACTCCAATTCTTGCAACAACTTCGTCGACCATATCTGGCGTTGCACCTGCAAGTATTGCTAGGTTTCTTGCATGTAGTTTCATATGTCCTCTGTTTATTCCTTCAACTGCCAAAGCCCTCAAAGCAGCCAGATTCTGAGCAAGGCCTACGGAAGCCATAACATGAGCCAATTCTTGCGCGCTCTTAACTCCCAGAATTTTGATTGCAGCCTTTGCAGCAGGATGAGTGGAAGTAGCTCCTCCAAGTATACCCGCTGCCAGTGGTAGTTCAATGCTACCGACAAGATTTCCTTCCTTATCCTTTGCATACTTTGTTAGTGATTCATACTTGCCATTCCTGCTTGCATATGCATGTGCACCAGCTTCAATTGCTCTTGTATCGTTTCCCGTAGCTAAAGTAACTGCTGTTATACCATTCATTATTCCCTTATTATGCGTAGTACAACGGAACGGGTCAGCTTCCGCAAAAGCATAAGCATCGAGTATTCCATCAACGACTTCTTCACCACCCAGACTTTCTTTGTCAAAAATAGCCCATGCTCTGGCAAGTCGCTTGACTGCCAGGTTAGATATTATCCTGAGTTTCACCTTTCCTCCGGTCAGAGATTCAATATAAGGAGCCAAAGTTTCAGCCATAGTGTTGACAGTGTTTGCACCCATAGCATCTCTGCAATCGACATCTATCTCTACTATCAACATTACTCCTCTTATGGTATTTATTACCTTGGTTCTTACTTCAACTGCGCCTCCTCCAACCTTTACAAGCGTCGGATTCGTGGAATTGCATATTTGAATAAGTTTAGCAGATTGTTCAATCACTCTCTGCGCAGCTGCATAAGGGTCAGAAACGCCTACAACTTGTATCTGACCTATCATTATTGGCGCAGAGGCGCTTGCCCTGAAACCTCCTTTTGCTCTTGCCATCTTGGCAGCGTTACTTGCTGCAGCGACAACACTCGGTTCTTCTATAGCCATCGGGATAAGCATTTCCTTGCCGTTAATAATGAAGTTTGTAGCTAAGCCTACAGGAATTTGTATAGCTCCAAGAACATTTTCTATCATTCTATCGGCAAGGTCTCTAGGCAATCCGTTCATAGAATAAATTGGGTCAAGGTCTTGTTCAGACAACCCAGTAAACTTCTTCACTTCTTCCATTCTTTCTTGCATAGTCATCTTGTAAAGCTTAATCTGTGAATCCATCGGCTATGCGCAATACCAGGAAGTAAATAAATTGATTGAAAACAGTCGAAGAATTCGTCTATTGTCTAATTCCAATTTGTTGAAAAGATTAAAAACAATAACGAGGCCCCGTAGGACGTAGTGGGCCGGTCGTCTAGCCTGGTCTTGGACGTCGCTCTGACACATAAAGCAGAAGACGGCGGAGATCACAGGTTCAAATCCTGTCCGGCCCATGACAACCTAACAAAACGATGCAGAATTGTAATGCACTTTTGAGTTCATCGGAATAATAAGTTTATACCTATCAGATAATTTCTAATCACTTAGCTAAATTCTTCCCAATCTGAACTAGGATTATCTAACCCTGTTTCTCTGTTAATTATCGAGACATTAAAAGAGGAATATGGAGGAAGCCAAACACGATTTTAGTGCGATTTCTGAAAAGTGCTAGTCTATGGAAAGCCAATAATCGAATATATCAACGGCTTTAGATATATTTTTCATCGCAAGAATGAGCCCAAGCATTTAAGGAAATAAATCTGCGAAAAGCATAGTTATGTGAAAATATATTGCGTAAAATCCAGTCATATTTTCATAAAAATTGCGGAGAAACACATCCTTCTAAATTATAGTTTGTAATTACTCTGGTCATACTATGAGGCCAGGGCGAATATAGAGCTTTTATTGTTTGGACATATTGGAGCCAAATAAACTTTTGAGTATAATCTCTTCACTCTGAAGGCCGTCTATTAATAGCATGAAAAGCCAATAACATGGCTATAGCTGTCTCAACCAAAAGGACCAAACCTTCAGCCGTTAAATCGCTAGAGCTTAGACCGAGCAATCCGTAGCGTGTCATATCTATTGAATAGGTCAACGGATTTAACAACACTAAATATCTAAGAAGGTAGGGAATCATGTTTAAAGGATAGAGAAGCGAACTAACAAAAGTAAGAAATACCAAAAGGAGGTTAAAGAGACCTTCAAACAATTCTAATGAATTTACACTGGATGCTATGATAAATGCTATGGACCCAAAGAATAAAGAATCAAGAATTACTGCAACTGCAGTTATAATTAATCCTGATATCGATAATTTTACACCTCCTACAAAAGAAAGCGACAGTGCGAAAATAATTACTGCTCCGATTAGCCCTAGATACGTAGAGGAAAGAATCTTGGAAGTTGCATATTCTACTTTCGTAAAGGGGCCAACCAGTATCTGTTCGTACATGGCATGTCTTCTGTCAGTCCAAAGCAAGGTTCCAGACAAGAGTGAACCATTCATTGCAGTCAAACCTATCAAGCCGACAGCAAGGAACTGTTGATAGTTGATGGTTCTATTATAAAGTGTGAAGGGCTGTACCAAGGAATTAAAAGCAACACCTACTACAAATAGAAGAAATAACGGCAAAACCAATTGTACTATCAAAAGACTTCTATTGAAAGTCAGAAGGTCTCTAATTACCAATCTTATGATTGTATTCATGTAACCACCGACGATGATTCTACAAAGTTTATGAAGGCTTGCTCCAGAGTTGGTTCTTTAATCGATATCGTACCTATCTCTACAGACAATTTCTTTGCTATATCCAAAACGCTAGCCAAAAGTTCAGAAGGCTCTTTAGTGAAGATTCTAACTGTACCATATTGGTCTGTTGTAACTGGCAAAGGGTTCAAAGCGTTTTTCAAGGCATTGTATAAAGCAACTACTTCTCCAGAAACTACCTCCAGTTCTATGGTCTTAAATCCACCATAAGTTCTCTTTAATTCTTCGGGTGTGCCTATAGCTGCGATTTTTCCCGAATTCAGAATAGCAACTCTGTTGCAAAGATATTCAGCTTCATCAAGCATGTTTGTAGTTAACAGCACACTCATCCCTTTTTCTGTGCAAGACTTGATCATCTTTAACAAAGACCTCCTTGCAATAGGGTCAAGCCCCAAAGTGGGTTCATCGAGAAAAAGCAGCTTGAAATCATGCATAAATTCTCGAGCGACCTGAAGTCTCCTTCTTATTCCAACTGAGAGTTGAGATACAATCTTATTCCTGTAAGCTGTCAAGTCAAATGTTTCAATAAGTTCTTCTGCCTTCAATCTTCTTTCTTTTTTTGGCAAGTTCCAAAGAAGGCCGTACAAGTCCAAGCTCTTTTCCAGAGTTACATTTGATTCATAACTTTCGATTTGCTGAACAACAGCTATCCTTTCTCTTATCTTCTTATCCTCCTTTCCGAGCAAGTATCCTAAAACTGAGGCGCTGCCCCTTGAAGGCTTTATAAGTGTCGAAAGCATCTTCACCGAGGTCGTCTTCCCTGAACCGTTCGGACCTATCAGTCCAAAAATTTCTCCCTCATCTATCTCAAAGCTAAGACTGTCGACTGCTATGGTCTTTCCATAAATTTTTGTTAAATTATCTGCCTTTACCGCATACACATTATCGGTTATTTCAAAAGTAAGATATGAATTTAGCTGTATATTCGGCGAAAAAAGCATTCTTTCAAAACGGTTTAAGCAAAACTCATATCAACACCTTTCAATAGAATCATTGCTGAAATTCAGGATTGATATTGAATGCTACGTTTGTTGGTGCACCTTTAAGAAAGATAATGAACAGTTCATACGGTTACGTCCTGAGCGTCTATGATAGGACTCTCAACCTAATTTTATCGGGCCGTTTGGTAACCGTAAGTTCAAACCAAAACGGAAGAGGACCGTTCATTATCAATGTCTTAGCCCCAGACGACTTTTCGTTCAGGTCCTTGAATCTACTGGAGGGTTCTGTTGCTGAATGTTCTTCAAAGCACTTGAGATTGAGCGAATCGAAAATAACAATCAATATGGAACAAGCAGAGCAATACAACCCTTCTATTAACATAAAAGCATACGACAAGACAAAGGTTTCTGCAAACCTTGAATTGGTCATAGAGCTAATAACAGATGAAGGGTCCCATTTGGGCGTACGGGAAATCCTAAGATGCTTGAAGGACCAATCTGAGTCAAATGAAGCAGGAAATAATGTCTCTATGTTAGCTCTCCCTTATGTTAGACAATTGCTTTCAGCGATAAAAATTAAGAATACAAAAGAGATGTCATACTGCCTGGAGCATCTTATAGGACTTGGGCCAGGCACAACACCATCATGTGACGATATGCTATGTGGCATGATGCTCGCAATGAAAGCCTTTTCGTCATATGATATTGAGTTGCATCGCAAAGTTGAACTGTTTTGTAGTTTGACAAGGAAGTTGGCTGGAAGGACAAATCTAATTTCAAGAGAATACATACTTTATGCCTCGTTTGGGCAAGCAAACGAGGTTGCTGCGTCAGCTTTGGAATCCCTGCAGTCAACGTCAGAAGAAAGTTTGATGCAAAGATTCAGACAGCTTTTGGCTATTGGAGAATCTTCTGGCACAGATATAGCTGTGGGTCTGGTTCTAGGAACAGAGCTCTGCGTGGATAATTAGCAGACAAAAAAGATTCAATATTTAAAGTAGTCATAGGACGTGGCTTTTTTCTTAATGAAGTCGCCATTTCTCAACTCTTGCAAAGCTCTAACCAATTCTTCGTTGGTATTCATTACGACCGGGCCGTACCAAGCCACTGGTTCGCCTATTGGCTTGCCAGAGATCAACAGAAACCTGGCTGATTGCTCACCTGTGACAACTCTTATGCTATCACCATCCTTATCGTACAGAACAACATTCCTGCTACCTACATTAACAAGTCTTTGAGCACCGAGCATAACTTCTCCATCCAACAGATAAATAAAAGCTGTATATCCCTCTTTTACCGTGAATGTAACATCACTGGAATCATGCATGCTAATATCGAGATATTTGACGTCAGCATAAGGTTCAACAACAGGTCCTCTAATGTTTCCTAGATGCGGTATTCGCTTAACTTCACCCGAGATAACTCTGACTTCCGTGCCGTCATCAAGTGTGACCTTGGGCGTGGCCTCGTTAGCAAGGTTCTTGTATGCCGGGTCGCTCATCTTTTCAGAAGAAGGAAGATTGACCCAGAGTTGATATCCCCTCACTTCCGGGTCTAATATTTCTGTTTTATTCGGCTTGAATAAAGGCTTGGGCATTTCAGCGTGGAATATGCCACTGCCTGCAGACATCCATTGAATATCTCCCGACCTTATGACCCCTTTCGTACCAGTGCTATCTTCGTGGTGCACTTCTCCCTTGAGAAGATATGTGACAGTCTGGATGCCTCTATGAGGATGCCATGGAAAGCCAGACAGATACTCATGGGGATAGCGTGAACCAAAATCATCCAGAAGAAGGAATGGGTCAAAAAGTCTTGCTGCGTCTGGTCCTCCAAAAGCTCTTCTCAGTCTTACACCTGCACCTTCTATCGTAGGCTTGCTGTTTAGGACCTTGTAAATCGACCGATAAGTCATGCTACAAACCACCCAACTTTAATTCCTTTTATAAAGGAACTATTGAGGAAGAACAACATTCACCTCTATACCGTCAGGGTCCAGGTATGACATGGTTCCATCATTATCGTTTTTCTGCATGTTGGCCTTTACCGAGATATCAGCAACCAAGGTGAACCTTTCCAGACCTGTAAAGCCTTTTTTTCTGCTTATCCCTCCTAGGCTCTCCCAGGTATTCATACCTATGTGATGATGATAACCAGAGTATGATACAAATGCAGCAGATGGAATAACCTGTTTTATCTCTAAACCTAATACTTCAGTGTAAAAGCGAATTGACTTCTGCAAATTGGTGACTTTTAGATGGATATGCCCTAGCTTTGTACTTTTTGGAAAAGTATCGTTGTGTACATTATAATCTCTCGTTTCCTTAAGTAAAGAGTCAATATCTAAAGGTTCTGTAGTCATTCGTATTCTTTCTTTGGACTCTTTGAACCATAGTTCTTTTGGTCTGTCTGAATAGATCTCGATTCCGTTTCCTTCTGGGTCTGATAGATATAGAGCCTCACTTACACCATGGTCTGCGAATCCATCAAAAATTATACCCTTACCTCCTATTCTGAGATATGCTTCACCCAAACTTTTTCTGTCAGGGACAAGGATTGCAAAATGATATAGGCCAGCCATATTCATACCAGGATGAGTTGCTTCTTTATCTTCGACCAATTTAAGTATTGAATTAAGCTCGGTTCCCAATTCTGCGATTTCAGAACCTTCAAGAGCATATATTTTTCTCACTATAAACCCAAGTTCTCTGTAAAAATCTATTTCAGATTGAAGATTCCTAACAACGAGCGTTAAATCAGCTACTCCTGGAGCCAAAGCAGATGCATGTCCTGGAATACCATTCTCCAATTTTTCACCTTCTAGCATGGCATATAAACTCACGTCTGATTAACAGGCTGAAATCAAGTATCATATAGTAACTAAGTAACATTTAGTAAGTTTATAATCCTTTCTCTCTTTCTGGTCTCAACTCTATTATCGAACTTTGTTCAATTAATCTAGATTTAATATGTTTTCGTTTTTGCAACAACTTCCATTTTTTGTGTAGTTTCTGAACTCCATAGCAATGGCGCAAAGACTTTCCTTGGAATAAGCGAAGCTGATAAAGCAAATATAGATAGTAATTCATGCTGGAATATCCAATGGAATAGTAGAGGAATGCCAAGCGAAGAATCAGGTGGCACAGCTCCTAGGGATAAGGGGAGGTTGATATAGCCGAATAATTCGTTCAGAAATCCTCCTAAACCTATGTTAGTCAATTGTTCTGGAACCCAAAACCCCCATGTCAAAGCGGATAGGACAAGACCCACTCTCAACAGAATTGCACTAAGACTTCTGCTTCTGATAATTGAATACATTTTTGAAGGAAAGAATGCAGATAGTATAGCGAAAGAAGAGAGCAACTGATGCTCAAATATCCAGTGATACCAGGTGGGCAACGAAGCTGATAGGGGTGATATTTCTCCCCACTCAACAAGCATAGCCAGAGACCAAGTGATTCCAGCTATCAACAGACTAATTTTCAAAATTACACTAAGAGTCATCTTTTTCTTAGAATAAGTAACATTACATGTCTCCTTATTTCTTTCTAATTCTCTTTCCAGAACAAGGAGACTCAAGAAGACTATGGAGAGTTGGAATAAACCCAAGTACCAGTCATTCATCAGTATTTCCCATGTCGGAACGCTGCTTACCGCAGCAATCACAGCAATACCAGCCGTGCTTAAACAACTTGTACAGCAGCATGCTCCAGCTGTTGCAAATCCGGTTATGAGAGGAACCGACCCTATCGTTGATGCTTTATATTTTGACCTTGACCCTATTGCCAGCATTAAAGCAACTGCAGAACCTAATCCAACCCCTGCTGATATCAGTATCATAAGTATGGTCGGAAGGAATGGAAAAACCATCACAAGCCTGTGAAAATCTATCCAGAGCATGGGGTAATCCCAGCGTGGAATCCCTGAATATGCTACATAGATTCGAACAACGGAGATTGGTACAATTGCAAGCATTCCACCCAGAATCATAGATACCAAACCAAAAAGTATGGAGAATGATAGCCAAAGCAACTTACCTTGCAGTGAGGAAACAATAGAACGTGAATTTCTTAAAAAAAGAACATGTGACATTCTGCCCTTCACTTAAGAGCTTGTCACTACTATGTATCCATCCATATAGCCTATGAGACCCATTCCGGGCCCGCAAGGGACAGCACACCAGAATCTGTAGGTTCCAGCATGAGTAAATGTATAGTTGAAGACTACCACAGTATCAGGGGGGATCGGGACGTTGATGTTCAGTTGGTCTATTGTGAAGCTGTGTCCGACTGGAAGGTTTGAGATGGTCTGACTCGCTCCATAAGTTACTGGCGTCATACCAGAATTAGTATCATTGTATATGGTTACAGTAACTCCTGGCTTACCTGTAAAGTTCTGGTTTACAGCAGTGTCTATGCTTGTTATTACAAATTTTATCGTTGTGTTTGCAGGTACAGTTATCGTATTGTAATTAGGTCCAGGGCCGCTACTTGACTGTGTGGGAACTGTTCCGTTGAAGTTATTGGCTATTACGAAAGCATCATACCCTGCGCCACCCCAATCAGGAATTACATCTAGCTTGACGGTCGTCGACAAAGGTTGTGTAGCTACAGACTTGGTGGCAGGATGAAGACTCAAGTTGATGAAGCCTCCTAATGTAAGGCCGAATGCAATTACCAACACAAAGACGGCTATTTTCCATGTTTTTGAACCACTACTCTTTGCAGCCATGTCGAACACCTGACTCTTTCTGATATGGAGAAGTATTAATGGGTGAGTGCACAGCTACATCAAACTGCATGCATATGTTCACAAGATGCAAAGAAACATGTTTATGATGAACTGAAGCGAATCTTTCGATGCTTAAACACTTAAAAAGGATTGTAATTCAAGATAATCTTCCAAATGAGGAATTCGTGGTTTTCAATAAACGGGGCAATTTTGAAGACAATCATGAGAATAATATTTGGTATTATCTGGATAATAGACGGTGGATTAAAGTTTTTACCCGGTCTTCCCAGTCAGTTTCCTCAGATGATACTTAATGCAGGCCAAAACCAGCCATCTTGGATTCAGCCCTGGTTTAACTTCTGGTACAGTTTAGTAGCACCTGCACCTGCTGTATGGGTCTACTTTACAGGTGTATTAGAGCTAATGCTAGGAATATCGTTGGTAGCAGGTCTTCTAAGGAAGTTAGCCTATTTAGGGGGAATGATATTGAGTCTCTTTATTTGGGCAGTTCCAGAAGGATTTGGCGGTCCTTACGGCCCCGGCTCGACAGATATAGGCACAGGAATCATTTATTCTGTCAGCTTTGTTCTCTTACTTATAATTAATGCGGCTTATGGGCCAAGCAAGTATAGTATAGATTTTCTGATAGAAAAAAGATGGAAATGGTGGAGCAAATTATCAGAAGCATCACCAAGAGACATTACACAATAACAGTCTTATCTGGTAGTCGTTAATTTTCAGTCATTTTACATGACAAGTCGGAGAATTTATAGCTTTTTTATGTTTAATTCTTGTCTTTTAAATAATTTGTTCTCAAATCATTTAACTTTTAACGCCTTATGTGCAATGTTGTGCTTTTGCACATTAATGTACAGTTGAGATTATTATCTAAATGATAGCGTATGGTGACTGGTGTGCCTATCTTGCAGATAATGGGAAATTCGCATGAAGATTACTTTTGGTTAGTAATTAGATGGTACTCAGCAAAATCACTCATGACTATCATATTGAGGTGAAAGAATTGGCAGCAACCTCCATGCAGAAAGTTGAAGACCAAATAAAGAACATGTTATCTTCATGTTATAAAGTTGAGGATATTCGCATTATTCGTTTGGATGAAAACATGGTTACAGGCTACATCAGGGTAAAAGGTAAAAGAAGCAAGGAAGACTATATGAAGGATTTTGTTGCCAGATTAGATGATTCTGGCACAGTTGCCTTTGTTGCACTGGACGGAAAGGAATATAAGAAGTAAAATCTCTGAAAAGAAGCAGATAACATTCATAAACATACTAAATTTTGTTTACTGATGAATTCAGCTATTGCACATACAAATTATTATGGCAAGCAGGAAACTCCTTCCTTACATACAAGCATAGCCTGCCAGTGAATATAACGGAAACATGATGTAAAAAACTGTCTGGTCATGCCGGTTTGTGAGAATATTATAGTAAAAGGATACAAAAGAAATCATTGCAGATAGTTTCTAACAATGAGCATATAATAGTTCAAAGAGCATATAGAGCTTTTTAATGTGGCCAAGCACGTTCTTTTCCATGCGTCCCTTTTATGCATAATTCTAGTTTGCTGCTTTGTTAAGAGTTTCAATTATATTTACACCATGACTTGAACCTATTCTTGTTGCACCTGCTCTAACCATCGCCAAAGCCTCCTCCGCTGTTCTTATACCTCCTGCAGCCTTTATTCCGATTCTGTTGCCAACCGCTTCTGCCATTGTCCTGATATCTTGGACAGTTGTCTTTATGCCGAAGAATCCAGAACTCGATTTTACGAAATCAGCTTTGGCTTCCTCAACTACATGGCATGCCCTTACCTTCTCTGCATCAGTGAGCATGCCAGCCTCTATGATCACTTTCAACACTTTTCCATATTTCTTGGTTAAAGACGATACACTCTCTATATCGCTCCTTACAACTTCCCATTGGCCTGATTTGGCGGCTGAAACATTCATCATCATGTCGAGCTCGTCTGCACCTTCTTCAATAGCCTTCATCGCCTCCATCTCCTTAATTTTACTGTACGTTGCACCGAAAGGAAAAGCTATCACACTTACCACTTTTATTCCTGTACCTCTCAGTGAATCTGAACAGTATCTGACATAATAAGGGTTAACAACTACTGCATAGAATGAATATCTGACAGCTTCATTACAGAGTCTATTTATCGCAGTTAAGCTTGCTGAGGGGTCAAGCAGTGTATGCTCTATAATCTTGGCAAGGTCAATCCTTGACATCATATTTATCATAATGAAGGTTCTTGGGGTCATCTAAATTATCCCTTGCACCAAACTGCGTGCAAAGTTTTGCAATATGCATTCAATATAGCAAGCTCATCATTGTCTGCAATCTAATAACTAAATATATATCAACGACAAAGTTCATTATTTAGTTAAACATCTTTCTTCAATAGCTGAAGCATACAAGTAAGGCTATGGGCCGGAAAGGATTTGAACCTTTGACCGACTGCGTGTAAGGCAGTCATCCTAAACCAGACTAGACGACCGGCCCCCAGACAAGCTTGTTAACTGGTTTTTTAAGTGTTGAAAAACTTTTTTGTCTTTTGAGAGTGCAATTTAGGCTCATGACAAAAACAAATTCAGACATCATTTACCATCGAGAAGCAGGCTTTCTATTTTTATTTCGAAAATACTTACAGGCATTCTTATCCCGAAATTTACCAATACTTCAGGTTTTATTTCGCCAACATAGCCAATCATAATTTCGCCAACCATGCTAGCTGCGCATCTACCTTCAGCAATGTAGCTATTTGTATGAGCTATGTATTTTGGTCTTATATTTTTCAACCTGAGTAAAAACGTATCAAGAACAGACCTTATGTCAGAAAAGGCAGCCCTTTCTGCCGCAATGGCGCAGCAGAGAAGCAACTCTTCTCTCACACCTGTTTCAGAACTATCATCTTTCTGAAAACAATAGCCTATTTCGAATAACTTCTGCGGATACTCCTGATGTATATTCTTGCTCATAACATCAAGCATCCCAGCTACCAAAGTATCTCTAAGGAATTCGTATAATTGAGTCTTTGACGATTCGACCTTCAGTGCATTTTTATCTTCCCTTAGGAGATTCTTATACAGCAGGTCCCTACTGCTCAATGAGTAGTTGGTTATCTCTTGAAATCCAAGACCGACCAAAAGTCGTCTTACTGACCTTAGACCTTTGGCTAATTCATCTTCCCTTCCTTTCGAGTATCTGAACGAGAAATCTGGAGTCAGGTTCTCAAAGCCATAACCGTATGCAACTTCCTCTATGAGGTCTACTGCATGAAGTATATCAACTCTATAACGGGGAATTTCTACTGTAATGGATTGTTTTTTCTGACTTGCATCGAACCTGACCTTCCTGAGCGAATCTACTATCTTGCTCGCGCTTAAGTTAATACCCAATAGATTCTTCACCTCCTCAATCTTCAATTTTACCTTTCTTGGATTCAGGTTTGGAGTTGTCATTGTTTCATTATTCTGTTTTACAGAGACCTTTTCCAGATCTCCTCCAGCATCAGCCAATGCTTCTGAAATTATAGCTAAAGCATCTTCTACAAGTCTTCTCTCCGTACCTGTTACGTCTACAAAGAGATTCCCGACACCACTTTTTACCTCTGTAGCAGTACCGTTTATGATAGGTGGAATCGAGAGAACAGTATCATTGCTATCCTTCAAGATTGGATATTGGTGTCCCTTCACCAGCCCTCCATATTTCCTCCCAACTTCTGTTGCTTTCAGAAGATGTTCAATTGTCATCGGAGAAGAAAAACCTAAAGGTATAAAAGCGAAGTCAGATTCTGCTACTGTGTAATAAATTGGAGGTACCAAAACGTCAAGATTGTGCAGACCTATCGCAAACTTCTTTCTCTTCCTTCCCAAACCTGCATGAAGGTCTTCTTGCATTGAAATAATCTGCCTGATCGATTCGTCGTCCAAAGATAACCCTCTAGCTACAACGCAGGCAATATAGGGTCTAATGTTCTGAACACTTGTATCAACGATAACTTGGATTTTGGCTGGTCGTAATTTATGCCTTGGAGAGCCTAACTCTATGCCCAGCTTACCTTTCACAGCTCTTGCAATCCCATAATCAGAAGAAAAGTCAGGCCTATTAGGGTCATATTCAAGCCTGAGAACACTTTCATCTTCGCCCTCAAGGTGTATTCCTAGCGAGATGATAGTCTTTACAAGTTCAGGCATCTCTAGCTCTTTCATGCCTACTAAATTCAGCAGCCTTTCCTTTTGTACGGTTATTACGGGAATTCTCTAACACCTCTCAACCAAGCCAAATCGTTTGCGTATATCGTCCTGATGTCATCAAGTCCAAACCTGACCATAGCTATTCTCTCTAAGCCAAACCCCCACGCAAGAACGTTATTTTTTACCCCTAATGGAACTACTACCTCCGGTCTAAATACACCGGACCCGCCCAACTCCACCCATCTCTTCAGCTCTGCAGAGTAGACAAGGGGTTCAAAAGAAGGTTCTGTGTAGGGGAAATAAGTAGGGTTGAATTTGACATCCTCAAAACCCAGACCCTTATAGAATTGGCTCATGTAGCCAAGCAGAACTCTTGCATTTGCATTCTTCTCTGAAATTACAGCCTCTATCTGGGTAAATTCAAAAAGATGAGTAGAATCAAGGTTTTCATTCCTGAACACTCTTCCTATTGAAAAGACGCGTGACTCTTTGTCAGAATTCTCAGCTAGGTATCTGCAGCTGAGTGCTGTTGTATGTGTTCTCAGCACTGAACGCTTGGCTTCTTCCTCTGACCATTGATATCTCCAGCCGAGAGAACCCGTCTTCCAGCCATTTTCGTGAGTGCTCCTGACATTATTCACAAGCACCTTATTACTGATAGTTGACCGCAGATTCTGCAGGTAAAGCGTATCCTGCATATCTCTAGCAGGATGGTCCTGAGGTGTAAAAAGGGCATCAAAGACCCAAAAACTAGGCTGCACAATGTTACCCCTTATTTCTTCAAATCCCATTGAGACAAGTACTGACCTGACTTCTTCTATGAGCCTGGTTAAAGGATGAACCCTGCCTAGGTTCAAAATTGGTACCGGGGAAGCTATGTCTATCTGTGAAAGCTTGGGGATTTCCTTTACATCAAGTTCTTTGAATTTAGCCATGGCATACTTCCTGATCAGTTCTGGCGTTATCAGCGTAAGCTCTTCAGTAAGCTGTAATCTTTCTGGTTTTTTGACCAACTTTATAATTTGCATTTTTTCTTCATAAAGCTCTATGATCCCAGGTCTTCTTGAAAGAGACTTGTATGCTTCAAGCATATCCTGAGACAATGATTCAACTTCAATCGGTCTTTCAGCAAGTAGCCTAATCAGTTCTTCCTCTGGCGTCTCGGTCAAAGCATCCCTTTGCACTTTTACCTTTCCTTCTTCAAGGTTGATCCAGCCAAGCCTCTTTGCCCTCCCAATAGCAGCGCCGAATTCGTCCGGGGTCATTCCGGTCAACTTTCTAAGTTCTTTTATGCTTGTGGGTCCTGAAGATAAAAGGGTGGATACAATTCTCCTCTCAGGCAACCCTTCATTTGCTGCCAGCTTTCCGTTTGGCCCAAGTTCGAGGAGATGTCTGCTGCTAGTATCTACTGCTACTATACCTTTATCCTTCAACCATTCTACAGCCCTTCTTGCCTGGTCTAGAGTTACTCCAGTTCTCTCTGAAAGTTCTTCGATAGTGCAGGCTCCTTTCTGGATTAGATAGTTCAATACCCTTTTTTCTAGCCAATGAAGAGGAATGCTACCACCATTGCCGAACTCCATTCACCTTCTCTGTTCGCTAAACCAGCTATAGCCAGGGTTAAAAGGTGTTCTAGGCAAGTCCGTTCTTTCTTATCTCACCAGATGACCTTCTTCGTCTATTTCTCTTTTCCTTATTCTTGTTGAAGAGATTCTGACACCATCCTCAGCAAGCACGAGAGGGACCATCAATATGGCTACAGGTTTCAGGCCTTTCTTCATCCTCTCTACATTTCCTGATTCTGCTCTTGAAAGACTCTCAGGTGTTACAACAATTGCATCCACGCTAGGGTCATCTCCAAAAGGCCCATAGGGGTCAAAAAGGGGAAATATTTTCCATTTTCTGTCAGGATATTTCTTTTTCAGATAAGATTCTACAACATTCCTTCTTTCTATATAATTGTAATCAGGCGCTTTTCCAAGCATTTTAGCAAGCTGGTCAGAAACGATCCCTACCAATACAAGCTCCCCTCTTCTAAAACCTTCATCAAGGAGAGCCCTGTGCCCTTTATGGAAGTGGTCAAAAGTTCCTCCCAGTGCAACGACCTTGTACTTTCTTCTCCCATCAGGGTCGCTTGTCTTTTTCATTTTGAAATCTTTTCGCTATACTTAAAATGCTTGGACATTTAAACGGTTCCGTCAACAGATGAGTTCAGTCGAAAAATACAGGATTGCTGGGTCAATAGCATACTCGTCTCTTAAGCATGCCAGAGAAATAGCTAAAGAAGGAATGAAGGTAATAGAGCTCTGCGAAGAAGTAGAAGATAAGATAAAAAAGCTGAACGGAAACCCAGCCTTCCCCTGCAATATATCTCAAAATTCAGAGGCTGCGCATTATACAGCAGGAATAGATGATGAAAAGAAGATAGAGTCAGGTTCAGTGCTGAAGATAGATATTGGGGTGCATGTTGATGGTTACATTGCTGATACTGCAACCACAATAACCTATTCTCCTGCTGACGAAAGAATGGCAATTCTGAATAATCAGCTTCTGGATGATGCAATCAGAGTTGTAAGAGCTGGTGAGAGCATAGAAGTAATAGCCAAAGTTGTCGAACCTAAAGCGCATAGGTCTGGTTTCAGGCCGATAGCCAACCTTGCAGGTCATCAACTTGACGTTTATGTAATCCATGCCGGAGTATCAGTACCCAATGTAAGGGAACAGGTGAATTCAAAGTTTAAGGAAAATACAGCCTATGCCATAGAACCATTTCTGGTACCGCATGAAGCAAAGGGCTGGGTGGTCAACAGCAAAGGCGGTAACATTTATCGCCTTCTCTCTAGGAAGAGAACCAAAGATGCATCTTTAGACCAGATGGTAGAATACATATGGGAAAGATACAGGAGCCTTCCGTTTTCACCCAGATGGTTACTTAATGATTTTAGCAAAGAGGCAGTAAGCAGATTGATGGACGAAATGCTCAGAAAGAAACTGGTTATGCAATACCCTGTTTTGATAGAAGCTTCAGGGGCAAGAGTGACTCAGTTTGAGCATACAATTTTTGTTAGAAGCGATGGGGTTACAGTAACTACTGCTGGCTCCTGAGCAAAGGTTCGGCGTAGATAGACCAGATAAACATGTCTTTACCACACTTAGGACACTTACCTGACTGCTTGATTACGAAGTCTCCCTTCACAAAAGGCCTCTTGCTGTTTATATCACAAGATTCACAGTGTTCTATTGTGTAGACAACTTGCCTCTGTTCAGCACCCAGCTCTGCACCCATCAATTTTGCAGCACTCTCCTATTGACCAACACCGAGCGTGTTTCCAACTCCCAACACCACCACTTTTCCGTTTTCGGGAACTCTTTCTTCTATTATCCTAAATAGAGACTGATGAACATTTTTAACGGATTCTGCAATCTCTTTTCTCATAGCTCCTATAGCTTCGATTATTGATTCCTTTACTATTATTGCATAAAGAGGAATCTTCTTTTCCAGAGCCAACTGTTCAATCTTGAATTTTTCTATTCCATAACCGCCAATAGCTGCACCTACACCTTCGCTAACTTCTCCAGTCTTTTCACCTTCCAACTTGAGAGCTGCATCAATCATAACTATTGCTGAAACATCCTGGTGTATCTCTTTAACGACTTTTATCAGTGCATCATCAACTTCCCCGACGTTCCCTTCAGGCCCTTGGGCTTTTAGAAGAATCAATTTTCTCCCTTTATATTCAGATTCTGCCATCACAGTGTCCATTGCAACCTCAACCTTATCCTTATCCTTCATAAGAAGGCCTACAGCCATCGGTCCAATACCGTCTCCGAGAGGCTGTCCAAGCTCAAGAGTTGACATGGCATTTACAAGAGCATCTGCCTGCTTCAGAAGCATAGGCATTATCATCTGAAGTTGCATCAGTAAGTAAACATTATTTCCCTTCTTGCCAAGATAATAATAATGCCTTATCACCTTAAAAATCTGGTTCATGGCTGCAGCAACGCCTACCATGTTTTCTGCTACACTTCTTGATACTCTATCTACATTTGGCAAAATTGCCTCTACTTCTTTCCTTATCCTTCTGTCTTGTGTTGTGAATATATGGTCAAACCTCTGCACCACACCAACAGGGTCTAGGCTCACTGGAGGTATGGTGAAATATTCAAGAAATTCGTCAAGTCTATTGGTTAGATTTGGGTCTGTTCCTGTCTTTGAGACTACATAATTTATCATAACCTGTCTTGATTTATCTCTCAGCATCTTCAACCTGGCCATGCTCCTGGATACCTGACCGAGTGTAACGCTAACCTGGATTCTCTGACCATAAAACAGAAGGACTATCCATGGCACAGTAACAAGTACAAAGTATGCAATAGCACTTGCAGTATCCGACCCAAGAAACGGAAGTTGAAAACCCAACATGTTATGCTGGGACGGTAATTAAAGCTGATTATTAAAGTGTTATTACGATACTTTAACCCATTTTATAATTTGATAGGCGCCGGCACCGATGTTTCGCGAGGGCTCGCGCACCTCACTAGAGCATCGGCGTCAACGGGTTTAACTTCCGGGTTCGGATGGGACCGGGTGTGACCCCGTTGCTTTGGCCGGCTGCGAGGCAAGCAGCTGCATGGGTAGATAACTTTTTCCAGCCTTCCTTCGCTTCATATGGCCAGTAATTGGTTAATAAGACTTAAATAAGCTAGCAATGAAAGTGCGTTCTACAGCATGTTATTCATTGTTTTTACCGAGAGGCTTCCATGCCTCAGTCTGCAATATGAAGGTGATTGTTACTTTGCCTGAAAAGGAGTTTAAGGCTTCAAAGCATGTGTTTGTACCAAAGCATGAGATAGTACCCAAGGAAGAAATTCCTGAGATTCTGGCTAGATATCATGCAACGCTAGAGCAGCTTCCATACATACTTACAACCGACCCGAATGTTGTAGAATTGGGAGCGAAGCCAGGAGACGTTATCAAGATAACACGCAAGAGCGAAACGGCTGGAGTTACGGAATACTATAGACTTGTGGTTGAAGGGTGAGGTTGTTTGGCACAGATTCAGCAGATAGTTGACGGATGGCCTATAATAGAAGATATACTGAGGAAAGAAGGGGTTGCAAGGCAGCACCTGAACTCTTATAACGAGTTCATAAACAGAGGAATTCAAAGCGTGATTGACGAAGTAGCTGAGGTAGATATAGAGACAGCAACCGGACCATATAAGATCAAGTTTGGTAAGGTTAGCCTAGGTAGACCTAGGGTTGTCGAGATAGATGGCTCTACAAGCTATATACTACCAGTAGAAGCAAGGTTGAGGAATCTTTCATATGTGGCACCAATCAACCTGGAGATTACAATCCTTGACCCGCAGATTGGGCCAACAGGTCAGTATACTCAGACTTACCATATAGGCGACCTGCCAGTCATGGTAAAATCGAATCTTTGTGCTCTTCATGGCCTCTCCGACGAAGAATTGATAGAAGCAGGTGAGGACCCAAAGGACCCCGGAGGTTACTTTATAATCAATGGCTCGGAGAGGGTTATAGTAGGCTTAGAAGACCTTTCTCCAAACAAGATACTTGTTGAGACAGACAAGACCAGCGGTAAGATATCTTACAAAGCTAAAATATATTCTTCAATAGTAGGATACAGGTCCAAACTTGAAATAGAGTTAAAGTCAGACGGTGCACTTTATGTTAAGCTGCCTGCATCCCCGGTTGACCTGCCGTTTGTTACTGTTGTTAGAGCGCTAGGACTCTCTAGCGACAAAGAAATAGCGGATATAGTTTCTGTTAGGCCAGAGCTGCAGGATATGCTGGATACAAGCTTCGAAAAAGCTAGCGAAGCTGCCACTCCTCAAGATGCCTTGATGTATATAGGCAATAGGGTAGCGCATGGAATGATGGATGAATTGAGGCTAAAGAGGGCAGAGATGCTGCTTGACTGGTACCTTTTGCCCCATCTGGGCAGGCAGCCTGCTAACAGAATGGATAAGGCAATATTCCTTGGAGAGGCTGCAAGCAAGCTTCTTGAGCTCAAGCTTGGATGGATAGAAGAGGATGACAAGGACCATTATGGAAATAAGGCAATAAAGTTCGCAGGCCAGATGCTGGCTGACCTCTTCAGAACAGCTTTCAGGAACATGGTCAGAGATATGAAGTATCAGCTTGACAGAATCGGCCAGAAAAGGGGCCCCACTGTAGTAAATGCAGCGATCAGACCAGGCATAATAAGCGATAAACTTGCAAACGCAATAGCCACAGGGAACTGGGGAAGAGGAAAGGTTGGTGTAACACAGCTCCTTGACAGGACAAACTACCTTTCTACACTAAGCCATCTCAGAAGAATTCAATCACCATTAAGCAGGAGCCAGCCAAACTTTGAGGCCAGAGACCTTCACAGCACTCACTTTGGCAGAATATGTCCGGCTGAGACACCTGAGGGCTCGAACTGCGGATTAGTGAAAAACCTGGCCCTTTCCGCCATAATATCTGTAACGTCATCAAGCTATGATGTGGTGAACAAACCGTTTTCGCTCGGTGTGGTTAGGTTTGCAGAGGCAAGCGAAGAGCTGAAGAGCAAAGGAGCAAAGGTATTCGTGGATGGCAGACTGATAGGATTTGTTGATGATGCAAATCGCTTGGCTCTTGCAATGAGAAGGCTGAGAAGAAGGGGCGAAATACCCCCTGATGTAAGTGTATATGTGTACCAGCCTGAAAACAAAAACGCAATAGTAAGGGTTTACATATCATCTACTGCTGGCAGAGTACTAAGACCACTTATAGTTGTGGAGAATGGGAGACCTCTTGTCACACCTGACATGATTGATAAATTAAAGAAAGGAATACTGGGATGGAGAGACCTGCTTGGGCAGGGTTACGTTGAGCTGATAGATGCAAACGAAGAAGAAAATTGTTACATAGCAATATCTTACGATAAAATAAATCCAAAAACGACTCATCTCGAGCCTTATCCTCCTGCTATGCTGGGAGTTGCGGCTTCGCTGATACCGTATCCTGAGCATAATCAATCTCCTAGGAATACATACGAATCAGCCATGGCAAAGCAGGCTCTAGGCTTTTCCACAGCAAACTTCAGCGTTGCAAACTATGTTAGGCAGCATCTTTCTGTGTACCCCCAGACCCCGATGGTCAGCACCAAGTCAAGCAGTCTAGTTAGTATGGAAGAGAGGCCTATGGGCCAGAATGCTGTTGTGGCTGTATTATCGTTTGACGGCTACAATATAGAGGATGCCATAGTACTGAATAAAGCATCTGTAGAAAGAGGGTTTGGAAGGACCTTCTTCTACAGAATATACGAGGCAGAAGCACAGCAATATCTGGGAGGAATGAAAGATAAATTTGAGATACCCTCTGCTGAGGATAATGTCAGGGGATTCAGAGGTGAGAAGTACTACAGGCTACTTGAAGAGGACGGCGCAATAGCAGCAGAAAGCATAGTTTCAGGCGGAGACGTGTTAGTTGGAAGGACAAGCCCACCTAGGTTCATGGAAGAGTACAAGGAGTTTGAGGTAAAGGGACCCTACAGAAGAGATACCTCAATAGCGGTAAGGCCGAGCGAATCCGGTGTTGTTGATGCTGTCTTCATGACACAGAATATAGATGGAAACAAGAGTTACAAGATAAGGGTAAGAGACCAGAGAATACCTGAGTTAGGAGACAAGTTTGCTTCAAGGCACGGGCAGAAAGGTGTGGTTGGAATGCTTGTCAACCAAGAGGATATGCCCTATACAGAACAAGGGATAGTTCCTGATGTAATAATCAATCCTCATGCCTTTCCTTCAAGGATGACCGTAGGGCAATTCTTGGAGTCCATAGCTGGAAAAGTTGCTTGCCTACGTGGAAAGCCAGTTGATGCTACCGCATTTCTGGGCGAGAACCCAGAAGACCTGAAATCAACCCTGGAGGCTTACGGGTTCAAGCATACAGGCAAAGAAGTGATGTATGATGGCAGAACTGGTATGAGGTTCAGCGCTGACGTGTTCATAGGTGTTGTCTATTACCAGAAGCTGCACCACATGGTTGCAGACAAGATCCATGCCAGAGCAAGAGGGCAGGTGCAGATGCTGACCAAGCAGCCTACGGAGGGAAGGGCAAGAGGAGGCGGTCTTCGCTTCGGAGAAATGGAGAGAGACTGTCTTATAGCATATGGCGCAGCAATGGTATTGAAGGACAGGCTACTTGAAGAATCTGATAAGACAGAAATTTATGTTTGTGAGAAGTGTGGCTTAATTGCATACTATGATTCAAAGCAGAGAAGGTATGTCTGCAGGGTTGATGGAGATTCAGCAAAGATTTCAACGGTTACAGTAGCATATGCTTTCAAACTTCTCGTTCAGGAGATGATGAGCCTGGTCATAGCACCGAGGTTAAGGCTGAAGGATAAGGTGTGAGGTGAAACAAAATGGCATTGGAAGAATCCGTTAAGACTGTGGGGAGCATAACGTTTGATGTCTTTTCACCTGCAGAAGTAAGGAAGTACTCGACTGTGGAAATAACAGTGCCAGAGACATATGATGAAGATGGCATGCCAGTGCAAGGAGGACTTATGGATAACAGACTTGGTGTCCTTGAGCCAGGTCAAAAGTGCGGCACTTGTGGTAACACAAGCGCCAGATGTCCAGGTCACTTTGGACATATAGAGCTTGCAGAACCTGTTTTGCATGTGGCGTTTGTCGATATAATCCATCAGCTATTGATTGCTACATGCAGGTCATGCGGAAGAGTGCTGATACCTGAGGATGAAGTTAAGGTCTACCAGCAGAGACTCTCTGAACAAGGATACGTAAATCCGAACCTTCTGGAGAAGGTCTCAAAGGAGATAATAGCGAAGACAAAGAAGGCAAAAATATGTCCTCACTGCGGTAAGAAGAAGCTTGAGATAGAATTCACAAAGCCTCACATGTTCCACGAAATAAACGAGGAAGGAGGAGCAGTAAGACTGCTTCCTGCAGCAATAAGGGAGAGGCTTGAGAGAATTACCGACGATGACCTGAAGCTGCTTGGCTTTGACCCTCAGGCTGCAAGACCCGAATGGCTGGTCCTGCAAGTTTTGCCGGTTCCTCCTGTTTCAGTTAGACCTTCGATAACTCTTGAAACAGGCATAAGGTCGGAGGATGACCTGACGCACAAACTTGTCGATATACTGAGAGTTAACCAGAGGGTTAGAGAGAGTAAGGATTCTGGAACACCACCTCTCATAGTTCAGGACCTGGTTGACTTGCTGCAATACCATGTAACCACATACTTTGATAATGAGGTATCAGGAATTCCCCAAGCTCATCACAGGTCAGGAAGGCCTCTCAAGACCTTGAGCCAAAGGCTGAAGGGTAAAGAGGGAAGGTTCAGAGGCAGCTTATCAGGAAAAAGAGTAGACTTCTCCAGCAGAACAGTGATTTCTCCTGACCCAAGCCTGGATATATCTGAAGTCGGAGTTCCATACGATGTAGCGATGAAATTAACAGTCCCAGAAAGGGTCACACCCTGGAACATAGACTTCCTTAAGAAACTGGTTCTGAATGGACCAGGTGTTCATCCAGGCGCCAATTATGTAGTTAGACCTGACGGTGTGAAGATCAGGTTAGAATTCGCGTCAGATAGAGAATCAATAAGCCAGGCTCTGGCTCCAGGCTACGTGGTTGAAAGGCACCTTGTAGATGGAGATATAGTTCTATTCAACAGACAGCCGAGTCTGCACAGGATGTCAATAATGGCACATTATGTTAAAGTTTTACCCTATAGGACATTCAGGCTTCATCCTGCTGTCTGTCCTCCCTACAATGCAGACTTCGACGGCGATGAAATGAACCTGCACGTTCCCCAAGGAGAGGAAGCCAGGTCTGAAGCTCTCATGCTGATGAGGGTGCAGGACCAGATCATATCTCCCAGGTATGGAGGGCCCATAATAGGAGGTATCAGAGATTTCCTGACAGCTGCATTCCTACTGACCAAGCAGGATACAAAGTTGAGCAGGGAGACATTCGCAAATCTGGCATACGCAGCAGGCTACAAGTGGGAGCTTCCTGAACCTGAATACAAGGATAAATATTCTGGTAGGCAGCTTTTCAGTCTCTTCCTACCCAAGAACTTCAATTACAGGTTAACATCAAAATGGTCTAAAGCAAAGGGAGTCAAGAGCGATAAAGACGATGTTCTTGTAAAGAATGGAGAACTGATGTCAGGGGTCATAGATAAGGCTTCAATAGGCGCAGAAGAGCCTGATACAATACTTCACAGAATAGCAAAGGATTACGGAACAGATGTTGCAAGAAGTTTCCTGAACTCAATTCTGAGGCTTCTTAGAGTTTACATCAGCTCTATAGGGTTCTCATACGGGTTTGATGACTTGGAACTAACTGAAGAAAGCAGGAAAGAGATTCAACAGGTCATTGAAAAGGCCTACAGCAATGTGAACGAGCTTTTCAGAAAATATGAAAAGGGAGAGCTTGATGTAATGAAAGGCCTGAGGCCTGAAGAAGTACTTGAGCAAAGAATAATGACCGAGCTAAGTCATGCAAGGGAATCTTCTGGTAGGGTTGTCGAGAGAAGCCTTCCAGATACCAACCCTGGCATAATTATGGCAAAGACAGGTGCAAGAGGCTCATCACTCAACCTTGGCCAGATGATGGCAGTTGTAGGTCAGCAATCAGTCAGGGGAAAGAGAATAAACAGAGGCTATTACCATAGGGCATTGGCGCATTTCCCGCAGAGGGATAAGAATCCTGATGCCTATGGATTTGTCAAATCCAATTACAGAGACGGCCTGAATCCTATAGAATTCTTCTTCCATGCAATGGGTGGAAGGGAGGGGCTTGTCGATACAGCTGTAAGGACTCAGCAATCAGGATACATGCAGAGGAGACTTGTAAATGCAATGGAGCATCTCAGAGTCGAATATGACATGACAGTAAGAGACCCGCAGGGAGATATAGTCCAGTTTATTTATGGAGAAGATGGTGTCGACCCATCGAAGAGTGACCATGGAAAGGCGGTCAACATAGAAAGGCTTGCTGATTCTGAGGCGCTGCTGGATGACCCGAAGGCTGCAAAGGTAACAGAAAAGGATGTTGAATCTCTTCTGCAAGAATTTTCATCCAGACTTAACCCGAAGATAATAGAAGAGTTAAGGTATATTTTGCTGCCTACCAAGGACTCCGACAGGGCCCTTCTGAGCAAAAAGGCAGCAAGAACAGTCGTAGAGAAAGCTGCAGAGCTGTACAGGGCAGCACTTGTTGAGCCAGGTGAAGCTATGGGGGTTGTCAGCGCCCAATCGATAGGTGAGCCAGGAACCCAGATGACCTTACGTACATTCCACTTTGCAGGGGTAAAGGAAAGAGACGTTACGCTCGGTCTACCCAGGCTGATAGAGCTGGTGGATGCAAGAAAGCAACCCAGCACTCCTACCATGGATATATATCTGGATGAAGAGCACAGAAGCAGCAGGGCTGCAGCGCTGGAGGTTGCCAAGGAGATACTGTTCACAAAGGTCTATGACCTGGTGCAGCAGGTAAAGAGGGATTATGCAACTAATTCTCTGGTCTTTGTCTTTGACCCTGTAAAGATGAGCGAGAGAGGAGCAACTCTTAATGAAGTGGCTGCGGTAATAAAGGCTCCAAAGGCAAACATAGCGATAGAGGAAGAGACGAATTCAATCAGAGTTGTGATGGAAAATGTAGATGAAGCAACCATTCTAGCTTCAAGAGATAAGTTCCTTAACACTAGAGTAAAAGGAGTTCCTGGCATCAACAGCGTTTCTGTAATTACGATGGAGGGAGAGTGGATGATACAGACCGCAGGCTCTAACCTTCAAAAAGTTCTCAAGATAGAGGGCGTAGACCCGACAAGGACAACCACAAACAACATCTACGAAATAAACATGGCGCTTGGTGTTGAAGCTGCAAGAACTGCACTTGTAAAGGAGATAATTTCTACACTTGAGGAGCAGGGGCTGGAAGTTGATATAAGGCATGTATTGCTTGTAGCTGACCTGATGACAAGCAAGGGCTTCGTCCAGCAGATAGGCAGGCATGGAATAGCAGGTTCAAAGACAAGCGTCTTGGCTAGAGCTGCATTCGAAATAACAGTACCAACTCTAGCTGAAGCAGCAGCAAAGGGCGAAATAGAAGAACTCAAGGGAGTGACTGAAAACGTAATTGTAGGCTCCACAATACCTGTGGGGACGGGAATGGTAGATATATACATGAGAGGCGGAGAATAAATGGAGACAAGGCTTCTGGAATCGTTTCTCAGGTCAGCAAACAAGACAGGGAAGGTATCATATGGCATGAAGGAGACTCTCAAGTCAATAAAGGGGATGAAGTTAGTTGTAGCTAGCAGGTCTTTGCTTGGCGAGGAAAGGAAGATGCTGCTCGATTCCTGTAAATCTTTTAACATACCGTTCATTGAATTTGAAGGAAGCTCGCTGATGCTGGGAAAAGCGGCTGGGGTAGCCTATCCTGTGAAAGTTCTAGGGGTTAGGTCTGCCGGAGAAGCAGACATCAAAAAGCTGCTGAACGTTGCAGAAAAAGAAGTTTCCTCCCAAAAGATTTAAAACCCCTTTCCGGAAGTGAAACGCACAATACAGGGCAAGGGAAACGAAGGTTTTGGTACCTGAAATAAAGATTACAGAAGAGGAGCTCGGTCTGATGTCAATCTTCCAGAATGTCACAAGCGTGGCGCCTCGAGACTGCATTATCGATAACCAGACAGGAAGGATAATATTTGTCCTGAACAAGGGCCAGATGGGTCTTGCAATAGGTAGAAAAGGACAGACAATAATGAGTCTGGAAAGGACTCTTAACAGGCCTGTAGAGCTTGTAGAGTGGTCTGAGGACCCGCAGGAATTCATCAAGAATGCATTGGGAAGCAAGAATGTTCTTGATATCAAGATAACGACAAAGGCTGACGGGACTAAAGTAGCTGTAGTGCAAACAACACCAAAGAACAAGGGTGCAATTCTGGGCAAAGGAGGGAGAAATGCAGAAAGAGCAAGAATGCTGGCAAAAAGATATTTCGGGATAGAGCACATTCACATTGTAACCCCATAACCAAATTTGGTCAAATCTTATATGCATGAGCTTGAAGGCGTAGGTGACTGAATGGTTTGAGTCATAAATCGCCAAGGGGAGAATTCGCAGCAAGGAAGCTGAGGCTTAAGAGGCAGAGATTTCGCTGGTCTGACAAGTATTACAAAAGAAGGCTCCTTGCCCTTGACGAAAAAGCTGACCCGTTAGAGGGGTCTCCTCAGGCCAGGGGTATAGTTCTTGAAAAAGTGGGGGTTGAATCAAAGCAGCCAAACTCTGCTATAAGGAAATGCGTCAGGATACAGCTTGTCAAGAACGGTAAGCAGGTTACTGCATTTTTGCCTGGAGATGGCGCTCTTAACTACATAGATGAGCATGATGAAGTTGTTGTAGAAGGGATAGGAGGTTCTCAGGGAAGAGCGATGGGAGATATACCTGGAGTCAGATGGCAAGTCTCGACGGTTAACGGTGTATCGCTGAAGATGCTGGTTCTTGGCAAGAAGGAGAAGCCAAAGAGGTGATATAGCAAAATGCCTCAGAAGATTCTGCTCTTCAATAAATGGGACCTCTCAGAAGTCCAGATTACTGACTTGGGGCTGAAAAACGCAATAAGTCTTAAGCCTGCTGTTATTCCTCACTCTTTTGGCAGGCATGAGCATTCAAAGTTTGATAAGACCCAGGTGAATATAGTTGAAAGGCTGGCAAACAGCCTGATGCACTTCGGAAGAAAGTACGCCAAGAACACTGGGAGAATGGGAGGAAAGAAACATAAGGCAATAAACATTGTCAAGGCGGCTTTTGATATAATGTATCTGAAGACCGGTCAGAACCCTGTTCAACTGTTTGTAAAGGCAGTTGAGAATGCGGCTCCAAACGAGGATACTACAAGGATAAGCTATGGGGGTGTAGTTTATCATGTCTCCGTTGATGTTTCACCTCAGAGAAGGGTTGACTTGGCATTGAGGTTCATATCAGAAGGAGTAAGGGAAGCTGCATTTGCAAATCCGAAAGGAGTAGAAGAAGTGCTTGCAGATGAGCTTCTCATGGCTGCAAACAACGACCCTAACAGCTTTGCGATAAAGAAGAAGACAGAGCAGGAAAGGGTAGCACTAGCATCAAGGTAAGTACTGGACAAAACAGTTTATAGTTTGCATAACAGATGCATGTTTTCAGATGTCATCTTCTAATATTGCCCCTTATGGCAGCTGGAAATCTCCTATAACACCAAAACTGCTCTCAACTCGATACAACTATATTGACCAGATGATAGCTGATGGGAGTGCAATCTACTGGACCGAAGTCAGGCCATCTGAGAAAGGCAGATTCGCACTGATGAGCAAAAGAGACAACGAAGAACCAGTAGAAATGCTAGGTCCAGAGTTTAACTTCAGGACTGCTGTGCATGAATATGGAGGCGGTGCTTTTGCTGCGAAGGACAATCTGATATTCTTCTCCAACTTTTCTGATGGGAAGATATATTTTTTTGATGGAAGTGATGCTAAACCAGTAACAGAAGCAGGCGATTTCAGATATGCTGACCTGCTCTATGATTCAGCATCAAGAAGATTGATATGCATAAGAGAGGACCATTCACAGGATGATGTAATAAATTCCATAATATCGATTGACATAGATACTGGGGAAGTGCTGCAGCTTGCATCAGGCAACGATTTCTATTCTTCACCAAAACTCAGTCCTGATGGAAAGAAGCTTGCATGGCTGACATGGAATCATCCTGACATGCCATGGGATTCAACAGAACTGTATGTTGCAAGCTATGAGAACGGAAGTCTAAATGAGCAAACGAAAGTGGCTGGTGGAAATGGAGAATCCATCTTCCAGCCGGAATTTTCTCCGTCTGGCCTGTTGCACTTCATTTCAGACAGGACAGGATGGTGGAACATTTACAGGCATAATGGGGAAGATATTCAGAACCTCACTCCTATGCAGGCTGATTTTGGTGTTCCGCAGTGGCGTTTTGGTCTTTCAACATATGCAATAGAATCTGAAGAGAGGATTATTTGCAGTTGGTTTAAGGATGGAGCTGGTAATCTTGGAATTTTACAAATAGGTAAAGGAGTTGAAAAAGTCAACATCCCTTACAATTACTTTTCGTATGTAAGGTCTGCAAACAATTACGGTTATTTTTTGGCTGGTTCAGCTACAGAGTTTCCATGCATAATTCGCTACAGCTTAAGTGGTAAGTCATATGATGTTGTTTACAGGCCAAAAACACCTGTAATAGATATTGGATATCTCTCGATGCCAAGGCATATAGAATTCCAGTCTTCAGGGGGCAGGAAAACTTTTGCCTATTTTTATGAATGTAAGAATAGAGATTACATTGGGCCCAGGGGTCAAAAACCTCCATTGATAGTAATATGTCATGGAGGGCCTACTTCTCATTCATTGCCAGTATTGTCGGTTGAAATACAGTTCTGGACGAGCAGGGGATTTTCGGTTGCTCAGGTGAACTACGGAGGCAGCAGTGGGTATGGAGAACAATACAGGAATGCGCTGTATGGAAAGTGGGGAATTGTGGATGTAGAGGATTGCGTGAAATGCGCAGAATATCTGGTCAAAGCTGGCAAGGCAGACCCTAAGAAACTGATAATCAGAGGAGGAAGCGCTGGAGGCTTCACTACGTTAAGTGCATTAACGTTCAAAAGAACGTTTGCTGCAGGATCAAGCTATTCCGGTATTTCAGACCCGGAATCTCTCCTGATGAAGACTCACAAATTCGAATCGCACTATCTTGAGAAGCTGATAGGGCCATATCCAGAGGCCAAAAAATTGTTCGAAGAAAGGTCTCCCTTAAAGAACGTGAAGAAAATATCTGCAGCTGTTGCACTATTTCATGGAAGTGAGGATAGAGTAGTGTCTTCAGAGCAGTCGGAAATGATTTACAAAGCGTTAAAGGAGAAAAGAACTCCTGTAATGTTCATGTTATTCGAAGGAGAAGGGCACGGTTTTGTAACCTCAGACGCGATAAAGAAGTCGGTAGAGGCAGAGTTATATTTCTATTCCAAGTTGTTTGGCTTCTCCCCAGCTGACCAGCTTGCCCAGTATAATGTAGATAATCTTTCACCATAAAGACAGTAAATTCATCATTGCCAGACTCTGAAAAATCATGCATGCAAATACGACTTTCATATTCCTTCCCGCAGACTGTGAACGAATTACATCACAATCATTTACTACTGCCAACTTTTACAAGATAATAGGTAATTCTATATAGATTCTGAATAAACATAATAGCTTAAGGAGAGTCAAATGTTATAATCGAGACAGGCCATAATTCATATACTAAACCTTATATAACGTATTATACAACCCAATCGCAGTTTGGGTGCTTATACATGCCCGAGAAACCACACATGAATCTGGTAATAACAGGTCACATAGACCATGGAAAGTCGACAACTATGGGACATTTCCTGTTTAACTTGGGTGTTGTCGACGAGAGGCTGATTGAAGAATATGCAAAACAGTCTGAGCAGACTGGAAAGGGAGATACTTTCAAGTTTGCTTGGGTATTGGATGAACTTAAAGAGGAAAGAGAAAGAGGTATTACTGTAGACCTGGCATTTCAGAAGTTTGAAACCAAGAAGTACAGCTGGACTCTGATTGATGCTCCTGGGCACAGGGACTTTGTAAAGAACATGATTACAGGAGCCAGTGAGGCTGATGCAGCTGTACTTGTTGTATCCGGAAAAGAGGGAGAACTTGAAGCTGGACTTTCAGAGGGAGGTCAGACTAGAGAGCATGCTTTCCTCCTCAAGACTTTAGGAGTTAACCAGATCATAGTGCTGATCAACAAGATAGATACATTCAATCCACCATATTCACAGCAAGCTTTTGAGAAGGCAAAGGAAGAGGTCTCAAAGCTATTAAGACTTGTTGGATACAAGCCAGAGACAATAGATTTCATTCCAGTCTCAGGATGGAAGGGAGATAATCTGACCGAGAGGTCTCCAAATACTCCCTGGTATAAGGGACCAACCCTGCTCGAAGCCCTTGACAAGCTGCAGGAGCCTCCGAAGCCCGTCGATAAGCCTCTGAGGATTCCGATTCAGGATGTTTACACAATTACAGGAGTAGGCACAGTACCAGTAGGAAGGGTCGAAACAGGGATTGTGAAAGTGAACGACACAGTAGTTGTCATGCCTGCAGGAGTCAAGGGAGAAGTAAAGTCGATCGAAACTCATCACACTCCGATGCAGCAGGCAGGGCCTGGAGATAACATAGGATTCAACCTTAGGGGTGTAGCCAAGACTGATATAAGGAGAGGAGATGTGGTAGGGCATGTGGATAACCCTCCAACAGTTGCCAAGGAATTTATTGCTCAGATCATAGTTGTTTACCACCCAACTGCAATAGCAGCAGGCTATACACCAGTGCTTCATGCACACACATCACAGACGGCAGCGACAATAAGTGAGCTTATTTCAAAGATAGACCCTAGAAGTGGACAGGTAACTGAAGACAAGCCGAAGAGCCTCAAGACAGGAGATGCGGCCATAGTAAAGATAAGGCCTGTTAAGCCTATATGCATAGAGACCTATAAGGACTTCCCTGAGCTTGGCAGGTTTGCATTGAGGGATTCAGGAAGAACAGTAGCAGCGGGGATAGTCAAGGAAATAAGTCAGAAGGCGGATATACAGATCAAGTAAAAGAGCAAATTTCTTATTAAGATATTTTTGCATTTTATTTCAAAATTTTATAATAATTCAGTATTATTGCAAATTTAATTTTAAATAATAGCTTCAGTGAAGCATGAGATGTAAGAGAATGTCTGTACCTGCTAGGTCTCTTGGTGTTACAGCTCCAGAAGGGATGAATGTTTATGAGATATACATCAAAGTCTCTTCACGCCCGTCAATACTCGGAAAGATATCGGATATAATGGGGCAGAGGAACATAGATATAATTGGCGCTCACGTGCAGGTCTCTGACGATAAGAAGGTTGGGTTCATACTGCTATATTTGGAGATGGGAAATGCAAAGAGCTCGATCGATGAGGTTCTTGATACGCTTAGGAAACAGGATTATGTGCACGAAGTTACTGTAGAAGCAAGAAACGAAATATTCTTTGAGGGGATAATGTACCCTCTGACTAGCGGAGGGCATTACAAAGTCTTTACCCTAGGCACATCTATATGGAGTGCTATAGTCAAATCTCTTTATGATATGTTTGGCCAGACTGCAGGTTTCGTATTAAGGAATGAAGGGGATTCTGCAGGAAAGGCCGCAGTAAAGAGAATTGAGGGGAGATTTACAACCAGAGGCATGAAAATACCTGACAAAAAGGTTCTTTTGGAAAATGTGAAAGCGTTTTGCAGAGCTTCCGGGCTTGGGCTTGTGGAAATATATGGCGAGGCTCCGAGGCTGAAGGTTACAATCTCCTCAAGTCTAGTTTCCAGCCAGAATGAGACGGTGGACGATTTCATGATAGGATTGGTTAAGGGAGCGCTGGAACAGGTTTATGGTCTTAACTTCCTCATTGAAAATTTGGAATCTGATAAGGGTCAGCTCAGGTTTGAAGTCGTTAGTGCATGAGAATCTGTTGCAAGCATTATGTACTGCACAGTCGTTCCGGGCTGAGGAGCATTTATCTGCCTTGCTGTAACTACGGGGGAAAGGATGTAGTTCCCATTACCATTGCTAACCAAGTGAGGGCCAAAGATAACTGCCAGATAGACTGTTGAACCAGCCTGAACGTTTAGCCCGTTTGGTACTACCGGAATTTCTATCTTGTTGCTTGGTACTGATACACTGACGTTTATATTTCCGATGGTCACAATCGCTCCTCTCAGAGTCAACCTGACTTCTGTATAGTTGCCAGCAGGAATTCTTGTGCTGCTCAGGAAGGATAGGTTATCGTTAAGCTGAACAGTCACGGTATGGTTGAAAACTGTCATCCAGCCTCCAGACTTGGAATGCAGTTCTACAGACTGAATTATCAGGTATATCGGGTCAGGATTACCGGTTGTTGCATATACATTCACTTGGCCGCCTGAATAATAATAGTAAAGGGTTATGGTGCCTCCAAGCACTATAATGGCTAACACAGCTGCTATTACAACATTTCTGCTTACCATGCGATTTTATTCAAGCATTGGGTATATTAGTGTCTGGCTCTAGAAAACCGTTCAAATCTGTCAAACAGAAGCAATTCAACTCTTCTGATTTGAAATTACAACAGCTCTATACCTTCCTCCCCTTTTTCTTACTATCTCTATGTTCTTGTAATCAGGGTTATAAAGTTCAAAGGCATACTTTTGACTGTCAAGCTTCGAAGACCTGACATCTATCAAAAGCTTGTCAATCAATCTCTGCACAGATTTCCTCAGATGCTTCTTCCTTGCGGAGAATTCATCTGCATGCTCCAAATATAGCTTTTCAATCTTTCTGTTGTAAGACCTGTTAAGAAATGTATTTCCCGCAAAGACTCCATATAGCAATATGAAAAGAATGAATATAATGTAGGTTGGGTCGATGGGAAGTGTTACTGCATGGAAGGATATCAATAGCGTAAAGACCATTGCTATAATGGAACCAAAGAGCAGAAACATCCTTATTTTTGCGAGAGACCTAGCATATCTGGTTATTTCCTGAAACTTTGATGGAAATGTGGATATAGCTACGAAATCATCTCTAACATCCTTCCATATGGCGAATATATCAGTGCCTGTGTAATCTTTCAGTACCTTTTCTATAGCATCTACATCTGCAGGTATCAGCTCAGCTTCAGCATCGAACCATGTTATCAATCTAGCTATCAAAGAACATCTTTTCTCTTTATCTTTAACACTCATCGCATCCACTATCCATTATCTACTCTATCACCTTTGTCGAAGGTTCTTATTCAGCAGGTTGAGAACCTTTAATAAGAATTCATGTAGTAGCATAACTGTTATGGTGTTGAAGAAGGTACAATATCAAAGGGGAGCAATAATAATGGCTATGCTAGGAACCCTCACAGGATTCGGCAGTTTTTCCGGTTTATTGGGAATCCAAAATTCTTTGCTGCTGCTTGAGGAGAGTATACTCTTCTCTGCTATTGTAGGTCTAGGACTTTATTCTCTAAAGTCACTTCTTTTTAGATAACTATCAAATGCCTTATCATACATTACTTTTTTGACTTATCTTTTGCCATAATCTGAAGACCAGGAACGAAAAGAAACCTGCTATCCAGAGGTCTATTCTAAGATAACCTCCTATGGGAGATTTGACCCAGAAGATAGGAAGAGCAGATACTATGAATAACATACCTCCAACAATCTGCACTACTCTTCTTCTTTGAAGGCTATTTATCAAACCAGGCATATTCTCTTGCTTTAGAGACGATAACGCAACAGTTATCATTCCAGCAAGGACAAAATACATCAGTCCTATATCGAGTCCATAGATTGATGAAGCAAATCCTGCATAAGATGTCTGATTTACCAGCACAAAATAGAGAAATGGTTCTATAGCAACAAAAAAGAGAAGTGAAAGATTCAGTCCCAAAGCCAAATCAGATTCAACTGGCATGACATTTGCAATTCTGGTGTATATGGTCCATATTATTACGAGAATCAAAAAGCTGAAAGCAAATTGCACTATGTCTGATATCAGTTCGCTTGTATTTGAGGGAATTTTTGCGATGAGAACAGAGACCCTATGGATAAAGCTAGGCCGAATATGAGGTCTGAAAGCGATTCTATTCTACCCTGAGAGTTGCCCTGCGTTTCTTTCAACAGTATATTGCAATATGCATGGAGAATATAAGAATTTGGCGAGCCTGTTATTTTTTAAGGTTGCTGCTTCAAGATAACGAAGCACATTAGGCTAGTAGCAAATATTAAAATTTACAGATTCTTCAGAGCTGGAAACCTCTTGACTATTTCTCCTATTTCCAGCAGGTATGGAATAGCATTGTCCAGATTCTTTCCCCTCAGTATTGGAGATAAGAATTCGGAAGAGGGGGTTTCGTTGATATCTGTGCCTATAGTTATAGGAGAAACAGATGGAAGAACGTAGATATCACTGCCATCAATTTTTGCTTGCACGAACGATTTATACCTGTGCTTTGAGCCAAAGTCATCCTTTACGTTCACTGCTGGATGCTCATGACCTATTATCATCTTCTTTCCCTTGAAATCTAAATGGCCATGAGTCAGAGTAAAGCCAGATACTTCAAGGGAAGGGGAATGAAGAGGAATTTGGAATTCTTTCAGTATTCTCGATATATAATTGTCATGGTTCCCCTTTACTACTTCTATCCTTTCTACCACTTTGAAGCATTCCCTTATCATCTTCTTCACAAAGAACCATTCAGCTTCCTCTGGCTCTCCGAATTCATGCTTCACATCTCCCAGAAATATTATCTTCGATGCACCCATAGCCTTTGCAGGTTTTATTATTGAATCAAGTATCTGGTTCAGAAAGGTGCGGGGTATGCTTATTCCATCTTGCTCAAGCTTATCTTCAAGACCTAAATGCAGGTCTGATGCTACAATTGCTCTTTCATTCTCCAGATAAACCACAGGCCAGGGTGAGACTATAAGCAGTCCTTTAGCCAGCCTGATTGTAAATTCCTGCATTTTTGACACCTATCCTCCTTAGCACTGTTTCAAACAGTTCGTTGAGAAGAGCCCTCCTATCTTCCATCAGAACAACATCTGTGTATGCAGATACCAGCAGCTCATGGGTGAAGGGGGAAGGAAGGTCAAGCTCTGCTGTTACAATGAATCTTCTCACACCATTTTCGACATCCCTTAAAACGGATTTAGCCATTTCTACGTCCATCAAATCTTCAACTATTTCTCTGTAAGTTTCCTCAACAACCGGAAACCTATCCAGTTTTTCTGATACCCCGAGAAGAATCTGTGAATTTATCTGTTGCCTTGACAGCCTTATTTCATGCCCTTTATAATTTCTCAGAATCATCAGAGCTCTTGTGGCGCAATGCCTGAATCTCCTCTTCACCATTTCAGTATGCCTAATCGATTCAATCAGTTTTTCCCTTATATTTTCCGAGCTTATCTGTTTGAGCAATTTTTGTATATTATATCTTATTCCAGATTCAAGAACTAGGGAGAAGCAGGAATCTTGAACGTTTACCTGCACAGACTTTTTTATTGTCTCTGATATAGCTTGAGCATATGCTCTTGATAATGCATCGTTGACTCTCCTTCCAAATACACAATTGAATATTATATTCTGCCTTCCTTGCTCATCTATGTAATTCTCAACAATAATATTTCTGTTATCAGGTGTGTAATCAATTCCTATATTCCTGAGAAATCTCATTTCTGCTTCAAAGTAGCCTAAAACAGCTTCTGCCGCATTTCTGTCTGAATGTGTAGTATTCATGATGAACTCAATTATTTTTTCCCTGCTATTTTTCATCTTGAGAAGAGTAAACACTTGGTTTCTGAAATCGCCCACAGCTTCGCCTAAATCAAAGCTGAGAGGAAGCATCTCGCTGAACCATGAAGGGACAGTAGGTTTTCCATCTTTAATCCTCTTCACATACGCCTTGAAACCTTTTGCATGTCTGAACATGAAAAGCCTTCCTCCAAGAGTAAATATGTCTCCCCTGCTCAGCCTCTCCAAAAATTCCTCTTCAATCGACCCTACTGGTCTGTTGTTTTCATCTATCACCTTTACCGCCACTTCATCTGGTATTGTACCTACGTTTGTAGAATATATTACTCTCATCAGCTTGCCTCTTTTGCCAAATGTCCTGAGCTGAGGGTCATACCATATCTTTCCGTAGACCTTATAGCCCTCAAGAGTAGAATATGCTCCAGACAGATAATTTAGAACCCTCTCAAAAGCGTCAAAAGTCAGGTCTCTGTAACAGTAGCTTCGTCTGATGAGGTTAAATGCTTCTTCAGCTGACCATTTCTTTTCAAGAGCCATACCAACTATATGCTGAGCAAGAACATCCAAGCTTCCTTTTGGTATGTGCACTCTGTCAAGCCTTCCCTTGAGGGCTTCCCTGACTATAACCATATCTTCAACCAAATCATCTCTTTCCAAGCCTATCAATACACCTCTTGACGGAACATTCAGAGAGTGCCCGGACCTGCCTATTCTCTGCAAGCATCTTGATATGGACTTGGGAGAACCTATCTGAATTACAAGTTCTATTGTGCCTATATCTATTCCGAGCTCAAGAGATGTTGAAGTCACAACTACTTTCATCTGTCCTTTTTTCAGTTTATCTTCTACATCCAGCCTTATTTCCCTAGATAATGAACTGTGATGAGCAGCAAGCTGTTCAAGATTGACAGCGTTAAGTTTTGCCAAATGATATACTACCCTTTCTGTTCCTGACCTTGTGTTTGTGAAGATCAAGGAGGTTCTATATTTTCTTACTAATTCTTTGATCTTCCTGTACATCAGGCTGGTTATCTTGGAAGAAGAATCTCTCATAAGGTCGTTTACAGGTGCACTAACCAAGAATTCTGTTTGCTTTACAAACCTCGTATCAACTATTGAGCATTCTTTTTGCTTGCCGTCAGAATATCCTACTAAATGTCTAGCCACTTCATCCAAAGGATGTATTGTGGCGCTTAATCCAATTCTGGCAGGAGTGGATTCACATAGCATCTCCAGTCTCTCTAAAGTTAGGGAAAGATGTACTCCTCTTTTTGATTCGCAGATTTCATGTATTTCGTCAACTATAATCCATTTTATGCTCCTTAATTTCTCCTTGAATTTTGGAGCAGTAATGATTATTGAAAGACTTTCAGGAGTGGTTATGAGTATGTGAGGAGGATGTTTTAGCATCCTGGCTCTTTCGGATTGGGTAGTGTCTCCTGTCCTTGTTGCAACCCTTATCTTAGGTGCTTCCATTCCTTTTTTCTGAGCTATTTCGTCAATTCCTTGCAAAGGCTCTAACAGGTTCTTTCTTATGTCGTTTGAAAGAGACCTCAAGGGAGAAATATATACACAGTAAACCTGCTCCTTGAGCTCTCCACTTTGAGATAGATTGATCAATTCACTTATTATGCTCAGAAATGCCGCAAGAGTTTTTCCGCTTCCTGTAGGAGATGCAATCAATGTGTTTTTGCCCCCCTGAATTAGGGGAATAGCTAACCTCTGAGGAGGGGTCAAGCCATCAAAGCGCTTTAACCATTCAACGACAAGAGGATTCAGTTGCTGTATTACTTCGAAGTCTTGTCCCTTTGAGATGAATGGTTTATTAGTCAAACAGACAATGAAAACAAAGTGCTATTAAAAATCATTCTACAAATTCCAATTCTTGTTTTTAAGTAATTGACACAAGAAAGGGCTTTTTATACATGTTTTGTTTATTTGAATTTTTAGATGAACAATCTGACAGAAGTAATTCAAAACTATTGCATATGCTGATGGACACATATTTTGGTGTCTATTTATCTCTATACAAGCTTCAATTTCATGTCAGAGCCTAGTAGGCTGCCAGTTGTTCGTATTGGTAATAAGAGATATTTTTATGACAAGAGATTATACCAATTAAGGAACATAACAAATCCCCATGATTATGTAGAACTTAACAACCGAGAGTTTGAATATTCATTTCTGTTTGAATTACTATTTCCCATCAACATTAAATATACCAGTAAGAGGATTCACCCTAATGATGCAGGATGCCGAAACAAGCGTAGAGCAATTAAAGCAGCTTGTAAAAAAATTTTCAGAAGAACGGGATTGGTCGAAATACCATAACGCCAAAGATTTGTCGATTGGAATAGTTACAGAAGCGTCAGAACTCTTACAGCAATTCAGATTCAAATCTCAAAAGGAGGTAGAATCGCTTTTTAATTCACCTTATTCTAAAGAAAGAATATACGAAGAAATTGCTGATATATTCTATTTTCTCTTAAGACTATCCGAAAGATACAATATAGACCTTTCTTCCGAGCTGAGAAAAAAATTAGAGAAGAATGCAAAGAAATATCCTGTCAGTAAATTTAAAGGTTCGAATAAAAAGTATGATGAGCTGTAGATGAAGCTGTATACTGGCTCGGTACACGACTTCATTAAGGACACCATGGAAAATACATTACCGGATAAGCTGGTCAAGGCTTATGTTGAATATTTCTCCAGACAACCCAATAATAGCGAAAAAATGTCTTGGGTTAATTCCTCACAGTTTTTGAAGAACGTTCTGCAAATAGCAAACCTAAAAGACAACATGATGATTCTGGAATACGGTCTTCCATATTCAAGTCAAAGAATAGATTGTATGTTGTTCGGAAAGGGGACAGATGGCTCGAATAATACAGTGGTCATAGAGCTCAAACAATGGTCTAGGGTAGAGCCATGTGATGTTGAAAACAACGTACTGGTTTATGTTGGTGGAGCAGAGAGGATGGAACCCCATCCGTCTTATCAGGTAGCAGGTTACCATTATTACTTGAAGGACTTTGTCTCAGTTTTTAATGATGAACCAAAGCTTGAACTTTGGTCTTGCTGTTACTGCCATAATTATTCTAAGGCCACAAATGTGCTCTTTAGTGCTAATTTTGCCAGTATTCAGAGAGAATTCCCTGTCTTTGCAAAAGAAGATTTTGGCCTTCTGGCAGAGTATCTAAAACAGAGACTGGCTGGAGGAAGAGGTTTAGAACTTTTCAATAGGTTTATCCAGAGCCCGGTCAGGCCATCCAAAAAATTAATAGAACATGCCAGAGAAATGCTTGCAAGGCAAAGAGTGTTCAATTTACTGGAGACTCAAATTACAGCATTCAATACTATCATGGATAGGGCATCAAAATGCGCCAAATCAGAAAAGAAGACTACGATCATTGTCAGGGGCGGTCCTGGAACCGGAAAGTCTGTCATGGCCCTAAATATCCTTGCTGAACTTCTGTCAAAAGGATATACCGTTTATCATGCTACTGGCTCTGCAGCATTCACTAGTACCCTCAGAAAGATTGCCGGCTTAAGAGCAGCAAAACTTTTCAAATATTTTAACAGTTTTACGATGACGAAAGACAACGAAATAGACGTGTTAATTTGCGATGAAGCTCATAGAATAAGAGAAACAAGCAATTCAAGGTACACTAAGCATAATCTTCGGTCAGCGATTCCACAAGTTGAGGAGTTAATAAGGGCAGCAAGGCTCACAGTCTTTTTCATAGATGACCTACAGGTTGTTAGACCTCAGGAAATAGGCAACACGGAATTGATCAAAAGAACAGCATCAAAATTCGGATGTGAAATATTCGAGTTTGAATTGACAACCCAGTTCAGATGTAGCGGGTCTGATGGATATCTGGACTGGATAGATGATATTTTACAAATAAGAAGTACTGGTAAAAAATATCTGACAAAGGAGGATGGAATGGAATTCAAGATATTTGATGATCCAAAGAAGCTTTACGAAGAGATAATGAAGAAGAATAAGCAGAAGCCCAACTCCGCTCGTATGGTCGCAGGGTTCTGTTGGCCGTGGAGTGACCCGTTGCCTGATGGTACATTAAAGGAGGATGTAGTGATAGGAGACTTCAGGATGACTTGGGAAGCAAAGAACGAGGCCAGGAAGCTGGCTCCCGGTATCCCGAGGGCAGCCCTCTGGGCATACGACCCTAACGGAGTAAATCAGATGGGAAGCATCTACACAGTTCAAGGGTTTGAATTCGAGTATGTAGGTGTAATTTTTGGAAATGACCTTGTTTACGAACCCAGTTTCGATTCATGGATCGCCAAGCCCGAAAATTCAGCTGACCATGTCGTAAAAAGAGATAAAAAGCAATTTCTCAAGCATGCAAAAAATGCATATCGAGTGTTACTAACTAGAGGCATGAAAGGCTGCTACGTATACTTTTTAGATGATAGAACTAGACAACTTTTTGAATCTAGGTTAAAATCGTAAAAAGCAAATCTCATTACACAAAAAGCAAGAACATTAATTGTTTAAATGAGAGTGGTTGCACTTTCTATGTATTAACCAAAATGGTGTGTTGAATAACTAGACATGTTTGTCATCTTTTGTTTTCCTTGGTGCATTTACCTCAACTATGATTAAGCATGCATACCATTGACCTCCGATAAAAAGAAGAGGGACTGGAAGAAGTACAATGAAGAGCTAGTAAGAAGAGGAGAGTTATTGTTTGACCCCGATTTTTTATCTGGATGGGAAGAAGAGTTAAACAAAATGAACGAGAAAAAGGAAGGGGCAAAGTATCGTTATCCAAACTCATTAATGAATATGCTCGCAGCCATTCATGCATATCTTCTTCCCTACAGACAGATAGAGGGGTTTCTAAGAGTGTTCGCAGAGCATATAGACGTATTCAAAAGAAGAAGAACAGCTGATTATACAACTGTATGGTGGAGAGTAGCCAAAGTAAAGGTGGATATCGACCCTAATGTTGATATTGCTAAAGATGTTACAATTGCTGTGGATTCAACTGGCATAAAAGTTTCAAACAGAGGGGAATGGATAAAAGAAAAATGGAATGGCATTAAGAGAAAAGGCTTTATCAAGTTCCATATTGCAATTGATACAAAGACAGGCAAGATTTTAGCTATTGATGTTACTAAAGAGAATTTGTCTGATGGAGCTAGAGCAATTCCTCTTATAGAATCAGCTTCTAAAAGAGTAGATAACATTTCAAAATCATTGATGGATGGAGCTTATGACAGAAGAAGTATATTCAACTACCTATCTAAAAACAATATAGAACCTGTCATTAAAGTAAGAAAGAATTCTTCTTCAAAGGCTAGGGGCTCAATAGCAAGAAAGCTAGCAGTAATAGAACAGCTTTCTGACTACGACAGATGGAGAAAGAATCATGGGTATGGTGATAGATGGAGAGTAGAATCCTCAATATCATCCTTCAAGAGGATGTTCGGAGAGTATGCTAAATCAACGAAATGGAAGTACATGGTGAATGAAATGTTCGCAAAGGCAAGATTGTATAACATGTTCTTGGCTATAAAGGCGTATTAAAGGAAAAAGGACC
>Ga0208549_100009_pt1 | contig 133798 bp, 125 predicted proteins | sample BED_host_MetaG_FD_187135 | JGI IMG/M metagenome (GOLD analysis project Ga0208549, IMG submission 187135) | Hot spring microbial mat communities from Yellowstone National Park, Wyoming, USA - BED_host_MetaG (SPAdes) (version 2) | ecosystem: Environmental > Aquatic > Thermal springs > Hot... | reverse complement strand
AGAGGACTCTAGTTTACTTCGCTAGGGCGACTAATCTAAACCTACCGAAGGGGGAGGTGTTGGACTTGTACAACAAGGTGAGGGGTCCCATAGAGACCTCTTACCGGAACATCAAGGCCTTTCTCCCATTCACCAGTTCCACCAAGTTCGTCTTCCGCACGTTGGTCTTCGTGTTGGCCGTGGCCTTCTACTCCCTGTACACCGTGTTCAAGGGGGAGGTGAGGAGGGAGGAGTTCAGGTTACTCCTAGTACTCTTGTTTTCTGATGATTTATTCAATCTAAAAGATTTTCTATTTAAATCAATAGAACCGCTTATTAATAATATAGATTTATTTTCAAGGAGGTGATTTTGGGTCTACCGAGAAGGGGGGAGGCTTTCACCATTTTGTAAAAGTTTGGACACTCTCATGGTTTTATTAGCTCAAACGATCTAAACTACATATGGCCTTCTCGTTAAACGTAATGAGAGAAGCAACCGTTGTAGCGAGGCCTGAGGAGAAGATCTCAGACGTCCTACCCAGGATGAGGGAGAGGAAGGAGTGGGTGGTGCCAGTAGTTAGGGGGAAGGTTTTAGTGGGTCTAATGAGCTACAAGGAGCTCCTGAGGAGAAGGGTGAGCGATCAGGCTAAGGTATCCTCAGTCATGTTACCCCCAGTTTTCCTCTTAGACTCTGACGATGAGCTCAGAACCTTGTCTAAGTTCTTCGCTACGAAGGCTAGGGCATTACCTGTGGTCGATGCCGAGAGGAGAGTCAAAGGCATTATAACGCGTGAATCGCTTATCTCGTTCTACCTAAAGAGTGAAGTCCTCAAGGACAAGAAGGTCAGGAAGTTCATGAGCTCCCCCTCAGTCACAGTTCAGGAGAGCGACTCAGTGGCGAGAGCCAGGTGGATCATGGCCAGGGACAATATATCCAGACTGCCCGTATTGGCTGGAGAGAGGCTCACTGGCATAATAACCACCAAGGATATCATAGACAACCTATATAGCACGTCGGGTAGGAAGAGGAGCGATATAATAGCGGAGGAGGAGAGGATCATGGCTGCTCCGGTGAGGGACCTAATGAGCTACCCTGTTTACACTGTAACTGGAGACACTTCACTGGCCAAGGCTGCGGAGCAAATGATCGCCAAAGGGATCTCGGGCATGCCCGTGCTAGAGGGGGAGAGGGTTTTGGGAGTCATAAGCACCATAGACGTCATTAACGCAATAGCTAAGGAATTCGAGATCACCCTACCCATCCAGGCCAAACTGTCCAGGGAATTAAAGGAGGCTGAAAAGAAGGCCATGATAGATGGAATAGCTGAGAGATCCTTAGCCAAACTGGAGAGGATAACTGATATACTGTCCTTCAAGATATCGTTCAAGGAGTCGTCAAAGTCCCAGGCGGGGAGCAGTTACAGGGTGAGCGCTACGGCCTCAACTAAGCTGGGGAATTTCGTGTCCACATACGACGATAGGGACCCCATAGTGGCAGTAAAGGGGGCCATGGAGAGGCTAGAGAAGAGGATATTGAAAAAGGTAAAGCTTATTGAAGAGAGGACTAGAACACAGAGCAAGGAAGAGTCTTGAAGTTCGGCGTGGTCCAGCCGATAACGCCTAGGAGGGCACTGGAGCTCTCGAGTAGGGCCCTTTCAGAGGGAGCGGAGGTTCTGCTCCTCCCTGAGAAGTGGGTGCAGAACCTAGAGGAAGCGCCACTCTCTGAAATGAGGAAACTAGCTAGGGACTTCTCAGCCTTCGTGATCCCAGGGGCTTTCGAGGATGGGGTGTCGGTCGTAGCTCCCATAATTTCACCTGAAGGAGAATTAAGGGGGATCTCTAAGAAGATCTTCCTGTTCGGTAACGAGAGGGAGAGGCTCATGCCTGGGGACAGGGTAGCCATCTTCACGGCGCGCGGTGTAAAGATCGGAGTGATCATATGTTACGACCTGGACTTCCCAGAGGTAACTAGGGCTATGTTCTCCAAGGGGGTGGAAGTTATACTAGTTCCCTCGAGGGTTAAAGCCAGGGGTATGCCCATGTGGAGGAAGTATATGGAGGTGAGATCCCTGGAGAACAGGGTGGCCGTGGTCAACGCCAATGCCATAGATCCCCCTGAGTTCACGGGTGGATCAGCTGCAGTAGTTCCGGTGAGGAAGGGAGAGTTCGTGGAACCTGTGTACCAACAACTACTCACAGAGGAGGAGGGATACGCTGTATTAGAGGTAGATCCCCTATCCTATCTCAAGGAGAGGATGGAGAGGTTGAAGGAGCTTAGGCAAAATCTGCAAGTAGTGGAGGTCTCCCTAAACTCCACATAAGAACAACTAGAGTATCCTTTACGCTGTCCTCTCCAACCGACTTCCTCCCCGCCCTAGAGGGGGCGAAGCTTTATGCACTGCCCCATTCTTTCTAAGATCCCTCAAAGGGGTTCTTACTAGCTTTAAACCTGGTGGCTGCTGATGAGGAGTAACAAGCCCCCATCCTTCAGGGCGGGCTTTTTAAACTTTAAGTCGAAGACAGAATAGAAGGGCTGAGGATATGGAGATCGGAACTCCGCTATTCGAAGGCGCCAAGAAGTTGATGCTTCTGGGAAGCGGTGAGTTGGGTAAGGAGATAGCAGTTGAAGCTCAGAGGATGGGGATTGAGGTAATAGCCGTAGACAGGTATGATAACGCACCTGCCATGCATGTGTCGCACAGGCGCTATGTCATAGACATGATGAACAGGGGTTCGGTGTTAGCGGTGATCAGGAGGGAGAGGCCGGATGTAGTAGTCCCTGAAGTCGAGGCAATAAACACGGAAGCTCTCCTGGATGTGGAGGAGATGGGAATCACGGTGACCCCTAACGCCAATGCGGTGAGGATCGCCATGAATAGGGTGGAACTGAGGAGGGTAGCAGCCGAGAAGGTAGGAGTCCCGACTACCAGGTATTACTTCGCCGAGAATGCTGAAGAGGTGAGGAGAGCTTGTAAGGAAATCGGACTCCCATGCCTCATAAAACCTGAGATGAGCAGTAGTGGCCATGGCCACGTGCTGGTTAAGGAAATGGACGAAGTGGGAGAGGCATATAAGGAGTCGTTGTCCCACGCTAGGGGGACAAGTAGGAGAGTTGTCGTGGAGGAATACGTGAAGGTGGACACAGAGCTGACGATCCTCACTTATAGACACAGGAGGGGGGAATCGGCTGAGACTAAGACAATGCCGCCAGTAGAACATAGGAGGCCAGCGTATCACTACGTTGAGTCGTGGCAGCCAGCCACCGTTGAAGAACAGGTATTGACCAAGGCTAGGGAGTATGCCATGAGGGTGGTGGACTTCCTGGGTGGATTTGGAGTCTTCGGAGTGGAAATAATGGTCTCAGGCGACAGGATCCTGTTCAATGAGGTCGCCCCAAGGCCTCATGACACAGGCATGGTCACGATGGTCACGCAGGACGTAAATGAGTTCCAAGCACACGTCAGGTGCGGCCTGGGACTTCAGGTGCCCCAGGTCCAACTCCTCACCCCAGGGGCTGCCCGTGTGGTTTTGGCCGACAAGGAGTATTGGGCCCCAAAGTTCGGCAACTTGGATAAGGCGCTCTCGATCCCCGGAGTCCAAGTGAGAGTCTTCGGAAAGCCCTACGCCTATGAGGGTAGGAGAATGGCAATAGTGCTCGCCAATGGGAAAAACGTGGAGGAAGCCTTGAACAGGGTCAGGGAAGCTTCTTCCCTGATCTACTTACGCTAACCCCTTACTCTCCAACACTTCTGTTACACCTTTAGGAACCTGGAGCTCATCAGGGGAAAACCCGAAGGACAGGCCTATGAGCTGGGCTATGTAAAGGGCCGGTAACCTCCATTGCAACTTGAAAGTATACCTCACCTTCTCCTGCGTCATGTCCAGTTGTAGGTGACACAGGGAACAGGGATGGGCCATTAAGTCAGCCCCTGCGTGCTTGGCCCCCTCAAGGACTTTATAAGCTAGCTTGAGTCCCATGTATTCGTTGCTACCAAGGAGCGGGAAGCCGCAGCAAGACGTAGCCTGTGAGAAGGTCACTGGCGTGGCCCCAGTCACAGCTATTAATTGCTCCATGCTCTTGGGCCTAGAGGGCTCCTCGAAACCCAAGTACTTCTGTGGCCTTAGCATCTGGCAACCGTAGTAAGCGCCCACTCTAAGACCCTTAAGGGGTTTCTTGACCTGAGCCTTTAGCCTCTCCAGTCCCACATCCCTTAAGAGGACCCAGACCAGATGCTCGGCTGTGGCCTCCCCCTTATAGGATACCTGAGTTCCCCTCAATCTCGAGTCTACCTCCCTCCTCAAGTATTTGTCCTCTTTATACACCACCTCTGATTTCCTGGCGCTGTGAAGGCACACACTACAGGGGGTTACCATCTTCTTCATCCCCATCCTCTCCACAGTGGAGAGGTTCCTGAGGTTGATGGATACGAAAGCTACCTCGTCCTTCTCGTCCAGGAATCCGCCGCCGCAGCAGTTCCAGTCCTCCACCTCAACTAACTCGAGTCCTAGCACTTCCGCCACCTTCTTAGTTGCAACGTCTATATCCCTAGCGAAACCATGGGTCGCACAGCCTGGATAGTAAGCCACCTTCATGTCGCTCCCCCCACTATCTTCTTAACCTCCTCTATATTCTTTACACTGGTTTCTTTCACTAACAGATACTTGCCCCTACCCGAGGCGAGTAGGAAGATCATGTCCTTAACTGCCTGAGAGGCACCGTAGCCCTTAGTGTAGACCAGGGCCTCCATTATCTTCCCAGTCGAGGCTATGGACTCGGCGACAGCTTCAGAGTGTCTAACTCCGACCCTCACCACTTCACTTCTCCCCTTGTAAAGTGAGCTCATGGCCCTAGTCTTCTTCACCGCCTCCACAGGTTCTATATCCCTGGGGCAGACCTCAAAGCATTGGTAACAGTAAGTGCATCTCCACGCACTGTCTATCAACAACTTGGCCCTCTCCTCAGTCAAGGTATCCCTGGGATCCGCTAGGAACCTGAAGCCTTTGGCTTGGGCAGCCGGACCTAGGAAGTCCTGATCCTCTATGGCTGGACAAGCGGATACGCAGAGACCACACCAGATGCACTGACCGAACTTCCACAGCGTCCTCTGATCCTCAGGCTTCAATCTGTGCTCGGCTTTCCCCTCCATTACCTCCCTTGCTGGGTGGAGCCTGGGCTTAACTTTGAACATCCTGGAGTAGAAGTCGCTCATGTCCACCACGAGGTCCTTGACCGTGGGGAAGTAATCCATGGGCTCCACCACTATTTCCTCGTCTCCTGTCTGATTCAACAGCTCAATGGCCCTAGTCTTACAGGCTAGTCTGGGTTTACCGTTGATCTTCATGGAGCAACTCCCGCAAACCCCCATATGGCACGCTGCCCTATACGAAAGAGTAGGGTCGATCTCCACCTTTATCCTCCTGAGGACTTCAGTCATTGGCGTATACCAATCCACCACTAGCTTATACTCGGCCCACCAATTCCCCTTCTCGGTGTCGAACCTCTTCACCCTCACCTTAACTTCCCTTTGTTCCACCATTTTCAGTACACCCTTTCCTCCGGCTTCCACCTCGTGATCCTCACGGGCTTATACGCTATCTCCACGTTCTCCCCCCTCAGGTATGCTAACGTGTGCTTCAGCCAGTTGACGTCGTCCCTCTTTGGGTAATCGTTCCTGTAGTGAGCTCCTCTGGACTCCTTCCTGTCCAAAGCTGCCCTGGATATAACCACCGCCAAATCCATCATGTTCCTGAGCTCCAGGGCGTTGAAGAACTCTGTGTTGTAGACCTTGCTCCTATCCCTGACATACATCTTGCTGACTCCAGATCTCAGTTCCCTCAGCTTGCTTATTGCCTCCTTAAGTCCCTCCTCATCCCTGAAAACGCCCACCTTATCCCACATGATCTCCCTCATCGTCTCCTGGATCTCCCCGAAGTGGACTCCACTCTCGGACTTAACAAATTGGTAGGCTTCCTTAACTATCCTCTCCGCCTCTTCCTGGACACTGGAGGATCTCTCCCCGGTACGCTTCAGGAACTCCACCACGGTGTAACCCGTTTCCCTCCCAAAGACTAAGGTCTCCAACAGTGAGTTGGAACCTAGCCTATTCGCTCCGTGGACTGAGACGCAGGCCACCTCCCCTGCAGCGAAAAGTCCCGGCATCTCTGGATTAGCCCCATTGGTGTCAACGTCCACGCCTCCCATGTAGTAGTGTTGAGCAGGCCTTACGGGTATAGGCTCGTTTATGGGATTGACACCGGCGAAATTCTCCGCAGCCTCTATGGCCAGGGAGAGCCTCTCCTTTATGTAATTTTCCCCTAGGTGGGTCAAGTCCAAGTGCACATATCCTCCCGGGAAACCCCTTCCCTCCCTGATCTCAGTTATTATGGCCCTGGACACTACGTCGCGTGGGGCCAAGTCCAGCTTGTGTGGCGCATACTTAGTCATGAATCTCTCTCCTTTGTTGTTCCTCAGGACACCTCCCTCTCCCCTTGCAGCCTCACTTATGAGTATGTCTGAAGGATAGAGAGCTGTTGGATGGAACTGAACGAACTCCGGGTCCTTGATTGATGCCCCCACCCTGAGGGCCATGGCGTAACCGTCCCCTGTGTTTATGTAACTGTTGGTAGTGTGCTTATACATCATCCCCATCCCTCCTGTTGCCAACACCACAGCCCTACTCTGGAAGAGGTAGGGGTTCATGCTCTTCATCTCCATGGCGACCACGCCACGTATCGCCTCGCCATCCTTCACTAGATCTAGGGCGAACCACTCGTTGTAGAAGTCCACCCCAAGGCCTGAGGTCTGCTCAAATGTGGTGTGCAGTAGAGCCATACCCGTTTTGTCACCCACGAACCTGGTCCTGGGGTAAGTTTGGCCGCCGAAGTACCTAACGGCCACTCTCCCATCAGGCTGCCTATTGAACAAGGCCCCCCACCTCTCCATTAGGTTGACGATCTCACCTGATTTCTGAGACAGTAGCTCTGCTGCGTCCTGGTCCACTAGGTAGTCCCCACCTTTCACAGTGTCGTAGGTCATGTAATCGGGGTCATCGTTAGGGTCGGAATTACCTGGAATGTATGCAGCTATTCCCCCTTCAGCTGCAGCGGAGTGGGACCTGGTGGGGAAGACTTTGGATATTACAGCCACCTTGAAGCCGGAGGAGGCTACGACGTAAGCGGTCATCAGTCCAGCCAGTCCTCCCCCCACTACTACTGCGTCATAGGATAGCTTCTCCAATACAGCACCCTGAGTATATTGGGGCGGGAGATTTTAACTATTGATTTTGGGTTTCGGAACAGGTGAATGTATCCACAACTTACACGTGAACTACCCCGCCCTAACGGACGGGGCTTCCCGCTTCAAGCCCCTGCCTTGACCAAGGTAGGGGGCTCCACAGGCACTGTCGTTCCCACCCCGAGCGCTGATGTAAGCCTAGGGTGTCCCAATGTGGGGCTGTTGATCGGAGCAGAGGCGTCCCGCACAGACCCTCGCTCAGGCGTCTCGGTGAAGCTTACCCCGTCAGTGGGTGTCACTGATAGAGTGTTTGAAAAAGGAGTGTATAAGAGTCACAAAGGGGGCTATCCACCCTCACGGAAGGGGACTTCCGCCCCCTTTGAACCCCCAGATAAGATAAAAATCCACAAACCGATTTTCCACTGTGGATCAGACCTCAACTCAGATAGCTGAGATTGCTCTGCTTCTGACCACCGCAGGAGGGTTGGGGTATTCGCTCAGGAGCAGGGGTTATTCTGCTGTGGCTGGTTACGTCCTAGCGGGCATAATCTTCGGTTCAGTCCTCCACCTCATTTCCCCCTCCTCCCCCATACTCCAGTTCATTTCCACACTCGCCGTAAGCGTCATTGCATTCGAAATAGGGATGACCCTGAGCCCTTCCTTCCTGAAGGCGGAAATGGGGAGGGTCTTACCCATAATAGCGGTGGAAATACTCGTGGTCACTGGACTGGTGCTCCTGGTCTCTTCTTCGCTGGACTTGAACCTAGCTGACGAACTCACCCTGATCTTCGTTGCCCTTAATACGAGTACTGCGGTAACCTACAAAATGATGGAGGAGAAGGGACTCCTGGAGAACTCCAAGTTCAGGAACCTGATCCTGGCCTTAGCCTCAATGGAGGACATGATAGCACTCATACAGCTCTCCCTTTTCCCCATCTTGACCACCAGGTCCTCCGCAGTCTCCTTAGTAAGCACGATCAACTCCATAGCCATATCCCTGGTCTTCTCCATAGCCTTCGGCCTCTTCCTAGCCAGGAGGCTAGTGAGCTCCTCCATGAGGAGCGGAGAGGACATGATAATCATAACGGTGCTCTCCCTGGTCGCACTCATGCAGACAATCTCGCCGCTACTGGGTCTCTCCGCTGCCCTACTTTCCCTGATCCTGGGGATCTCGATTTCCACGGTGAAGGGGATCGAGAGGGTCTTGAACTCCATAAGGCCCATAAGGGAGTTCTTCGCGGTGATCTTCTTCGTCAGCGCTGGAGCTGAAATGCCCTCACTTCCCCAGCCCTACCTCCTGCTTTCCGTGGTCCTCCTGTCTCTTTTCATCACCTTCATCAAGGGTTTTGCCTTCAGCGTTGGGGCCTACTTGATTGGGATTTCAGGTAGCGATGCCATAAGATTGGGGCTCTACATGACGCCCATAAGCGAGTTCGGCATAGTCATTGCATCATACGGTCTCTCCAAGGGCCTAACGTCGGCCCCTATATATCTGACGTCCATAGTGACCGTGGCCGTGTCCTCCCTGGTGGCATCACTCCTGACAAAATACGATAGGTTCATTGCTACGTCAATGGTTGGCCTCATGCCCGTGCCCCTACTGAAATACGGGGAGAGGTGGAGAGTAGCCCTGAAAGAGCTTTCCACCGGCTTGAAAGTTCGTGTGAGGCCAGGCGCCTCTTCAGCCATATACAGAGTCCTGAAGGTGTTGGGCAGGGAGTTCGCTGTCTTCGTCTTCGGTCTATATTCCATTATCCTCCTGGTCTACCTGCTCACAGTGTACTCCATAACCAGCCTACTGTCCCTAGTTCTGATCCCCTCCTACCTCGCCTCTCTACTCCTCCCGGTTTACTTCGTCTTATCGGGGGGGAGTAAGATAAGGGAGATAAGGGAGGACCTGAGACCTGTGATGAAGGAACCCTTCAGTTCGCTCGCCTCATATTCCCTCTACATTCTCTTCGTGTGGATCACTATGGTCTTGAGCTTCTCGGCCTCAGTCACCATCGAGGATCTAGGGGGAAATACAGTGGCCTATAGGAACCTGGGGATTACCTCGGCCCTGACCTCGATCATAGTCCTCACCATATTTTCCATTGTGAGAAACTCGGAGAGGGTCACAGTTTCCCAGACGTGATCGTTAAGTTCTGACCTCCTTCCTGCCCTGAAGGGTCCCAGAGCTGTTCATGATTCACGCTGTGGATTGGGTTCACGTCCCTCACCTGGTGGACAGTGAAGCAAAGGCTCCCACTCGATCTAATTCGCGAGAGAAAGGGATCCCTCACTTGAAACACTAAAGAGGGAAATACTGTTTGCTCCCCCCTCAGTCCCCACGCCCTAGATTGGGCTAGCGAGGAGAATCGTTAACTTCGCCCATAGTGCAGTCCGAGTTAGGTAAATTAACAGGTTTGCTTATCTGTCAGCATCTACCACCTCAACGTCTGTTAATTCACGTCGTCTGCATCACGTTCTAGGGAAAGATAATTTACCTGATAAGTAACGACACTATGGCTTCACTCAAAAATAAATTACACGAGGAAGTATTTAAATGGAAGGGGGCTATCCTTCCTCTTAGCGAGGCTTTCCGTCTCCTGACCCCTTCTTTGTAACTCTCTTGGATAACGCTTCGTGAGTTTACTCGACATTTCAGCAAGGCGACCTCACTGCCCGATGGACGCCTATAAACCACTTGAGCACCTAAAGTCGAAAGCCAACAGCCGCTGCACTAGGGCTGACTCTCCACCTGTAGGGTGAAGTCTTCCCACCCCTTAACTCCACTTGTGCTAATGTGTTGTGTATAGCTAGGCTCTGATCCCTAAAACTCGAACGGATCCCGTCCCTGAGAGGCCCGCGGAAAAGAAAGGATCGAAGCACAACTCAGCACAGATCCAGTATTTAAAAACGCCAGGAGATCTAAGGATCGTTGAGGATCTTCCGTTACTCCCTCAAGGATGGATTCCTCGTTCCCAGGGATGATGGTGAATATGTAATAGCAGTAGAGGGGAGATCATGGATAGCCATGAGGGGAGATCTGGAGGTGACGGAGATCCCGCCCTTCAAGCCCCTGGGCGAGGAGTTACCTCAGTTGCAGATGATCAAGAAGTTCCAGAGTGCCACAGAGATGCAACTCGATCTCGTTCCCTACATGGCGCCTCCCGATCCCAGGGTGAGGAGGGTAAGACTCTCCCAGCTCTTGGGCAGGCTGTTCGAGGATTACGTTGAGGGGCTTCTGTCCCGCTATAGGGTCGAAAGGGTGAACCTAGGAGTGAGCTTGAGGAAGTTCACCGGGACCAGGTCCTACATCAAACCCGATTTCGTGATCGAGGGTAGAGTGGCGGTGGAAGCCAAGGTGAGCGATCCGGACTTGAGGCAGCTCCAGGCTTACGCTAGAATATACAAGGTGGGGGCCGTGGTGATGCCCTGGGGAGGAGAGTGCAGAGTCCCGCTCGGATGGATATGCTTCAGAAACCTGTTAGTAGATCAATCAGCCTTTCGAACGTGGTTAGATCGAAACTTGGGGGCTCCATCTTCGAAATAAGGAAATTTAACCCTCAGATCCTACTCCTCCCTGTTGGACCTTAAGGATTTGTATTGGGGAATAGGGCTAATACTCTGGGTGGGTTTCGTCACGCTCTACGTTTCGAAGTTAATAGCGAGTAGGAGCAACACCTACATAGCCAGGAAGTCGATTCACATACTAGCAGGGGGAGTAGTGGCTTTGATCTCCCCGTTTGTCCTAAGTTCTCCCTTAATACCCTTAGCCTCCTCCTACGCTCTCACCCTCTACCTAGTGGTAAGGGGACTAAAGGGTAAGAGGTACGGCTGGTTCCAAGAGGAGGGTAACTACGGGGAGATCTTCTTCACCTTCTCTTACGGTACTCTGCTCCTGGTCTTTTGGACTTTCAGGCCCCACTTCTGGGAAACTAGCTATAAGTGGTTGGCCCTAACCCCCATAATGTTCATGTCCTTCGGCGACGGTGTGACGGGCATAGTGAGAAACTTCGTTTACAGGAGGAGAGTTAAGGGTTTCTGGGGGTCCATGGCCATGTTAGCGGTCTGCTTGATCATAGGCTACTCGACTACTGGGTTGAGTGGTGTGATCTCGGCGGTAGTGGCTACAGTGGCCGAAGTCCTGCCCAACATCGACGATAACCTCTCCGTCCCCTTCCTCTCGGCATTAGTCCTCTTCTTGGCCCATCAAGCGTTGTAGAGCAGTTCACTTATACTCTTGAACGTGAAGGGTGAGAGGAGCCTTACCTCTAGGTCATCCACGTTGATCACGATCACCCCATCTAACTTGGAGGACCTGACCGTACTCTCGGAGAATTTGGGGAGAGTGGAGTACCTGAAAGCCAGCTGCGAAAGGTGTATAACGTCCTGCTCTGTCCTCTCAGAGGGGTCCTTGAGTAGGGGCTCAGGAATAGGAGGGATGTAATAGGGGGGCACAGCTATTAGGAACTTAGAGGCAGTCCCGCTGTACCTCACTGCCTTACTGGCTATCCTGGAAGCTAAGAAGTCCAAGGGATTATGGGCACTCTTAAAGGGCACATAGCCCGTTTCCACCTCCGCTGAGAGATCGGCCTCCTTGACTGCATATACATCTACCACCTTATCCTCCACCTCGTGCTCCACATCTACGTGAAAGCCCATGTAAAGGAGGTGAGCGGCCAGGGTGATCTCAAGGGCAGCGTGGTTGAAGTTAACTAGGCCTAGTTTGAACCTCTCCAGGAGTTTGTCCCTGACCTTAAGGAGCCTCCTCCCCAACACATATTTGGACTCCAGCCTGTTCACGATCTTGTCGAGTCCTCTATAGAAGAAAGGCCTTCTACTCCTCATCCACTATCATTTCTCTGGTATGACGTAAATAAGAGCGCGCAAAGGAATCTCGGATTCCCTTCCCTTGACCTGAGTTCATATTGCGGAATTTGCACGCTGGTTCCACACCGTGTTTCCCCATGGCCACTGGTCTGGGTCTAAAGTCATTGCCTGACTTCCTCCCGCCCTGAAGGGTTCAGCGGCATTTCAGATCCCATCGTCGATCCGCAGTCCTCACTTAAGGGAGGTCGAGGGGGTTGGAGACCCCATTCGAATCACGTTTTCGGCCCCAAAGGGGGACCTCATTAATGGATCAAAGGAATAAGGTCTGTGATAACGATCCTCCCTTAGTCCCATCGCCCTGGATCGAGCTGGAGGAGTTTCATCAGTGTCACCAATAAAAAGTCTAAAAGTTTAAATCGAGGGACTACCTAGCGAGCTAGTCTTCCTCAACTCCCACCCTCTGCAAATCCTGGTCATCGTGTTTTCAGTGAGAACTTGAAGCTTGCGCGTCCGTCTTCACGACAAACTTAATATTCCTCCAGTTCCTCAGTTCAACATGCTTTCGACTACAGTGAGCAACGCTGGTGACATACTGTTGCTATTATCCTACGTCGCACTCTTCCTCACTTCATTGGGAATAGGGTTGGGGATAATCCTCAGGCGATCAAGGAGTTCTCGCCAAAGGCGAAGCTCATTCCTATAACTGATCCCCGCTTTAAATAGTCGTGTTACCTCATCTAATCCGTGTACGACGTAGTAATAATAGGGGGAGGCCACAACGGCTTAGTGACAGCTAACTATCTGGCCAGAGAAGGATTGAAGGTGGGCCTATTCGAGAGGAGGGAAATTGTGGGAGGGGCATCAGTCACCGAAGAGCTATGGCCTGGGGTGAGGGTTTGCACCGGCGCTTACGTCCTAAGCCTCCTGAAGGAGAGGATCATCAGGGACTTGAGGCTGAGAGATTTTGGCCTTAGGATCCACACGAAGGATCCAGCGCTCTTCGTTCCCTTCGGGAGAGGGAGGAACCTCTACCTATGGAACGACGTTGAGAGGAGCAAGAGGGAGATAGCCAAGTTCTCAGCCAAGGACGCAGAGGCCTACCCCAAGTGGGTCAAGTTCTGGGAAGACTTCGCTGAACTTGTGGACCTCTTCTTCCTCTCCCCTCCCCCATCATTGAACGAGGCCGAAGACCTCATGAAGCTGGCCAAGGGATTGGATGAGACTACAGCCACGGAGATCCTCAGGGTCTTCTTCAGGGACGCTAGGTCCATGCTGGATGAGTATTTCGAGAGCGAGGAAGTGAAGGCAGCTCTCGTGGAGGATGCTGTGGTGGGAGTCGACGCTTCTCCTTCCACACCGGGCACAGCATACGTGTTGGCCCATCACGTCATAGGTGAGGTGAATGGGATCAAAGGGGCCTGGGGCTACGTTGAGGGCGGTATGGGGGAAGTGACTCAAGCTATGAAGAGATCGGCCCTTAGTGCTGGCGTGGAGATATGGGAGAAAGCGGAAGTGGAGGAGATCACGGTTTCCCACAATAGGGTCACTGGGGTTAAGTTGGTCAATGGCAAAGAGGTGAAGACCAAGGCTGTGGTATCGAATGCTGACCCGAAGACCACTTTCCTTAGACTCCTGCGCAATGCAGAGCTCGACAGCTCCCTCGTAAGGAGGGTGTCCAAGATAGCGACCAAGGGCGTTTCCTTCAAAGTGGTGGGTTACCTGACTCAACTCCCTGACTTTGGGAACGGCAGCTCGCTCAGGCCCGAGCATATAGCCTCAGAGCTGATAATACCCTCAGTGGACTACGTGGAGAGAGCCTTCAGGGACTCCAAGGATCTGGGCTACTCTAAGGAACCGTGGCTTTCCATAAATATTCAGTCCTCAGTGGACCCAACAGTGGCCCCGCCTGGTCACTTCTCATTCTCCATATTCGGGCAATACTTACCCTACTCCAAGAACCTGGACGAGCTCAAGGACCAGATCTACGAAGAAGTCCTAAGTAAGGTGAGGGATTTCGCCCCAAACTTCTCCCCAGTTAAATACGAGGTGCTGACCCCCCTGGACCTGGAGAGGAGGTTCGGTATGTGGGAGGGGAACATATTCCACGTGGACATGAGGCCTGATCAACTCTTCCTCTTCAGACCTTTACCTGAGCTGAGTAGGTACTCCACTCCAATTGAGGGTCTGTTCCTCTGCGGAGCTGGGACCCACCCTGGGGGAGGGGTTACAGGGGCACCTGGCTACAATGCTGCGGGTCGAGTCATCGGATGGTTCAAGACCGGAAGATAAGAGGCTATCTCAGGTCTTGAAACAGTTATAAGTGCAGAAGTGTAGTTTACTTCATGTCAGAGGAGAGACTTACCTCTGAGGAGACAAGGGACGTAGACAGGGCAGAGGAGTACTCCCTCATTTATTCCCGTGGGACCCCCTTAGGCCTTAACAGGTTCGAGCTGAGCACGGGTATAATAGTCGCAGCCAGGTTCGCCGACAAGCTCAGGAGGGTGGCCCTAGTGACACTCTCCAAAATAGCGCCCAAGGACTTAGTGATAAGGGAAGTGTCAGAACTCAATAAGAGACTATACAAGAAGATCGTGGAGGAGATGAAGCTGGACAAGCTTGATATCATAAGGATCACTGTGGAGGCAGAGATCAATGTGAGCGAAAAGAGGATAATTTGGTCCAACCTGAAGATATACAGGTATTACACAGAGGAGCAGTGTGAGTCGAAACTGACTAAGCTTAGGGAGGAGAACGAGAGGCTCAAGGGAGAGTTAGCCCAGCTCAGGGACAAACTAATGGCCTTAGCCCAGCAGCTCAAAGGTTTCTCCTAGCACTATCCTACTAAACACGGAGGGCCTACTAACCTCATAGCACCGAAAACTAAAACTTTCACAAAACATTTTTCCTGAGGAGCTTGGCGTAAAGGGATGGTTAGGAAAAGCGGCCTAACGGCGTCGGGTCTGGTGAACTTCAGCATAAGGTTCTTCACGTCACCCCTGTCTTTCCTGTTCTCGGTGATAGTCGTTAAGGTACTTTCTAACCTCCCGAACGGTATACTGGTCTTCGGCTCATGGCAGTTAATTTACGTCACAGTGACCAGCTACTTCGTCATAGTGGCCGACCTGTTGTCCATCTTGACCTCCAGGTATGCAGCTGAGGGGAGGAGTGTGGGGGGGATCCTGATACTAAACCTAGGGATCGGGGGAATAGCGACTGGCATATACTATGCCTTAGTCCCTTTCCTAGTGGCGAAGAGCGGCTACGATCAGCCCTTCTACTTCTACTGGGGTTCCCTTCTGGTCTTCTCCTATTACCTCTGGAGATCAGTGAACTCCATATCAACTGGCAGGACCCCAATACACGTGGGAATAGGCACCGGGATATTCCAGGCGGTCAGACTCATCGCCTTGGTCCCGCTCCTGTTTTACCTCCATACGTCGATACTAGGAGTGATCCTTGCCTACACCATTGGATACTTGGCCCAATCCTTCTACAACCTGCAGTTCATAAGGACCTCCCTGAAGGTGGACCTTAGGCTAGCCTTAGTTTCCCTGAAGAAATCCTTGGTCTTCGTCTCCAATTACCTCCAAGTGCTGATAGAGGGGGCGATCGTACTTGGCGCCACTGTAATAGCAGGGAACTCGTCCATTGTGTCCTTCTACGAGTCCGCCTTCACCATAGCCTCCCTAGTGACGTGGGCCTCGACCTCCTCCACGGGTCTAGTGCTCAAGCTTCAGGAGGATAGGTCAGGGAGGGTAGTGGAGACCTCTATCAAGCTCTACACCTTCTTCGCCTGGCTAATGATGACTGCTTTGGTAGTCGATGGTGTACCCCTACTCCACTACCTGAGGGCCGAGTACTCCCAGGCAGTCTATGGTCTATATATCCTCGCCCTCTCTTTCCTCCTCAGGGGGTTCTACTGGATCTTTTACTCCACCATAGCGGTGACCGATCCCACCCTGTCCCCTGAGGGTAGTGGAGAGATAAGGGGGCCCACAGCTTCCTTAGTCGTAAGGAACGTGTTGATCTCTATGCTGGGCACTAGCTTCTCTCTCCTCTCTTTCTACCTCCTCCATCATACCTTTGGATACTCAATTCTCACCACGATCCTCTCGGTGGGTCTGCTGATCAACTCACTAGGCATGTTAACCTCAAGTTACCTGAAGGTAAGGGAGGGCATACACTTCTCCTTCCCATGGAAGGAGGTTTTGCTCTCTTCAGCCTCCCTGGTTATCGCCTCACCCCTAGCGTTGTTGAGGATCAGGGGCAGGCTAGAGGATGTGATAATGCTCGGGGCTCTTTCTTCCCTGACTTTCATTGTGTCCTCTTACGTGATCAACCCATACGCTAGAAACCTAATTACCGCTGTGATAAGGGAGGGGATCAATGCGCTGAAGAGAACGAGGTCACCAGGACCTCGAGCTTAGGGCATCCTTTCCCTGATGGGGACTACTAGTAACCTCCTCGTTCCTATGCCTTAACAGTCTCTGGACCCAAAGATCCTAGACTCATCCCCTAGCTCCACGTGCCTAGGTTGGGAAGTTAGACTTAAAGCAACCATGTGGGGAACCCATGGAGCTCATTCTCTCCCTCACATTGGTCCTTGAGTCCACAGTAGGGCTCTCTTCTACGTGCTGATCTCCTCCCCGCCCTGGTTCCAGGCGGTTCACGGTTCCCACCTTGAGGGGTTAAATCCCTTACTTGGTGGGGCACTCGAGTGGATCAGAGGACCACCCACACATGAGTAGGGAAACTTCGTCCATAACCCCTGGTTCCGTGAGAGGGGATAGAAGGTGCTGATGCCACTCCCATAGTCCCATTTCCCAGTCGAGCTGGGGAAAGGCGTAGTTAGCTTCACTAGATAATAACAATGAAAAATAAGGAATATTTTTAAGTATGGAGGGCTGTCCGTCTCCACCGGCGTGGCTTTTCGCCCTTAACTCACACCATGGTAACTAAATGATATCAAATATTAAATAATAAAACCTTTAATATCACTGAAACTATTGATAAAGACGTTCAATTGAATTCTTTTTCACGTTAATAGAAATGTTTTTATATTAGTTATCCTTAACTAAATGTTGCCGCTGAGACCGAAGGGGCCACGTAGAGAGGACTGTGAAGTTCAAGGTTGAGGTGGATCGCAACACTTTCTCAGCGCTCAAGGAGGTTGAGGAGGAGGGCAGGGGATGTGAGCGCCGCGCCCTTGGGTTCAGGTCCCACGACCCGCCCTTAGGTTGAGCGGTCGAGGGCTGAGTCCCCACGTTCGATCATGAGTGAATACAAAATGACCGGAATGAAAGTGTAGGGACAAACAGTAACTCGTTATCCTCCTTTCAACTCCTCGTCCAGCTTAACTCTTGCATTGAAGATGGACAAGTGAATCTCCTTGAGTTCCTCGTCTGTTTTAAACTCGCTCTCGTTGAGCTCCAGGTGCAACCTCTGTGTTTCCCTGCAGCAGTTACACCTATACAAAAGCCATGCGCCCACGAACTCCTCCCCAGAGTAATAGGAAATGCCGTGCCATCCCTTGATCTCTAAGAGGCTAGATGCAACTCCCTTCCTCAGAGTGGGGAAGGCGACGAAGTGAGGGAACTTCACAAAGGATAGCCTTAGCCTGCGTAGTGATGAAGGGTGGATGAGTACTTTATACGGGTTATTGAATTCCTCAAATTGGGATATCTTCACTACTTGAATGTTCCCCTGGTGATCCTCATATACAGCCACCGAACTATAGTCTGAGAATATACTCTCTAATTCCTCCCAGGTCGGGGATTTCATCCCTACGATCCAACTAGCCATCATCTTCGGAAGATCACCCGCAGCGGGTTAAGGGTACACTGTAAGTCTAAACTCCACGAGAGTATTCCGCCATTATTGAGAGGTGATGGTAGTCCCCTCCGTGAATCTTTCAAGTGCCTCACCACATTCCTCAGAAGAGAGAGTGGGGACTTTTTTAAAACGATCAACCCTTAAGCTCCCACTAGTTTTTATTATGATTAACCTTAGTATGCCACGTGATAGTGGAGGGCTTCGCGCTCAAGTTCTCGGGGATCATATGGACGGTGAAGGGTTGTTATCATCCTCCTGGTGGCGCCATAGCGATGCCCAGGCTTACTCCCTCTAGGAAGATCAAGACTCTCGGTGAAGCCATGGACTTCGTTAGGATTAACTTCAGGGAACTGCTCAGATATGTGCCGGAGGTGGGGACAGAGGTTCCGGTGATACCACTAGAGGAAGCCGAGGTCTTGGACCCCTTTAAAGTACCTAAGCCAGCTCGCGTTAAGCCTCTATTGATCCGTTTCAAAAACGTCGGGATCACTGGAAGTTGGCTCTACGGGGGAGAGACCCCTAGCTCTGACGTGGACCTATTAAGCTTCGACGAGAGCAACTACGAGACCTTGATTAGACTCAGGGAGGAAGGGGAGTCCCTGGCGTTGAGATCATATAGTGAAGCAGAGGTGGAGATTTTGAAACAGGACGATTTCGCCAAGCTCAAGACACTAAGGGTACTCGAGGGAGAAATGAACGGGATCCCCTATACCTTCAAGATAGTGAAGTGTCTCGATCTAGGTCGAGTTGAGGGACAGTGGAGCTTCATAGGGAAAGTGAAGGTAATAAGGGCTGTTAGACCTTTCACGATCCCCTGCGTCTATGAGGCGGAATCAGATCAGGGCCGCTTGATCATGACGAGCTTCAGGATCAGGTTCACTGAGATCCCCGAGGGAACGGAAATGGAGGTGAAGGGCTTAGTTCAGGAAAGGGGCTTCCTGAACCTCAACTTGGACCTTTCCCAGAGCGTCAGGATCATTGAGATCGGACAGAGGATGCCGTGGAGGCGATCCACTGGTCTATGACGTCGAGCCATTTGTAGAGGAAGGCACCGAAGGAAATCACCGTCAACAGAGAGTAGACCTGGAGGTTGACCTTAGGCACTTCCACTTGAACTCCCACCCTCCTCATGCTAAGCGTTAAGTTCAACATGGACCTAGAGGCCTTTGAAATGTAATAGGTGGCGGAGAGCAAGTTCAAGGGAGGCAATTGGACGACTAAAAGGAAGAAACAGAAGAAGACAAGCAGCCAGTTCTCAGATCTGTCCAAGCCCTTCACCTCGTCGAGTATGCCCTTGAATTCCAAGTACTTGTTGTAACTAAGTGGATCGTTCTTCATGAGCTCCAAGCTCTTAAGGGCGCCTCTGCGTATATCGTATATCGCCGAGTCCAGGCGGGTTAAGGAATCAACCAGGTAGAATATCAGTGGAGGCAACGTGACTAGGAACAGCGCGAACATGAAGTAAGGTAACTGGGAAGAGGGGCTCAAGGAGCCTAGGAGCACTAAACCTAAGAGCCCTGATACACCATGGATCACAAGCAGGGAAGTCCGTAAATGGGACACATTAGCTGAGAGTTGAACACGTTTTTATCTTTGCGGGGTTTGGGGGCTGAGGACCCCTCCCCAGGGGATTAATAGCCCCCAAGGGTTTTTAAGTCGGCTCCCTAGTACTCTCTCAATGAGAGCCACGGACGGGGTAGGCTTCACTGAGGTGCCTCGGTTGAGGTCGGTGAGGTGCGCTCCTACCCGAACAACAGCTCGTACGGATATTAATGCACCCGTATCTTCAGGGCTGGAGAGGCCCGTTGAGCCCGTGGAGTCCCACCCTCTACCCTTGGGCAAGGGACGAGGCGGGGCCTTGAAGCAAGAAATCGAGAGGGGGCAGTCCGCGAGGGCGGGGTAGTCCAATTTCTGGGTCACAGGGGGATAGAGATGTCCCATAAGGAGCACTTGGAGGCAGCACCAAAGGAGCTATCCTTCTTCGTGATAACCATCAGCTCATCGAGGTATGCTAAGGTGGTCAATAGGGAGCCTGTGGAGGACGAATCCGGCGACGTAATGAAGGAGATCATCCTGAAATCCAACCATAAGGTGTCAGGGTACGCTATTGTACCTGACGATAAGTGGAAGATCCTTAAGGCGGTAGTCTCCTCAGTTGAGAGAGACGACGTAGACGTCATAGTAACCACTGGGGGTACCGGGTACACTCCTAACGATGTCACAGTGGAGACCATCAGGCCGATTTTAGACAGGGAGGTCACTGGTTTCGGCGAGGTCTTCAGGTTCTTAAGCCTCAACGACCCTGAAGTGAGGGGAGCTGCATTCTTAACTAAAGCGACGGCGGGGGTAGTTAAGGACAAGGCAATCTTCGTCCTCCCGGGATCACCAGCCGCCGTAAGGCTGGCCATGGAAAAACTGGTGATCCCTGAGTCTCCGCACCTGGTTTACCTCATAAGGAGGAAGTGAAAGCGCTTCAGGCAAGTGTTAATGGCTTCTCCCTTCACGTAACCCCCTCAGCTTCCTCATGGACATCTCCTTCTCCCTTTGCCCCATTTTAGCCCTTAGGATCAAGTCCTCCAAAGTGGATATCACCTCCTCAGCGATCCTTCTGTTCACCGGATAAGGGACTCCGTCCTTCCCCCCTATTGCGTAGGCGTAATTGAAGGGATCGTATGGGTGAGTAACAGGGTCTTGGATGGAGGGAGGTTCGTTGTAGATCAGGTCCGCGATCAGAAATAGGGCCCTCGCGGTGGAGGGTCCTAGACCACCCAAAAGTGCGTCCTCTAAGGAATAGGGTTCGCGAAGTCTCAACCCCTCTAAGACCTTCCGAACTCTCTTGAGGTCCACGGGCTGGTAGTATATGACCTTCTTGGACTTCTCGACGGCTCCAACAGCCCTCCCCCATAGCCAGAAATCGATGGGTCCCCCGAGCTTCCGCCTAGCTTCGGAATAGAGGTTGAGGACCCTATTCGGTCCCTCCCGTAATAGGTCCAGGATTAGACCTCTAGTCCTTTCCGTCCTCTCATCTATAACGTTCACGGCATCCCCCTTCACCCCAGCTACTGCCTCGTGCGGATTATTGACGAAGTTGACAGCGTTGAGCCAATGATACCTCCTGGCGAACCTAGTCCTCGGGTTCATTCCCTGCTGGATCACAGCCCATTTGCCGCTCGAGGTGAGGAGAAGCGAGTGGATGTATATCTGATGCCCGTCCTGGAGGAGAGTGCTATCAACCTTAGCAGTCAACTTGCTGATCCTCTCTAAACCCCCTGGATCTACTGGCAAGCGCCTAGCCACCTCCAGTAACTCCTGACCCACCATCATTGCACTCTTACCCTTCCCTCCCACCACCACGATCCCGTCCTCGGGCCCGAGGACTTGCTTCAGTATGGAGATGAGGACTGTTGTGGAACCGCTGGAGTCCCAGTCCATGCCTATGGCGTTGTTCATAGCCTGGAACCACAGTGGATTGGAAAGGCGTTCGAGGAACTTCTCCGGCCCCCACTCAAGCAGGATCACGTCTGATATGGCTCTGGCCATCCTCTTCATTATGGGTATCAGCCAGCTAGGCACCTTGCCCCAGTGCAGGGGGAGGTCGGCGTATCCGTGCATCTTCAGGGATCTGTGTTTCTCCCGATAATAAAACCGGGGGATCACTTTTAACTCCCTAGGACTACTACAATTGAGGCTCTGAACTTGAGGCTTCTATTCGAGGTCTTGAGCGATATCTCCTTGGGGATACTGAGCTGGTACGGAAGGGCTGTGAAGGGTTTCCTAGTAGCAGGGGACTCTATAACCAGCTTGAATGAGGAAAAGGACACGGTAATGCTTTGCCTAATTGAGGGGGTGGAGAGGATATCGATGGTCGCTAGACAGGAGTTGGTTAGACCCTTTTATGAGAGGGTAACTAGATCCTCCGTTTTCAGGGAGTATATGCAAATTCACGGCTTCCTCCCCAAGGTCTACTTCCTGGTCCTGTCACCTAAAGAGATGGAGTACCACATCCCTAAGGTCCTCTACTACCTCAAGAGCGGAATCACTCTTTTCGACAGGGAGGGAATACTGGCTGAAAACCTCAGGGATATCGACCAAAACCTCAGGGATATGAGGGTTCTGAAGGTCAGGGGAGTGGAGCTTCTGGACTTAAAGGTGCTCAAGAGGAGGGAGGTAGAGGAGATTTGAACAACAGTTCGCTAGCCAGCGAGTTCCTCATAAGGGCTAGGAGGACCATGAAGGAGGCCTCCCAGTCCTACAGTGAGGGGGACCTAGTAGGTGCAGTCCTAAGGGCTGGTGAAACCGTGGAGTACTCCATAAGGGCGCTCATGGCTCTCTACGGCTTGGTCTCAGTCTCCAACAACGGCAACGCCTTCGCTCTACCCTATTTCCTCGAGACGAGAAACGACATCCCCGAGTGGTTCAAGGAGAGGACCCAGGAGTTGATCAAGGACGCCATGGAGGTAACTCAGGCCTACTTCATCGCAATGAATATTGACGAGTCCTCGCTTTCCTATCCCTCGATCATGGCGAGGAACGTGGAGACTAAACTGCTAGTGGAGAAAGCTTCCGCCGTGTTCGAGCTAGTCCAGAGGGTCTTCGACGATTTCCACAGCTAGCCGGGGAGGAATAACCGAGGTGGACCCGTTCAGGTGGTTATCCTTCTACTCTCAAGTGAGGTCGTGGATGGGCTACGACAAGGCCCAGGATTACAAGTCAGCAAGCTTGCTGAACCAATTGCTCGGTGGCTTCAAGGAGGAGGAACTGCCTTCACTGAAGGGAGAAGAGGTGGCAGTGGTGGGCGCAGGCCCATCCCTCACCTCGTTAAGGGATTTCCAGGGTAGGGTGATCATAGCTGCTGATGGAGCGTCGAACTACCTCCAGGAAATAGGGTTGACCCCGGATATCGTAGTTACGGACCTCGATGGCATAGACGCTTTCCCCGACTCCCTCTACGTGGTGCACGCTCACGGCGACAACGTCCACCTCTTGCATAAGGTGAGTAAAATGAGGAGGGTCATAGGAACGTGTCAAGTCGATCCCTTTGGGAGGCTCAAGGTGCTGGGAGGGTTCACTGATGGAGATAGGGCCATCGTAATAGCGAGAGCTTTAGGCGCAGAGAGGGTAAGGCTCTACGCTATGGATTTCGACTCCCCTTTCATAGGGAAGTACTCAAAACCCCACTTCAGTGAGGATGTGCCCGTTACCCCAATCAAAAGGAGGAAGCTGGAGATCGCCAGGAGGATAACCCAATGGGCTCTATCCTCCCTTTGACTCCCTCCTCTTCACCGAAGGCTTAACCTTCCTCAGGGCCTCCTCCAGGTCTTGGAGACTCAAGGACCTATCGGCTTCACCTCTTATCCTAGCCTTAAGCACACGTATCTTAGCCTCCCTGGTCACAGCAGCTATATCAGCTCCGCTGTAACCCTCGGTCAACTCTGCGAGCTTCCTGCAGTCCACCCTCTTGCAGTTCTCAGTCCCCAAGTACTTCTCGAAAATCTCCGCCCTCTCCTCGAGTTTGGGGAGAGGCATGTAAACCACCTTATCGAACCTCCCAGGCCTTATGAGGGCCTTGTCTATGGACGAGAACCTATTGGTGGTTCCTATTACCACCACCTCCTTCAGCGACCTTATTCCGTCCATTTCCGTGAGGAGCTGGTTGACCACTTTCGAGGCCTCATTCCCTTTGATCCCCCTCTTTGAAGCTATGGAGTCCAACTCGTCCAGGAGTACTATGGAGGGCTTGTTCTCCCTGGCCCTGTTGAAGACCTCCTTAATTGCATTAATCGCTCCCTCGTAACCCTTGTACATTATCTCCGCGCCGCTCAGGGGGATCAGTTTCACCCCTAAAGTCTTAGAGAGGGCGCGGGCCATCATAGTCTTACCCACGCCTGGAGGACCGTAGAGGAGTATCCCCCTTATTGGGGTGATCTTGAGCTCCTCCATTAGCTTCGAGTATTTGAGTTGGATCTCCAAGATCTCCAGGAGTTCCTGCTTTATCTGGGAGTACCCACCCACGTCGTTTATGGTGAGCTGCTCTTCTTGCACCTGTTCCTCAGCGGAAGTCCTCCTCTCGTAGTCCAGCTTGAACTTCTCGTAGTCCTCCAACATCTGGAGCGTGATGCTCGGCTTATACCGCTTTATGACGTCCATGAAGTCGGACATGGTTATTTTCCTCTCCCTTCCCTCCTCTATGGCCCTAGCTGCAACCTTCCTAGCCACTTCCTGACAGATATTGGCCAAGTCCGCCCCGCTGTATCTCTCAGTCAACTCCGCTAACTTGTCCAGGTCAACGTCCTCAGCTAACGGCATATCGCTGCAGTGTATTCTGATGATCTCCTTCCTAGCCTCTCTATTGGGAGGAGCCACGTATATGAGCTTATCGAATCTACCCGCCCTGAGTAGTGCCTTGTCCAGGAGGTGAGGGACATTAGTTGTACCCACTATTATGACTCCATCCTCGCTCTCTATCCCATCTATCTCGGAGAGCATGAGCGAGAGTAGCCTCGGAGTCACAGAGTCTCCTGTGTGACTCTCCCTCTTGGTTCCTATGGTGTCGATCTCGTCGAAGAAAAGTATGCACGGTGCGTTCTTCCTAGCGTTGGTGAAGAGCTCCCTGAGCCTAGCCTCGCTTTCCCCATACCACTTACTCATTATCTCACTTATGTTCACATATATGAAGTTCAGCTTCACCTCAGAGGCTAAAGCCTTCATTATCATCGTCTTCCCGCAACCCGGAGGACCGAAGAGTAGGATTCCCTTGGGTAACCTCAGGTTGTACTTCCTCGAGATCTCCCTATACTTCAGGGGGATCTCTATGTACTCCCTAATCTCCTTCTTCACATCGTTATAACCCCCTATTTGATCCCAGGTTAACCCCACAGACCTTTGGTAAGACAGAGTCCTTTGCACTCTCTTCTGCGGCTGCTTCTGGTTCTGCTTACCGTTAGCCGAGAAGCCCCTCCTGGCCCACACGCCGGTGAGGAAGTAGAATATGAGGCCTAAGACAACTAAGGTCACAACGAGTTCTATGACGCTTCCCACTTGCAACGACAAGAGATCTCCATAAATAATACACTTCGATCCTTAAAAAACGGTTTCTCTTTCAATCGAGAATAGCTTTACCTGTAGGCGCTTCCCCTCTGGGTTCTCCCATACTGAGAACAACCGAGGTCTCAAAGGACTATCAACTCCTTTGTGAAGGAGTTAAAGGACAGACCCTCCCTCCCCTTCACCAATATCATATCCTCTATTCTCACCCCGAACTTATTAGGCAAGTAAATGCCAGGCTCCACTGTGAAGACTTCATTGGAGATCAACTCCTCAGCGTTAACCTGTGAGATGTATGGATCCTCGTGAACATCTATGCCCACCCCATGTCCTGTCCTGTGGATGAAGAATTCCCCATAACCTGAACTCGAGATCACCAAGCGAGCAGCACGATCAACGTCCATAGCCCTCACACCCTCTCCCACGGCCGTGATCGCGCTCTCCTGTGCCTCCCTCACCACGTTATACACTTCCAGGAACTCCTCGTCTGGCTCACCCAACGCAAAGGTTCTAGTGGTGTCCGTGGAGTAGCCGCGCAGTTTCAAACCGAAGTCCACTACTAGAGGTTCTCCAAGTTTCACCTTTCTCCTAGTGGACCTAAGGTGTGGCATCGAGGTGTTAGGTCCTGAAGTGACTATGGGAGTGAATGACGATCCTTCGCCTCCCTCCTCAATCATGAGCTCCTCCAGCTTCCTGGACAGGTAGACCTCCTCCATCCCCTCTTTGATCATGGGAATAAACCTCCATAAACTCCTCTCTGCGATCTTCACTCCCTCCCTCATGACCTCGATCTCCCATTCCTCCTTGACCTTCCTCACTTCCCTCATCACTTCCCCAGCCCCTGACACCCTCAAGGGGTTGAACCTTGAGGTTATGTTGAGGAGAAAGTAAGCCCACAGGTCGTGATCTACAGCAAGGGTAGCCCCTTTCCTGAGGGACAACTTCTCGTAAGGATCTTCCTCATCCCCATAAAAGCGACCTGGGAAGCCCAACATCTCTATTTGCTCCCTGTAGATCTTTGGGGCCACGAAGAAGGCCTCTTCCTGACCAATTACTAGGAGAATGGGTCTCTCCATTTGCTCCTCCCTGAACCCAGTCAAGTAGAAGCAGTTACTTCCAGGGCCTAGGATGAGGTAATCGATCCCCTTAGAGACCATGATCTCCTTGACCCTCTTAACTCTGCTGTTCAATTCTCTCACCAACTCGCGGGTTCAGGAGTATAAGCAGGGTATTAATGGGGCTTTCACCCTAAACCCATCTTGGGTATCATTTATATCCTTTGAGGTGTATAAGTTTACTGTGATCTTGGTCGGAGTAGACGCGGGTGGGACCAAGACGATAGCTGGGGCCTACACGTGTGAAGGCAAGTTATTAGGGGAGGGGAGGGCTGGTCCTGGGAACTACCACAACGTGGGAGTCGAAGAGGCCATATCCAACGTGAATAAGGCCATAACTTTGGCCACGGCAGGGGCGAGGCCTAACTATTTGGGTATAGGCATGGCAGGGCTGGACACGAAGAGGGACTTCGACATAGTCTTTCCCTTAGTATCGGGCTTAGCGGAACACGTGATCCTCGAGCACGATGGTTTTTCCTCCCTCTACGGGGAGACTAAGGGGAGAGCGGGAGTCCTCGTCGTTGCAGGCACAGGAAGTGTAATAGTAGCGTTGGATTCACAGGGTAGGAGGTTCAGGGTCAGTGATTGGGGCTGGTTCTTGGGAGATGAAGGGTCGGCTTACGAGATAGGGAGGAAGGCGTTGAGATTGACGGTTAAGATGCTTGATGGTAGGAGGGAGAGGGGACTTCTGGCTGACATGATACTTAAGGCATTAAGCGTGAGGGATTTAGAAGGACTCGTGAGCTGGGCATATGTGGGTCCCCACAGGGTGGACAGTGTAGCCTCACTTAGCGAAGTGGTGAGCAGGGCAGCTGAGATGGGGGACGAGGATGCAATAGAGATAATAAGGTCCTCATCGGAGGACCTGGCCTCCAGTGCAGTATTAATGGCCAGGAGGGTGAAGGTGAGGGAAGTATACGTAAAGGGAGGGCTGTTCAACTCCAAGATATACGAGAGGACTTTCTCCGCCTACCTAGAGACCAGGGGTGTGTTGCTCAGGAGGGCCTCTAAGGTGGACTACGTAGGCCCCCTACTCATGGCGGCTGACGCAGCGGGATGCTCAATGAGCCTGTAATGCTATTCCCTCAGATCTAGGGTCCGCGACGGCCGTATAAACCTGTCCCCTCTTCTTAAGGGCCTGCACCACGCCCACGGTCGAGGACAGGTAATCGGCTTGAACCCCTGGCACATTCAACCTCTTCTCAGCTATTATCTTGCCGTCAGTATACATGAATCTAGGCGCGTAGACCGCCTCATCTATCTCCATCCTGTAGTCCACGTAGTACTCCAGGACCTCCGAGTGTATCTGCGGTCTCAGGTGTCCCCCAGCGCAGCCTATTAGTATTGTTTCCCTATCGTTATCAGCCAGCATGATGGAGAGAGTGTGCAGAGGTCTCTTCCTTGGTTCGGGCCTGTTGAGGCCTTGGGTGAAGCAGGCTCCCCTGTTCTGGAATGGAATATCGTTAACCACTATTCCGGAACCGAAGGTAGAGTAGAGGCTCTGAATGAAGCCGACTTCGTTCTCTCCATCAGCCACTACGAAGAACGTGGTGTCTCCCCCTTTGATCCCATACATGACCCCCTCCTCGTTGAGCCTCCCCCTGAGGTAGTCCTCATCTAACAGGTACTCGGGCAGTGGGTGGAACTTGGGATCTGCGAGGAACCTGTCCCTGTCCCTGTATGCGGCTACCGCTATCTTGGCGTGATTGTTGATCCTGATCAAATCGTTAAAGGGCCTCTCGTTTATCCTGGAAAGCTCCACCATTTTGAGAATCTGCAGCGTGGTTATGCCCTGTGAGTTAGGAGGGAGTTCCAACACAGAGTAACCCTTATATGTAACGGACAGAGGTGATACTTTCTCACCCCTGAAATCACTGAAATCCTCCAGGTCGACGGGGACACCGTTCCTCCTCAACCCTGTTACCAACTCCTCCGCGGTCCTTCCCTCGTAAAAATCCCTGGGATCCCTAGATAAGGCCTTGAGGACCTTGGCCATGTTGGGCAACCTGAGCAGGTCCCCCATCCTCTTCTCCCCGAAGATCTTCCTCCACGTGGGGTCCTGAAAGGTCGAGGACACTATGGAGTTGTGGAGTCCCCTGTCCACGTGAAAGCCGTTAGTAGCTAGGGATATGGAATAGGAGAGGAGGGTACCTAGATCCTTAGTTGAGTAATTGGAGTGAACGAAGTCCCAGAGGTCCACTAGACCTGGAACTGTCACGGAAGTGGGTCCCCGTTCCTCCACCTTCTCCGCCCTCATTGACTTAGGACTCCAGCCGGATGCATTGTAGGCTATTACCCCATCAGGTCCCTTAGCTAGCAGGAAACCGTCTCCGCCTAATCCTCCAGTCTGGGGTAATACAACGCCTAAAGTGGAGCTGACGGCTATGGCTGCGTCAAAGGCGTTTCCACCCTCTTCCAGCACCTTAACCCCGACCAATGTGGCCATGGGATGTTGAGTGGCCACGACTTTCCTGCCCGAGACCGAAGGCATATGTTAACATATAAATCCGAGGTAAAATAGAGATGTGGAGTGGTAACTGGAGTCCCTGAAGAGTGTCTCCACCTTGATGAGGACAGCTGCGCTGTGTGTGCAGACTCCTTCGTAGTTTGCTTGACTGAAGATGTGCCAACGAGGGAGGACGCGCCAACCGACTTGGAAATAGACAGGAAGGGAGGCAAGGTCTTCCTTAGGAACATCATAAGAGACGTAGACGAGGATCCGCTCTACGTCGAATACTCCCTTACTAGGGAACTCGCGGAGAGGATCTCGCTGGAGCGCAGTGTAGAGGTGATCTTCGTGAGGAGGGAAGGGGAAGAGAGGCATTTCATTGTTAAGTTCAGTGATGATGACGTGAGGGCAATAAGGAGAGAGATGGGCATGGGTGGAACGAGCGGAAAGGCTCTGAAGGATTTTCGAAGTTAATTAATGGAATCGGATCCTGCATTATCTCGCATGTCGTATTTCCTCTTAAGGGAGTTCCGGGTTGAATCAAAGCAGACCTCTCCCAGTCCTGAATAGTTCCCTTAGGGAGTTTCGCTACTATGCCCTCCACCACCTCGCTCTGTTAGCCCAGGGGTGAGGGACTTTCCCAGCCCTGCCTTTCCTCCTCCCACAGTTCCCATGGATGGGGTGTGGTGACCCTAGTTTAGTTGGTCTATAGCTTTCCATATGGAATTTCATCTATAAGTGAACTACCCCGCCCTAACGGACGGGTTCCCGCTTCCTTGCCCCACCTTGCCCGGCCACGGGTAGAGGGCTCCACAGGCACTGTCGTTCCCACCCCGAGCACTGATGTGAACCTAAAGTGTCATGGGACTGTTGATCGGAGCAGAGGCGTCCCGCACAGACCCTCGCTCAGGCGTCTCGGTGACGCTTACCCCGTCAGTGGGTGTCACTGATAGAGTGTTTGAAAAAGGAGTGTATAAGAGTCACAAAGGGGGCTATCCACCCTCACGGAAGGAGTCCTCCGCCCCCTTTGAACCCCCAGATAAGATAAAAGAGGAGTTTGGGGGCGGAAAACCTCGTGAGGCGGGGATGCCCCCAGGGTTTAAATAGCACTTCCCTGTAATAACAACGGTACCCATGGACGGGGTGAGCGCCACCTTGCGCCTCGGTTGAGGCGAGGGTCCATGAAGTACACCCTGCTCCATCAGCCACGCACCCTCGTATCCGTTTCCCTACCCGCGGGGTGGGGACTTAGAGCCTGTGGAGCCCTCTGGGGCGGGGCAGGCAGCAGGTCCCTCCTTCAGGAGGGGGTAGTTCAAACAGATCTACGCTTCGGAACCTGGGACCTGGTTAAGGGATGGCAGTTCTTATTACGGATGGAAGTTAGCATCTCAGAAGATGAGGGCGATAGTGATTGGTGGAGGAATAGCCGGCTCCTCTACTACCTTACTCCTTAGGAGGGAAGGGGTTGAGGTGACGCTCATAGATCCACTGCGACCTAGGGTTAACACCAACCTTATTCACTCCATACTACTGAAGGGACGCGACGTGGAGTTAGCTAGGAGAACACTGGAGTTCTACAATTCCGAGGGGATAAGGAGCCGCGAGTTCGTCTCCTACACCATTGGGAACGTGGAGGAGTGGATGATCAGCGATTGGACTAGGGTTGGGGTTGAGGCGAGGAGGGTATACGTCCACTGGCTGGGAGAGGAAGCCTTGATGTGTAGAGGGGGGGACAGGATAGTTGACGTCTCTCGGCTTCTCGTGAAGGCTAGACCGCAGAGGGCAAAGGCCAAGGTGGAGATCAGGCAGGGTAAACCTAAGGTCCTGATCAACGGTTACCTGGAGAGGGAAGCAGATGCGGTGATACTGGCAGCTGGAGCTTGGAATGGGTATATCTCACCCGTGAGGATCCCCTCTAAGTCCTATTACTGCTGGGCTTTTCTGACATTAAGCAGGAGGGAGGCAGCAGAGCACATAATTTACGATTACGACCTGAGTTTTTACTCAAGGCCTTTCATCGGGCCTAGTTTGCCTATGGCCATAGTAGGAGACGGTGAGGCCATAGAGTCGCATCCTTGGTCGAAACCGAGGGTGAAGGACGAAGAACTCCTGCTACAGAGAGTCAAGCTGAGACTTGGTCCTGTTTTCCCGATCCTCAAGGGAGGAGGATTCTGCGAGGCCACCCCCGACATGAGACCGGCCTTCGGCCAGATCGCTGAAGGTCTGTATTACATAGGCGGCTTCAACGGCTACGGGGCGGAGGTGGGGCCGGCTTTGGCGGAGATGTTGGTGGACTTCTTGGTTCGAGGAAACGAGGACAGGGAATACTCTATCTCCAGGTTTAAAAGAATAGAGGACTTCCCCTTGGGAAAGGAGCCACATGAACTCTAACCACCTAGAGTGTATTGATCTCATTTGCGCGTATCGAGTGAGGCTATTGAGGGATAGTCGAGCAAAGTTTCCACATTCACAACTTCCTCTTAGCCCTTGACACTCTCGTTAGTCCGATAACAAGCACGACCATGCCTGACACGAAAAGCACGAAGGATACTAGGAGTTCCATTACGCCGAAGTAGAAGCCATTGGAGATATTGATCAGTGAATATCTCACGGAGACCGGAAAGGTGTAGTTATTGGTTAGGTAGACTAAGGCCTCTCGATCCTTAGGGGGTGACACTTTAACCTCACTGTAGCCATAGTCTACGGTTAAGTTCATTGTTCCACCCTTCACCGTGACGTTGAGCGCGAGCTTGGGGGTATCAATATAGAACAAGATCCCACCAGGGTAACTCAGGGTGAAATTCAAGCTAGCCCCAGGATCTAACCTCTCCGTTGAGGGGATGAGAGACGTCGAGGAGGTCTGAGACACGTGAAGTACGAGCAAGAAGGAAGCGAGTGCTGCGATTATTATCCCTATTCCAGCCGCTACCCAGCTTTTACGCATCGCCTATTCATTTCCAGGACTCTTTAAAAAGATGATAGGGAAGGGCCTTTCCCACGGTCGAAAATGAGACCTATTTCACGACGTGGGGAACGGAGGGTGATCCGTTGACGAGAAGCGAGGGATACAGTAAGGACGTGAGACTCATGGGGTCAGCTGACTTCCTCCTCGCCATGAAGGGTTCCCCTTCAGGGGTCACGGTTCCCACCGTGAGGAGTTGCATCCCTCATTTAATGGACGGTCCAGTGGATCAGAGGACCACTGCCACTTGAGTCAGGATCCTGAGGAAGGGGATCAGTCATGTGATGGAGGTAGGGCGATTTCGGGTGCCCCTCCCATAGTCCCATCACTAGATCGGGCTGGGGAGGGGCGTCACTAGCTTCACTGAGGATGATTCCAAACAAAAAAGAGGTACTTAAATGAAGGGCCATCCATCCCGCCATGAATGGCCAGGCTTTCCTCCCCCTTAAACCCCCTTATCTGTAAACGGATAGGGGCGGAGAAGAAGAACGAGTAAACTCCACTCCGTGAAGCGAGGGGTGAGGATTGAACACAATCGTGAGACTGCAATGAAGCACGAACCCTGGGTAAACCCACCCAAGGGAGTGAAGGAGGAAACCACACACCCAGAGCCAGTGACCTCTTCGGTCGATCCCGGTGCGGGACTCAGAAAACTAATAGGTTCAGGTGAATTTGACAGCTTAACTGAAATTGCTGACCACAGCGGGATTGGACAGTCCCTCCGAAGGCTGGAAGAGACCTTTGATCCTTCACTGAAATTTAATTAATGTGTATATCCCACTTCTCCAGGTGATCCTATGAGGGCAGTGGTACTGGATAACGGAAGAGTAACCCTAATGGATTTACCCAGACCCAAGTTAAGCGGAGGTGATGTGCTAGTGAAGATGAGGGCCTGTGGCCTGTGCGGCACCGACATAGAGAAGATCAAAGGACAGTACACCGCCTCTCAACCTGTCTTAGGCCACGAACCAGCGGGCGTAATAGTGGAATCCGCTGCCGAGAATGCGAAGGAAGGTGAAAGGGTGTTCGTCCATCATCACGTGCCTTGTTACAGCTGCTACTACTGCAAGAGGGACAGCCCGACCATGTGTCCCTATTACAGGAAGACCAATTTAGATCCCGGAGGGTTCTCTGAGTACTTCAGGGTCCCAGCCTTCAACGTGGAGAGAGGGGGCATATTGAAGCTCCCGGCCCACGTGAGTTTCGAAGAGGGGGGACTAGTGGAGCCTCTCGCCACAGTAATTAGGGCCCAGAGGAGAGCCAAGATAAGCAAGGGAGACCAAGTCCTTGTGGTGGGCGTAGGACCAATGGGCGTGCTTCACGTCATGTACTCAAAGACGCTGGGTGCAAGCTCAGTGATAGCCACGGACGTGAGCGAATATAGGCTGGAGCTCTCTGCCAAACTGGGTGCCGATCACGTGGTCAAAGCCGACTCGGAAATCCAAGAGGAAGTGAAAGGGCTAACCGAAGGCAGGGGGGCAGATGTAGTTATAGTAGCCTCTGGTTCGCCCAGGGCAATAATCAACGCGCTGAAGGCGGTGAGGAGGGGTGGCACAGTTCTGCTCTTCGGTGTACCCTTCAGGGGGACGAAACTGGATTACGACGTAAGCGACTTAGTGAACAACGAGGTGAACCTAATCAGCAGTAATGCTGCGGTTGAGGAGGACACCAGGATGGCCCTCTCCCTAATATCTGAAGGAAGGATAGACGTTAAGAGGATAATAACCCATAGGTTCTCACTGGATCAGTTTCCACAGGCCCTCAAGGAGGCCGAAGAGGGTAGAGCCATGAAGGTAATGATCCTCGATTAAGGAAAATGTGATACAAAGCGTCAGAAATATGGTTACTGTCACCTTGAAGAGCTGGAGAGACGCCCTTACATGTGTCGAGTTCGGTAAAGGACCGTAGTCCAAGCGGTAGTGCCCTATTTTCTCCAGGGTGATCCCCATGATACACGCTGCAGTGGCTATGGGATATTTAGCGTTTATACTGTCCATGGAGGCCCTCTTTCCCGCCATCAGGCACCCACTGCACCTGAAGCCGATCAGTCGCGAAGCGGCGAGCATGACGAGAGCGGTGATCCTCGAGGGAAGGTAGTTGATAACGGTGTCAGCCTTAGCCGAAAAGTAACCTAACCTGTATAGCGAGGGAGTCTTATAACCCACCATACTGTCCATGGTGTTGGCTAACCTCTGCAGAAGGGCGCCCACTATCCCTGCCAAGGCAAACCAGAACAGAGGAGATACTATCCCATCTACAGTGCTCTCGAAAAGGGACTCTATTGCAGCCGAGTTCACGTATTCCTCCTCAACACTCGTGACGTCCCTCCTCACCATCTGCTGAATGTATTGCCTCTGTCCTGAGTCCAAGAATTCCTTAACTAGGTCGTGTAACATCCTTATGGAGAAGGAAGTCTTAAGGAAGTAAGAGGCCACGAGGATCAGTGCTACTCCCTTGAGGTAGTGAAGGGTGAGGGATATGGGCACGAGTATTGGTAGGACCGCAGAGGCCCAGAGCAGAACCCCATACATATATCCTGAACCAGGCCTCGTGAGCTTCGCCGCTAGCCTACCGTTCCACACAACGGGGTGTATATAGACTGGTGGCTCTCCGAAGGCCGAGTCTATGGCCAGTGCAAGTAGGAGAACCAAAAGCAAGGCCACTTCACCTCTGCAATGAGCAAGATGGGGAATGACAGGGTTATAGTCATACCCGCTGAGTCCCCAGAGGAACCACCTATGGTTCTCGCTGAGATCTGCTGAAAGAGGATCAATGTTAAGGCGAAGAGGAGGGAAACTGTCGGGGACAGGAGGAAGGGGAATGACTGGATCAGGATTGCAGGGTATCTGCGTTTGAGTTCCCTGTGGAAGGTCTTACCGAGGGAGCTCTCGGGAATGGGGGGTACTAAGGCTAGGAGTAATAGACCTTCGGACCTCGCTAAGACTTCAACTGAGAGAAGACTCAGGAATCCGAGTATACCTCTCTGGACTTGGATCATGGCAGCTATCATTAGGGAGGAGTAGACTAGGAGAGTACCGATCCCCCCTGCACCCACTGCTACGTCTTTAAGGGCCCTCAATCTAGTTTCCCTATCGCCGCGCACCATAATGGCGTCTCCCATATCCAGCAAGCCGTCTAAGTGGTTGAATCCCCTGAATGTCTCAATGAAGGCGAAAGTCAAGAGGGACCCTGCGAGGATCGAGTTGAGGAGCTGCAGGGTAGCGTAGTAAACAAGGAAATCTAGGACTCCAGCTATGGTTCCTATCAGTATTGGGGCAAGGAAACTCCATTTAGCGATCTCCTGTAAGGACGAGGCTCTGGAGGGGATGACGGTGAAGAAAGACAGTATGGAGTCTAAACCCATGTGGAATTCCACAGGGTTTGGCTATTTAACAGCAGGGGTTTGGACTTGATAGAATTTTCGTTTGATATCAGTCCTCAGTCCTTGGACTTCACCGTAGTGTGGAGGGAACCCACTTCCCCTTTACGCCCCCTTAGCGGAGTAACCCCCAACCCGTCTGCTGGGGCTTCAAGTGGGTGAGGGAACACCGCAAATCCCCCAGCAAATATGCCTAGAATCTGAGGAATTGACTACACACATTTAGCGTCTCACTGAAATTAAGGCGGATACTCACGGTCGACTTCCTGCCCATCCTGGAAGATCCCCTCCAAGGGGTTCACGGTTCTCGCCATGGATTTGGGTTCACGTCTCTCATCTGGTGGGTCAGAGACCCCACCTGAGTCCGGATCCAGAGGGAGAGCGGGGATCCGTCGATAGGGAGAATAGATGAGATTCTGATGCCCATCCCACAATCCGATTACCTAGATCGAGTTGGGGAGGAGAGTCATTAGTATCACCGAAAAACAGTTTGAAAGTATTTATAATGAGGGGGAACATCTATCCTCGCCCTGAAGGGCGAAGCCTTTCGCCCCCTTAAACCCCCCTCTATAAACTACTCGTCCTGACTGACGGATCTCCAGCGATAAAGATGAAAACTTAACTAAAATCGGATGTCTAAAATATTATCTTTATTGGATAAAATATGGGAATTTCACGGCTTAGCTAAAACTGTTGGCAGTAGCCCGTAGAAATCCGTTGAATGAGTGACTAGATCGTCACAGAGAATCTCGACGGTGGGACTCATTCAGAGTAGAGGACTCAGCCCGCTTCCTTCTCCAAGATCTGCAATGCAGCTTTCAGCTTGTCCGCCCTATGCCTAGCATACTCCTTTATGGCCTCTGTGGCCAAGAGGTTCAACTTCTTCCTCTCTATTGCCGCTATAGTGGCTAAGAGGTAATACACATCCTCATCTAGGTAAAGGTTTACTCTCCTCTTCCTCTTCTTCTCCATTGACTGCACTTATGTCGCCCAGCCCAATGATCACAGGAATTAAATAAAAACTTTCATTCAAACTCAATAGTCGCTGGAGGCTTGGAAGTGACGTCGTATAACACCTCAGCAACTCCATTGAGCCGGCTCACATCCTCCGCTATTTTATACAGTTTCGACTCTACTATTTCTGCAAAATCTGCGGTCATAAAGTCCTCTGTGACCACAGCCCTGATCACGACCGCATATTTCCCCTCTCCCTGTCTCAGTCTATACAGTACGTGTGTAATATCGTGCGACGAAAGCTTACTCACTATGCGCCTCAATTCGGTATAATCAAGGGATCCATTCACTGAGACCACTTTGCCGTATTGCCTCACGTCCCCTTTAACACCTGTAGCCCTTATGCCGTATACTTTCACCTCTCTCCCCACTTCCTTGGAGAGGGACTTTTCCACCGTTCCTTCAGCCTCAAAGACCACAGCGAAGTATTGGGACAATCCCTCTAATTCCCTCTCCACGATCTCCGTGGCACTCCTGCATAACTCCACCTTCTCCCTGGAGATCTCCCCTGGAACTCTCACTAGGAGTCCAGGACCAGGAAAGGGTTGTCTGTTGGTTATCTCCTTGGGTAGCCCCAAGTAAGTTGCTAATTGCCTCACCTCATCCTTATACAGATCGGCCAACGGTTCCAGGAGCTTAAAGCCATAAATCCTCTTGGTGTCTATGCCTATTTGTGAGAGGACGTTATGCTGGGTCTTTATCCCTCCTTGTGTCTCTACCCAATCCGCCGCTATTGTGCCTTGGACCAAGTACTCTGCGCTGTGGGCTGAGGCTAAAGTGGAGATCTGGCTGTAGAACTCCTCCCTAAAGGACTTCCTCTTCTCCTCAGCGTCCCTAAGTCCCCTCACCCTGGACACGAAGTGGTCTTCCGCTTTCACGACCTGAAGGGGGAGTAGGTCCTTCAGTAGGTACTTCACTCTCTCCGCCTCTCCCCTGCGAAGGAAGCCTGTGTCCAGCATTACCGGAATTAACCTATCGCCCAACGCTCTGTATGCCAGGACCGCAGCAGTCGTGCTGTCCACCCCACCACTCACGGCAGCTATGACCTTGGATCCCCTAACCTCCTCCCTGATCTCCTTTACCTTCTCCTCCGAGAAACTCTCAGGATCGATCACGTGGAACCCTACACTCTCTGATTAAAAAGTTCCTCTATAAAATCGAGGTCGAGGAATCGAGAGACTAATCGAGAAAGCGTATTCACTTCCTCCTCGTAAGCTTGCCTCTCACTTACTACCTTTAGCTTGATCCCGAAATGCCTCATTACCTCTGAGCCAAACTCTGAGTATAGGGTGCCGTGGATACTATACCCTGCCTTGTCCTCATGCAGGACACCATCCAGATCGTGAACACGCTCGTCGTTCCTTTGAGTTATCTCGATCACTGGTCTCTCGTTAAGGTAATTCACCCTGCCCCTCCTTATCTCGTAGCCCTCCACTTCGAGTCCCAGTCCCACTCCTCTAGTCCTCGACACTATTTTCTCCTCGCCGTAACTCACTTCGATGTCCAGTAGACCTAAGCCCTCATAGGACCTGGGCTCACCGAACTCTAGACCGTAATGGTCCGTTAGTTTCCTTCCCATGATCTGAAAACCGCCGCATATCCCTAACACCCTCTCCCTCTTGAGGAGGGGAGCTAACCCACTCTCCCTTAACCAAGTCAGACTCTCGGCGGTATTCCTGGAACCAGGTAACACCACTAAGTCTGGGTGACCCAGTTCCTCTGGCCTCCTCACGAACCTCACCGTGGCATCGGAATACTTTAGGGCGTGGAACTCATTGAAGTTGCTTATGTAAGGAAAAGCCACCACTGCCACATCTTTCCTCCCACCCCTTATGGTGTGGAGGTTCATGGAGTCCTCGGGGGGTATGAGCTGCTCCCCCATCATCGGGATTGTGCCTAAGTGCTTCATCCCCGTCCTAGACTCGAGCCACTTCACGGCAGGCTCAAGCAGCTTCTCATCTCCCCTGAACTTGTTCACAATGAATCCGCGAAGTGTTTCCCTGACAGAGGGGGGAAACATGCAATACGCTCCATATGCGGAAGCGAAGGCTCCACCCCTGTCGATATCAAGGACTAGGACCACGGGGATCTTGAGCTCAGATGCTGGGAGGAAGGCAGTCACGTCTCTAGACATGAAATTGGGTTCAGCCATGCCCCCTGCTCCCTCGATGACCATATCGTTAACAATAGCTTTCCTAACGGAACTCCACAGATCTGGTAGGATCGAATAGTAGTCCGCAGTGTTCATAACCCCGAGCGATCTGCCGTAAAATATAACCTCCAACCCGTGACCCGTGACCTTGAGCAGTAAGGGGTTCATCCACCTCTCAGGCTTTAGGCCTGAACCCATGGCCTGGAAAGCTTGAATGAAAGCTATCTCGCCTCCATCCTCCGTGGAGTAACTGTTCAGGGACATATTCTGAGACTTAAAGGGAACTCCACGTAAGCTCCTAGTGAGCAGTGCGACCAGAGTGGACTTACCAGAGTCACTAGTGGTGGACGCTACTATGAGAGGCAACTGATCTCAGAGTGACTGAAGTCGAGGCTGACTTTAAGCTCAGTGTATAGTGATCCAGACTCCGTTCGTGGCCTATTCAATCAGTGATTTAAGGGTAGAGTAAATAGACTAAACCGAGTCAGTGAGGGGTTCAGATGCAAAGGCACGTATTGGGGGGGAAGGAGGCAGCACTCTTCCTCAAGTCCCTGAACGAAAAGTACGGACTGTCCTTCAATGGGAGAGTCGAAGTAGGAAAGGAGAGGAAGCAGATCTATTACTTCCTAGATGGGGTTCTAGCTTTCTACGCCGAGGAATTAGTACCCACACTCTGTGCTCTATCCAAGTTCCCAATTAACCTAGGCTTTGTTAGAGTCGACGAAGGGGCAGCTAAGGCTTTGATCAGGGGAGCGGACCTCTTCGTTCCAGGGATTAAGGAGTACGGCTGTAAGTGTACGGAAGGAGAAATAGTGGCAGCAAAGCTCAGGGACTCAGCAGTGGCGATCATCAAGGTCCTTAAGCCAAAGGAGAGGGCCCAGAGCGAGGCAAAGGGAAAGTTCGGGTTAAATTTGCACCATATCGGAGATGAGATATGGAAGATGTGTAGACAATAGGAGCTTAAGGGTCGTGTCGGAAAGGTTTTATTTTTAAGTAAATTTTATGGTTCGTGCAGAACGTCTGCGTAGTGGTGCCTACGTATAACGAGAGGCCCAACGTCCTGACCCTGATCGGGTCCCTGAAGGGGTTGGGGCTTAAGGTGATAGTGGTGGACGATAATAGCCCTGACGGCACTGCTGACTTAGTCTCACAGGCTAAGATACCTTCAGTCTTCCTCATAAGGCGAAATGAGAGAGGGTTGGGTTCAGCCATAAAGAGGGGAATGGAAGAAGCCCTCAACATGGGGTGTGAGAGGATAGTCACTATGGACGCTGATCTCAGCCACGATCCTAAGTATTTACCCGATATGCTGGGTAAGGACTGTGACCTAGTCATAGGTTCCAGGTATATAGCGGGCGGAGGAATAGAGAATTGGCCGTTGATCAGGAGGATCATAAGCAGTGGAGCTAATATCATAGCGAGGACCATGCTAAGGACGGGGATCAGGGATAACACCTCTAATTTCAGGGTCTACTCGACCAAAGCGGTGAGAGAGGCACTCAAGTGCGAGTCAGCTAGTGGATACGAATTTCAAATATGTGCACTCTTCATGGTCAGGAGAGCTGGGCTGGGGATGTGTGAATTCCCTATTACCTTTGTGGACAGGAAGATGGGTAAGAGCAAATTAGGTGCAGCGGAGCTGATAAAGTGGCTAGTATACGTCGTTAGATTAGCAGGTAAAGGATGAAGCCGACTCCCTCCCTGCCTCGCGAGAATTACCTTAGGGCCAATGAGTCGACCTGAGCTCAGGGCAGTGGGCGAAGGTTCGGAAACGACTCAAGTGAACTGTAATCACAAGGAAGTCACCCGTTCCGATCCCGTGGAAGAGGAGTGGTGTGTTACTCCGTTTGTCCCTATATATTCATTCCACTCATTTTATCTTCATTCACGATCGAGTGTAGGGACTCAGCCCTCAGCCGCCCAACTTCAAGGTAGGTGGGTCGTGGGACCTGAGCCCAACGGCAGGAGGCTCATATATCTGCTGTCACTCTCACCCCTTTGGGTGGAGTCCACATCGAGCGAGAGATCACCTTTCATCAATGGGAAATCCAGTAATAACGAATATAAAACATTTCTATTAACGTAAATAAGGATTCAGCCCTCAGTTCATTACCCTAAATCGGGCTGGAGAGTAATCATCATTCGCTTAGAACATCGGGAGGAGTTAAATGCGTAATGTGGTCAACGGGTGATCTACCCCCAAGGAGGTCCTGCTTCATGGCCTCACCTCGCCCCTTGGCCAAGGGTAGGGGGCGGGCTACACAGACACTACAGGTGTGCCTGATGCGATGCCTATACAGATCATTGATGGGGGAGAGGAACACCTCACACTCGCCTTAACCGAGGCAGCGCTTACCCAGTCCGTGACTGCCACGTGCGTGCTCTCCCAGGACGAATATTCAATTGGGAAATGTCAATCTTCGCCGGCGAAGTCCCCCCAACCGTATAAAAACTCATTCCCCATTAAGAGCCTTCTCAACGCGTATGCTCTCACTCAGTGGACCCTTCATTTACACTTGACGATGCTATGGTTGAACGTGAGGGACTTAGCCGCTAAAGTGAGTTGTCCCTTAACCCCTCCCCTGTAAAGGATAAAATCCCTGAAGATTCGCTTTATCCAATGTGCACTGTGTCAGGCGTCCTAATAATAAAAGGGGAGAACTACAGGGATATAGAGAGAAGATTCGCTGAGATAGTAGCGAGGGGAACAGACCGAGGAAGGGATAGTTACGGCGTAATAGTCTTAGACTCCGACGGAGCGACTAGATCGATCAAGGCTACCAGAACTCCCAGTCCTTCCTCGATTAAGGGACTCTTCACGCCTAAGACCTCATTGGCAATAGCCAACAATAGGGCAGAGCCTACTACGGAGAGAGTAGACCACAAATCAGAGGAAGATATACAACCCTTCGAGAGCGAGCACTTCATTGTGACCCACAACGGCCTCATAGCTAACGATAGGGAAATAGAAGCCAAATACAATATACCCAGGAGGACGAGGATCGATTCCGCGGTGATCCCAGGTTTTTTGGAGTCCAGGTGGAAGGGAGGGAGTATCGAGAGTTTAGCTGAGGACATCAGGGAGCTCAAGGGCAGTTACGCTATGATCATAGCCGATAAGAGGAGACCGGACAGAGTATTCTTGGTCCAGAACTTCAAGCCGATCTACATGGCCTATGACTACGAGTTAGGCGCAGTCTTCTTCTCGAGCCTCGACGACTACCTGAACTACGGTCCTACTGACAGGGCTAACGTTAGGAAGTTGAGGCCTTATACAGCAGTGGAAGTGGACAGGAACCTGTCCCTAAAGCAAGTCGATCTGCTGGGGCAAAGGGAGAGGAAGAAGGTATTAGTAGTGGCGAGTGGGGGATTGGACTCCACGGTCGCTGCCACCAAGCTGCTGAAGGAAGGACACGAGATCACTTTACTTCACTTCAACTACCGCCATAAGGCCGAGGAGAAGGAGAGAGAAGCGATCAGGAGGATTTCCAGGCATCTGAACGTGGATTTCGTGGAGGTGGACACGGACCTATTTAGGATAATAGGTGGCTCCACTCTCCTCAAAGGAGAGGGGGAGATAGTTAGGGGTAATGAAGGAGAAGAGGGAGCGGAGTTCGCCCACGAATGGGTCCCAGCTAGGAACTTAGTCTTCATAGCAATAGCCATAGCCATAGCTGAGGCCAAGGGTTATGATGCCGTAGCCTCCGGGATTAACTTGGAGGAAGCAGGAGCCTATCCCGACAACGAGATGGAGTTCGTGAGGCTGTTGAACGCCTTATCCCCCTACGCTGTAGGGCCTAACAAGAGGGTGGAGGTGTTGATGCCCGTGGGGAACCTGGTGAAACACGAGATAGTCAAACTGGGGCTCCAACTGGGAGCGCCACTTCATCTGACCTGGAGCTGCTATGAGGGAGGAGAGAAGCACTGTGGGACCTGTGGGCCTTGCTACATGAGGAAGAAGGCCTTCAAGATTAACGGCGTGGAAGATCCTGTGGAATACCAGGAGGCCAAGGGAGTTCCTACCGTCTCCTGACTATTAGGGCACTCCTGGGGTCTATGTTCCTCCATACTATATCGTAGCCCAACAGAGGGAGGAGCTGCGGAACGAAATTCCCGTATTTCGATACAACTTCGCTCAACGTCTTCCCCTCGAAGTCCTCCCCCTTCAATCTCTCCACTAGATCCTCTCTTACGAAGTAGTCAGGGAGCGACAAGTAACCCTTGACCTTTTTACCCCTTAAGGCATCTGCCGATAAACCGAGCCTGGCCGCCACTTGGGGCACTGTTTCAACCTCGGCTCTCAATAGCCCTTCTAGTCTCAGGTCCTTGAGCTTCTCCGTTTCATACTTCCTCAACCAATTCAGGACCGAACTCACGTCAACCCTCTTCCTGTAGGTGATCACATTGAAATCCTTGAACTCAGGTCTGGCTATCTCCTCGTTCAGGATGACTAGGAAGGGCTCCTTGACTTTCGATAGCTTTTCGAGCTTAGCCCTTATGTAGTCCCTAGTCCAGAAACCCACTATCTCAACGTATATTTTGATCCCCCCTTTACTGACCAGGAAGTCGGGTAGGAAGATTCTCCCACCCACAATTATCGGCCCAGGTTCCCTCTGTATGGACCAGCCATACGGGTTGCGCCTGAAATCCTCAAAGAACCTCTCTTCAACGGAGCTGTCGAACTGAATCCCTTCCTGCTGGGGGATTAATATCCTGACTCCATTTTCCACAGAGAGTTTGTATATCCGCTTGACCCTCTTGCCTATGACCACTTCGGCTTCGATCTTCCAGTTAGGTGAGGAGACGACGTCTGGGACTAGGAGTGCCACGTTCCTCCCATATTTCGTGGTCAGTTTAAGTAGTGAGGACGGCCCATACACTTCAATGACTTTAGGTTCGGAGAAGGCGTCATACATTAAGCCCATTAACTTAGCCTTCCTGAGTATCTCCTTCCACTTGGAGGAGACGTGGAACTGAACCCTATAGGTCCTGAACATCATGGTCTGGAGCAGGGAAAGGTTATACAGGCCTACGAGTTCCTCAGGCGTCAGGGACCTGAAAGACCTAATTGTCCTGGCTTCCTCTAAGTCGCTCCAGCCCACACCCTCAGGGTCCACACCGAATTTATCCTTGATCTCCTCTAGGATCTTCGACCTCTGGTCCTCACTGAACACGGGTCCGTAGGAGAAGAGTTCCCTCCTGATCGAGGAGGGGTCAACTGGGGAAACCGGATCGAGCTCACACCTCCTCACAAGCAAGGTGGTCATCCCCCTGACTAGTCTATAATCGTAAACCTTCTCTAACTCCTCGGCATCTCTCAACACGTCCCCTAGCTTAGAGCCCTCCCTGAACAGCGAAATTAGGCTAGACGCTAGCTCCTCCTCTTCCTCTCCAGCAAAAAGGGGCAAGATCCTCCCCTTGGACAGCCTGAACCTCGCGAGTTCACTGGGTAGCACTTTTCCTCCTCCTACTTAAGGCCGAGTCCACTGTTCCCCTCGTCACGATCTCGATCAGCCTAGCCCTCTTTTGAGGCGAGCTCTTCCTGAGGATCCTCCCTAGACGCTGTAGGAACTGCCTACTGGTACCGTAACCCCCCATGACTATAGCCACTGAGGCGTCAGGAACATCGATGCCCTCATCTAGGACGTTAGAGGTCACTATCACCCTATACTTACCTTCCCTGAAGGCCTCCAGTATCTCCCTCCTCTCCTCCTTGGAGACCTTGTAAGTTATCACCGGAACTAGGAACCTCTTGGAGATCGAGTAGGCCATGTAGTTATTCCTAGTGAAGATGATCACTTTCTCATTGTGGAGCGTGGGGAGCAACTCCTCAAGCTTACGTATCTTCGCGTTGGAGTTCACCGCTATGCTCGTGGCTTCATGCCACGCTAGTAAGGCTTCCCTTGCCTCCCTATCCCTAGAGGCAATACCTATTAACCTCCTGAAGTCCTCTAGGCTCCGCACGGTTAAACCTCTACTCCTTAGAAAGCCCTTGAACTTCTCCCTGAGTTCCTTATACTTCTCTTTCTCCTCAGGTTCCATGTTGACCCTTATCACCTCTATGTCGTACTCAGCTATGTATTTCCCTGCTAGCTCCGACGGGGAAACCCTGTAAACAATGGGCCCCACCACCTCTGGGAGCGCCTGGTGCCTTCCATCCTCCCTCTCCACAGTGGCTGTTAGCCCCATCCTGTATGGGGCTGCCGAAAGTTGAGCGATATTGAGATATCCCTCAGAGGGCAAATGATGGACCTCATCGAATATGATGAAAAAGAACTTGTTCCCCAGCGACTCTATCCTGGTGTAGGCTGAGTCATAGGTTATAACGGTTATACCCTTAACCTCATCCCTCCCTCCCCCCACTCTCCCTGGTTCCACTCCAAGGGACTTTCTAACACTGTCGCACCACTGATCCATTAGGTCCAACGTTGGGACCACTATCATGGTGGAAGTCCTCAAACGGGCTATTGCACTCAACGCTATAACTGTCTTCCCTGAACCCGTGGGAAGCACTAGGATCCCCATCATCTCCCTGAGCCACGAATTCAGCGCTGTTTCCTGGTAACTCCTGAGCTTGAGATTATGAGTCAAGTAGGATGGGAAGGGAACAGAGTCCATGACCCTGTCCTCAACGTGGATTCCTGCGCCCTTGAAGTACTCTAGGGTACGCCTGTAGAGGTAAGCATGGCCTATGTAACCCCGGAGCCTCTCACTATACTTGAGCCCAGGAGCATAAGCGTCGGAGATGAGCAGACCCTTGAAGTACTTCAGTAGTACCACAGAGATCATTACCAGACCGCTTTATTAATTGCCATGCGTTAACGGATCACGTATATGGCAATGAAGCACCTAGAGCTAAGCTACGAAGGGGACACAATAAGAGTTACCTTTTCCACAGGAGAGGAGGGGAACGTAATGACCCACTCCTTCATGAGGGAGATGACCGACTTCCTCGAATCCCTTAAGTACGATAGGAAGTCAAGGTTCGTGGTCATAAGGGGGAGGGGAGACTTCGGATTAGGCCCCGATGTAAGAGAACTCTACGCGGGTCTCAGGAGTAGGCAGCAGATAGAGAGGTATTTAGCCCTAATGAAGGCCATGTATATAACCTTACTGGATGTCACCAAGATTACGGTCTCTGTATTAGACGGCATGGCGTGTGACTCATCGCTGGAGTTAGCCCTACTGACGGATATAGTAGTGGCGGACAAGGGGGCTAAGCTTTGCATTAGATGGGGAAGTATGGGCCTATTACCTCCTGTTCTCCTCGCTTTATCAGGTCGCATAGTTGAAGCGAGGGCAGTGAAGAGATTGGCCATCCTCGGGGAGGAGTTGAAAGCTGAGGAGGCGAAGGAGTTAGGCCTCATATACGATTACGGTAACGTGGAGGAGTTGGTGAACAGGATCATCAACCAGGTCAGACAATCAGCTCCTACAGCTCTGAGTAGGATGAAGAGGTTCCTCTACATCAACTTACAGGACACTATAAACAGGGGCTTCGATCTACTTATGGATCAGTTATCCTCTCCCCAGGCAGCTGAGGGTATAATGTCCTTAATCTACAAGACTAAGCCGGAGTGGAAGTCGTGAAGGTGGTAATCATGGCTGGAGGGAGGGGGAGGAGGTTATCCCCCTCTAAGCCGCTACTCAGAGTTTGCGGGAGGAGGCTCATAGATTGGGTATACGATCTCGCGGAAGAGTTCGGATCGGTGGTTGTAGCAACTTGCCCAGGACATCCGGTGGATAGGTTGAAAGTGGACAAGATCTACACTAGCGGCGCGGGATATGAGGAGGACGTGGTGAAAGCGGTTAGGACTGTGGGTTTCCCAGCCCTAGTTCTTCCCGCCGATGTCCCTTTCCTACCTAAGGAAATAGTGTTCTCCCTCATTTCAGGATGTAAGACGGAAGTATGCACTCTGAAGGCCGGAGGTAAGTTCCTTGGGGTGAGCTATTGGAGGGGTGATAAGCTGGAGCTCTACTCCCAAGTGGAGGTTGAGAGAGAAATAACCAACGTGAACTCTTGGTACGACCTCCATCTCGCTCGAGTGCAGTGTAGGAAACTAGTCCTTGAGGGTTGCAAAGGTGGGGTTTAAGGGAATGTAAAGCCTCGCCGTAGCCAACAGTTTCCGATGAAGAGCGAAGTTAATATACTCTGAAGCGAAAGTGGGCTATGATCACACCGGATGGGTGGATGACGTCCGGGTGTTGTAATACTCAAGGTGTGCAGGTTCCCCCACCTCCTTGAGGGTGGGTGTGGGTCGGAGTTATCCCGCTGAGGGGGCGGAGGAGGGTGAACGGGGCTGTTGAGCTCCGTGACTTCTGTGAAGCTCAAGGGCTGAGGATAGGATATAAATTGTATGAAATTTTATAAAGCCCGAACCCCAGCGGAGATAGATAGCCCATGATTTGAGTGTTTATTTTAGAGTAATGGCACTCATGGACTGGGACAAGCCTCACAGAGGCGGCCCGGGTTGAAGCGAGTTCGTTAGGTACGCCCCTGCCCCCTCATGGGCCCTTGTGGAAACGTGGTTACATCCGTATCTTCAGGGCTTGGAGGGTTGAGCCTGTGGAGCCCTCCACCCTTGGCTAAGGGCAAGGTGGACTAGGAAAGGAAATCGCGAGGGCAGCCCGTGAGGGCAGGGCAAGTTCACGATCTCGACCTCAATGGCTTACTCAGTCCGACAGTAGATCAAATCGAGGTTGAGCAGATCCGAGGTGAGGGGTCTACGTTGTGATTACGCGAAGAGCCTCCGTTGGACTGATACCTTCGTGGACTACCATGGAGATGGCCTTGGCCATAACCTCAGGTCTCTGGTGCTGCCAAAGGTTCCTCCCAACGGTCACTCCCTTAGCCCCTGCCTGTATCGCCTCGCTTAACATCTCTAGGAACTTCACTTCGCTTTCAGACTTTGGACCCCCTCTAGTCAGTATGGGAACGAACGAGGACCTGACCACTGAGGAGAAACCACTCTTATCCCCTGTATAATCTACCTTTAGCAAGTCCGCCCCTAACTCTGACGCCAATCTAGCTACGTATCTCACCACCTCCGTCTCCTTTACCGAGTCCGGTGTATTCTTCTCGATGAAGAGAGGTTCCACTATCAGGGGGATCCCGTAATCCTCAGATTCCCTCCTAACCTCAGAGAGCATATTGAGGTTATACCCCTCGACTCTGTCGTCCCCGTATCCCACAACAAGGTAAGTTACTACAGCGTCAGCACCGCTCCTCACCGCCTCCTTCACCGAGAAGGAGAGGGAGTAGTAACCCGCTTCGGCTCTCTTGTGATGTCTCCACACGTTAGAGGTGTCTAACCTTGCTATTATCATAGGGGAGGACCTCGAGAGGAAACTCTCCTTTACTATGGTTATCATCGGTGGAGTCATTTGAAGTGCATCGGGGCCAGCCTTAGCTATGGCAGGTACTAGGGAAGTGACTTGCTCTATCCCCTTTAGGGGACCCATGACGAACCCGTGGTCTAAGGCGACTACGAATGCTTTACCCCTGTGGAAAAGCCTCGAAATCCTTATCTCCTTACCTATCATTGAGGTTAACACGTTTTTACCCTCAATTAAAGCTTGCGTTCTTAGACTCGATTTTACTGGAGTGGGACCTAGAAGGCCTTCGAGAACTCAGAGGGAGTGGAACCCTGGTTGAGAAGTTAGCTTAGGAAAAAAGATTTAATGAAAGAGCCTTTAGGGGTCAGCATGAAGTTGCGATACCTCCTTTACGTTGGGTTAGCCGTTATGGTCGCTGTGTATACTTATGAGACCGTGATCACCTTCGGTGGATTGAACACATACATAGGGGATGAGGTTTGGTACCCCACAGCTGCATACAATTACCTGAAGCTGATCTTCCACTTGAACTTGCCCATGCAATATCCCTACTCTAACGAGAACAACATTCAGACCTATATAAATCCCGAACACCCGCCTTTGGGTAAGTACTTAATGGCAATATCCATACTGGCCCTAGGTTACAGGCCCTTAGCGTGGAGGATCCCCAGCTGGACCTTAGGCTCCCTCCTCCTCGTGGTGGCTTTCTTCACTGGCGATAGACTCTATAGGAAGGTCATGGGGGACTCAAACCTCTCGGGTGTGGCAGGGATACTGGCCTCATTAATAGTGGCGAGCGATCCCAATTTATGGGTCCTCCACGGCATAGCGATGCTCGAGATCTTCCCTGCGTTCTTCACTTTACTGACTCTCTATTTCATAGTGGCTGACAGACCCATTTTGGCAGCCCTAACCTTAGGTCTCGACATGGCATCGAAGGAGACTTCCTACGTACTCATACTACCTTTCCTCTGGTATATTGGGAACGTCTACGGCGGAGTCCTCAAGAGGGCTGTATACGGCCTGGGTGTCCCTGTTCTAACTTACGGCGTCCTTTCGATCCCCATAATGTGGTACTACGGCAGTTTCACTGCCTGGTTAAGGAACTCCTTCCTTCATCAACTTTCTTGGGATGTCCAGAACGGCCACATATCGCTGACTGCGATCTCACAGATCTCCACTCCTTGGGACTGGTTCCTCAACATCCACCCTTTCTTCCTAGGCAATGGACTGTACGCTAACACAGACCCTGTGGTACTGATCCTGGCAGTTGCCTTGACCGTTACTGTAATGATGCTTAGGGACGAGATTTTGACTTTATTCTCTATGTTCGCGTGGACCGTTTGGTTGGGGTTAGTGCTAGTTTACTTCCTAGGCAATCACACTCTCTTCAGCTTCTACGTCACGGACTTCTCTCCAGTGTTAGACGTCTTCGTAGTGCCAGCATCCTTCAAGGTGGTTAATGAAGTGCTGGGTAGGATCCCCATCGTTATTTCCTGGAAGCTCAGGAAGCCCTGAAAATTAGAACGCGGTGCAGTGGTTGGACCCTAAACTCGTTTCCGCTTCCGTCCTCATAAGGGCCTTATACTTCTCCTGTATAGCCTTAGTCCCCCTCCAGTTCAAGGAGGAGGCTCACTACTTTTACATACTCTGCTACATCGCCTCCACTGTGGGCAGTATAGTGGGTTTCCTGCTAGTGAGACATCTGGGGAGGTGGATCTACTGGTCAGCCTCGATCCTGACTTTAGCCTCGATCCCCCTACTTCCTGAATCCGTGGAAATCATAGCCTTTGCCACTGGGCTTGTGAACCCCTTACTGGTTCCGCTGGCAATAGAGGAGAGGGAAGTCACGTATACCTACTCGGCCTTTTCCATAGGGATAGGGCTTTCCGCCCTCACCATTTCGAAGACAGGTGTGGAAGTGTTGGGAATTCTCTATTCCCTATCCCTTTTCCTGCTTAGGCCCCCTACAGTGACTGAGAATAGGATCCTACCTAGGGCTTTGGACAAGGACATTCTGCTCCTGGCCTTCTCGAACTTCTCCACGTCTGCAGTCTTCTCCTTGGTGATCCTATTCGGTTTCAGCAGGATCTCGGAAGTAGCAGTCCCAGTCTTTTACTTCATCATAGCGATCTCGAGGCTCTTCTTCGAATTGGAGCTCAAGGTCTCCATGGCCTTGATCACGTTGCTCTCCCCTCTCCTATTCATACTCCCTAAACCCATCAACCTGTTCGTCCTCATAGCGGTTGGGGTAGCATACGCCCAGGCCCACCCGAGAATAGCGGAACTGGTGGGGAGGAAAGAGAACAGGCTCTTCTCGGCTAACGCCGTCTTCTCAGGGGAATTCGGGGGTAACGTGATCTTCCCCTTAATCTCCTCCTACAGTCTCTACCTCGCTTTGGGACTAGCAGAGGCAGCCCTCATAGGGTCGGCTTACCTTAACTTCAGGTTCAGCCTGGAGGGACGAGGAGGTAAGCCGACAATAAGGCGAAACAGCTGACTAGGCAGAATTGGAGATCCTCTTGGAGAGCTGGGAGATAACCAAGGGCCAGAGACTCTTGAGCTCTCCTGGAACCTCCACTTGACCCATGATAGCTAGGAGTAATGCGGTTTCGCTCAACTTAGCCTCTCCTATTATGAGGGAGATCAACCCATTGGTGTATAGCTCTTCACTGAGCCCCTGGTACCAAGAGAGGTCGAAGATCAGGTCCTTCATACTCTCATAGGAGGAGAGGAGTCCCTTAACGAAGTTCCTCACCTCCTCCAGTTCCTCCTTTAGGCTCACTCCAAGAGCCTCAGCTAGGTTCATTATGCCCAGTCTCCGCGCGGATAGGGGACAGAGTGACAGGTCGGCGATCTCCTTCCTATTACTGATCTTCACACCCTCTCCGTTCACTAGGTTCAGGAACTCGGTAGAGCAAGTTCTGTCTCCCTCTTGACCCCAGTAGTCCTGTGCCATACAGCCTATGTGGATCCTCTTCCCTTGTATCTCGTCCTTAAACAGTAGGTCAATTGGGACAACGTCAGCTGTGATCAGCCTCTTCACTGGGATCATGAACTTATAGTCCTCTGGGGTGAGAGTGATCACTTCGTCCACGTCCTTAAGCCTGTCCGCTACTAGCCTGTAATCTACATCACCCCTGAGGAAAGACCCATAATTGACATCAACTGTCACTACGCCACAGTGAAGACCCTTGAACTTGAGTAGCTTGAGGGCTTTAACGGTATAATCCCCCAGGGAATAGCTCAGGGGAGTGATCAGGGCCACTGTCTGCCTCTTCAGGGCCAGGTCAGGAGGAGGTGGCAAGTTCACCTCGAACCTGCCCGCTCTCCTGAGTTGGGAGACTATGTCTATGTTGACAGGGCAGACTTTCTCGCAGAGGCCGCAGAGGTGACAGTTAGCTAGCTCAGGAGATTTAGAGACGAAGAAGCCAAAGGGCGTGTAGGAAGGCGAATTCCTTTGAAAGCCATGAGGACAGACATCTATGCACCTTCCACAGAATACGCAATCTACAAACTCCTGAGAGGTCGAGGTATCGGAGTATGGGAACAGGACGAATTCCGCAGGTAGGGGGGTGAATGTGGTGGAGTAAACCGAAGCATATACCTCAGCCTTCGAGAACCTGAGCACAACGCTATCGTATGAGTCCAGCTTCTGAAAAGACCCCATTGCCTTAACTCTTTCAGCCTTACCGTAGAACCTGAACCTGTGGGATATACCAAGGGACTCAAGGAAGGGTTCTGCCTCAGACATCTCATCCACGAAAGCGGAAACTAACCTCTCCCTGGACTCAGGGTAGGAGACGTAAAGGGTCCACTTGCCCTCACTCTTAACCAGGGATACATCCCTGAACACTGGGACTCCCCCTGCATATAGGGAGTTGACCCTCTTACCCAGGTCTTCCAGAGTTCCCATCAGGACCTTCGTCACCACTTTCCTGACCTCCCTCCTTATCCTCACCGAGTAGATCAGGCCGTCCACATATTCCCCCTCGACTTCAGTGCCTTCCTTAACTGCCTTAACTCTGACCCGTCTCCTAATGCCTGAGAACTCGTTGAGGCCGAAGACTGGGTCGTTGAAGAAGACGCTTCCGCCGACAGAGAAGTCCATGTTGCCATAGAGTTCGGGGCTATAATTGATCACCTCCCTCCAGGGAGTTCCAGCCATCACTTCAAGCCACTCCCCTTCCTCCTTAATCCCCCTCAAATTGGAGAGATCTACTATGTAATCCCCTTCTATCCCTCTACTCATTTCGTATCTGGGCACTAAACCCAATGTGGAGGACTTCAGGAGGTCCTCCAGTTTCTCGGCTCTCAGCATCGATCTGGGTTCACCCCCCCTAAGGCTCCTCGCTATGACCCTGTAAGCAGTGTGCATTCGCTTTCTCCCTTCCCTTCACAAAATCTTGTTAATGTCTTAACCTTGCGGTTATAAAAGGGTGGTGGACCCTTAGGACTAACGAAAGAGCCCTCAGCTTTGGGAAACGCTCTTCACCCCTCTGTAAACCGTCACCTCTTCAAAGGGCCCCCTAGATAGCTGAAACCGCCAGTAAATTAACCTTTCATACCAAGATGTCTTCTCCGCGACCATTTCAAACTATTGGGTTTCCCCACCTGTTCCCTTCTTGGAAGGTACCTTGGGGTAGACTTCTGATCAGCCTCAGCGATTTACGCCTAGAAAGGTACATGTTGTTATTACCGCAGTATGGGCTGTAAATGCACTTAGGACAACCGTCCTCGCAATCGCAGTTAGAGAGGATGTCCAATGCCACTTCATGTGCCTCCTCCAGTCTCTCAAAAAGGAGCCTGGAAACGCCACTGCCTCCCACTTGGGAATCATAAACGAAAACGTGTCCGCTTGGATAACTGACCCCGGCAAGATCGGTCAGGGAAGCCCCTGCCACAACTCTGCCCGCTGAGATCAGGATGTGTTCGGTCGCGTGATAGGCCTCTATCCCGTCCCTCATGGAGAACTCGGGTAAGGTAGGATACTTGATCATGAAACCCTTAGAGGGGTAAACGAAGACTAGAGGATCCCTCAACTGGATCATCTCGCCGCTGCCCTCTCTCTTCATGGCATCCCTCAAAACGAAGCCCCAAATCCTGTGCCTAATGACGATCTCTCCGAATCCGACCTCGAGTCCTGAGTACTGGGACTTCTGCTCTACGTCCATGTTAACTACCTCCACGTCGTAAAGCGGCTTGGTGTAGTAATCGGTATCATCACTCATCCTCTCCACTTCGGCCCTCAGTGATCCCAAATCCAGAGATGAGACTCTGTAGGTGCGACCAGCGTTCATGTAGATCGCCCCTGGGTAAAGGTCGTAAAGGGCCACGGGTAACTCCCTCTCCCCTATCACCTTCTTCCCGTGGATCACCTTAACCACAGGCCCAGAGTACCTGAGCGAGGAGGATTTGAGGAACTTGATCAACTCCGAGGTAGGATAGGCCACTTCATTGAAGACCCTAATTATACCACTTCTCTCCAACTCTAGGGCACCCTTCCTCCACTGCGGGTCCACCTCTGACAGCTTCACTCTACCTCTCTCCTTAACCATGGCTGCTAAGTGGACCCTGATCACCTCTGGATTAGCGGGATCAACGTAAATTGGTGAGGGCTTCCTGGAGAAGAACTCCTCAGGCCTCCTGAGGAAGTAGGAGTCCAAAGGGTCCTCCCCCAGGAGTGTGAGAACTAGACCCGGTTTGCCCCTTCTCCCTGCCCTGCCAGCCCTCTGGATGTATTTGGAGAAGCTGGGCGGATTCGTAGCCATTATAACCGCATCGATGGAACCTATGTCCATCCCCAGTTCCAGCGTTGGTGTCGCCACTACGCCGTCGACCTCAGCCCTCCTAAGCCTCTCTTCGGCTTGGATCCTCTCCTGAACTTCTATCCCAGCCCTGTGCACCAATATGGACAAACCCATTCTCTTGGCTATCTTAGCTACCAGCTCCGCCATCTGCTGAGAGTCCACGAATGTTAACACCTTGAGTCCCCTCCTTATTAATGCCCTGGAGAGGATCACGGAGAGAGTCCACCTACTGATCCCTCCGATCCTGACCAGCGCGTGGAGAGTCATACCCTTCTTAAACCTGTTGCCCAAGATCACTTCCCCCTCAACCCCAAAGAGTGAAGGGAGGATGAGCTCAGGCCTCCCCACCGTCGCTGTAGAGGCTACGAATTGAAGGCCCGGTAGGATCCCCTTTAATCTCTCTGTTAGGGCCCTCAAGTGGGAACCCAGAACCCCATCGTAGACGTGGACCTCATCGAAGACCGTAGTCCTCACACCCTCGATCAACGCCCTAAACCTGTAGCTCATGGGGAGTCCGTAATGTATCATATCCGGATTGGTTACGATCACCTGCGGAGGATTCTCGTAAAGTCTGCGCCTCTCTGACTCTGGAGTATCGCCGTCGAATATCCCCACTTTCACTAGTCCGCTCAGGGAACTGAACCTGGAGACCTGATCTCGAGCCAAGGCTTTGGTGGGGTAAACGATCAAGGCCCTTTCACCCTTCAAGGCCTTCTCCACCAGTGGGATCATGAAGGCCTCGGTCTTGCCTGTAGCAGTCCCTGAGACTATGGTCACGTTCCTCCCCTCGATGATGGACTTGAGAGCCCTCCACTGATATTGGTAGAGCCTGTTTATGCCCAAGGCCTTGAGAACCGACTTCAGTGAAGAATCTATGGGAAGCTCTTCCACCTCGGGTCCGGCCTCTGGGTCCATTGAAACCTCGGTCTTGACGTAAACCACTTTGGAACCGTAGGGTTCAAGCTCCTTGGAGATCTCATCGGTGATCATTTAATTCGCTCCTATACTCTATAGGCTATGGACATAATAACTTCGCTTCGCTACCTTGACTCGAGGTTCAAGGAGTTGAGGTCGGGGAAACTGGGAGAGATCACGGTCCTCCTAGTAAGCGAGGACTTGATAGAGAAGGTGCCGTCGCTGGCAATGAGGAATGGCCTGTCTCTTATAGATGCGGAGGAAGTTGAAGGGGGATATGTTAAAATAACGGTTGAACACAGGTTTCTGAACCATGAGGAAGACTAAGATCGTGGCCACTCTAGGGCCCTCAAGCTTCGGTCTGATCCAGGAGCTCTCAAACTACGTGGACGTTTTCAGGCTCAACTTGGCTCACGGCGACTTGGACCAACACTCCAAGGTCTTAAGGCAGATCAGGGACTTATCACCTTTCACTCCGGTCCTAATGGATCTGCCTGGCCCAAAACTGAGGGTCGGGGAGATACCCTCGGGTAAGGTCGAACTGAGGAACGGGGAGAGGGTGATCCTCGGGGAAGAGGGAATACCGGTAGAGGATCCTGTGTTCTTCGATATAGTGAGGCCTGGGATGGAGGTGCTCCTCTCTGATGGGGTGATCTCCATAAAGATAGAGGAGGTTGGGAGTGGGAAGGTAACTGGAACAGTTCTGGCAGGAGGAGTACTGACCTCAAGGAAGGGGATAAACGTCCCTGAGGCAGTACTGCCCACAGGGTTGACAGAGAGGGATTGGAACCTCTTGGAGTTCGCATTGAAGGAGGGAGCGGATATGATCGGGATCTCATTTGTTACCAGGCCTGAGGACGTTAGGGAAGTAAAGGACAGAGTTAAGGACGCAGCACTGGTGGTCTCTAAGATAGAGAAGAGGAATGCCCTCTCGGAACTCGATGGAATAGTGGAGAACTCCGATGCAGTGATGGTGGCCAGGGGGGATCTAGGAGTGGAAATAGGCTTGGAGTCCCTACCCTCAATCCAGAAGCAGATCGTGGAGACCTCTAGGATCCACGGTAAACCGGTGATCTTAGCCACTCAGGTACTAGAGTCTATGATAAACAGCCCTATCCCGACTAGAGCGGAGATAATAGACATAGCCAACTCAGTGTCCCAGGGTGTGGACGCAATAATGCTCAGTGACGAGACAGCTGTGGGCCACTACCCTATGCAGGCTTCCTCGTATCTGGACAAGGTCATAAGGAAGGTAGAGGTGGAGGAATCACCGTTCCCTCCCCCGATAACTAGTTCAGATGAGGCGGTGGCTGCAGCTGCTGTGGAGGTTGCCAGGGTTTCAAAGGCGAAGGTGATAGTGGTGAGGAGCAGATCAGGGAAGTCAGTGGTGAGGATATCCAAGTTCAGGCCGATCCAGCCCATAGTCGCCCTGGTCAAGTCTAAGGAATTGGCTAGGAGACTGAGAGTTTGCTTCGGTGTGATCCCCAAGGTGGTGAAAGACTTCAGAGACGATGATGTGGAAGCACTGATCAACGACATAGCTGTGCCCGGGGATACAATAGTTGTGGTGGGCTCAACTCCCAAAAGCAGACCGGGTGCCACGGACACGCTCTACGTTAGGTCCATTTAGTCGCAGTACACTCAGAAAGGCTCGAATTGGGTTGCTCACGAATTCCTCACCGCATACGCCAATCGCTTGACCCCTTCCTCGATCTCAGCTTCACTCGGCACTGAGGCGCTCAGCCTGGCCTTAGTCTCACCTCCCCTTATAAAGAAGGGGGAAGCTGGGACGAACACTACCCCCCCTTCGATCGCCTTTTCCAGGACCTGCATGGAGTCCCTTCCTAGGTCAAGGAGAACGAAGTAGCCGCACGAAGGTTCTCTGAAGTCCACTAGCCTGTTCTCATTGAGGGAGGTGATCAGCACGTTCACTTTCCTCCTGTAGTGATCATGCAACTGATTCATCCTATTGGCCACCAATCCCGAGGAAAGGGCCCTTGCTACCACGTATTGGTTAAGCGTGGAGGTGGAGAAGTCCAACTGCTCCAAAAGCGAGATCTTCTCCGCTGTCTCCTCATCTGCAACTATGTATCCAACCCTGAGTCCGGGGGCCAAGACCTTACTGAAGCTCCCTATGTATATAACCCTGCCCGAGCGATCTAAGGCCTTTATTGGGTTGGGTTGCTGACCCGCGATGGGTCTGTAGGGATCGTCCTCCACTATGTGGAAATCGAACTCCTCCGCTAACTCTACTAGGGCCTTCCTCTTCTCCTCGCTCATGGTGACTCCCGCTGGGTTGTGGCAAGTGGGAATCACGTAAAGGAGGTCTACCCTCACTACCTTAAGAAGCCTCTCGAGCTCTGGGACCGATATGCCATCAGCTTCTAGTTCAACGGGGATTACGGCGGAACTCCTCAGCTTTAGGGAGTAAAAGGTCTCCACGAAGGTTGGGTTCTCCACCGCCGTGACCCCCTCCTCCAAGAAGTACTTAGCGATTAGCTCGATCGCGTGTTGAGCTCCACTGGTGACTACTATTCTCTGCCCTCTTAGTCCTATTCCAAAACTTTTCACTAGGCTCTCCAACTCCCTGATCAGCTGCTCCTGTCCTCCCGCTCCTGGGTAACCTAAGCACGAGGGGCCCATCTCCTGGATGACTTGACTGTAGATCTTAGCTAACTCCAGGTGGAGGATGGTGGAGGGATCGGGGGAGCCACTGGCCAAGTTTATCACGTTACCCCTCCGCGAGATTCTGGAAGCTAACTCCACGGGGGAAAGCTGTATTTCCCTCCCTATTTTGGAGACCATAGACCTCTGACCTTGATCTCCTGCCCTAATCCTTCCTTTTTTGCCTTTTCGTAGACCACCCTAAGCACTGCTACGTCCTCCAGACCTATTCCCACTGACTTGAAAGAGGTTATTTCCCTCCTGTTGTTCCTCACCCTAACCCTATTGCTGGTGACCTTACTGAACTCCACCACCTTCCTCCAGTCCATCATTCCCAACTTCTCGGCTAAGATCAGGTCGCCTGCCTCGGCCTTGGCCTGCGCTAAGTCCTCAACCGCTATGATGTCGCAGTTCCTGATCAGATCAGGGAAGGCCTCAGCCTTGTTTGGGAGGTTTGACCCCATGAGGTTCACGTGGGTCCCCGGCCTAACCCACTCCGCTTTGAGAAAGGGGTCCTTAGAGCTTGTTACAGTGACTATGACCCCACTCTCGCACACCTCCCTGTAGCTCTCCGCCGCGGAGGTGTCGATCCCCCTCTTCGACATTTCTTCCCTAACCTTGAGTAGTCTGTCCCTAGTCCTCGAGTATATCTTGATCTTAGGACTCAGTAAATGCCAGAAAGCTTCCACTTGGGCAATTCCCTGTCTTCCGACGCCTATGATCCCCACTGTGGACACATCGGAGGCCATAAGCTTAGCCGCTAACGCGGAAACCGCCGCGGTCCTCATCTGGCCCAATCTATCGGACTCCACTATGGCAAGCAGATCTCCTGTATTGCCGTCGAAGAGAAGAGATACGAAATTCGGTGGGAACTTACCAGTGACATAAGCCTTCAGTCCGGATAGGAACCTAAGGGACGCGGCCTGAACGGAGAGTGCTGAGACAGGAGAATAGGTCCTCGTCCTGGGAGTGTTAGACGCTTGACCCTCCTCTAGGAGGTTGAATGCCTCCTCCAAGGACCTTAAGGCATCGTCGTAAGTCAACAGTTTAGCGACGTCTGACTCGGTTATTAGTAAAGTCAACCGGACTTACCTGCCTACACTTTACCCTTACGTAAATAAGCGTTTTCGCTTCCTATGTGTGGATCAGTTACCCATCCTCTTTCCACTTTCCCCTATTTGAGGGACCGTGGAGGCGAAGATTGTGGATAAGGATCTGGTTAAGTGGAGGAGTTCTATCGGATCATTCCCTCTCTGCCCCTCTAGGGGGCGCGCACAGTTCTCACCCAGAGCGGATTCATGCCTGTGGAGATGGAGTGATACGGTCATTCCCCAGTCCCATTAAGCCCTCGATCGAGCTGGGGGAAGGGCATCGTTAGTAGCGCTAAGGGAAGGAAAGACTGGTATTTAAATATAAGGGGGCTATCCACCCCTTGGCGAGGCTTTCCGCCCCCTTAATCCTCATCTGTGTATTACTCCTCAAACAGTCTTAGAGACCTTCTTGGACAGGGAGTCGTTGGTATCCTCAAACATTCCTTGCTTGTTCAGTCTTTCAACGGCAAAAAGCTCATGGGATATAATTCAAGAAGTTTGTTCACGAACTTGACACGTAATCAACGACCCTGTTCCTCTCCCTATGGGAGTACTTCCTCATCAACTCCTTCCCCTTCGTCGTATGTTTGAGGCAAACGATTAAACCTTAGCCCTCTTCACCTGCATGGCGTACTTCAAGGAGTATAACTCCTTGATGGAGAAACTTACGAACTTTTCACAGTCGTAGGCGTCCAGGCTGTAGAGGTTCGAGTCGATTGCCAGGAAGTCTATGGGTGTACTCCAGGGAATGCTGTAGCGGAACGGTAAGTAAACCTTATCCTCACTTAATCACTGGTTCACCAGTTCCAACCCTTTAACCCTCTCCCTGAACCACGTGTGTGACCAAGAGAACTTGATATACTCGTATGGTTTCGCCTGACCCTAACGCTCCCTCAACCTTCCTCGGAGTAGATTTTATCACGTAGACTTTCCTTAGCTTGGGTTTCCTAAGTGAGGCTTTACCCCTTTCAGCCCTCCTCCACGATATAGGATCGAGAACGCATAGTTAATAGCGTTGTCAACGTAGTGGGAAGCTAATTTACCTTCGCCAATTCCTCGCGTAGGCTGTTTTATACTTCCCCCTTCTTCGGCAGAGTTATTTTTACTTCAACCACAGCCCTCTTCCTCTTTCTCACCTCTTCCTCTCCACTTCGGCTCTCTCACACAACCGGTCCAAAGATCCCCTCAACAGCGCCCTAGTTTCCTCTCCCTTATCATTCTTCATTAGAGTATAGGTAAACATACTCTCCCTTCGGCGTAAAGGAGTCAAGCCTAAGCTCTTAGACGCACTCCCTCACCTCCTCGTATTAACGACTCCACATTCCATACAGTTTTCCACCGAATGATAGGAGTGAGACCAAGCGCTCCATTAGCTCCTATTCCGTTGTTTCATCCCCCATATTAAGGACGACGATTTCGAAATTATACGCTTTACAAAAAGTCTGAAAGCCTCCCCCTTCTAGGGACGGGAACGATAATTTAATTCTTTTTCAGGACGTCTATCTGTGACGCTAATGACACTTCTCCCTGGCTCGATAGAGGGCCCAATGGGACTGAGCAGCCAGTATCTCCCTCTTTCGTATTTTCCACTGAGACCAGACGCTATGAATGAAGGTCAGTCAAATGGAGGTGGTCCTCTGATCCACTCGATTGCCCCCGGATGAGGGATGTAACCCCGAATCGATGAGGGGAACGATGAACCCCCTGGAAGGGAACCCTTCCAGGGCGGGGAGGAGTCAGCTTTGAACGCCCTGGCTCGAGCTGACATCTAGCGTCCTCACTGATAGAAATAGAGCATTGGTCCAAATTATATATACCTTTTGCTATATATAATATAAATAACGTATTGCTCCACAAATTAATAAGGGAAGATTTTTATTGGACCTGAGCTCTATCGTATAATGACCTAGCTTGGGGGAACTGGTTTATGACGTAGTGATAGTGGGGGGTGGACTAGCTGGGGCTTCCACTGCCTGGTTCCTCAAGGGTACGGGCATACGAGTTCTGCTAATCGATAGTAAGCCGTGGGGCAGGATAGGGGATAAGCCGTGTGGAGATGCCATAAGTAAGGATCACTTCGATGACTTGGGGCTTCCCTATCCTAGCGGCGTGGAAATGGAGCAAAAGGTTGCAGGCATAAAGCTGTACAGCCCAGACATGCGGACAGTGTGGACTGTGAAGGGAGAGGGATTCGAGATCAATGCCCCAGCTTACACCCAGAGGCTTCTAGCTGAGGCTAGAGATAAGGGGGTCAACGTAATGGATATGACCACCGCCTCTGAGCCTGTTTTATCCGATGGATTCGTCAAGGGGGTCAAGATCTTCGACAGGAAGTCCAGAAGGGAGTACATCGTGAAGTCCAATGTAGTCATCGACGCCTCAGGGAACTCCAGCAGCGTGAGGACGAGGCTCCCCAAGGAGATCCCAATTACGGAGAGTCTCGATGATAGAGATGCCGACATCGCCTATAGAGAAGTATTATTCTCAAAGGGGGAGGTTAATGAACCCGATTTCCTGAGGATCTTCGTGAACCAGGAAACATCCCCTGGGGGATACTGGTGGTACTTCCCTAAGGGTAAGGATAAAGTCAACATAGGCCTTGGAGTTCAGGGTGGAATGAACTACCCTAACCCGCATTACTTTTACGAAAAGTATTTCGACCTATACGGAGCGGACCTAGCTAGAGATAAGGTCCTGGTGAAAGGGGGTGCTCTAGTACCCACCAGGAGGCCTCTCACCACCTTAGCCTGGAATGGAATAATGGCAGTCGGCGATTCGGCCTTCACGGTTAACCCAGTCCATGGGGGCGGTAAGGGCTCTGCCATGATTTCGGGTTACTGTGCAGCTAAGGCAGTGATGAACGCTGCTGAGACGGGGGACTTCAGCGCTCAAGGGCTGTGGGAGGTAAACCTCTGTTACATTTCCAAATACGGCGCCAAGCAGGCCAGTCTAGATCTCTTCAGGCGGTTCCTTCAACAACTAAGTAACGAGGATATAAATTACGGGATGGAGAAGGGACTTATAAAGGAGTCCGACCTCATCGAGGTGAGCACTTATGGCAGCCTCAAACTCTCTGTGGCGGAGAAGGCGAGTAGGCTGATAATGGGGATAGGGAGACCTTCACTACTGATGAAACTCAAGGCCGTGGCGGAATATATGAAGAAGTCCAAGGAGCATTACATGAACTATCCCAAAGATCCTAGCGGTTTAGCTAAGTGGAAGTCTCACCTAGAGGAGATATACCAGGAGTTTCACGTATTGCTCCACAAGTAGAGCTAATGTCATCCCAAGAAGTGGAGAGAGTAGGGGTATCCAAACGGTCTTCATTACGAAGTCCCCGATTTTCCTCAGCCCTTCCTCCATGACCGATATGAACTTCCCCACCACGTGAACTTTCCTCACGATTATGATTTTATATTGCACTGCAGTCTCCTCCATCTCACTGAGCGCTCTCATTGAGGCCTCTTCCACGGCTTTCAGTAAGGACTCGCATGGTTCAGCGGGGTGGTAGAGGTGTCTAGGTGTAATGGCAGTGCAGGAGTGATCGTCGGGGGTCACTAGGATCACTTCGTCTGCAAGCCCTGAGAGTTTCAGCCTCAAAGCCTCAGAGAGATCCTTAGTGGAGTTGTTAGCGTAAATGTAGACCACCAGGAAGCGCTTGCTTCCATCCTCTAGGGCTAGGACCTTAACCCTGTCATCGCACAGGCCTCTGCACTTCACTTGAGCTCTGGCCTCAGCAAATCCCATCCTAAGCTTCTTCCCTTGACCCGCTTCTCCCCTCCTAATTAAGAACGCCTTCAGCGCCTCTATCTCCTCACGCTGAAAGTCCCTCTCCTTATACTCGTTATGGCAATCAACGATGAAGGAGTAGTTCTTCACCATATACTCCCATAATGAGGTAGGCAGGTCATCTATACCTAAGTGAGGTCGCGTGAGGAAAGTGAGCCTGAAATCCTTGGTATTTAGGGAGAAACCCACGAAGTTGGATATTCGATCAACGCTGAGTCCCATGAACTCGGCCCCCCTCCACTCACCGTTGATGGCCCTCGAGATCTCCTCGGCTATCCTCTGTGACTCCCAATTGGTCACTACATCCAGATCATGGCTTCCAGGACCGTGGAGTACTAGGGCATTCTTTACTCTCTCATCGATTTGATATATCAGTTTGGTACTCCCCACATTCCCGAAGAGGCCGAAGTGGACCTTGGGTAAAACCAGAAAGGCGTCTTTGCTCGATCTCAGCCTTACTATGAGCACGGGAACATTAACGGGGACTGAGATCTTATACAGGAACTCCTCAGTGAACCTCTCGGTGCTCTCCGTAACGCTCCTTATGAAAGGCCTAGCCACCTCCATTGAAGTGTAACCCGTTATGTTCTTGCCCTTCCTGTTCACTGTGGCAAAGTAGCTCAAAAGGATCAGGGCAACTACGCCTACATCCAGGACCGTGAAGTAGAACTCGCTCAGGGGGAGGGCAGCGAGTATGGGAGGTATTAAGGATATGAGGATGGCCTTGTATTCCTGTCTATACACCATGGATGAGGCAGCCATGAAGGGTATGTAGAACGGGTACGCTAGAGAAGGGGGTAGTGATATCGACCTGAATGCAATCGACAGAATTCCCGCTATGGAAGAGAAAAGCAAGGACTCCTTGGTCTGCCTCCTGAAGAGGAGCAATACTGAGGCAGTGAAGATGCAATAGGATAGGGCGAATGAGTAGGCCCTAAGGGAAAGCGAAAATAGGACGATCGAAGAGAGCACAGCGAAGAATACGACTTGGATAAGCCTGATTGAAGGCAGTTTCAGTAACTTGGAGTAGTAGCGTCTTACTTCATCCTCTGAGTTCAAAACTCACCATACAGAGGGTATAGGTGGGGATTAAAATGCTTCTAGATAAGGAGTACCTGGGACTCGACAAGCTAGTATACAGGAAGTTAGACTCGTGTGAACTCTATGTGGGGGAAAGGGGTGGGGAAGTCATATTAGTGTTCCTGTATAGATCAAGAAATGCCTCCTTCTTCAAGGTGATCCTCGGTCACGAGTCCAACTGGGACTGTTACGAAGTTCTTCTACAACCCAAAGGACTATACGGTTTCTTCAGGGATGAAAGGGAGCTTATAGAAAAACTTAGAAGCAAGATCTCAAGGTTAGTCCCCACATGAGGCTCTTAGACTACGATCTAATACTATCCGACATAGACGGAGTCATACTGAGAGAAGGGGAACCGATCTGGGGCAACCTTGAGGGAATGAAGAGACTAGCGGAAGCTGGGAAGCGTATAATACTCATAAGTAATAACTCAGGCCTGAGTAGGGTGTTAGTTTCAAGACAGCTGAGGTCCTTAGGGTTAATAATCGAACCTCAGAACGTGATCACTAGCGGAGTAGCTGCTGCCTATTACCTCAAGAATCACACCTCAGTGAAGACCACCTTTGTGGTAGGAGAAGAGGGCCTAGTTGAGGAACTGAGGAACTTCGGCTTCCTGACGTTGAGCGAAAGTGAAGCCTCTAAGAGGGGAGTGGATGGAGTGATCGTGGGTCTCGACAGGTTCGTCACTTACGAGAGGCTCTCCTTGGCCATGAAGTTGATAAAGGATGGTGCACTCTTCCTGGCTACTAATGAGGACAGACTGTGGCCCTCTAAGGACGGTTTCAAGCTGGGTGCAGGTGCACTAGTCCACGCTATCTCATACTCCTTAAACAGGGACCCAGACGTCGTTGTGGGTAAGCCAAACAAGTGGATAGTGGAGACAGCGGTTCAGCTGGTAGGGCTAGACTTGATGAAGAGAGCAGTGATCATAGGGGATCAACTGGATACTGACATTAAGATGGGCAACCAGATGGGCATAGACACAGTATTGGTGCTCACCGGTCTCTCCACCGAAGAGGACGCAAAGAAAGCTCTATACAAGCCAACTGCGGTGGTTCAGGAGATAACCCAAATCCTCTAATTATAGAAAGGCAAGCCCCCGGCCCCTCTAGGGGCGGGTAAATCTTAAGAGCGAATGAGGTGGGAGGCTCAAAACGGGGGCAAAGTGCGTCCCCACATATCCCCAGTCCCTGGGAACCAGGATGGTACTCCGCGTGGTGAGACGTAGGGCAACAGGGTTGAGATCGACCCGCTGGTCTACCGCTGAACGAAAGGGGCGGCTTTCAGTCCCAACTCACGGGTGATGAAGGAGAAGGCAGTGAACTACAACCATGAACCGTCCTGCAACCCTTCAGGGTAGGAAGGAAGCCAGCCTTCCTATAGGATCAAATGGTCTCACCATTCATCACTCACTTAAGGGGAGAGTACCTCGAATGATCCACCTTAAGACTTTCCATAAGCGATGGGGGTTTTGACAGGATCTCGGTGCTCTTCACTTCGAGGATCCTCGTTTAGACCTTTAGCTCCTTATGAGATCTTTGAGAAACAGAATCGAAAACGGGTGATCTGCTCCTCATGAGTTCCTTAGCAGCTATGAGTTTCACGTCAGTGGGTTAACTTTATATGCACACTCTCTCACTGCTATGACAGCGGGGTGGGCTAGCCTGGCTATGCCGCGGGGCTCATAACCCCGAGGTCCCTGGTTCAAATCCAGGCCCCGCTACTCAAGATATCCGTGATGAGGAAGAGCCGTTACTGAAAACGAATGAGGTCAGCGAGGCAGCCACTGAAATTTTGAGTGAATTCGCCCCATGGTTGGCTGAATTACCTTTGCCAACAGTCCGGTTAAGCTGCGAACTTTCGATCATTTCTCATTTAACATTGCTAACGCCAAGAAAGTGAATGTGAACTTCGCCCGTCTAATTAGATAGTGCCACTGTGAAGTCCATGAGTAATGTGAGGTGGAGGAAGACATGCAATGGAACTCCACACACTCTCCTGGGAAGCTCCCTTAGATTGCGTGAAGTAAGACAATGAGTATGAGGACGAGAGGTCGGATACGATCATGAGACCTCAATGAAAGCTCGCTCCTGATAATCCTTAGTATCCGCCAGCGGATAGTGTGTGCCAGGGATTTAGGCTTCATAGGATTTCATAGTTTGATATCAATCCTCAGTCCTTAGGCTTCACTGAGGTCGAGGGTTAACCAGTTCGTCCTCCTCCGCCCCATTAGCGGGATAACCCCAACCCACACCCACGGGATATTGCGGATGTGGGGAAACCCGCACATCCTGAGGTAGACGTTCAGGGAGGCGTTCAGTTGCCTGCCCAGGCTGGGCATGACGAAGCACGCCGTTGTCATTCCTATGTCAAAGGGCCTGATCGGCTCTTATCTGAGTTGAACTATTATTAACGATGTCAACGATGTCCCCCCAGCTCCGTTGGACAGGGCCCACATGGGAGGTAAATCGCCTTCGTTTAAAAATATACAAGCGCTATTAATGAAACGATCCAACTAATGGAGGAGTTCCCACCCTAAGTGGGGGATGCGTCTCAAATCCGTGGATCGGCGCTGTGAATGCATTGGGATGTAATCTCTCTATAGCGGAGACAATGTCAATGTAAGGGGGACGATGCTCTCCATTTCATAGGCTCTACAACGCTTAAAGGTTATATAACTTTTATCGTAACCTTAATGTTAAATTTTGATAAATCTGAACTATGTTCCATTCAATCTAGATGATCTCAATGAGCATATGATATTTAACTATGAAAAACCAATGAGTACCCATGAAAGTCGAGGAATTAATGAGAAAGATAGTGATCACTTCGTCACCAGACTCCAGCCTCTCTGAGGCCATCGACCTCTTGAGCAACGAGGATTCAGGCAGAGTGGTTATCACTGAGGGAGAGGAACTCAGGGGAATTCTGAGCACTAGGGACGTGGTTAAACTCTTCGCTGACCTGGGATACTCTATTTTCAACAGAAGAGTTAGAGAGGTAATGTCGGATAAGGTAGTGACAGTAAGCCCGAAGACCCACGTGGAGGAGGCCGTGAGGATCATGCTCTCTAGACGCGTGGGAGGGCTTCCTGTGCTAGATGGTAAGGTGATAGCAGGGCTCTTCACGGAGAGGGAGATCATTAAGGTAGTCAAAAACTCTGATACTCCATCATTAGTGGACGCCTTCATGACTAGAGATCCCATTGTAGCTGACGCTGACCTCTCCCTAGAGGAGGCATCTAAGCTAATGCGGGACTTGGGAATTAGGAGGATACCCCTAGTGAAGGGGGACTCGCTGGTAGGCATAATAACTGCAGCTGACATCGTGAAGTACCTCAGGAGGTACGCGGAGAGAGGGGAGAGGCAGGATAGGGCCATAGCAGTTGGCACCAGGAATCCAGTGTTCGTCTCTAGGTATGAGAGGGTGAAAAGGGCTGCGGAGATAATGGAATCCAGAAGAATAGGAACTTTACCTGTATTAGAGAGAAAAATAGAGGGAATAATAACGGAGAGGGACCTACTGTTCTCGTTGATTCACTGATAGCCGTAAACCCTGTCTAGAATCTTGATCCTCTTCGCTGGATGAGGGTGATCGCTGAAGAAGTCAGCGTACCAAGGTACCTTCATGGTTCTCCAGTAGTTGACTAACGTCATGGCGTCTTCGTCTGAGACTTCCAGGGACTGTTCAGGGGAGGCGAAGAATAGCATCTTCATTAGGGAGCTCTGCTTAGCCCTCTCCACCGCACGCCTGTCCATGGAGGCGGTTATTTTGGCTAAGGCCATCTGCAAATTCCTCGCAGCTCCTGGAACCGTTAAAGCTGAGTTGATGTCAGCGTAGGCCTCCCTCAGCCTATTTATGTAAAGCACGAGCAGGTTAAACACGAAGCTCAACGCTATGAGCCCAATTCCAATGAGCCATATTATGGCACTGTTGTTCTGCCTTCCGTTTCCTCCTGAGAAAATTGACCCCCACATGAGACTGTAACCCAGCCAATACATGACGGCCGGCAGAAGTCCGACAGCCATTAGGAGTTCAACGTCCCTGTGCCTGAGGTGTCCTAGCTCGTGACCCAATACTGCCTTTATCTCCTCTTTGTTTAATATCCTGAGTAGGGGCAAAGTTATGGCCACCCTCTTACCTGCGAGAGGACTACCATAGGCGAAAGCGTTCGGGAATGGAACATCGGCTACGTAGACCTTGGGTATGGAAAGGCCATTCTCCATGGCCACTTCAGAAACCAAAGGTACCAGCCAACCATATGTGGGATCATCGGGCTTGACCTCTACAGCTCTATACATGGCGTTTATGATATATGGACCTATTAGCCATTGGATCAGGTTAATGAGCAACACGAAGACCAGGAGGCCTGCTACGATTGAAGGCCCGACGGAGAAACCAAAGGCATAAGAGGATAAGGCGATCAGCAGCGCCAAAGCTAAGAGGACTATTCCGGCGGAGGCTAAGAACATCGAAACCTTGAATTTAGCTACCACCATGTTCATGGCTCTTCTTTAGAAGCTCTCCAATCTACAATAAAAACTTTGTCCAAATTGCTGGACGAAGGCATAGTGCCAGTATTCAGCATGTGACTAGGGAATACTCTATTTAGAGTATGAATAATAACTGTGGATCTCCCGGGCTCTATTAGCTAAACTGAAATTTGTGGCCGATTATCGGCACTATGGACGAAGGTCCAATGAACTAGGCACAGACTTCCACGATCCTCCCTTAGCATCCGATCTGTGGAAAAGTGAAACACTGCGTTATCTCTTTATATTGCAGAACCTGATATACAGCGCGTGAAGATCCTAATACTGGGCATTGACGGATACCTGGGATGGCCCCTAGCGCTTAGAATGGCTTCAAGGGGCCATCAGGTCAGTGGGATAGACAATTTATACACCAGGAGGACTGTTGAAAGCTCCGGTTCCACGTCTGGACTACCCATCCTGGAGCCGGAGGCCAGGATCAGGGCAGCCAAGAGACACCTAGACGTGGACATAAGTTTCCACCTAGGAGACGTAACCGACAAGGACTTTCTCAGAGACGTAATAAGGGAGGAGAGGCCTGACGCCATAGTCCACTTCGCGGAGCAGAGATCTGCCCCCTACTCCATGGTGAGCGAGGATACAGCAGTTTACACGTTAAACAATAACATAACCAGCACCATGCGGTTGATTTACGCAGTGAAGGAGATAGATCCAACTATTCACATCCTAAAAATGGGTACCATGGGTGAGTATGGTACTCCCAACTTCGATATTCCCGATTCAGCCTTCGTTAAGGCGGTTATAGGGGGGAAGGAAGATATCATACCTGTACCCAAGTGGGCTAGCAGCTTCTACCACTGGAGTAAGGTATTCGATACCTACCTTCTCCTTTGGGTCAACGGCCTCTGGGGAATAACAGTGACAGACATAATGCAAGGCCCCGTATATGGCACTAGGACGTCGGAGATCGTGAACGAATCCCTTTACACGCGTTTCGATTTCGACGAGGTTTGGGGCACAGTAGTCAATAGGTACTGCGTTGAGGCGATTATAGGGATGCCACTAACCCCCTACGGAAAAGGGGGACAGACTAGGGGTTTCATATCGCTTGAGGACAGCATGGAAGCCCTCAGGATCCTGTTGGAGAACCCACCGAAACAAGGGGAGTATAGGGTAGCTAACCAGTTCGCAGAGGTCTACAGTGTGAGGAGAATAGCGGAGATAGTTAAGGAGGCAGCTGAGGGCTTAGGCTTATCCGTGGAAATAAGGAACGTAGAGAACCCAAGGGTCGAGAAGGAGGAGCACTATTACAACCCAGAGGTTAAGCTACTCCCTTCGCTAGGCTTCAAGCCTAAGAAGGTACTCTCTGAGGAGGTGAAAGTCATGCTCAAGGACCTTTTGCCCTATAAGGATAGACTCAGGAACTACTCTCACGTTATCCTGCCCAAGACTAAGTGGAGGAAGTGAGGACAAGTCGCGATAGGGATTTCGACTTCCTCTCCGCTCCGGAAGGGTTCCTTTCCAAGGGGTTCATGGTTCCCATCATGGATTCGGGGTTCCCACCGTGAGGGGTTGCACCTGGTGGGCAGTCGGGTGGATCTAAAGGACCACCCTATTATTGGGGAGATCCGTCATTAAATACCTCCAGGTCCTGTGATAGGGAGCAAGGGAAGGATGTCAGTTGCCCTTCCAGCAGTCCCGTTTCCCCGGTCGAGATGGGGAAGAGCATTGCCATCACTGATAAAGTATTTAGCAAACTCATTTAAAATGAGGGGGCTGTGTGTCCTCGCCGGCGGGGCTTTCCGCCCTCTCAACCCTCTCCTCTATATTAAAGTTTACATCGTCACGTAAGGAGGCTCCTACGGTGAACCGAATGTCGTGGTTAGGAGTATTACTCCCTAACTTAGGTGTGAGGAGCTGGACAGGAGAGCGAGGACGAGGGTTTAACATCAACATGGAACTCTATGAAAGTCCGAGCCCTAGCATTTCGGCCTAAAAGCGATGGAGGATCTAGAGCTCAATGAATTTACGCTGAGGTCTGATGCTCACCTAGATGCGACGAAATTGGGGGAAGTCCCTCTATCTGCTGGATAGTACAACTCTGTCCACCCCCCTTGATTAGGCAAAGGTTTAGCTGAACCGAACGGGCAAAGGCTCAGTCAAGGTAATGCAAGAAGTTAGTATACGAGAACTCCAGGGCCTTAAAGTAACTGTCGGGGTCACCCACATTGAGCCACTTCTCATTTTCAAGGAGAAGCCCGTATACCTCACCTCCGAGTTTTATCACATCGGCAATTCCGTAGGTTAGCTCCAGTTCTCGCTCATATCTCACAGATCTCAGAGACTGGAAGATCCTCGTATTGAGAACGTAGACAGCAGATATAGCCAGATCACTTTTGGGCTCGTGAGGCTTCTCCTCAGCATCGAGTACCTTATACAATTTATGCCCCATAAACTGTCCGATTTCCTTTGCTGTTACCACGCCATAGCGTCTGGGGTTCTCCACTTTCCTCAGGAGCAACACTCCATCGATGGCGTTCTGCTCGTAAAGGGAGGCACTCTCCTCATACCCCCCAGTCAGGACCCCGTCATCGGCGTGAACGAAGAAAGGCTCTCCCCCTGTGAAGTCCTCGCCTCTCAACACTGCATCTCCGAAGCCACGGGGTTGATCCTGAGTGACGAAAGTCAAGTCCATTCTCTCGCCCAGGTAGTCCACTAACATCTTCCCCTGTCTCCCCACTACAACGCAGAACTTCTCTACACCGGCCCTGCTCAAAGAGGAGATTATCAAGTCGATTATTGGAACCATGACTTTCTCCCCATTCTCCTTATAAAACAAAGGTAGGAGGGCCTTGGGCATATAGGATGAGACATACTTCATTCTACTGCCTCGACCGGCAGCAGTTATTATGGCTTTTCTAACCCTTGAGCCCATCGAGATCAGCCCATATTTCGTTCTCCCCCTATTAAAGGCTCTAGATCGAGAGTTTTTATCTACTTCACGAAATCTACTCTATGAGAACAAGACCAGTGGCTATGACCATCGCAGGTTCGGACTCAGGGGGAGGCGCGGGTCTTCAGGCAGACCTGAAGACCTTCACATCCCTCGGAGTCTTCGGTACAACTGTAGTGACAGCACTCACGGCTCAAAATACCGTGGGGGTCTACAGGAGTATGGAGGTGCCCTTAGAAGTCGTGGAAGCGCAGTTCGATGCCATAGTAATGGACTTTCAGGTGAAGTTCGCTAAGACCGGAATGTTACCGTCCCCTAAAGTAATAGACTTGGTTAAGAAGAAGGTCAAGGACTATGGAATTACCTTAGTCTTCGACCCGGTGATGGTATCCAAGACCGGCTATCCCTTACTGGATCAAGAGGCCAGAGAGCACCTTAGACAACTCCTCAAGTCCTCCTTGATAACCACCCCTAACTTATTCGAAGCGGAGATTCTCTCAGGGGTCAAGGTGAGCACAAAAGAGGAGTTAAAGCGAGCTGCGATGGAGATCCACAGGAGTTCAGGGGTTAACGTGGTGGCCAAGGGGGGATCAACCCTAGGGGGTACTGACGTCGTGGTCATTGATGGCGAGGCAATGGAGCTCACAGAGGAAGGGATCTCCACCAAGAACTTGCATGGGAGCGGTGATGTCTTCTCCGCAGCCATAACAGCGTACCTAGCTAAAGGATACGACCTTAAGACCGCAGTGAGATCGGCCAAGTCCTTCTCCACCTTTGCTATAAAGCACTCCCTCGACTTGGGTAAGGGGGTAGGTCCTGTAGATCCTTTCTCCGCCGTGGAGTGGAAGGCCCAGAGGGAAGAGGTGAGGGAGGAACTGGAGTCCATATTAGGGGAGCTGGAGAAGGGGGGGAAACTGATTAACCTCCTATCCCCTGAAGATAAGATCAACTTAGGCGGGAAGACTGATTACGGCGACGTAGCCTCCCTGGCTGGAGGAATAATAAAGTACGTGAATTGGACCAAGATCGATGGTCCCATATTATTCAACTTGGATAACCTGGTGTCGGAAGTGCTCAGGAGAGTGGACAAGAGATACGGAATTTCCCTACCCCTAACGCCAAAACTCCTAGCGTGGACCGAGAAAAGGGGAATAGTCGTTTCAGGAGAGTCCTTGAGTGGGGATCTAGTGTTAGTTAAAGGAAAGGCCGTCCTACTGGGGCGGAGCGGGAGCGAATTAATGAAACTAATAGAGGAGATCAGTAAATGATAACAGTGGTTGGTAGTTATAACGTTGACGTGATCATGCGAGTGAAGGAGCTCCCTAAACCAGGTCAGACAGTCCTATCCCAAAGGGTGGCCTTGTCCCATGGGGGAAAGGGATCGAACCAGGCTGTTTCAGCTTCTAGGTTAGGAGAAAGAGTGCAATTGGTGTGTGCTGTGGGGAACGATAGGGAGGGGCAGAACGCCATAGCGTTTTGGCAGTCGGAGAAAGTAGGCACTTCATACGTGAGGATAAAGGAGGGGAGGACTGGAGTGGCTTATATATTCTTAGACGAAAGGGGAGAGAACTTCATAGTAGTGGACAGGGGTGTCAACTCCAGCTTAGCCCCAGAGGATCTTGGCAACAGTGTGGAGGTGTCAGACGTCCTCCTAGCTCAACTGGAGGTACCCTTGAACACGGTGGAAGAGGCGCTCAAGAGGTCTGGGGGAATAAACATACTCAACCCAGCCCCTGCAAGCCAAGAAGCCATTAAATTACTTAACTATGTGGACATCTTGACTCCCAACGAGGTTGAGTTCTTCGAGCTGGTCAGGACGACAGACCTCAGATACGGTTGCCAGATTCTGCTCAAGAGGGTGAGAGAAGCAGTAGTGGTGACCCTGGGCGAAAAAGGGGCCTTCGTGGCCACTAAGAGCAAGTTCCTTAGAGTCCCACCGGTTAAGGTTAAAGCTGTGGACTCGACTGGAGCTGGAGATGTTTTCAACGCTGCCTTAGCCGTTGCGATCAGGAACTCAGACCTAGAGGACGCTGTGGAGTTCTCTAACTACGCTGCTGCGCTCTCAGTGACCACGGAAGGGGCCATAGGACCCACTAGAGAGGAAGTCCTTAACTTCATTCGACGCGTAAGGGGTGAAGGAGGGTGAGGTTATTCTTCCTAGGCACAGCTTCTGGGGACTCAATCGGGACTAAGAGGGTTAAATCCTCCTTATTAGTGGAGGAAGGGGAAACCCACTTAGTATTGGACATGGGCGCTGGAGCTAACCTAAGGTTAGAGGACATGGGCCTACTGAGCAAACCCCAAGCAATTTTCATAACCCACTTACACGTGGATCACTTCAGCGGGCTAATAGATCACCTAGTCCAAAGGAAAATACACGGAGTCAGTCCCCCAGAAGTCCACGGACCTCCAGGCGTGGAGTCCATACTCAGGACCTACAGGGAAGTGGGTAATAGTTTAGAGGTCAATTTACGTGAGGCTGAGAAACCCTCAGCTAACCTAGGGGAGTTAAAGGTCTGGTCAGTGAGGGGGTGTCATAAAGTTTACGAGGTTGGATACGTGGTGGAGAGTAAGGAAAGAAGGATACTCTATACGGGCGACACTTCTGAACCCTGTGAGGAGGTATTAGAGGCAGCCGAAGTCGCAGACCTGGTAGTACATGAGGCCAGTTGTATAGAGGGATGCGAGGGTTGGGGCCACACTACGGTTAAGGGCGTGCTCCAACACTTCCCTAAAAAGAAGTTAATACTAACGCACATTCGAACAAGGGAAGAGGAGAGCGTAAGAGAGTTAACCAGGGGAAAGGCTTTAGTAGCTTACGACGGCATGGAATATGATGTGTAGGATCCTAGCCTTTCACGTGGAGAAGCTCGACTTTGACGTGGTGAATTCCCTAGTCAAGGCAGCGAGGGCCGATCCCCTATCCGCTTCAGGTAATCACCCTGATGGATGGGGTGTTGCAGCCTATGTGAGAGTTGGTGGTGAATGGAGCCAAGTGTTCTACAGGTCTCAGATACCCATATACGAGGACAATTCTTTTCATTATCTGTTATCACTCTTGAGGGGGGAGGAGGTAATAGGGGTGATCCACGCCAGAAAGGCTGGCAGAAAGTTCCTTCGAGGAATTTTCCATAACCACCCCTATTACTTAAGGGAAGCAGAATTCGAGGCCTTCTTCGCCCACAACGGGTCAGTCACGAGAGATATCCTTCCTAACAGAGGGGAAATAGCCACTGATAGTTACCTACTGTTTTCAGAAATGAGGAGCTGGATCACTCAGGGCCCTGAGGAGGCCATGCAGAGGATGATGAGGACTTACGGCCAATATTCCACGAGCTTGAATTCCGCACTGTTAGTGAAGAGGAGGAGTGGGAGTCCTTCCCTCCACTTCCTCCACTTCTATAATCCTACGCGAATGAGAGAGAAGGAGGATTACTATAGGGTTTTCACCGATGGAAATTACGTAGTCTCATCGTCTCTAACACTTTACTCTGACAGGAAGTGGAAGCAGGTCCCCAACGGTGTCATAGTGTCCATTTGATGATCCTCCATGGTTAGATTCGATTAAGAATTAACGCCTTAACTGTAATATCCCTTAATAGCTAAATTCAAGGCAGCGTTGAAGTCCCTATCGGCCTTAAGTCCACAAGCTGGGCACACGAATATTGAGCCTATTACCTCCCCCTTCCTGTAGCCACACCTCGAACATACTTTGGAGGTATTAAAGGCACTTCTCTTCTTATACCTTACTCCCCTCACATAGAGGGAGCTCTCTATATTCTCCTGAATGAGCCTCAAGGCCCTCCCCACCCTCCCTTCAACAGACCTCAAGTCCTCCAATATAACAAGCTGCGGATGAAGGGATTCAACGAACTCCACGATCCTCTTCGCTAACGCATACAAAGAGGGTTTGAGCGACTCTAACTTGCCTAAACCCTGTGGAGTGCCCGTATACTCCATGAGCTTATACATGGTATTCCTATCGTCGAAGAACCTGACCTTTCGCACTTTAGTCCCTACTATGCCCACTACAGTAGCTATGTGCCTGACACCTATGTCTATTCCAACCACAGGCCTCTTCCTCTCGAACCCCAGGAGCACCTTGATCCCCTTCCTCATATCAACTATGGCGTGGATAGGCGGTTCCTCCCTGGGGGACTTCACCACAGCATTGAGTCCCTCTAAAATGTAAGGGTTCTGACCCTTTAGTTTAACAGGACCTAGCCTCGGCGTAGATCCGTTCACCACCTGCAGGTAAAGCTGCCTTGGGAGGCTGGGCGTCTCCGTGATCTTCTGGGAATCCCCTAGTCTCCTCATGGCTTCAACGTAGCTCTTTAAATATACAACTTCCTTGTATATTTCCATGAGCTTTCCATACTGGACTATTACGCCCTCCTCGTATTCCAGCTCATCCATATCAAATACAATACTTATGCAAACTTGTTAAACATTTCGCAGATCTCGTGGTGGAAGGACGTGAAGCTCCAGAGCCAGACTTAAGGACGCTCCCTTGGCGGTCTTTAGGAGAGATCGATGAAAGGTTGGGAAGCGTAAAGCCCATTCCTCTCCGGCTGACATCCCCCCACTGTCTCTAGATTAGGGGTCGGAGTTTCATAGGGTTTCACGATATTCGATCAACCCTAGTTCCCCCCACCCTTGCATTACTCCCCACCTAGGTTGTGGTGTTAGACCCTAATCCACGAAGTGGGGAGTTCCGCGCCTTCCTCCACCCCCACATCGCTCAAGGACTCCACAGTGGCATCCTCCAATTGGATGCTATAATGTTTATGAATTTCAATGCCTGCTATTAATAATGTTATGATATCAAGGTGGAGACTTTACTTCAGGAGGAACTGCTGAAAACGATAAGAGTAAAGAGTAGTACTGAGAGAGAGATCCCATAGAGGGAACCCCTTAAGGATACTAGTAAACGCTGAGGGGTTGGACTTCTTCTGAAAAAGGGAGAGGATTTAACTGTGACCTGAGGGGTTAATGATAGCTGACTATAGTCATCCGCCTAAAAACGCTAGTGACCTCAACTCATCCGTTGTTGATCTTAGCTCAGATATGGAGTGTATAATTAGGAGAGAAGAGCGTCTTATCCCTAGTGGGCTTCTCCTATGCATCATAGCGCCTAACCCATATAGCACGGCTCCAGTTACCGTAGTGAGGTGTAAGGGATCGTCTAGACCTACAGCAATGAACTTGCCTATCTTCATTAATGTAGACCCAGGGGGTTCGAAATCCCCCAGTAGATCTCCCGCCTCCCTTTTGTCCATCAGTAAGAAGTTATCTGCTAAGCTTATTAAGGAATCCCAAAAGGCGCTTCTACAGATCCCCTAATTTGAGCGGGGAGATATTACCAGTGACTATACATCCTGCTCTGGAGACAATAATAGTTAGTGTTACATATCAATGACTTCCTAACTTGCCCTGAAGGGTACGGCTTCATGATTCGAAGCCCCCACCTATCCCATTTTAGCTAGAGGTAGAGGGCCCCACAGGCCCAACGGTCCCAGCCCTGATCCGGTTGATACGTATACATCAACCCACAGGGACCGATAGGGGGCATGCCCACAAAGTATATATGCAATTGAGCCCTTACTATTCGAGGTTTATGCTAGGAGAGTTCGTAATGGGATTAGCGATATTAGTGACGTGTTGGAACTTCTACAACTCCTCCTTATCCGCCATAGGGTTAACGTGGAAGGATAATGACAAAGTCGAGGAGAAGGAAAGGACTCCGTCTGTTACAGTTATGATCCCAGCTAGGAATGAGGAGAGAGTGTTAGAGAGACTGATGGAAAGACTGCTTCAACAACAGTATGATAGGTCACTTTACGACATAATGGTATTAGAGAGCAACTCGGTGGATAGAACCCTAGACGTATGTAGGAAATATGAACAGAACTACAATAACGTGCGGTGTGTTCACCTGAATAGACCAGGAAAGAGTGCAGCCTTAAATGAGGGACTGAAGATGACTAAGTCAGATATAATAGCAATATTCGATGCAGATACTGTTCCCAGGCTCGACGTGATCAGTAGCGCAGTTTCTCAGTTCAAGGACGATAGAATAGCTGCGGTCCAAGGGAAACTAATACCTCTCAACGTCAGGGACAGTATTATAGCTAGGTTCGCTGCACTCGAGGAACTATTCTATGAATACTCGATAGCGGGAAGGGCCAAGCTTGGATTCTTCGTGCCGTTGGAGGGAACGTGCATGTTCATAAGGCGAAAGGCCTTAGAGGAGGCTGGTGGGTGGAACGAGAGGGTGTTGACGGAGGACTTAGATCTAAGCCTCAGGCTCACTGCCATGGGCTACAGGATCGCTTACTCGCCCTCCGTGATCGCGTGGAGGGAGGTTACCGTGAGCCTCAAATCCCTGATACTGCAGAGGCTCAGATGGTATAGGGGACACCTGGAATTCTCGTTGAGGGGGATCACCGTAGTTCCCTCACTTAAGCTCCTAGATGGAGTCCTCATAATACTCACTCCTGTTTTCATGGCCATGAACTTGGTGAACTACTCCATCATATTCGTGCTTCCCCATGAGGCAATTTTGACTGTGGGAACGGCCTTAGGCCTATCCTCACTCGTCTCCCTACTGGTAGCTCTGGTGATCGCCAAGAGGCACCTAATAGGTGTTCCCTACACCCTATTCTCCTATGTATATATGCAACTCGTGGTTCTCCTACACCTAACTGCGATCCTAATGGAGATCACGAGGAGACCTAGGACTTGGGTTAAGACTGAGAGGACTGGAACCATAGGGGAAATAGGTTGAGGAATTATAGATAGAGGTTTGGGCTTCATTGAAGTCACACGATTCTGTTCACTCTCACCCCCTCGGGCTTCACGGAGTTGGATTGGCCCGTTCTTCCCCTCTTCCACCCCCGCGTAAACCCACCCAAGGGAGGTAGGGTAAACCGCTCATTCTTAGCCTGAGACCTCTTCGGTGGACCACAGCGCGGGACTCGTTAGAACTCTGGTGTGTTCAAAGCTGACTTACTCCCCCTTACGAAGGGTTTCCTCCCAGGGCGGTTCGTCGTTTCCACCGTGGATTCGGGTTCACGTCCCTCACTTGGTAGGCAGTGGGCCAGAGGCCTCCCACCTGACTAGGATCCCGAGGAAGGGGATCCGTCGCGTGATGGAGGCGACTTCAGGTGCCCCTCCCGCAGTCCCATTTCCCTAGTCGAGCTGGGGAAGGGCATCGTTAGCTTCACTGAAGATAATTCCAACAAAAAAGAGGTATTAAGTATAAGGGGCCATCCACCTCGCCATGAATGGCAAGGCTTTAGGCCCTTTAACCCCCTTATCTGCAAATTTCGCCACTTAACTGAAATCGCTGACCACGCCCTTCTAATAAGGGCCTAAATGTTCAATCATTGAATACAAGGAGAGCCAGTTAGCTCACACTTAAAGGTGGTGAGGACAGAGAGTTTTGGGGACTCAATGCTGGAGGTGGTATTCTCGGAGAAACATGTCCTCCACGATCGGCCCAGTCACGTAGAGAGGGCGAACAGGCTCACAGAGGTGATGGAGAGCCTGAAACCGTTGGACCTAAGGCTCTACAACTCTCACCCAGTCTCAGAGGAGGAAGTCACGCTAATCCACAACTATGATTACGTAAGGGAAGTGGAAGTGTCCTCTAGGTTGAAGATTGACTTGGACCAGGACACTTACATCACACCACATACCTTTGAGGTTGCCTTATATGCGTTGGGTGCTTCGGAGATAGCGTATAAGGTCCAAGGGTTCGCCATAATCAGACCTCCTGGACATCACGCTGGAGTTAGGGGTAGAGCCATGGGTGCCCCAACCCTAGGCTTCTGTGTGTTCAATAATATAGCCTATGCGGTGAGGAAAAGTGGGAGGAGGACTTTGATAGTGGACTTCGACGTGCATCACGGCAACGGTACCCAGGAGATCTTCTACGACGACCCAAAGGTAGTGCACGTGGATATACACCAAGATCCCCGCACACTCTTCCCAGGTACAGGATTCCCTGAGGATTTAGGGGGTAAGGAGGCTGAGGGAACGAAGGTCAACCTACTCATGCCCCCAGGGAGTTCGGATGACCTCTACCTAGAGCTAATCCCTCTGATCCAGGGCATCATGGATGACTTCAAACCAGAAGTGATCGCTTACTCCGCTGGGTTCGATGCCTTTGCCGGAGATGGGCTGGCTAACTTGATGGCGACAGAGAGGAGCTTTTACGAAATGGGACTCCTCTCTAAGGGTAAGCGAAAATTCGCAGTCCTAGAGGGAGGTTACTCATCATCATTGAAGAGAGGACCTAGGGCCTTCGCTGAAGGGTTCTTAGGGGAGGAAAGGGATTACCCTGCATTGCCTAGTAGCCCCGCTGTGAAATCCAGGTTTCGAGAGTTGTTAGATCGAGAGAAGGAAATATTACGTCCATACTGGAAGATCTGAGCTCGAACCCAGAGAGAATCACTTGAGCTGTATGGCCATGAGGAAAGCGTCTTCTCCGTCCACATAGTAGTTCCTGAGCACTTTGACCTTCTTGAAGCCGAGCTTCTCATACAAGTGTATTGCAGGTGCATTGCTGATCCTCACTTCGAGGTAGACCTCCTCGGCGCCGTATTCCTCCTTCATGCTCTGCACGGACCTCTTCATTAAGGCAGTTCCAATTCCCTTACCTCTGAACTCCTCTAGCACTGCTATGGAGACTATATGACCCTTCCTTATCAGCGTTGGGAGCTGCTTGAGGTTGCTGAAACCCCACTCTATTCTAGGCATTACGTAACCCACTACACGTTTATCCACTTCAGCCACAAAGAAAGCCTTAGCGTACTCAGTGACGTGCTCTAGGAAGAAGTAATAAGGGTAATTCTCTGGGAGGGACTCCCTGTTTATCCTAATTATAGCGTCCACGTCCTCCCTGTTAGCGTTACGTATGTAGAACTCGACGCCCTTGCCCACCTGCATCGGCTACGCCCGGATAAATATAAGCCAATGGCTTATATGTTATTGACAGCAAATGACTGAACACCCTTCCAAGAGGATAGTAGGCGAATTCTCGAAAGAGCTTTGGGGAAAGAGGATCTTATTGGCAGTAACCGGCAGCGTTTCACTATATAAATCGCTGGACTTAGCCAGGTCGATTATGAGGAGAGGGGGAGAGGTTAGGGTGATCATGAGCAGAGCGTCATCCCGTCTCATCTCACCTGAGATGTTCAGGTGGGCCACCGGGAACCCCGTTGTAACCGAAGTCACAGGAGACCTGGAGCACATAACCCTAGCTGAGGGGAGTGACATAATGGTGGTTGCACCTTGCACTTCGAGTACTCTAGTCAAGATAGCTCTGGGACTCTCTGACAGCCTGATCACCCTCACCTCCCTCAACTTCATCTCTAAGGGCAAACCCTTAGTAGTGGTCCCTGCTATGCACCTGGAAATGTACACCTCACCTCAAGTGAGGGAGGCAATAGGTAAGTTGAACGCCATGGGGGTAGAGGTAGTGCCTCCGGACCTTGTGGGCGATAAGGCCCACTACCCTAGCCTTGAGTTCCTCACCTCCTTCATATGCACCTTCTGCTTAAGGGGGAAGGACCTAAAGGGGAAGAGGTTAGTGGTGACCGCGGGTCCTACTAGGGAACACCTGGATCCAGTGCGGTTCATCAGTAACCCCAGCAGCGGCATCATGGGGATATCCATAGCTAATGAGGCGAGCTTCAGGGGAGCTAATGTGACCTTAATCAAGGGTCCCACATCGGCCTGCTATTCCCCCCACGTGAGTAGAGTAGTGCAAGTGGAGACTACCGCTGATATGGCAGCAGCTCTAGACGCCGAACTCTCAAAGGGAGCAGACGCCGTGATATTAGCCGCAGCGCCCGCTGACTTCAAATTCGACTCGACATATGACCTCAAAGTGGACAGCCACTCGGAGTTACCTAAGGTTCAACTAGTACCGACTGAAAAGGTATCCAAGGTTGCCAGGAAATACGATGTGCTCGTGATAGGGTTCTCGGCTGAGACAGCTAAAGACGACCTGGAGCTTGTTGAGAGAGCTAAGAGGAAGAAGGAAATCCATGGTTTCGATATAGTGGTGGCCAATAACGTGGCCAGGAGGGATATAGGCTTTTCCTCCAGATACAACGAGGTGGTGATCATAGGGAACGGTTGGGTCAAGAACGTGAGCAAATCGCCCAAAGAAGTGGTAGCTCGGCATATCGTGGACCAGGTCAAGGAAGAGCTTAAAAGCAGGGCAAAATAAAGGGGACTCGATGGCCCGGGTAGCTTAGCTTGGTAGAGCGCTGGGCTGTGGACCCAGTGATCCCGGGTTCAAATCCCGGCCCGGGCCCTATTTCCCTGTCGGGAAGCGCGAAGGGTATCCCATTACATAGGTGGGGGTTAAGGGGGAGGAAAGGCTAGCCCCTTCTAGGGGCGGGGGTGGAAAAGCCCCCATTTAAATACTTCCTTTCAAGCTATTTCTCACTGATGTCAACGAAGCCCCTCCCCAGCACGATCTAGGCAATGGGACTGTGGGAGAGGCATCGGTCTAATCCAATCTGTGCATCATATGACGAATCTCCACCCTCCCTTTCGGGATTCGGAATGATTAAATAGGAGTCGGGTCTCTGACCCACCCAGCTGCCGCCAAATGAGGGATGTGAACACTCACTGTGGGAACGGTGAACGGAACCCTTCCAGGGTGGAGAGGAAGTCAGGCGAGTGAACGGAAGAACTGGTGATCCGTCCTGCACAGAGCTAAAGGAAAATTTAAATAAAAGGCGAATTTTAGTGGATTAGTGGCTAAAAAGAAACAGGAGGAGAGGAGGCTTGTTGCCATACCCCAAGAAGTTGATGATTTCCTTATACAACTGTCCCAGAGATACGCCCTGCCCAAGCAGCAGATCCTGAAGAGACTCCTCTACTCCCTTATGGATAACTTTCGATATGTTGACTCCTTAGAGATCTTGGACATATTCTACGTAATCCCCAAACTCAACTTCCTTGGAGTACCTATGAGCCTCCCTGAGGGAACTCAAGGAGATGCGGAGAAAACGTGGAAGATCTACGGGGAGAACCTGGCGAGGTTGCTAAACGGTTCGAAAGACCCAGAAAAGGTGACCTCCATGATAAGGGGATTAATACGGCTAATGTTGCCGGTGAAGGCCGGCTCCGAGGTGAAAGAGGAGGTCAGCGGTAACGGCATCACCTCGGTTAGGGTAATGGTTACAGCCCCCTCCAAGGACCCGGAGCTCAAGCTGCTCTACAGGATCCTGGAGGGCTTCATGGAAGAGCTTAATTACGAGATCCAAAATGGAGAAGTGAGCGCTGGATTATTAGAGGTGAGGTTCGTTAAGCATGCCAGCAAGGAAGCCCATGATGATAAGGGTTGATCTACATGAGAGGCTTAAGAACGCGGCGCTGCAAAGGAACATGAGCCTTTATGGTTACATGAATAAGGCAGTGGAGGCCATAGTTGAGCTGGAGAAGTTAGGCATCCCCCCTTGGGAGGCTAAGGACCTAGTATGGGGAATAGTTGTGTTCAATAAAGCTGGAGGTTTACCCTATGACGTCCAGGACACGGAGAGGGGATGGGGAGAGCTGGGGAAGAGGGTGGCTAGGATCCTCAACGATTACAGCCAGACCAAGCCGGGGTTCCCCGAAGTGAAGAAGATCTTCAGGTTCATTACCGCGGTCCTGCTCGGAATAAAAACTACAGACGAGAGAGAGAAGAGGGTATTCGCTGTTAGTCCATCCCTGAGTTCCGAGGTGAAAGGGAGGTTGTCAGCGTTCTTTGACAAGCTGGGATCGGAGCTCAATGTGAAACTACAGATCGACACCACCAAGGAGAACTACTTCAGCATTGAGGTAGAATGATATTCGCTGGAGTTGATCCAGGTACGGAAACTTACGCGGTAGCCTTCATAGATGAAGTGGGCAGACTAGTGCGATATGAGGAAGTACCCACAGAGAGCGTTAAAAAGGGGGCTTTAAGTCTAGTGAAGGGAATACAGAACTTAAGGCCGGCGCTGGTGGCCTTACCCTCTGGACATGGGATGCCTTTCCTGAGGAACAGGGAGATCGATCAAAGGGCGGTTTTCTTGATGACGTTACAGGATCCACAGGTAGAGGGGCCATTAAGGAGCTTCCTCTTGGCCTCAAAGACATATACTAACGTTTTCACAGTACCAGGCGTCATAGAGCTGAAGTCCGTGCCTGAGTATAGGAAAGTGAACTCCCTGGACATGGGGACAGCAGATAAGGTTTGCTCCGCCTTCTTTTACAGGACCATGTTCCGGGACTTCGTGTTAGTGGAGATGGGGAGGCACTTCTCCTCCATAATAACGGTTAGGGAAGGTTACATTATCAATGGGATTGGTGGGACTGTAATACCAGGTCTCGAGTCCCCAGGCGCATTGGACGGTGAGATCGCGTATCTCTTGGGCAAACTCTCACACATTACCAAGGAAACGGTATACACGAGAGGGGACGAGAGGAAGAGCTTAGAGATCATAGAGGGGATCGCGAGTTACCTGTCGTGGAAGTTCAGCTGCCCGATCATAGTTTCGGGTCCAGCGAAGGACGCCTTGAGGATCGGGGAGAAATTCCACTTCAGGTTCAAGGAGGCCGCAGTGGGAGCTGCCATGATTGCCAATGCCTTGGGTGGCGGGCTATACAGGGAGCATGCGGTCATGTTAGAAAGTGATAATACCCCCATTTCATTCGTGAAGTTGAAGGGATGGGAAGAAGTAGTTTCATGGATAGAGACCTTGTAATTGATAGTGAGGGGAGGATATATACCGTAGTAGGGAACTCCCACCCTGCAGGCTACGTTTACGCCTACCTCAAGTATATCCCAGGTGAGGGGGGACCTTGGCGTGGCTACAGGAGAGTGTTGAGGAGCTACGGCATAAGGAATGTACTAGCTCTGGATCAAGAGTATGTCCTTGATCCGCGTTATGGCGTCACTTTCCCAGCGCTCAGAAGGTCCATGATCCGAAAGCACCTCCTTCCTGAGGATAAGGCTTTTCAAATACTGAGAAGGCCGGAGGACGAACTCGAGGAGAGGGCAGCGCAGATCCTCTCGGTCATAGGCTCAACTGAAGTAGGTATAACCGGTTCCCTCTTGGTTGGAATACATCACTCCCTCTCGGACGTGGATGTTTTGGTTTACGGCTGTAAGAGAGCCTTAGAGGTAATGGAGGGATTCAATGGTTTCGAGGAGGACAGGGAGTGGCTCTCTGAGGTCAGACTCACCTACGGTATTGACGACCCAACCCCCCTATACTCGAAATCTAGGAGAGGCAAGTTCAATGGGGTGAAGTACTCAGTAAATTTCGTGAGCTACACACCCTATAATCCTCCTGGTCTCTGTGAAAAAAAGGGAGAGCAGGTGGTAAGGACGTGGATCCAGGGAGGGGATTGCAGATCGCTTTTCAACCCCGCCATAGTAGATCTGTACCAAGTGAAGGTCCTAGGTGGCGCCAAAGTCAAACCGGAGGTCTTGGTAACATTTGAAGGGGTCTACTCCACTCTGCTCTTTAGAGGAGGGGAGTTCCAAGTGAAGGGAATGGCAATGGAGTGCGATTCAGAGAACATTATGGTGCTAGGTGACAGGGAAGTTGGAGGTTGGATTAAGGTCTTGTGAGGAAGTAGGGACGATCCTCTCCTTAGCCTCAGTGGAGGAACTCGCGATTCCTAAGCCCGGGAACGCGTCCAGATCTGCAGATGCAGCAGGAGCCAGCTTCGAGGAGCTGCTCAAGAGCTCGGTGATCTTGACCCCACAATATGTAGAGGCGTGCGAAAGGGGCAAACTGAGATCACGCCCTATCATGGACCTCCTATATAGGGCTGTGGAGATCTCGTCCAGACTCAACTTCAGGTTCCAACTTCTGGGAACGGCGTTGACGCTGATACCGATAGCCTACGCCTACGGCGAGATCAAAGACCTCAGCGAACTCCTTCCCAAGGCTTGGGAAGTGGTGAGGTCTTTAAATCACGAGGATTACCGTTGGTTCGCTTCATGCCTATCAACTCTTAATCCAGGTTACCTGGGGAAAATGGACAGAGCGGATTTCAGGCAGTTCAAGGGGACCTTATGGGAAGCTCTGGCTCTCTCTGCAGACGTAGACAGTGTCGCGAGGAATTTGATCACTGGTTACTCCATAACTCGCAGGGCTCTGAAGTTCATGTCGATCACCGTCGACACCCAGGCAATACTCAAGTCATTCCTGGCTATACTTTCAGAGGAACCGGATGGATTGATACACAGGAAGTTCGGAGCTAAAGTGGCCTTGGACGTCTCGAACTTGGCTCGTTTCTTTCTTGAGAGCCTTAGTTTCGAGGAATTGGGATTCTTGGACAGGGTGCTAAGGAATAAAGGAGTAAACCCAGGGTCCACTGCAGACATAATAGCGTCGGCCATAGCGTTACGACTACTAGGGGTAATAGAGACTTGAGGATCGCCCTAATCGGTAGATCAACGTGCAATGTAGAGGTCATAGAGACGTTAAACGAGAAGGACTTCGACCTAGTCATAGGCCTGGGCGATGTTGTATGTCCTAATTTACTGGAACGTTTCTTGGGAATCATTGGCGAAATGGAAGACGTCTACATTCAGAAATTCTTGAGGAGTAACCACCTGATCCTGAACAGGAGAGAGGACTTGGGCATATCTTCGGATTTCACGACGGATGTCGTAATCACCCATTTACCTCCAAGGGGGTCCAAAACTGGGGTAATAGGAGGGGTTAGGGTAGGATCCAGCAGGATTGCCTCCATGGTGATTTCCCTCTCCCCTAGATTACTTTTCCATTCCCACAGTGAGGTGCAGGGCATAGATTCTATAGGTTCAACCCTGGTTGTGTCTATTGGAGCTCTGGACGAGGGGGATTACACAGTTTACTATCCAAAGACTGGGGAATTTGAATTTCATAAGATAGGACAAATAAAAACATCCCAAGACTAAAGGGTCGACTTGATTAACCTAAACCCTCCGGTTCCTACAATATGCCAACTCTCCAAGGTCAGCGAAATATGGCTTTATTCCCTCTTCATTATGGCTATGATCGTCCAGGAAAGATCCTCCTGCTAGGCTCAGAGAACGACATAACGACGCGACTTAGACATTCTTTCCTTAAAATTACCTTGGGGTTTCCCTTGCTGCCAGAATAAGGCAAGCTGGGATTCTAGAAGTTCAACGAGTTTCGCTTCTCCACATTTTCAAATTTCAATAATGTTTATAAATAGCGGGTTAATCAACTTTCATCATGAGGCCCGTGGGAAGTACTCTGCTCGCAGTTCTGTTCACGGCTCTCTTGATCATTGGGGGCACGCAGTTTCTTCACACATCCTCTCAAACTGGTAAAGAGCCCCTCTTTCAGGTCTCCTTCAACCTATCTTCCAGCTTACCTTTTCTTCAACCCCTGTTCCTCAACGGAACATTATATCTGCTCTACCCTAATGACTCCTACGCCTTCTTAGGTGAAGTGAAGAACTACTCCTTCGCCATAATAGGGAGAACCCCCTTCACCACTGGGACTCTCAATCCCTTGATATCTTCCTCCCCATATACGCAGATGTTTCAGGGGGAGAATGGGTCTATACTCCTCTTACACGTAGTTCCCCCCATAGTCTTCAATTTCACCTCTCAACAGTACAGCCTATTCAATTCGGCTGTGTATTACTCGACTTTCGCTAAAGGCAAGTGGAGCGTTCCTGTTACCATCGCTTCCTTCCACAACGGAAGCGGAGCGGTCCAGGCCTATTACTCTCATGGCCTAATAGCAGCTATAGTTGATTCCGTCTATCTATCCCCCAGGACGTATATACCATCAGTTAACTCCAGCTCCTTGGTTGTATACACGCTAAAGGGGGAGATCGTGAGTAACTTCACCCTAATACCCTTCGGCCTTCACCGAGGGATCTCGGCGTGCTCGATCTCAGGTTTCCATTACCCCCTAATCTCGGTCCTATGCATCTTAGCTGGACAAACATCTCTTCCTTTTAGTTTACATGTCTACTCGATCCTCTTGAACCTAAATAACGATAAGGTGAGACTCTTTAGAGACGACGCTGCTGCCATAAGCCCGGAGGGTATACCTTATGCTGTTGGCAACTTGACTCAAGGTATTCTTTCTGGCATATATGGAGAGGGAAGCTCGTATTGGTTGGCCATATTCAACCAGAACTTGACCTTGGTGGGAAACTTCACCATTCCCTCAACTACAGTGTCCATAGCCGGAGGGAGTCTCACTGTCCCTGTCCTAGCCTTAACCTCTTTCAACAACAGTGAGTATGTGGTTTTAGAGAACTCTTCCCTCACCTCGGTTGGACAAATTCTATCTGCGTCCAACAGCACCGTGACTGTAGTGAGGCTCCAATCTCCAAAGGGCACTTTAGTGTCTCAGTACTCCAACATAAGAGGAGTAGCTGAGGTCGTAACCCATAACGGTACGCTTTACATATTGGGAGTGGAGGAGCAAGTAGCTTTGACACAGGGTTCCATTTCGTCTTCCCTAAATGGAACGCTTAGGGCTTACTACTATCAATACGCTCTGGTAAACCTCTCTTCCCTTCAAACGTCTTCAACGTCTTCCTCTGGAAGACCTTCGAGCGCCTCCAGTATCTCCAGCTCAGCCTCTTCAACGACCTCAGCGACTTCCACTTCGTCTCAATCCGCTAGCTCGTCCCAGGGGACGCGCTCTACTGAGACAACCAACTCACAGAGCTCGTCCACCTCTAACACTACGACTTCAATTCCCCATACTAATTCCTCCACCACTTCGTCTCAACCGGAACAGCGATCAAGCCACTCGACCTTAACTCCAAGTTCCTCGGTAACTCTTACCTCCCCAAGTAGTAGTTCAGAAAATGGTATCAGTTCGATCTACACGCTGGTGCTCGTCTTAGCTGTATTAGTGGCGCTCGTCCTAGCACTAATCTTCAGGAAGCGGTTATAGAGGAAAAGCTGGGAATCCTAAATGACATTCAGTCTTCGCTTAATACTCATAGCCCTAAACTTCATGGAAACTGGGGAGTCCAAGGTGAGAAGGCTTAAGTGCGGAGGGTGGGACTTGAACCCACGCAGGCCTACGCCAGCGGAGCCTCAGTCCGCCCCCTTTGACCAGGCTCGGGCACCTCCGCACGTATCATGATTAAAGTTGCAAAGACTAAAAACGTTTCTCCGCTACCTTCCTATTCAGTTTCACGCCAATAGTATTTAGGATCCCTAAAGTACTCACGAGGTTCTAGCTCGGCGAAAATATATTATGGATAACTGATATCAATTATTCGATATAACGTGGGGAGGAAGAACCTCAAGACCCAAAAGCATATTACGTTGCATCGATATCAGCTACCCGATATCAAAATGCATCCCGATCACGGTCCCCCTGGCGGCCCCTTCAAGAGAGTGAGAGGATTGAGATGGTGGATAATGTATTTGCTGTCACAGTCACCTAAGACTGGAGCCGAGATAATTGATGACATCGAGAGGTTAACTGAAGGATGGTGGAGACCCTCGCCTGGATCAGTCTACCCAATGCTTAAGGAAATGGAAGCAGAGGGCGTGGTGAAGAGGAGGGAAGATGGGAAATATGAGTTATTACAATCTATAGGTAGCTTATGGAAGGGAATAATAGCCCCCCGTGACGTGGAGGGAATTCTTACCGAAATGGAGAGTTATATCATGTATTTAGAGGACTTACAGAGGAGGGACAAGACCCAGTTATCTAAACACAAGGAGAAGCTGAGAGAGCTCGCCAATAAGTTGGCAGACCTTTTGAGCTCCATATGACACTTTGAGCCACTTGACCCACTACCTATCCTCCCCCATGAGGTCTAACATCCTTTTAGTGAGCTTCCCGGGTCTGTTGTCCAACTTGAAAAGTTCCCTCCTCCTAGCCTCCAAGTTTTGGACCTCGAGTCCTAGGTATTGGGCTGCTGTGATCACCTTGACCCCAGTCCCTCTGGCTATCTCGATCACTGGGGATAGAACTCTCTCGTAATTTAGATCCCTCAAGACGTGGTGGTCGATTATGACAGTGTCTAACCCACTCCTCATCACCCTCTCCATGTTGCGCACGGCCTCACTTAGAGTCTCCTCACTCCAGGCCCTTCCTAGGAGATAGCTAAGAGGCCCGTCCAGGACGATCAAGTTAGGGTTTACACTTAAGGTGAAGTCCAAATGCTGCTCACGCGGGGCTCCCTCTATGTCAGAGGTGAAAAGCACAGTTTGATCCCTGTCACTCACTGCCACCTGAACTACATAACCCAACCTCTCGTCGTTTCCGTGAGGTACGGGATGAGAGAACTTCACACTGGTACTTCCCACTCTGAACTCCTTGGAGTCCGCCGCCTCTATGGACGAGGGAAGTCCTTGGATCGATTTGAGGAATTTAGGTGCCCTGAAGTTCCTCTGGCTCCTATTTATGAAGTTCTCAGGGTCCTTTACGAAAACCTTCTTCCCCCTATAGATCTCCCTATTCACCACGTAACCTGGATCGTGGTGATCGTAATGGTAATGGGTTATGATTATGACGTCTACATTCTTGGCTTCCTCCTCTATACGGCGAGAGAGGGAATTCAGACTATCTACCTCAAGCTGATGAGGAGGGAGACCGTATCTCCTGGGTGCCAATGAGACTGCCGGATCTATGAGGATCCTACAGTCCTTGGTCTCAATCAGCGTGGCTTGGGACCTGACGCCCAAGCTCTCGAAGGCTATCGGAACTAGCCTCAATTTAGTTTAACGGTGTAGCAGGAGGGTAATAAAGGTAGAGAATCTCCGCCTTCCGTCACCCATCTGTCACTGAAGGCTCGTGTATCTCACCATGAGCGATAGAAATAAAGATTGCCAAAGATATGCCCTTATGATCTGAAGTGCAAGCCCAAGTGGACAGGACCACTGGAGTTGTAGTTGCTGCAGTGAAGAGCGAGGAATTAGCGGACTTCCTCAGGCTCCTCTTCAGGGAAGCTAAGGTCCACAAGTTCAGGAAGCTCTTGGTAAACTTAGTGAGCGATAGTAATTACTGGGAGGTAATAAGGGACTCCAGGGAGGCTATACTGGACAATATAGACCTCGGGCTATACATAAATACATGGAAGTTGAACCAGCTTGAGGACATGATTGAGTTCCTCTCCAAGATATCGGAAATGGGAGGAGTGATGATCTTCTGCAGTAAGGATAATAGACAGTTCATGTTGAGGATGAAATCCAGGCTTCCTCAGAGCCTAATAGCTAACCTGACGAAGGACTACTGCTCCTCGCAGGAATGAGGGAGCTATCCATCCCCTCCCTCACGGGGAGGGACTTCCGCCCCCTTAACCCCCGATAAGATAAGGGCTAGAGACAAGTCCTCGGGAGCATCAGACGCAGTTCGCATTACGGCATTAGTCGGAAGGATGGACGGAACGGAGGGGCCAAGTTAAGGTTCAAAAACTTCCGCCTTAAGCCAGGATAAGCTTCCTCTAATGTGGACCTAGAGTCGACCTCAGCAGCTGTTGGAATATACCCATGGCAATATGAAGGACTAGGAAAGGGAATTCTGATCTACAACCCCTTAAATCAAAAGTTAAAGGGTAATTGAAGTACATTCTCTCTTGAATGAGGAAGTTCTGCGTGGTCTGCGGGAGAGAGGAAGAGACGGTCAAATTATTGGGGAGTATATGCGTCCAGTGCTACCCGAAGGTGAAGGAGCTAGTTTACCTCCCCTCTGAGGTGAGGGTAAGGTATTGCAAGGTCTGTAGAGCAGCGTGGAGGAGGGGGAAATGGGGGAAGGAGAACGAGAACTTACTTCACTTGGCCTTTGAAGAGGCCTTAAGGAGAGTTCAGATAGATCCGTGGGTCACCGAGATCTCCACCGGATTGGAAAGTGGCTATAAGGACGCTACAGGTGCCTTAAAAATACGCGTGAAAATAGAAGGCAAGGTTGAGGAATCAACCTTCGTGAGGTATTGGGAGTTAAGAGTGCTAGAGGAACAGGACCTATGTGATAGGTGTAGGAAACTCAAGGGGAGATCCTATGAGGCTATAGTTCAGCTCAGAGGTCAAATAGGGGAGGACGAGAAGAGAGTTTTCGAAGTGATAGTCTCCAAGGACGCACTGTATTACCTAGCTGAAGTAAAGCAGGTCAAGGACGGTTACGACTATTACTTCACGAATGCCTCAGCTGCGAGGAGAGTAGTGGGCGCTTTCTCTAAGTTCGCCGAGGCCAAGGTTAAGGAGAGCCACGAGGGGGAGAAGTTAAGAGGGGGAAAGAGGAAGAGCAAACTGGTTATATCAGTGAGGATATGAGACTCGGAATAGACGAAGCCGGCCGGGGTTCAGTGTTAGGCCCCATGGTGGTCGCTGGAGTCCTCGTCGACGAGGAAGGTATGCAGAGTCTTGAGAGGGCTGGGGTCAAGGACAGCAAGAGAATATCTCCACAGAAAAGGGAGAGACTTTTCCCCATCATCCTCAGCACAGCCGAAGCAGTAGGCGTAGTCAAGGTGTGGCCTGAGGAAATAGACAGCTCAAATTTAAACACCTTAACATACAGGGCAGTGATAACCATAGTGAGGTCCATGTCGCCTTTTAAACCTGAGATAGTCACCGTTGATAGAGTAGGAGAGGAGTGGGAGGTCGTGAAGGAGGTGGAATCCCTGGGCTCCTCTCCCAGGGTCACTTTCCACGCCGATGAAGAGTTCATAGAGGTAAGCGCTGCGAGCATCGTAGCCAAGGTAGTGAGGGACAGTGTAATCGGGGAACTCAAGAGGAACTACGGGAACTTCGGAAGCGGCTACCCATCAGACGAGAGGACCCTATCCTGGATAGCCGAAATGGCCAGAGAGGGAGAACTGCCCTGGTTCGTTAGGAGAAGCTGGTTCACGATCAAGAGAATCGCGCCCCATTACCACGTGGAGAAGGGATCGCAATGGTAACCAATTTGCCAGCAGAGGCTAAAGCCAAATGGATAAAAGTGATGGACGCCAAGACTCCGGAGGAAAAGATCAAGGCTCTCCAAGAGTTCCTGAGCGCTGTGCCGAAGCATAAGGGCACTGAGAACTTGGTAATGTGGGCTAGGAGGAGGATGGCCGAGCTCAGGGAGGAATCTGAGAGGTCAAAGAGGAAGGGGGGAGGTGGGAGATCTTTCTTCATAGAGAAAGAAGGTGCAGGTCAGGTAGTACTCTTAGGGGACTTCGCCTTGAGGTCCCTGGTCATGAAGAGGCTAACCAATGCTAAGAGGGAGCCCAAGGACCTTCCCATCCCTGGAATGGCCTATTTTGAGGACTTACAGATCCAGCTGATCAATCCACCGGAGCTAATTGTGGAGTCGAAGGTCATGGCGTCTAAGATAATAGGCCTAGTGAGGAACGCCGACTCAGTCCTATTGGCAGTTAGGAACGATCAGCAGTTGTCAGAGATAGTGGAGTTCCTTGAGGCTAATGGGGTGATCTTGGGCAAACCTAGGGGTAAGGTGTTGATCGAGAGGGCGAGAGGAGGGAGGGGAGTGAGGATAGTTATAATGGGCAGGCTGATCGACACCTCTGAGCAGGAGTTAACCAAGTTCCTTGAGGAGTTCGGCATAAAGTCTGGGTTAATCAAGATCATAGGGGAAGTCACACTGGACGATGTGGAGAAGACCCTCTTTGAGAACGTGGTCCACAAGCCTGCGGTGATAGTAACGATCTCACAGATCAGAAGCGATTTACCCATGCTTAGGATAGCTGAGGAGAAGGACCTGAAGGACCTCCCTAGGATGCTTTTCGAGAGCCTGGACGTCATAAGAGTCTACACGAAAGAACCTGGTGAGGAACCCAGTAGAGATCCTCTAGTACTGAAGAGAGGTAGCACAGTCTATGACGTAGCCAGGACCATACATTCCGATATACCGGATAACCTGAAGTATGCCAAGGTAAGCGGTAAGTCGGTTCCCTTTCCTCAGCGAGTGGGCATAATGCACGTACTTGAGGACGGCGATATAGTGGAGCTAAGGACTAAGTGAAAGTTCTTAGTCACTCAAAACTAAATTCTCCTAGGAGGTTCTTTGAGGTGAAGCATAACCCTCCTATCCTGGCTCTACACGGAGGTGCAGGGGATTGGACCAAGAGGGATGCAGAAGGGGCCATAAAGTCGATCCGCCAAGCCTTAGAAGTGGGATTCTCGGAGTTCCATAGGGGCTCAGCCGTCGAGGCAGTAGTGGAATCCATAGCGGTAATGGAGGACAGTGGTTTCTTCGATGCAGGTAAGGGGAGCGTAAGGAATGCCATGGGCGAAATCGAAATGGACGCTGGCTTAATGGTGGGCAACGAGCTCAAGGTGGGGGCAGTGGCAGTAGCCAGAGTGAAGAACCCCATAAGGAAGGCTCTCGAAGTCATGAAGCAAGGCAAACACGTCCTTATTGCGGGACTTAAGGAGGAATGGTCCCATGGAGGAAATACCGTATCAGGGGACACTGTAGGGGCTGTGGCATTAGATGACCTTGGGAATTTGGTTGCAGGGACTAGTACGGGGGGAATAGAGGGCAAGGCCCCTGGCAGAATAGGGGATTCGCCGATTCCTGGAGCGGGCTACTATGCGACGAAAAGGATAGCAGCCTCATGCACTGGGATAGGGGAGATCATATTGAAGGTGTTGCCAGCAAAGGAGGTCGATATGTTGGTCAGCATGGGCTTCCCCCTTAGGATAGCCCTTAAAGCAGTTGCAGAGAAGATAACGGGGATGTTCGGAGAAGGGAACTTCGGGATCATAGCAGTGGATTCCTCAGGTCATGTAGGTTGGAGCTTCAACACCAGGGGAATGGCGAGGGGGGTGATCTCCAAGGGCGTTGGACCTTGGGTTTCGGTATTCGAAGGTGATATCCCATAAAGATACTGGTCATGAGTAATATACGCTTTCCTGAGCCACATATGGAGAGCACTATATCAAGCATTGTGAAGAAAGAGGAGCCTGAGACCATAGTGCTCGACGGGGACACTACCCAATGCTACTGGGACTACGAGTGCCCTAGAGTCATTGACGTACTCTACGTGCTCAGGAGTATAGCGCCTTGGGCTCAGATCGTGTATATCCAAGGCGACTTGGATCCCCACGCCCCTAAATGTATAATGGCCGAGCCTAGGTACAGGGAGGAGATCATTGCCACCACGATGTATGTAGCCGAGGTGTCATCGTTGAAGTACTATATGCTTCACGGCCATCAGGGGGAAGTGGACGAACTAAGGAAAATAGTGGGAGCTGGTCCTTGGGACTGGATAGTGGTCGGTCAGACGAAAAGGCTTGAAATCGATAAGTTAGCGAGAGTGATCCACGCAGGAGGGATCTCTAAGGACGTCCCTTTGGAAGCTAGAGGCTATGTGGTGATAACAGACACAGGTCATTATTTAAGGCAGTTAAGGAGGTAACTCCATAACGAACATCTGCCTAAGCTGTGGATAACAGTTTGATAAACATGGAATTTAGCTAGAGAACCTTTACGTAACTGACTTCCTTCCCGCCCTGAAGGGCTCCAGGGGGCTCATGGTTCCCGCCATGGATTCGGTTCACCCTCATTTAGTGGGCAGTGAGCAGAGACCCAACCCGCCTGGGTCCGGATCCCGAGGAAGGGGATCCGTCACGTGATGGGAAGGGATAATGATGCTCCTCCCTCAGTCCCATTCCTCCAATCGAGCTGGGGAAAGGCGTCGTTAGCTTCACCGAAAAAGTTTGAAAGTATTTAATGAGGGGCTATCCCCTTGGCGAGACTTTACGCCCTTTAACACCTCCTTCTGTAGACACTCACTAATAGTGGCTACCGAGTTCCTGGATATGTTGAGGATGAGCGAGCCCGACCCGCAGCCTCGGTTAAGGCCCTGGATTCAGGATCAATGATGAGTTCTGAGAAGCTCAACCTCCCCACAGATTGACCAAAGCAGAGGCCAAAGGTAAGCAGCCTATTACTTTAACCTAATTACTTTAAAAAGGATAAACCAAAGTAATCTAGCGAACTTACTTCAACTGACATGATTTTAGTCCTTTAAGATTTAATAGAGTATGTTTACATAAGGAAAGTAGGGAGTAGCTAATGGCGAATAGAAGTCCAACCAGTAGGTTAGGAGATCTAGAGAGGCTCCTTTACAACACTGGTCCGGCCAAATCTTTGGCCTCTAAGATAGAGATTAGGCTTAAGTTAGCTGGGATAAGCGAAGATCCACAGGCTTACGCGTCTCGGATTCTATTCTTCACTTTCATATCCCTGATCCCCACAGTCCTCACTTCACTTTTCGGCTATATATTCCTGAGGGAGAGATATCTGCCCACTAGGTTACCGCAGTACCTCATCGTCTCAATGATGTTCTTCGTGGTAGGAGCGATCATCCCGCCCATAGTTTACTTGACGCTTTACGCTGATATCTCGCAGAAAATAGAGACGAGGAGAGTGGGTCTGGACAGCGAGACCCCCATATTCTCTTCCCTCTTCCTAGTCTACCTGAAGTCCGGTCTCAACCCTGGATTCCTCTTCGATTCCTTGTCAGAGAGCCAGGCCTTTAAGTTCGTAAGGAAGTTCGCCTCTTACGTGACCAAGAGGATGAAGTACTTAGGGGAGGGAGTTGAGGACGCCTTGATAGGGGCATCTGAGATCACCCCGTCCAAACCCCTGCGGGAGCTTATACTCACCTACGTCACTGCGGTCAGGACAGGGGCTCCGGTCCTGACTACCATGGAATCCAAGGTCAGGGATCTGGGAAGGGAGTTCCAGCTGATGGCATCCCTTGCAGCGGACAGATTGCAGGGGGTTGCAGAAGGATATGTGATCTGGCTGTCCTCGGGCTACATAACCTTCTTCCTAGTGGTCATACTGTCCGCCATTTTCCCCACAATCTCCTTACCTCTCCCCATAATGTCTGCCCTGGCTATATTCTTAATACCCATACTCAACTTGGTCTTCATATACGCAGTGGAGCAAACACAACTGAGGTTCCCCGAGTCGACTATGAAGGCTTACAAGGTATTCGGCTACACCCTAGCAGCTGGGATCTTGATATCCCTGGTCCTAATGGGGGTTACAGGTGAGCTTCTATTGGTATTGAACATCTCGAAGTCGAACATAACGCAGTCCAATTACGCTTATCACGTCCTCTTGGTGACGCTGGAGCTGATGATAGGTCTGATCGTGGCTGCATCTCCTCCGCTTTACTTCACCTACAGGGAACTCAAACTTGGGACCGGCTATGATGATTTCATTGTGAGGTTCCTGAGGGCGGTGGGTGAGGGACTCAGAGCAGGACTCTCCCCCGAGGCTGTCCTCGCGAAGCTCCAGGACGCACCAGAGATGGGTAAGTTAAGGGTAGTCCTGCGTTACATCTCGGCCTCCATAAAGTTCGGGATCCCACTCAAGGACGCCTTTAGGAGAGGTGCAGAGAGAATAAGGGACTTCACAAGTAGGGCTGCAATGCTCTCGTTGGCTGATATGCTGGAGGTGGGAAGTATAACACCTGAGACCATAGAGATGGTAGCGGAGCAGATAGAGTCTCAAATAAGGATCAGGAAGGAGTATGAAGGTAAAGTAAAGATCCTATTGTTCTCGCCCTATATAGGAATAGTCCTGGCTCTCATTGCGACCATAATACTCTCCTCATCCATAATCTCGTTGTTCGCATATGGGAACGTGACCACTTATTACGGTCCATTAGCCTCAGCACAATCCACTATACCCAAGGTGGTATATATAGTGTCGATTTCCTCGATGTTCAATTCCTTCTTAGCTGGTCTACTAGTAGGTAAGATAGGCAACGGCAGGGTAGCCAACGGTTTCCTGCACTCCCTAGTCTTGACAGTTTTAACTGGAGTACTCCTGATCTTAGTGCCTCACATAAAGTTTAACTTCACCAGCAACACCTCTACCACCCTACTCGCCTTGGAACTCTTCCTACTGAGCAAGTGGATCTAGCATGGACTTCCTGAGCACTTCGAATTCTATGGATTCCAGGGCAGAGATAATGAGTCCTGCGCTTAGGGGATCTTGGGGGATAAAACGCCTAAAGAGTTAGAAGAGCGAAATCGTTCCCTCGGAATCACAGTGGATGGTCCATACCGTTTCAGCCGTAAGGTCTTTCCTTCACGGACTAATGAGTTTTCAATAGCCCATTGATTGCGATGGAGTCCAACTCTAGTCTTAGTCGTGAAGGTTTCCGTCTAGGTCCCTAGGCCAAGAGATCCTTAATTACGCCGAGCTCAGGGAACTCCAGGATCCCTTGACCCTCAACTATGATGTAAGGCTTGGTTCTCTCTAGGACGGCGAGTTTCCTCATTATGGGGGACATGAAGTTAGCGTGGGAAAGGGAGATGTCGTTTCCCGACTGATAGCTACCTATTGAGGGTAGTGCGACCACCCTCTTGCCCGAAGCACTCAAAGGTACTACTAAGAAGCACTGCATCCTCCTTGCATACCCTATTCTGTCCCTCAGCGAGATCCTAGGGTGTTCATGTCCTATTACTACAGTGTTTGCACTATTCAGGTCCACTTCCTTGTGACCGTGGGTGAAGGTCACGCCGCTGTGGGTCAACTCCTCTAGCAACTCTACGTTATCGAACTTATCAGTAACCAGGGAGATGTAAGTGTCGTGGTTCCCCTTGATCACTTTAACCTCCATTCCCTCCTCCTTGAGTTGAGTGAAGATCTCCGTTAGCTCCATCCTCTCCTGTGTGCCTAGCCTCTCATAGATGTGCTTGAGATCGCCGTTTATTATGAGTGTTTTGGAGTTGAATATTTCTCGAGCTTTCCTGTAAACACTCAGGAACCTCTTCTTCTGGACTCTGGGCAAGAAGATCCCCTTCCTGGCCATTTCCTCTTCGAAGCCTATGTGGATGTCAGACATAACTACAGCGTCCAATGGCCTGAAATACACCACTGGCAAGTCGTCTGAGACGTAAATACCCTCTGAGATCTCAATCATTAAATAAGGTAATACTAAGCCCTTATAATTAATATTACCCAGTAGCTTTCGGAGGGAGAGCGTTGCTTAGGCTGGTGGGATTGGGTTTAGTGCCCGATCACCTCACTCAAGGAGCACTAAAGGCGCTCAGGTCCTCAGACCTAGTTTACATGGATTACTACACGTCTCTCTCCTGTTCTTGGTCTCCTAGCCTCCTATCGCAGATCACAGGGAAGAGAGTCGAGCCAGCGGATAGGGAATTACTGGAGAGGGGTTACAGGAAGATACTCAACGAGGCTGCGGGGAGAGTGGTTTCGTTGGCCTGTATAGGGGATCCTATGATATCCACAACCCATGTGTCCCTAGTGATCGAGGCCAAAAGAGCAGGCATAGAGGCTTACGTGATCCCTGGAGTCTCAGTTCACTGCTACCTAGTCTCGAAGTCCATGCTATCCTCTTATAAGTTCGGTAGGTCCGTTACCATCACCTTCAAGAAGGGGGAAAAGGTTGATCCTACCCCTTATCAAGTTATAAGGGAAAATCGTAGGTTAGGACTTCACACGGTAATTTACTTAGATCTATCCGAGGGAAATCCCATGGACGCTAAGGAGGCAGTGAGGTTACTGTTGGAAATGGAGGCTGAGATCGGGGAAGGAGTGGTGAAGCCCAACGACGAGATCCTCGTGGGAGCTAGACTAGGTTGCGAGGACGAGAAAGTCGAATGGATCGACATAAGGTCAATCGGTAGCTCAGCACTTCCTCCTCCTCCACACATAATCATTTTTCCTGGTAGACTTAACTTCGTGGAGGTTGAGGCTAAGAAATGTCTAACATCAAGGATAGGATAACTAAGTACATCAACGGTATAGAGCAGAAGCTCAAGGAAATTGAGGTTGGTGAAGGAACCAAACTCTTGGATCTAATAAAGCAATATGTTGAGGACTCTAAGTACTACATGGAAAAGGGGGACCTGGAGACAGCGTTAGTGGACGTAGCCTACGCTGAGGGTCTACTGGACGCTTTCCTAATCCTCTCAGGGAGGGACCCAGGCTCCAATGTGTCGAAGAAAGTCTTCGTAGGTGGAACTTTCGATATAATACACCCAGGACACATCTATTTCCTAAGAGAGGCCTCTAGACTGGGAAGGGTCTACGTGGCTGTAGCTCGAGACGTCAATGTTAAGAAGTTCAAGGGGAGGGAGCCTATCAACGACGAGAAACATAGGCTCGAGGTGATTAGGTCGATACGTTACGTCTACGAGGCCTTCTTGGGGGATGAGCAGGACATAGTAAAGAGCGTGGAGAGGGTGAGACCGGATGTGATATTGCTGGGCCCAGATCAGAAGGTGAACGAGGAAGCTCTCTCCTCAGAACTTAAGAGCAGGGGTCTCAATCCGGAAGTTTTGCGACTGAGAGAACGGGTGAAGAGCTGGAAGCACTCCAGCACCACTGCCCTAATACAGACGATCCTGCAGAGATACGGTAAGTGAAGCGACCCTTCATCAAAAAGGCCTGAGGTGAGGGGAATTCGATTGAACAGGTGATCTCAGTGAGAGCGATCTAAGTCAAGACCTCTATCTCCACTTCATCCCCATCACTTAAGGAGAGTTCCCTCCTGAGGTTATACGGTGATATAATCTCTACCACACTTCGCGGATGTATAGTTCTAGCGGGGATAACTAGGGCTGCCTCTAGGGACCTTATCCTCGCTGGGAAGGCCTTGACCGCGCCCAATACCATGTCCCTCTCCTTGTGCTCCGGGATCTCCAGCCCCCTGATAGTATCCAGGTCTATCCTATTCCTCATGGACTCCTCGTCATTAATGAGTACATTTAGTGTTCCAGGGTAAGGGACGAACCCGAGGATCCTCTTGAAACCTTCCTTGTAGTATTCCTTAGAAAGGAAAATCTTTCCTTCACCTAGACCAGTTACCACCTTTCCCCTCAACTTCATTTGATACTTTAACTCCAACGTCTCCTTTATTTCTATATAGCACTCCTGCAGGAGGCTCAACCCCTTCTCTGTTGGGAGAATTATTTCGCCCTCTGGGAAGAAGTGTCTCCTTATGTAACCCGATCTCTCCATTTCCACGAGTTTCCTAGAGATCGTCTGCTGCGGCATGTTGAGGAACTTGGAGAGATCGTTTTGGGAAACTGGCCGACCTTTAGAAGCACTGATTATTTTCGACAAGATGCAGGGGATCTCAAAGTGTTTTCAAGGTTTCCCCTCCGTGCAACTTGCCTCAGCCTGGGCATACTCTCCTGATCTATCGTCCTCTAAGTCCCTTGTCCTCCAGTTCCAGTCCTCGGTCCAGGCGCCACCGATCTTAATAGGTTCCTCGAGTTTAGACAGGAGTACGATCCTACTGGGGACGTGCTCCGAAATCGCCTTATACCCAGTTAAACCTGACAATATTTCAGCGAACTCCCTCACTTCCTTGTGGGAAGGCATCGCTTCCCTACTTAACCTCAGTGTTGAAGGGCCAACGTGCATATAGGCCTTGACCTCTATGTAGGTGGGCATGGCTATCCTGAAGAGCTCTGCAAACTCCTCAGCAGTCTTCCTGTCCATATTGAATCCCTTGATCATGGTGAGCCTTATTACGGTAGGACAACTGAAGCTGGGAAGAATCTCCAAAGTCCTCATGACTAGGTTCCAAGAGTTAGCTACTATGGGTCTATTGAAGACCTTGTGAGTATGCTCATTGGAGGCCTGTAGCGAAACGAAAAGCTGAGTGGGTTCCTCCTCCAATGAGGCCAGTATATCGGGCCTCACTCCGCTCGTGACCAAGAAGGTTGTTATACCCCTCCTGTGGTACTCCTTAATCAGGTCTCCTAACTTGTCGTAGAGTGTGGGTTCCCCTGTTAAGCTTATGGCAACATGCTTGGGCATCATAGCCTCCTTGACTTTTCCTGGGTTTACCCCTTTCGTGCCAAAGTACCCGGATACGGCCCTCGCGTGTTCCCTTATTGAGGCATCAACTATTACGTGTGGGTCGTCCATGTAAGGTATCTGCGTCTCATCCCACTCGACCCCAACGTCCTCCGGCTCAAGCCTCCAGCAGTGTTCGCACCTGAACCAGCACCAAAGCGCTGAGGGGCTCATCTGGATGCACCTATGGCTCTCTATGCCGTAGAACTTACCCTTATAACAGAATCTTCCCCTCGTTAACGCCTCATGGGTCCAGTGACACTTCTTGTAAACGCTGTGGGAACCCAACACGTGGTACTTCTCTTTTTCCAGCTCCTTGAATAGGAAGGTGTAAGTGTCGATTTTCAGGGCTTCCTTAGTAGCGCCCATTGTCTCCCTTCATATTAGGGGCGTGGAGTTAAAACGTGTTTCTGCGGCCAGGGGAGTTACACTTTGGATGATGAGATACGATGCGTTGAGGATCGAGATCCCTAAGTGAGGCTAACACAGTTCTTCCCTCGATGATTTTATATAAACCTGCGTGTAACTTATCCTTGGGATTAAGGGATGAGCCTTTGACAAGTATAAATTGGATAAAGATCAGTTGAGATCCCTAATAAGGGAGTTGAAGAAGTGGAAGGCGCCCGCTACGGTTCTACTGTCGCTGTATATACCTCCAGGTAGACCTGTGGCTGACGTCTTGAATAACTTGAGGCAGGAACTTTCCATAGCTCAGAACATAAAGCTGAAGAGGACGAAGGACGCGGTGGAGGCGGCAATATCCACTGCTATAGATAGGCTAGTTCAGATAAACAAGGTGCCGGATAACGGATTGGTCCTCTTCTGCGGCGAGAACTTCGAGAACGAGGACTTCAAGTGCTTCATGTTGGTTCCTCCAGAGAAGGTGACGATATACTTCTACAGGACTGATAAGTACTTCCACCTGGAGTTCCTGGAGGACATGGTGGAGGAGAACGAGGTTTACGGTGTGATCATCGTGGAGAACGACAGTGCCACTGTTGGCCTAGTGAGGGGTTCCAGGATTCAAGTTTTGGACGAAATGGAGGGTTACATCCCAGGCAAACACAAAATGGGAGGACAGAGTCAGCGGAGGTTCGATCGTATCCACGAGGAATTAGTGCATAACTTCTATAAGGAAGTGGGTGAAAGAGCGAACGGTTACTTCATTCCTATTTTAGAAGAGGATAAGCTGAAGGGTATTCTACTCGCAGGACCTGGATTCGCCAAAGAGGACTTCCTGAAGGGCGACTACTTAGATTACAGGCTGAAGAAGATAGTAGTGCAACCCATAATCGATGTGGGTTATCAAGGAGAAGTGGGGATAAGGGAGGCACTCCAAAAGGCTGGAGACGCCCTTAAGGGGCAGAAGTATGTGGAGATCACTAAGGTCCTAGACGAAGTCAAGTTCCACCTAGCTAAGGGGGACGACACTGTGACCTATGGCTTAGCTGAGATAAGGAAAGCTGTGGATATGGGTGCGGTGGAGGCCTTAATCGTATACGAAGGCGAAGAGGAACTTGAGAAACTAGCCGAGGAAGCGAAGAAGAAAGGGAGTAAGGTCTATTTCGTAGGTCAGGAGTTACCTGAGGCCGAGTGGGTAAAGAAGACCTTCGGGGGCGCCGTAGCCCTGTTGAGGTTTAAGCTATATTAAGCAGCGGCGGCTCTGCCTCCTGGAGCGTTGTTTGGTTCCACCGGCTTCCTGCTTGTCCTGGAATGGTCCCCCTCCAGAGGGGTTCACCGTTCCCACCGTGGATTCGGGTTCACGTCCCTCACTTGGTAGGCAGTGGGCCAGAGGCCTCCCACCTGACTAGGATCCCGAGGAAGGGGATCCGTCGTGTGATGGGGGTAGAGAGGAGCTGGTTTCCCCTCCCACAGTCCCATTCCCCCAGTGGGGCTGTGGAGGGATGTCGTTAGCTCCACTGAAAAATTTTGAACGACGTATTTAAATGGGGGCTGTCCACCCCCTAGGTGAGGCTTTAAGCCCCCTTAACCCCTCCTTCTGTAATGGGGAATTAAGGCGGTAAACCACGAACCATGATCCATCCTGGGGGAACCCTTTAGGGCGGGAAGGAGGTCAGCTGTTAAATGGAGAAGGAACCAAGATCTCATGGAAGCAAAGGGAGTGAAACACCCAAGGCATAAAGTCCTTGGTTAAGCAAGACCCCTTCTGAGCATTTCCTTTACTATCCGATTCAAGGGAATAGGTGGAGATATGCCATAGGACTCTCTGAATTCTACCTCTAGATTCATCAGGTCTTTCGTCTCATCACTCAATTTCCTCCCGTTCATTAGTTTCCTGATCAAGTTTATTTCGTCCTCCCAGTAATTCCACGGGTACATGAACCAGCTCCACTCCCTCACTGTCCTTGAGAAGTAATCTGGTCTATACTTGGATACCGTCTCGATATACTGCATTGTAGCCGTCTTCACGTGTTCGGCTCCAAAGTTCTTCCTCACGTGTTCCGTGGCCATTAACAGGCTATCGCCCGTATCACATATATCATCCACTACCAATACGCTTTTGTTCCTTAGATCTACGGAATAGGGATACTTAACCCTAGCTTCGGGGTTCTTTGCTGCGGTTTCAACCCAGTGTTCCACCTTGATCGATAGGACGTCCAGTATTCCCAGGGAATCGGCCAACAATCTAGCTGGTACCATTCCTCCCCTAGCCACGGCTACTATCACGTCGACTTTATAGCCATCCTCCTTTATTACCTCTGCTAGCTCTGAGGTCCAATTGACCACGTCATCCCAGGTGACCAAGGTTACGGGTATCTTACTCAAGAACTACCCCACACTCTCTAATGGGAATGACTAATTAGCTTTTTGATTCCCCTAAGTCAATGTGTCCATACTCTGGCTTCCTGCTTGTCCTGGAATGGTCCCCCTCCAGAGGGGTTCACCGTTCCCACCGTGGATTCGGGTTCACGTCCCTCACTTGGTAGGCAGTGGGCCAGAGGCCTCCCACCTGACTAGGATCCCGAGGAAGGGGATCCGTCGTGTGATGGGGGTAGAGAGGAGCTGGTTTCCCCTCCCACAGTCCCATTCCCCCAGTGGGGCTGTGGAGGGATGTCGTTAGCTCCACTGAAAAATTTTGAACGACGTATTTAAATGGGGGCTGTCCACCCCCTAGGGAGGGGTCTTCCGCCCCCCAAACCCCAGAGAAGCTAAATTAACGAAGGGGACTCATGAGAGCAACGATTTTCCCGATAGACGTTAACACTATGGATAAATCCACCATGATCTCGTTTCGGGTTATCTGACTCTCCTAGGCATAACCCTCCTCATAGCTGAGGGCGGAATTGAGTAAGGAAAGGTTATTATTTCCATCGAAGAAGCTAGGATATGGATAGACTCTTTGGCACTGATGGCATAAGGGGGATCACGAACCAGGAGATGAACGTACTCTTTGCGCTTAAGGTTGGGATGGCCATAGGCACTTACTTCGGCGAGGGCTCCAGGATCCTCATGGCCAAGGATGCAAGAAGCGGAGGCGAGATGTTAACTAGGGCTGTGCAGAGCGGCCTCATGAGTGTGGGGGTCAAAGTTTTTGATGCAGGCTACCTGCCCACTCCTGGTCTACAATATGGGGTCAAAACACTGGGCTATGACGGAGGAGTCATGATCACTGCAAGTCATAACCCCCCAGAGTACAACGGTATAAAGGTCATAGGTAGTAACGGTGTTGAAGTTGACAGGGAGAGTGAGGTTAGGATAGAGCAGATCTACTTTGAGGCTAGGTTTAACTCACTCCCCTGGAATAGAGTCTCCCAAGAGGTGAGGAGGGAGGATAGAGTGGCGGAGGTTTACACTAAGGGGATACTGCAGCACGTGGACTTAGAAAGAGTGAGGCAGAGGAACTTTAAGGTGGTGATCGATGGCGCCAACAGCGTGGGCTCCTTAACTACCCCGATGGTGGCCAATGCGCTCAACTGTAAGACATTAGGAGTTAATACTAACCTGGACTATAACTTCCCAGCGAGGGTCCCAGAGCCCACTGTAGAGACACTCAAGGACACAGCAGAGGTGGTTAGGTCGGTGAAAGCTGACCTAGGAGTGGCCCATGATGGTGATGCGGATAGAGCAGTTTTCATAGATTCAGAGGGTAGGGTCCAGTGGGGAGACAGGAGCGGCACTCTTCTCTCCTATTGGGCCTCAAGGAAGTCACCCTCCTTTCCTAAGAGGGTTTTCACAGCTGTCTCCTCGTCCTCTTTAGTAGAGGAGTACCTGTCTAAGGTGGGGATCAACGTCAACTTCACCAAGGTCGGGAGTGTGATCATAGCGCACACCCTTCTCAGGGAAGGTGGAGTGGCCGGGTTTGAGGAGAACGGGGGTTTCATCTTCCCTGCACACCAGTTCGTGAGGGATGGTGCCATGAGCTTCGCGCTCATGCTGGACATGTTAGCTACTGAGAGGATCAGCTCCGCTGAACTCTTCAACACTCTCCCCAGGTATTACACGGCTAAGACCAAAGTCCCCTTAACCAACGACATTGACTTGGACAGAGTCTACAATAGACTAATAGAGGTTTACGGCGGGAAGGGGAAGGTGATCACAGTGGATGGAGTTAAGGTGGTCTCTAGGGACTTCTGGTTCTTAGTGAGGAAGAGTGGGACTGAACCCATATTGAGGATCATGGTGGAGACTAAGGACCAGGAGAAGTTAAATGAGTTAACCCAGGAAATTGTAAGGTTGATAACCCAATGAAGTATAGGCTCATGGACCTTTTGGCTTGTCCCATTTGTAAACACTTCCCCCTTCGATTAATCGTCATATCAGAGAGTAGAGTGGAGAGGAAGACTGAAGAGCCGAAGCCCTTGTGCGAACTTTACTGTGGGTTCAAGGCGACTAAGATTGAAGGCATGGAAGCCCCGCCGTGTGACGATTGCTACAAGATCGAGATAGACCAGGGTGTCCTGTTCTGTGAGTCCTGTAAGAGATGGTACCCCATAATAGATCAGATACCCAGGATGCTCCCAGACAAGCTCAGAAAGGAGAAGGAAGACTTGGAGTTCTTACAGAAGAATAGGGACAAGCTAGGCGAAATAGTTCAAGTCGGTCTACCCTTTAACTTGGGCAAGGAGAGGAGTTGAGGAGAAGACTAGGCCTATTAGCCAGCTAAAGGACCTCTCCGCCTTAACGAATATTGAGTCAATTCTCGGGAAATAAATATTTAACCTGAGATATCCGCCTTGCATTGGTGAACTTCCATAAGGATCGCAGTGATCCACGAATTACAGAAGGTCACAGAGTCCTCTAAGGCCCTACTCATGGAGATAAGGGAGTCCGGACATACCCCGGTATATTTACGGGTATCGAGATTATCTGTGAGCCTAGGCAAATCCTTAGAGGTGAGGTATGGGGGCAAGGCTATCTCATTGGACGGTGGTATAATTAGGAATTTGGGCTCCATAACTACTACGGAGCAGTTACTGAAGAGAATAGACGTTCTCAAGGAGATGACCAAAGCCCAGATGTGTCTCATAAACGACCCCTCAAGCATGCTTTTAGCCAGGGACAAGCTAGCTAGCCTGATCGAGCTCAATAAGGCTGGAATTCCAATCCCTGAGACCACGGTAATAGAGGATCCAAAGGAGATCTTGCCCTTGGTTGAGAGGTGGGGAGAAGTGGTCATAAAGCCTCTCATGGGTAGTCTAGGGCTAGGGATAGTTAAGGTCGGTGATCCTGATATAGCTTTCAGGATAGCTAAGTCAGTGCTCTCGATCAATCAGCCAGTTTACGTTCAGAGGTATGTGAGGAAACCCAACAGGGACATAAGGGTGATCACAGTGGGCGATAGAGTCCTTGGGAGTATATACAGGATCAACTCCACCAATTGGAAGACTAATATAGCCCGAGGGGCCACCAGTCAGCTCCTAGTTCCACCCAAGGAATTGGAGGAGATAGCCATCAAGGCTGCTAAGTCCTTGAGATTAGACTATGCAGGATTAGACATCGTAGAGGACGAGAACTTAGGGTATGCAGTCCTAGAGGTTAACGCTGCACCGCTATGGAAGGGATTTATGGCTGCCACTAATATAAACCCGGCTAAGTACATTGTGCAGCACCTCATATCCAAGCTCAGGAGATGAGGAGAGGCAAACCACCTGAAGAGGTGATGATGAGCTCTTGGACTGATCACGAGAATTCTAAAGTCTTACTCTCCTTTATTATCCTCAAAGTGAACATAGTGTAAGTGGAGATTATACCCTCTATGTGCCCTATATCATCCAGGACTTTAGCCAGTTCCTCCCTGTTACTAACCCTGACCTTGGCCAAAGCGTAGTACTCTCCGGTGACATCGTAAAGCTCGTAAACCTCTTTCATTTGCCCTATCACCTTGAGCACGTTCTCATACCTCTTCGGTTCCGCTTTTATCAGCACGAAGGCCATTATGCTCTTCCCAGCCCTTTCCGGGTCTATATCTGCGATGAAGCCCCTTAGAATCCCCTGGTCCCTAAGCCTCTTGAGCCTCATGTGGATTGTGGATTCGCTTAAGTTCAACATCTTGGCTATCCTGGAGTAGGGTAACCTAGCGTCCTTTTGAAGGATGTCCAAGATCTTCTTATCTATATCGTCCATGTAGTATTGGGTCAAATAAGAGCCCTCCCGAAGAGCCTTAGCGTGTCTGCCCTAGTGAAGTCCCCTATTGCAACTCGGAGCACTAAGTCAGGGTCAGACTTGGTCAAGATCCTCGCCAATCCCTTTAATGAGCCAGGATTTCGCTTCACACGTTTTACGATCTTAGCCTGAGCTTGTATAGCCCAGTGAAGCTTGGTCTTTTTGAACTCCTTTGCAAAGTCCCTTCCATTCAATATGGAGTCAGCCATAATCCTAGATGAGAGTATGGACGGTCTGATTCCCTCCCCTGTCATGGGGAAAACTGCTCCCAGGGATTCTCCAATGTATTTCCCCTCTCTCAGTCTATCCTCCAGAATACCGTAATCTGAGACCTTAGCGCCTTGAAGCATCAGAGTCCGTCCGTCGATTAAACTCTTCAGTCTCTCTCTTAAGAATTGTGGGTCCTTGTCCCCTCCTATCCCTACTTTGCAACCTATTCTATCTGGGAAAGACCATGCGTAACCCAACATGTCGGAGTAAAAGTAGAAGTCCACTACCTCCATGTCGACCTTTCTCTGCACTAAGTATTGGAGCGCAGGTATAGTACTCTCCTTGCTGAGCGAGTAGTGACCCCTTGCATCTATGAAGAGATCGTGCGTCAAGATCTTAGAGCTCTTAGCGTTTAAATAGGTTCCACTTCTTTTACTCACTGGAGAGTCATAAATCACGTCAACCTGTTGTGCCATTATCCTGAGGAATAGTGGTTTGTCCACAATCAAACCAAGTCCTTTTTTGACTCTTATATCATGAACCAGCCTATTATCTAGAAATATTCTAAATCCCTTTATCTCAGAGATCACGGCCTCCTTGGGGATGTGGACGATCCCTTCTAACCCGTTAATCAGCCCCCAAGCGCATGGTTTCAGGCCCACGTCCTTCATAGACTCGTAAACCGTAACCGTGTGTTTGGTCCCCTTCAAGAAAAGGGCCAATGAGAGACCAGCCGGTCCAGCGCCTATAACTCCTATGTCCATTATTGCCCCCTTATGTAAAGGTAGAACAGAAGGCCGGCGATCAGGAAGCCCAAGTAGAGGGTTAAGTCCTCATATATGTTGGAGAGCATCCTCCCTATTAGGGCACCTATCACCATTATTATCAAAAGCGTAAATAGACTGTTGCCCAGTTTAAATATATCTGTACCTATTCTTGGTTTGGTTTGGTAAATCAATAGTAGTAGGTTCACTATAAAGGGCAGGAGTTCGAACGCCCCCAATTCAGCCAGTTTCACGGGTCTTAGGGGGAGGATTAGGAACAGCCCTAGTATTACTCCAGCCGCATAGGAACCGCTGAAGTATAGGCTAACCACCGAGTTCTGAAGGGAAGACCAAGGCTTGAAACGAGCCATTAGGAAGAGGAGTAGGGCCAATCCCACTAATGACGCCGAGGCGAACAGAATGAAGTTGTTACCCATCGCTGTTAAAGGGAGGATCAGCAGAAGGAGGGATATGCCTAAGATCTCATAGGTCTTCATGGGGAGTTCGGTTCTCTAATGAGGAGACTACAGTTATATAGTTATAGCCATTTCTTGAATTTTAGAAAATGGCTCAGTAAAAATTATTCTTAATATAAGTAAGAAATAGAATTTGATTTAGATTGGATGTCATATTCTGTTAAAAGTCATTAAGTTATGGGGAATGAAGCTTATGTCCTTATTACTTCTCTTCGGTCTCCTCCTTCTCCAGTTGCGCTATAAAGAAGCTTGGTATGGACTTCAGTAATCCCTCATACTCTCTCCTTACACCCAGCCCCTCTAACGCCTTTAGATACCTATCGTTGAACTCCTCTAGGTTCCTCTTGACGAAGAGATCAGCATTGCCAGCTGTTATTCTGTAGAGGATAGACGCGCTGCCCACTAGGTGATCTAAGTCTCCCCTCCTAAGCCTAACTAAATCAATGAAATCGTCTATTATCTGGTATTGTAGTCCTAGGTACCTGCCGAGCTCAAAGGCCTGGTTCACTAGGTCTTCCCTCCCTGCGCATATGGCGCCTAATACAGTGGAGAGCTCAAATAGACTGCTCGTTTTGAGCTCTATGGTTTCCATGTAGTTCGAGTCCTCAAAAAGGTCCTTAAGAGCACCTAATCCCGTATTCCTCCACAGGTCTAAGCTCATTTTGAGCGCGGTACCACCGTACCTGGAGATCATTTTGAGCGCGGTGGGGATGAGGAAATTGGTTGTCAAGATCACCTTTTTGTTGCCGTAAACAACCCAAGCCGAATCCTCCCCTCTTCTCTTTAGGTCCTGGTCTATGATATCATCAAGGGCTAAGGAGGAGGCATGCAAGATCTCTACGGCAAGCGCCCCGTCTAGGCTCTTCTCAGCTCCAGATCCCAGAGACTCTGAGACTAGGAGGAGTAGCATTCCTCTGAATCTCTTGCCGTCCTTAGTCACATACCTGACTATATCGACTACCTCCCACTCCTTGTTCTCGCTCACGAAATCGTCGACCTTCTTATCTATTAATAACTTCTTCTCCGTCCAATAGTTCATCAAGTCCAGCATTAGACTAAGGCCTCTACACACTACTCTCTTGGGTTTTTAATTTCATATGAGAGTATAGATAGATATATAGGAGCAGTTATGGGATCGTAGTTTAGGAGAAAAGGAGCAGCTTTGAAACCCCTAGCGTTGAGTTCCAAAACGGCTCTCCTACCCACTATATCATCTGCTCCTGTGTAGATCACTACACAGGGACATTCCGCCAGATCTAACCTATCGTATGGCAAAACCCGTGAGCCCAGGTTGAACGAAAGTGTCTCCCCTGCTGGGAGCAAAAGTGGAGAGATCACTATGGTCTTGTAGGCCCTTAGGTCAGGCATTGTGCTCCATATCTCCTGGGTCACACTTCGAATCTCCATCAGCTCCTGTCTCAATCTGGATCCTCTTAGGTTGGGCGAAGTCTTTAAATAGGACTTGAGTAAGGAGAAGGCTGAGGTAACGTCGAAGAGTTCGCAATCCAATTCAAGCTTCCTATCTAACTTGAGGTCTCTAGCGCAGGTCACCTTCAGCGAGTTAACTCTCAACGCTCTGCAAGTACTGTCGAGCTGAGAGACCTCCGCTTTATCTGAGGATATGACAATGAAATCTTGCACTTGGTTGTAGTTGATTACGCTGTAAAGGAACTCGTATATGGAATAGACAGGGATCACCTTATTACCCAACGCCGATATGGCTCTGGCGACCGAGAAGGCTGCTAATATTCCGTTCCTACCGTAGACTAAAAAGTCTGGGTTACCTAGCTCGATCTCCTTGGACTTAGTCAGGACTAAACGAACGCTTTCTCCAGTGAAGTGCAACAGCTGCACCTTTCTCTCTTAGGTTCTTGGGGTAATTCCTTCACCACGGACCTCAGAAGTTCCTTGACCTTCTCCACATTACTCTCCATCACCTTGGATACCTCTGTGGCCGTCACAGGGTGTTCAGCATAGACGTCATAGTCGGTCACCATGGCTACTGTAGCATAACACAGCTGAGCCTCACAGGCCAAGTTCACCTCTGGGACCAAGGTCATCCCTATTATGTCTCCCTTGAACACCTCTCTCCAAGCTCTCGACTCGGCCCTTGTGGAGAACCTGGGTCCCTCTATACAAATGTAGTTACCTGACTCATGTACCCTAAGTCCTAACCCCTTAGCTCCCTTTAGTATGATTAACCTCAGGTCCTCACAGAAAGGATCCGCCATGGAGACATGTGCCACCTGCGGTCCGTCGAAGAAGGTATACTCCCTTCTCTTAGTCATATCGATAAATTGATCTGGGATCACTAGGTCCCCAGGTCTGTAGTCGTCACGGAGGCTTCCAACTGCTGAGACTGAGATTACCCACCTAACTCCCAGTTCCTTAAGGGCCCATATATTAGCTCTGTAATTCACTCGATGGGGTGGGATCCTGTGCCCACTCCCGTGACGTGGAATGAATGCCACTCTCTTGTCTCCAAGGGATCCGATGGTTATGAAATCACTGGGTTCTCCGTAAGGAGTGTGGACTTTCACTCTTTCCACTTCACTCAGTATGGAAGGATCGTAAAGTCCTGATCCTCCTATTACGCCTACCAACGCGACAGTTCCCCGAGTGGTCATGAGTTGGAGAAATACGGTTCGGTTATATATTATACTGTGCCCTTTAGATAGTAGGAAACCAATTCAATCAGAGATATCTCAATCAGGAGCCCGTCCTTTCACAGCCTCATGAAATAGTGTCTAGATCCTCTGCTGAACTCTCCTCCCGCCTTGGACGAGTTCAGTAGTTCACTCGGGGGCTCAGGGCGGTGGGCAGAGGCTCTTAGAGCTATTTGAATGCTGTGTGCCGAACTCCAGGGAAATCCGCTCCCTCTCCCTTGAGGATAGGGAGAGGGATCCAGTGGTTTCCCAGCTGATCCCTAACCAGGGGAGGAGGGTCTCTAGATCACCTTTCACTGGGTAGTCAAAACTCGTAGGGGGTCTATGCCCGCCCATGAGGCTTTCCGCCCCCGACCCTTCTCTACACCCTTCTCTACAAGGTTACTGGTCTTTCAGAAAAACTTAATAGTGAAGTAAGTGTCCATCTACTGGATTGTGCGCTTCTGAGCTCCTGTCTAAGGTATTAGGATGTATTCTGACAGAAGAGGAGGCAAGCTATGCCTTGAGGAAGGCAAGCGGTGTCATACTAGGTTACGCTATGGAATATAGGGCCGTGAGAGTCCTCGACCAAATGGGTTTTACCAATATCATCATAGCTGACTTGCCCACTCACGATATTGAAGCAGAGAAAGACGGCGCAAGATATTTCATAGAGGTAAAATCCACCCGGCACTCCTTGACTAGGGAGTACAGTGCACATAAAATAGCTATGATGGCTGAGTTAGATGGCATTCACGCTACTTTAGCTATGCTACCAGAGCCCAAGCTTCATGAAACCGAAAAAATCTTGAGCGAGCCTAAGAGGATGTTATTCAAAATTTTAAGATATATAAAACTAGGCGATAGGGAGAAAATAGATCAGATGCTGAGTGACCACAAAGTGGCCAGGGTCATAGCCGGGTACAAGTCGTTGGTCATACAGTATGCTGAATCTAAGTCGGTGAAACTGGAGTTAGGAGAACCGATTCGAGTTGAAACCTCGATTTGACTAGAGTATAGCTTCCTGACTCGCATCTCAATCCGACCAACTGAAGTTCGTTAACTTACCCCGTCCTCGCGGATTACCCCTCGCTATTTCCTGCTTCCTGGTCCACCTCGCCCCCTTAGCCAAGGATGGGATCCCACAGGCTCAACGGGCCGCTTCTGCCCTGAAGGGGTTGGATCGATGTCGCCCACGAGGGCCGTCGATGGGGCGGAGGCGCACCTCACGGACCCTCCTTAGGCGCTGTGACGCTTACCCCGTCGTTGAGTGTCACTAAGAGAGTAAATAGCGAACTGATATTTAAATTGGGGACTGTCCGTCCCCTAGGGAGGGGTCTTCCGCCCCCCAGACCCCCCGAGAAGATAAAAAAGTTATTAAAAACTATGAGAGAACGTCTCTCCTTGGTGAAGTTTTCAGTCCCCTTTGAACCCATTAGGAAATATTTCATAAGTCTAACTTACTCCTTCCCCGAAGGATGAGCTTCCAATCTTCTGCGGATGCTCAAGACACTTTTAATGGCCGAATAGAATATGGTAGAGACTAGTCTATTATGTCTCATAATTTAATTGGAAAACGCTGAACAAGAGGAAAGTTGATAAGGACCCTCTAAATGTTGAAGATGTGGGGTTTGAACTCCTTGACCGAGTATCTCTTCATAGACAGCGGTGGAACTAAGACAATCGCCTACCTCTACTCAGGGAAAGTGATCAAGTCCATAAAACTTTCAGGGGGGAGCGTCTCGGCATATGGGCTTAAGAGGGCAGCCAACGTTATCTCCAAGATCCCAAGACTGCTTGGGATACTGAGAACTGATGCAATAGTGATCAGTCTAGCTGGGATAGACTCCGAAACTTACCGAAGGAGAGCAGAAGCTGAGATATCCCAGAGGCTTTCGCCTTACTCCAGTAAGGTAGTAATAGAGCACGATGCACACGTGGTCCTCCTATCCAATGCTGATAGGGGGGTAGTGGTCATAGCGGGGACGGGGAGCATAGCTTACGGCTATGACGGGATGAGGAGATACGTGAGAGGAGATAGGGGATGGCTAGTAGGGGATTTCGGCTCGGGGTTCTGGATAGGCAGAGAGACTCTCAGAGAACTCCTGGCCGAGCTGCAGGGATTATCGGAGAAGAGTTTGATCTCCAAGCTCATTCCTTTCACAGAGGAGGAGCTAGTGAGGTTCCTCTACGAGAACTCGTGCAATATAGGCAAAGTTGCTTCTTTCTCGAAGCCCCTACTTAGGGCGGTGGAAATGGGGGACCAAAAGGCCTACAGGATCCTCAATGACGCTATGAGGAAGTTAGCGGATCAGGCATTGAGCCTTTGCAAGATGCTAAGGGAGGACAAGCTTTACTACCACGGTGGGATGTTTGCCTCCAAGACTTACACCAGGTTCTTTACTTCTTACCTAAAGGAAAAGGGGATAAACGCTATTCCGAGCTCTGATCTCATAAAAGGTTTCGTGAAACTGGCCTCATCATAACTCTATCTCCTCTTCCTCCTCAATGGGTTTGACGCAGTCTATTTTGACCAACCGTTCATAGATCTGCTCTACTGCCTGTTTCACTTCCTCTTCCCTCTTAGCACCCGTGATCACCATCTTACCACTGCTGAAGATGAGTAGAACCACTCTAGGACCTTGCATTCTGTATATGAGCCCTGGAAATTGTTCCGGTTCATACATGATGTTCTCCAATAGGTAAGCCGCCTTATCCAAATTTACGTTGACGTGTAAGTTCGCAGAGGCTACGATGTTCTGTATCTGTATTTTGGGCCTTCCAGTTATGTTAATTCCATACTTCCTGAGCGACTTTATGATCCTCTTGACCGCTTTGATGAGTTCCTCTGTGCTCTTGGCTCCTGTAACGACCATCTTGCCTGACTTGAAGATGAGGGAGGTGACCTTAGGGGACTCGAGCCTATATATTAACCCAGGAAACTGATCTGGATCGTACTCCACGTTGGGCACACTTCTCTCCATTGCGTATAGATCCAACGTCTGCTCTAGGGTTACTGTGGCCACTATGTTCTCTATGTTCATTATTATTGACCTGTATGGAAGCATGTTCCCATAGAAAATTATATAAACGTGATATTTAAATCCACCCTTTTAAATCCCTAAGGACTATGTACGTAGCTTTGGACTACACAAAGAAGCTCTGTGGCTTCGACTGAACCTTTTGAATTAGGACATATAAACCGGATTCTGGGTTAGGACGGTAATGGAACTGAGGGAGATCCTGAACAAAGTCAGGAGCGGCGAGATCGATGTGGACTCCGCGGTGAACCAAATAAGGCTGTTGGGGATTGAGGAAATAGGAGATCAGGTCAAATTTGACCTAGGGAGATCACTGAGGAGGGATGTACCAGAAATCGTGTTAGCAGAGGGTAAGACTCCTGATACCGTAGTGACTATAGTCAACAAGACCACAAAGGTGAGTGACCTGGTTGTGGTGTCCAGGCTGAGCACAGATCATGTGAACAAACTAAGGGATTACATAGATTCAGTGCGCGATCTGAGCCTGGAGCTGAATTCTAGAGGGAGGATTGCGGTAGTGAAAAAAGTAGGCTTCGAAGTGACTCGCTATCCATGTAAAGTGGGGGTGATCACTGCTGGGACTGCTGACGTCCCAATAGCCGAAGAAGCAGTGACAATCATTAAGGTAATGGGGTGCGAACCCATAGCTATATACGACGTGGGCGTAGCGGGGATGCAAAGGGTTATACAAGCGGTTAAAAGGGTTAAGGAAGAGGACGTGGATGCGGTTATAGTCGTAGCGGGTATGGAGGGAGCCTTGGCTTCGGTCGTCTCTTCGCTCCTCGATCTTCCAGTGATAGGTGTTCCGACCTCTGTGGGCTACGGAGCCGGCGGAAGGGGTATAGCTGCATTACTGTCAATGCTTCAAGCTTGTCCCTTGGGGCTCACGGTGGTCAACATCGACAATGGAATCAATGCTGCGATCGTGGCTTCACTGATGGCGAAGCGCGTAGGCCTCTTAAGGAGGAATGGGAAAGAGTAGGGAGTTGATAAGGAGTTTTGAATGCCTGCTCCCTATTTCAATACCTTGTGGATCTCCCTGAGCACCAAGTCCTCAACTAGACTAATGGGCTCTCCCGTCTGCAAGGCTACCCGCTTTAAACTCTCATATTCCGGTTTAGCCCTAACGATACGACCGTTCAAGTCCTTACTCACCTTAACCTCGACTTCGAAGTCCTTACCTGAGATCACGACTTTGAGCTTGGTCACCTCCCTTTTGGGCACGATATCCCTCTGGACTTTGAAATACCTCACACCGAGAGTTCCTGTCTCCTCAATGAGGGCTCTCACGACATCCCTCCTTAGGTGAGGGTCTGTTATCACCCTGACCAGGTAACCTGGTCTGTTCTTCTTTCTGAACTCAGGCACTATGGTGACGTCTTTAGCACCAATCCGCATTAACTTCTCCAAAACATATCCCACGCGTTCCCCTGTCACATCGTCTAAATCGGTCTCCACTAGCAGGACTTCCTCTTCAGCTAGGATGAGGTCAGTCTCCCCTAAAGTAATCCTGAGGACGTTGGGGACTCCAGCGATATTCAAACTGCCCGCACCGTAACCCACCTTAAGTGGTCTCATTTGTGGGTAGTGTGTAGCGAACTGTCCACAGAGGTTAGCCAATAATGCGGCTCCAGTAGGGGTCGTGAGCTCCGCGTCCACTGGACCTCCCCTGATTAGGGCTTTAGAGGACCTGAGTATTTCTAAGGTAGCAGGGGCTGGAACTGGAGTTAAACCGTGGGAGAAACTAATGGTTCCACCTCCTAATGCGATCGGCATGCAGACGATCTCCGCGTTTACTAACCCCAGTGACTCCACCGCGATGGCCACGCCTAACACGTCCAGTAAAGTGTCCGTAGATCCGGACTCGTGGAGCTCTACCTGATCTACGCTTTCTCCATGTAGAGAGGCCTCGGCCTCTACCATCCTCTCGATCACCCTCTTGGAGAAATGTGATCCCCATTCAGATAGACCTAAGCTCGAAGAAACTCTCTTAACGAGATCCAATATTTCCCTTCCCGTTCTCGGTCTCCTCTCCTCAACGATCTTCACATCAGCATATGTTGCTACGAACTCGCCCCTCTTCACCTTCCCGAATTTCAACTCCACCCTTTTGAGACCATGCACCTCCTTATGGAGGACTTCGACTAGTTCCCCTATCCTTTCGCTCTCAGCCCCTAGGTCGACTAATGCTGACAGTAGCATGTCCCCTGAAACCCCTGATACAGAGGGGTCAATTACCAGCAGTTTAGGGGTCATCAACGTATTTGATCTCCCTGGCTAAAATTCCTCTCGTGGGGAATTGGGCTCAGACGCTCGGCTCCACTTTGGTGTAACCGAGTTTCGTCAAGCTCTCCTCCACTACTTGGAGGACCTCTGAAGGATCTCCTTCCTCAAGCAGGAAACCCCTTATTATCAATCCTTCAGCTGTCTTTCTATCTACCCCCCTACTCTGGAGGTAAAATACGCTGTCCTCACTCACCTTAGAGGCCGACGCTGAATGTCTAGCCTCTCTGATCTTGCCTGTCTTCACTTCGAGCATTGGCGTTACTACAGCCTTAGCCCCTCTGCTGATCAGCAGGGATCTGCCGATTATTGAGGTCGAGGAATCGGGAGCGGAACTGGATATGCTGGCCACTCCCCTTATGGAGGTATAGGCTTCGTCAGCGGCCACAGCCTTAAGTAGACCTTGGCTCGAGCTATATGGTCCCACGTGATTCACGTCTACCTTCAAGTCGATTTTATTGTCCCTAACTCCGAAAGCCCTAGCCTTAAAGCTCGACCTAGCCCCTTCCCCTAAATCCACCTTAATCTCCGCATGCCCCAGTCTTGTCCCTGAGGAGAATACGTCTAATTCCAATTCGCCCTGTATCTCCATCCTAGAGAAAAGGTAGAAGTGGGAAGAATTACCCAGGTTGACTAGCCTCACCTTCACTGAACTCCCCTCCGCTCCTCTGGCTCCCAATACGAGACTGCCCATGCCCGCCTCCACCCTGTTCATGTAAAAGAGTTCGATTTTCTCCCCTTTGCCCGCTTCCACCTCTACATTGAGGGGAGAGAAGAGTAAGGGACTAGTAGATACGTGATATATGAAGTATTTACCTCCTCTCGTCACCTTGAGTTTTCCGGCTGTAGCTAAGGTCAAGGCGACTAACTTCTCTGAACTGGGGGATATGACCGAATTGTAGGGTTCAGATGATAGGTCCAGGTTTCCCTCTATTACTTCGTTGTCCACTATGATCACATACTTATCCGCAGGCTTAAGCAGAGGTAAAATAGGTCTGATCCTTTCTCCTTGAGCCCTAAGGCTTAGGGACAGTCGATCGTACTCCTCCCACTCCGTGTAGTGTTTTAGTGTGGGCGAATCATTAACCCTTTGATAGGGTAGCTCTATGAAGAGCTTGAGTAACTCCTTCCTTTTATTAGACTCGGGTAGGGAGGATATATAACGAGTTACTTCGTCCGGATCCACTACCCCCAAAAAGTGCACCCTTTAAGCTACAGCACCTAGCTTCTCTATTTCCAACTTAATGACCTTATTCAGCATAGTAGCATACTCAAAGGGTAATTCCCTCATTATGTCGTCTATGAAACCTAACACCAGCATGGAAGTCGCCTCTTTATCCCCAATACCTCTCGTCCTCAGGTAGAATAACTGATCTTCGTTCATCCTCAACGTGTGAGCTTCGTGAGCCACGTCAGCGTCCTGCTCGAACACTTGATTGTGGGGATAGGTGAAAGCCTTAGTCTTATCGTCGAGCATGAGGGAGTCACACTTCACATAGGCCCTAGCATTAACCGCACCCTTATTGACCCTTATGACGCCTCTGTATACATTAACTCCACCGTTGAACCCTATGTTTTTGTTGATCACCTTAGACCTAGTATCCGGGGCTGCGTGTATCATTTTGGAACCACTGTCCTTCCAGTCGCCCTCAGCCGTGGCCATAGTTACCACCAGGCTGGTAGAAGTAGCACCCCTTCCTCGTAATATGGTGGTGGGGTAAACTACACTGATCCGCGCCCCAAGCGAACCTTCTACCCACTCCACTGTAGCTCCCTGATCCGCCCAAGCCCTCTTATTATTGAAGTTTATCACGTTCTTGCTCCAGTTCTGTATGGTAGTGAACTTTATCCTGGCGTTACTCTTAGCGTAGAGCTCCACCATACCATCGTGGAAGGAGTCCTTGGTTAATTGAGGTGCACTACAGCCCTCAATGAAGTGTATGTAGGAACCCTCGTCCGCTATGAGAAGGGTATGTTCGAACTGAGCCTCCTGAGGCGTTCCTATCACGAAAAAGCCTTCCACAGGTGTCTGTATCCTCACGTTCTTGGGCACATAAACGAAGACCCCTCCACTCGAAAGGGCGGCGTGTAGCGCAGCGAACTTATGATCAGATGGGGGGAAGATCTTCATGTAGTATTCCCTCACAAGGTCTGGATACTTTTGGACAGCGCTCTCCATAGAGAGCATTATGACCCCCTTCTTAGCAAGCTCCTTCTTAACGTTCTGGTATATGGGCTCAGATTCGAACTGGGCCACTAAACCTCCTAGCACCTCCCTCTCAGACTTAGGTACTCCTAGCTCCTCGTAATACCTCTTTATCTCTGGCGGTATCTCATCCCAACTAGCCTTAGTGTCCAAAGAGGGCTTAACGTAGAGGCTCATCTCCGACACGTTCAGGTTACCAATAGCATCAGGGAGCCAGTTCGGAGTAGGAATCTTCTCGAAAAGTTCTAATCCCCTCAATCTCAACTTGGTCATCCACTCAGGTTCACTCTTGACTTTCGAGATCTCCTCTATGACACTCCTCCTGAGCCCAGCCCTGACTACCCTTTCGTGAAACTCATCAAAGGAGATCCTATTGTTCTTAGCCTCTATGGAAGCACTTATGATCTCTTGAAGATCTAAGCCGATTTGCTGTTCCTCCATTCTCACTCACTCTACCTTTAACTCTGTTAAAGAAACATTTAAATGTATGTATGAAGAGGTCGCCCTACAAAAATACCCGCCCTGTCTCGGATCTCCTTATGCTTTTGTGAGAAAGTGGTTAACTTAAAGAACTCTAGGAGCTAGGCTACCTTGTTCACTACAGCCTCGTAGCCCCTTTCATCTATTAATTTAGCCAGCTCTGAGCCTCCAGAGGCCACTATTCTGCCCTTATCCAGGACATGAACTATGTCCGCCTTAACGTAATCCAGTATTCTCCTGTAGTGAGTGATTATGAGGTATCCTGTGCCATTTTCAGATCTGAGCTTAGATATGACCTCCGATATTATCCTCAGCCCGTCAACGTCCACACCTGAGTCGGGTTCGTCTAGAATGGCTATCTTGGGCCTCAAGAGCAACATCTGTGCAACTTCCATCCTCTTCTTTTCCCCTCCACTGAAGCCTTCGTATACGTTTCTGTTTAGAATGGACTCGGGTAAACCCACCTCCTTGACCACACTCTTTAAACTCTCCAAGACCCTAGCTACTGTCTCTTTAGTTCCATAAACCCTGTTATACTCTGCAACTAAAAGTGTGGACAGCTTTATGTTCCCTATCTCTATTGGATTTTGGAAGGCCAGGAAGAGACCCTTCTTCACCTTTAGGTCCGGCTCTAGGGCGGTGATGTCCTCGCCATCAAGCAGTATTCTACCCTTCACTATCCTATACTTGGGATGGCCCATGATCGCCATTGAAAGGGAGGTCTTACCTGACCCGTTGGGTCCCATTAGGGCGTGGATCTCTCCCTCTTTTACCTCTAGGTTAATTCCCTTCAGGATCTGCTTCCCTTCCACTTCCACCACTAAATCCTCGATCTTTAGAGACTTCATATCAGACCACCGAAGCCATTCAAAGGAACTTCCTCTCGAGCCAGGGGAAGTCCTCTAGGTAAATAACGCATGAGGAGTTTTTAACTGTGACCTCTAATATGTCGATCAAGGAGGAAACTACTAGCTTAATATACATATCGTGGATTTGTTGGAGAGCTTGTCTTGCTTCATGAATGAGGTTGAAAGCGTTACTCACCCTCTTAACGCTGGGAAAGATGAGGACCATTACAGCCTCATCTAGAATGTTATTCACCTTCTGGAGGACTTCCTTAACTACCTCCCTCACCTTCTCCTCGTTTGAACTCTCGACTGCAGCCAAGGCGTTCCTAACGATGGAGGATATGGAGAGTAAGGTCGAGGCAGTGGACATCACTATCTGATCCCTCACCTGCTGCGTTTCTGAGGTACTCGTCTTGCCCAAGATCCTCCTGGAGAGCATTGTGTATATCCTAGTGAGCTCCTCATTGAGCCCTGAATTGTCCGAAACTTTACGTGAGGTAACCAATGAAGCGAAATCATCGATCTGCCTTGCCACTATGTTAAGCATCCTCCTAAGCAGCGACTCCTCGCTTATCTTCTCAGTGTCCAGCAAGCATTCCACTTTAACCCTGTTGCTGGAGACCTCGGTTATCTCGAGCCCATTTATCTGCTTTATGGAATTGGTAACTTGTTCCATCTCGTTTTGGCTCAAGGACTTCTTACTCTCTAATATGACTTCGTCATAACCCAATGAGTATAGGCAGGAAACTACGTTCTGGATCCCCTGTTTCGCTGAGTCCACGTCGATCCATATACTCCTCTTTCCGTTACTCATCTTGACTTTCTCTGCTACTAGTTTAAGAACCCCCTTTGAGTCGACCTCAACTATCACCTTGTCCCCAGGCTTTATATTCCACTTATTTATCCACTTCTTGGGTAAAGTAACGAAAAGAGAGGAGGAGCCCAGCTTCTGCACCTTCCTAGCTTCCACGTCCTTGTGTTCCCTAATTTCCTCAGTAGAACGCAAAACGGTCACTTTATAGTATATCTTTAACGCTGTTTATAAAGGTATTTATACGCGAGGCATGTGAATTAATATCTACTTTTTTAACCTTTAGGTATGTCAACATGGATCAACCACTTTATTCTCTTTATAGAGATCCTGGATGTATCGGCAGCTCTAGGCGTCCTAATTCTGAGTGAGTATCGCTGCTTTTGCTTGTTGGTTATTAAGACGAGGATCTCCCCCTCACCCACTGTGAGCCTCACGTCGGATTCGTTGGCGTAAGGGACGTCTATTAAGTAGTGGTAGCCCTTCTCGTCTTCATAATGTGTGTATAGGGGCTGGACCGACTCCTCAAGGGAGGAGAACATGGTCTCCCTTATCCTGTCGATCCTGGACCTCATCTCCTCTATCTCACGCCTGATCTCCTCTATTTCCTCAACCACAGTCCTCTTCACGTCTCCCTTGAAAACGGGCATGACTCTCACGCGTAAGTTGTTGTGCCCCTGCCGAAACTTGGCATTTGCCTCTTCGTCTGTTCCATTAACTCCCTTATCCTAGACCTGATGTTCTCAGCCTCGCGCTCTAACTTAGATGTGTCCACTTTCACTCCAATGTATTTACCTATGAACTCGATGGCCACTATCGCCGCCTCTGGGTCTGGAAGGTCTAATAGGGATTCAACGGTTATAACAAGGTTCCTAATGCCGGTCCTCTTCGAGTCTAAGAGTATTTTAGCGTAAGGTCCAACTATGTAGCCATCACCGAACTTCCTGATCTCCTCCACTTTACTCATCTCCTCAGCAAGATCTTCTCCACTTGAGATCCAGAAGGCTGAAGGTCTATCCAACTCTAGTCTATTAGGGACGGGGACTCCGGTAATCGAGATCACAGTATCCACTGCGTATTTCCTCGCAATCTCCATCACTAGCCCCGAGACCTGAAAAGCAAGGTCAGGATTGAGGGCGGACCAGGAGTTGAGGGCGATGACGTTAGACGAGTAGAAGGCCCTTATGGGGGATTTGGCGACTCCATTGATCACTTGGACCAAGTATGGGGAATTAGGGTAACTTACCTCAGCGAATTCCCTCATGCCCAAGGAGTTTATCAAGTACTCCGTGGCTATCTCCCCCACTAACCCAGCATCGGGTATGCCTACGATCATGTAAGACGGGCGCCTTAAGTTAGGTTCCTCTAATTCTAGTAGCTCCAAGTCCAGGAACTTGGTTACTTTCATTCCTTCTCTATCTTCTTTACATACTCTTCCCATTTCATTAGCTTTTCTATTTCATCCCTATTGGAGATCTCTACTTTCAAGATCCAACCCCTCCTATAGGGGTCTGCGTTTATGAGCTCCGGGGAGCCCCTGAGCTCCTCGTTGACTTGGATCACTCTGCCAGAAAGAGGCGCGTAAATGTCAGCAGCTGCCTTCACCGACTCAACAGTAGCTACTACCTCGCCTTTGCCCACCTCCCTTCCCACCTCCGGGAGATCTACCCCTACTATGTCCCTGAGTTTCTTCTGTGCATAATCTGTTATCCCTACCACGGCCACGTTCCCCTCTACCTTTACATACTCATCGCTAGGAGTGTATAATCTGTCCTTCATGACCACATACCTTCCCACCGTTACACTATCATCCATTTCGGATCACTTGATGAAGGGGAAATCGGAGATTTTAACAGTGTGTAACCTAGACCTCACTTCCACCTGAGCCCTGAGCCCCATGAGAGCGTGGCTTGCGTAGATATAACCCATAGCTATGGCCCTATTCAGATAGGGCGAAAAAGTCCCACTGGTGACTCTACCAATCTCCTTTTCTAGAAGGACTACCCTATTACCACTTCGGGGAACTATCCTCACCCCTTTCTCAAACCTCATCCCTACCCTAACCCTCCTAACCCCGTCCTTAAGGGCATCTATAATGCTGTCCTTACCCACATAGTCCTTATTCAAGGAGAATACCCAATACCTCGCCTCTACAGGGTTCACGTTCTCGTCTATATCCTCGCCATAAAGCACGAAGCCCATCTCCATCCTAAGGCTGTCCCTAGCCACTAGGCCAGCTGGTTTGGCCCCCTTCTCGATTAGGGAAGTCATTAACTCCCTCGCCTCATCAGGGGTTGCCCATATCTCGTAGCCTTCCTCTCCCGTCCACCCAGATCTGCTCACTAAATAAACTTCACTCTTACCCAATTTGGTGTTAAGCTTGAACTTGAGGTGATCTAATCCTAAGTCCCCCATGATCTGGATAGCCCTCTTACCCTGGACTGCTAACATAGCGTAGTTAAAGGTGAGGTCCTCCACCTCTAAGGAGCTATTCCTTCTTATCCACTCAGCCACCTTCTGTCTGTTTACGGCGTTAGTCACTACCAGGTAGTGCCCCTTTTCCACTCTGTATAACATCACATCGTCTATGAAGCCACCCCTTTGATTGAGGAAAGCTGTTGGCCCACTCATTTCCCCGTCCTTCTCAGGTATCTCCTTGGAGACCAAGTAATCTAACTCGCTCTCCTTTCCTCGCACTCTGAGTCTGCCCATATGGGAGAGATCGAAGACTGCAGCATTAGCCCTAACTGCCATATGCTCGTCCTGATAGCCCGTAAACCCCATGGGCATCTCCCAGGAGGCGAACTCACCGAAATTGGCCCCTAACTTCTCCTCTAGATCCCGAAGAGGTGTACTAAACAATATATACGCCTATCCTTACAGCACACCGCGAGTAAAAATGCTCTACCATCCCTGGCTACCGAACCTGTCGCAGGTCCGCGAGATGCTCCAGGAGATCGGCGTCGAATCCATCGAGCAGCTTTTCTCGGACATCCCACCCGATGTGAGACTGAAAAGGGAACTCAGAGTTGCTGAAAAGGAGCCCCTCAGCGAATATCAGATCTCTCTTCTTCTTGGGCAGGTAATTTCAATGAACCAAAAGCTTAAATACCCCCCCTTCCTAGGGGGAGGAGCTTGTCCCCATTATATTCCACATGCAGTTAAATCGATAATAGGGAGATCCGAGTTCTACACCTCGTACACCCCATACCAACCTGAGGTCTCGCAAGGACTCCTCCAAGCCCTCTTCGAGTACCAGAGCATGATAGCGGAGTTACTAGAGATGGAAGTGGTCAATGCATCCATGTATGATTGGGGGAGCACACTGGGTGAGGCGGCGCTCATGAGTTACAGGCTCAACGGAAGGAGGCGGATACTAGTGCCCAAGGCAGCTAACAGGTATAGACTAGAGGTGTTAAAGACTTGGGCGAGAGGCAGAGGTCTGATTGTCCAGGAATACGACTACGATGCAAAGGGTAGGATTGACTTAGGGGATTTGGAGAGGAAAGTGGACAGAGATGTCTCCATGATTTACGTGGAACAGCCAAACTACTTCGGCGTTCTGGAGGACTCCGTTGAGGCTGTAGTAGACGCGACCAGGAAAGTTGGGGCGATCTCGGCGATTGGGGTGAAACCGGTGAGTCTAGGGATCCTCAAACCGCCAGGCGAGTATGGTTTTGATATAGCCATAGGTGATGCCCAGGAACTAGGCATTCCCCTTAATTTCGGTGGACCATACGCTGGAATCTTCGCCGTGAGGTGGGACGCAAGGTTAGTAAGGCAGATGCCGGGTAGAATAGTGGGGATGACTACTGATGTTGAAGGTAGGGAAGCATTCACCCTAATTCTACAGACCAGAGAGCAATTCGCCAGGAGGGAGAAAGCTACCTCTAACATAACCACCAACGAATCCCTTATGGCTATTGCGGCGGCCATCATGTTAGCCCTGCTGGGACCTGTGGGGATCAAGGAGTTGGCGGAGGAAATACTAAGTAGATCTCGGTACGCCTATAGGAAGATCCTGAAGGAAGGTGGAGGAGTAGTCTTCGACTCAGACTTCTACGAGGAATTCCTAGTGTCCATACCAAACTACGAGACTATTCACTCCAATCTACTATCCAACGGGATTCACGGTGGGCGAGAACTGGAGAAGGGAGTCGTCCAATTCTGTGTAACCGAGGTTCACACGAAGCGTATGATAGACGAATTAGTATCCAGGATAGGTGAGTCCATTGTGGTTACAGGCTAACTGGGAGGAACCTTTAATCTTCGAGAAGGGCGGTAAAGGAAGGCGTGGTTATATTGTGCCTGTGGATGAGGAGATAAGGAAAGAGGTAGGGGATCCCTTAGTCCCCGAGAAGCTGAGGAGATCTAAGAACGCTGAAATCCCAGAACTGAGTGAGCAAGAGGTCGTGAGGCACTTCACCAGGCTATCCCAAATGAGTTTCGGGGTGGATCAAGGTATGGTACCCTTAGGGTCCTGTACAATGAAGTATAACCCAAAGGTAGAAGAGATCGCGTCGTCTTTAGCTGAGTCGCTACACCCGCTCCAGGACGAGGCCTCAGTTCAAGGGATCATGTGGGTTTTGTATCAAATGCAGGACTGGTTAGCTGAGATCACGGGAATGGACTTATGTAGTCTCCAGGTCCCAGCAGGTTCCGCTGGAGAGTTGGCCGGAGTCCTAATGATCAGGAAGTACAACGCTAAGAAAGGCAGGACTAAAGACGAGATGCTAGTAGCTGATACTGCTCATGGCACGAACCCGGCCAGCGCCTCAATGGCTGGGTTTAAGGTGATCTACATAAGGTCAAACAATGAAGGGCTAGTAGATCTGAATGCCCTCCGATCGTCCCTCTCCGATAGAACCGCAGGCTTCATGCTCACCAATCCCAACACATTAGGTCTCTTTGAGGCTAACATCCTGGAGATCTCCAAGGCTATGCACGAGAAGGACGCTTTACTCTACTACGATGGAGCCAACTTGAACGGTATCTTGGGGATAGCAAGACCAGGGGACATGGGTTTCGACGTAGTCCACCTCAATTTGCATAAAACCTTCGCTGTCCCACATGGAGGTGGAGGGCCAGGGGCTGCTGCCATATGTGCTAAAGGTGAGATAGCGAATTACCTCCCTGGCCCCTTGGTGAAACTGGGCAAAGGGCAATATCGTTTCGAGTCCCCACCTAAGTCCATAGGCAGGATATCGACTTTCTACGGCAACGTGGGCAACATAGTCCGCAGCTACGCCTACATCCTTGGATTAGGCTCGAGCGGCCTCAAAAAGGTAGCAGAATTGAGTACTCTAGGCACGAACTACTTGATAGCTAAGCTGAGGGGGATCCAAGGTTTGAGGCTTTATCCTGATAACGAGAAGCCTAGGAAACACGAGGTGGTTTACACTGGTAGGGAGATGGTTAAGGAGACAGGAGTTACAGCTGAAGATGTAGCCAAAGCGATCTTAGACAGAGGATTTTATGCTCCTACAATTTACTTCCCTCCGGTCGTGGAGGAGGCTGTAATGATCGAACCCACAGAGACCGAGCCTAAGGAAGTTTTAGATGCTTTCGCTACCGCTTTAAGGGAAATTTCAGCTAAGGCCTACTCTGACCCGGAGGAGATCAAGAAGTCCCCCCTGAGGACCGCTAGGAGGAGAGTAGACTTGGCTAAAGCCAACCACCCTTCAACTGTCACCCCCACCTATAGGGTTAAGAGACTCAGGGAATCGGGGAATATATCGGCACTGGTCTGACTTCACTCTTCCTCCTCGTCGATGTCGATCTCTATGGTATACGGTTCTGAGGGTTTTTCCTCTTCCTCGCCCACTACCTTAGTGCCTCCTTTCCCTGAGATCTCCACCGTCGATCCCCCTGCTTTCACTTTGGACACAACGCCTCTCCACCTGTTACCGCACTTGCTACACTCAAAGAAACCCATGACCGTTATGGTTATCCTTCCCTTTGAGTCAGGGAGTGGAGAGATCAACTGCCAAGTCTTGACGGGTTTCTCCTCCCTATTCCCGCAAACAGGGCATGCATGTATGTCCTGCTGCTTCTTCCTAGGCATTCAAATCGAGGATAAGATGTGAACTAACTAGGTAATAAGTTAGCACCAACACCGCTAAAAGTGCGAAGAAGAGACCGTTCTTAATGGAGTTATATCTCCCCAAGGCGATCAACCAGTATGCAACAGCGTTGAAAGTTGCGAGCAAAAGGATCATTGAAAGCCTGGGTAGAGAGTAGACGTAAGCTATATAGAACGCTGCAGTCACCCACGTTGTTAGGAATGCCCTGGCGTTGCTCAATTTCCCCTGCAGGAGCTTCCAGTAGATGGGTGAGAGGAAAGCGAAGGCCGTAAAATCGGAGACTAGGATCAACCACATATACCTCGACTTCAACATTCATTGGACGTAATAATGATTTCCGATTACATTCTCCTTATAAGGAAAGTTGAGGGCTTTCAAATATTGGACTCAAGGGGTAACCCCACAGTGAGGATCTACGTGGTAACTGAGGGGGGTATCAGGGCCCATGCTGACGCACCATCGGGCAAGTCCAAGGGAAGAAAGGAGGCCTACGAATTGAGGGACGAAGACGGTGTTGGAGTGAAGAAGGCGTTGAAGGTAGTCAGGGACTACGTGGATCCGGCTCTCCACAACCTGAGGGTTGACGATCAGCGTCTCATAGACTCCACACTAAAGAGGATTGACGGCACTAAGGAGTTAAGGAACATTGGAGGTAATAACGCGATCGCTACCTCCATAGCTGCTGCTCGGGCTGCTGCAGCCTCTCACTCCCTAGATCTCTTCCAGTATCTGGGGGGAAAGGTTCCCTTCGAGATCCCTGTGCCCCTCCTAAACGTCATAAATGGCGGAGTCCACGCTGGGAACGAACTTAGGATTCAGGAGTTCCTAGTTATACCCTATGCCTTTGATAGCTTCGAGCAGGCTATTTTGGCCTCAACCAAAGTGTATAAGCGGTTAAGGGATTTGGTGAAGCAGAATTTCGGCCCCATCTTCACCTCGGTGGGCGATGAAGGAGGCTTCTCACCTCCGCTCAGGAGGGCTGGGGAAGCCCTTTCACTGATTCAGAAAGCCATAGAGGCCGAAGGATATAAGGACTCCTTTGGGCTGGGAATAGACGCTGCCTCCAATGAATTCTACGATGGCCAGGCTGGAACCTACACCGTGGATCAGCTCAAGTTGAGCGCAGGTGAATTGGTGGATTACTATGTAGAACTGGCGAACTCGTTCGGTCTACTCTACATAGAGGACCCCTTCAACGAGGATGACCTACAGCACTTCGCCGAACTTCAGAGCAAATTGAAGAGGACCTTAGTCACGGGAGACGACCTCTACGCTACTAATGTCTCCTTATTAGCCAGGGGAGCCGAAGCGGGAGCCACTAGGGGGGCTATTGTCAAGCCAAACCAAGCTGGTACCCTAACCGATACCTTGGACTTTTGCACCCTTGGTAGGGATAAGGGGGTCAAGTTAGTGGTAAGCCACAGGAGCGGGGATACAGAGGACAACTACGTCGCAGATATAGCCCTAGCAGTCTCCTCCAATTTCATTAAGTCTGGCGCCCCCTCCAGGAGCGAGAGGACATCTAAATACAACAGACTACTGGAGCTGGAAAAAGTATACCAGCTTAAGTTCAGGGGAGAAAAGTCCCTAACTTAGGGTAACAGCACTCCCACTAGGAGTAGAAAAGCGCCAAGAAATACCATGAGGGCTAGGAATTGCTTAGTGGTCATAGAGGGAACAGAAGTGAAGGCCCTCACTGTGAGGTAACCTAGGCCCACTATGAGGAACGCCACCAGGATTCCCAAACCTACTACTACTAAAGCAAAGGAGAAGGCGGAGAAGTTTAGGGCATGGAGTGCTGAGGACGCATGATTAAACGCCTGTTGAAGATCCTGTAGAGTCATCTTGTTTAAACCCAAAAACTAACTTGCCCCTGGGCATTACTTTTAAACTTTTCCTTCCTTAAGCTCACTTGAACCGATGATGAGGGTTAAAAGCGCCTAAGGGTGAGGAGGCTAGACCTACTGAGGCACATTCCTTTTAAGCGTTACAGTAGTGAATATAGGATTTCGAGGGTAATAATGCCAATTCTATCCGAGATGATCACGAGGTTCGTGGGCCAGAAGGTCAAGGACATATACGGAAGGGAGTTCGGCCTACTCGTGAACGTCTACTCTGAGATAGATGGGAGTGTGAATGGAGTGGAGGTTTCAACTGGCAACGAAGTCATCACTGTAGACCCCTCCAGGTTCAAGGTGGAGGAGGACAGGATCCTTGCTCTTCCTGAGTGGAAGGCCGAGGCCAATAGGATCCTTGCCTTAATAGATAAGTCCAGGAGGAGGCAAAGAGCCTTGGAGGAATTGTATAACAAGGGAGAAGTCACCAAGAGCATGTATGATGAGATGAAGAGGAAGATAGACTCTGAGTTCCTGAAGCTCAAGGATGACTACGTTAAGCTCAGGAATAGGCTCAAGAGTAGGCTCAACGAGATCGACGATCAATTACTTCACATAGAGAGGGTTATATCCATGCTCAAGATGAATTACATAGCTAACGAAGTACCCGAGTCCTCTTACAAACTATCAATAGAGGTATTGAGGCAGGCCAAGGAGACGTCGATCGCGGAGAAGGACGACCTGAGGAAGACCTTGGACAGAATGGAGTCGATAGATAAGGAGTCTATGGAAGTGAAGCCCGTCTCACAGGCCCAGGAGTTCCAGAAGAAGGAAGACTCACAAATACAGCTTCCAATTCCAGTCAAGGTCATAAACTCGGTCTGAGGGAGTTAGATCCCAATGATAAGGAAGATCCCTTTTCTGTCTAAGGTATCGAGGGGAGGCAAAAGGAAGGAGGATCTGGGGAACCTCCTGGTGGGAGTGGCGGTTAGGTTAAAGGAACAGCAACGGAAATTGGATGAGGCGAAGAGGAGGCTCCAGGAGAGGGACTCAGACCTCTTTCAGAAGGTGAAGAGGGCTTACCTAGAGGACGACAGGGTCAAGGCCTCCATATACGCCCAGGAAATCGCGGATATAAGAAAGATGATCAAGGTCATATACACGGCTTACCTGGCCCTAGAGAAAGTAGTGCTGAAGCTGGAAACTGTACAGACGATCCAAGACGTATCCATAGTCCTCTCGCCCACCCTAAAGATACTGGAGGGGTTAAAGGAACAGGTTAGGGGAATAGTTCCGGAGGTAGCTATAGCCCTAGAGTCCATAACAGCTAACGTGAACTCCATAGCCATAGAGACCGGAGCCATGAGTGAGAGAATACCCTCTTTGGCTTCACACATGGACGATCAGGCTAGGCGAATCCTCGATGAGGCTGCTAGGTCGGCTGAGACGGAGCTACGTAGTCAGTTGCCTGATCTGCCCCAGCCTCCCAAGGAATTGGAAATAGCACAGCAGCGCGCAGTGGCTAAGAGACCTCTTAGGGAAGAGGACGTAATGGAGTATATTGTCACTCATGGAGGATTCCTGGACCTGGACGAGATCGCTAGGCAATATGGGGTAGCTAAGGAAGAGGTAATTAACCTTGTGAGCAACCTGTCCAAACAGGGCAAGATCAGTATAGCGTGATCCGTATTGAGTGCCCAGGTAATGTTAGAGGAGCTAGCTAGGAAACATGCTCTTAATGCTGTAAAAGCGGACAAGGAGGGGAAGAAGGATGAGGCTATAACCAACTATCAACGCGCAATAGAGGTCTTGGCCCAGTTAGTTGCAATGTATCCAGACTCAGTGGCTAGGCATGCATATGAACAGATGATAATTGAATATAGACGTAGAATATTGGTGCTTAAGGAGATGTTACCCGAAGGGACAGATGGAGATGGTGAGAGAAGGGAGGAGCAGATCGTAATGTCGGAGAAGCCCAAGGTCAAATTCAAGGACATAGTGGGCCTAGATGAAGTAAAAGAAGCACTCAAGGAAGCCATAGTCTATCCCAGCAGGAGGCCTGATCTCTTCCCATTGGGTTGGCCCAGGGGAATTCTCCTATATGGTCCGCCGGGATGCGGTAAGACCATGATAGCGGCTGCCGTGGCTAACGAGATAGATTCGGTGTTCATTCATGTAGATGCGGCTAGTATCATGTCTAAGTGGTTGGGGGAGTCAGAGAAGAATGTGGCTAAGGTCTTCAATACTGCTAGGGAGCTCTCTAAGAAAGAGGATAAGGTAGTCATAATATTCATAGACGAGCTAGACGCTCTCCTGGGAATGTTCAACACTGAAGTAGGAGGAGAGGCGAGGGTGAGGAATCAGTTCCTCAAGGAGATGGACGGGCTCTTGGATAAGTCAGAGAACTACAAAGTATATGTTATAGGAGCTACTAACAAGCCATGGCGACTTGATGACGCTTTCATTAGACGTTTCCAGAAGAGGATATACATAAAGTTGCCCGACTTTCAGCAGAGGCTAGCGCTTTTCCAGCACTACATATCCAAGGTTAAGGTGGAGAACCTTAACTTAGAGGAACTTTCCAAGATGACTGAGGGATACACTGCCAGCGATATAAGGGATATAGTCCAATCCGCTCACATGATAGTAGTGAAGGAGATGTTCACTAAAGGTGAGGATCAACCTAGACCCATAACCATGAATGACTTTCAAGAGGTGCTCAAAGGTAGGAAACCCAGTGTTAACCAAGAGCTCATAAAGGTATACGAGAGCTGGCAGGAGAAATTCAAGGCGCTTTAGCGTTTATTTAGCGGTCAGATACCCCAGGGTTTTCCTCACCTGTAGGTTTGGCATGACTCTCATCATCCCCATTCGAGGAAGATTTTAGTTGCCCTGCCTAATTTCCTGCCTTAACGAAACCAACTGGTAGCTCCCATTGGGTAATCTGCGTCTAATGGTTATGGGAAGCACTCTCCTTTCGAACTCGGCCTCAGCTATGGATATGGGATCTCCACTGGTAGCGGAGGGGTCTATGAGCGGAATCGCTCCCATGGAAAGTTGAAGTGCCCTAGCTCCTATTATCCTGGCCCTCTCGTACTTCGTTATTGCCCCCTCGGGAAGGAGGAACTGCATTATAGACTACCAGCTCTGTTTTAATTTCTTCGCTTAAATAACTACTCCCAGATGACCTCTTGCTCTATAAAGGAAGGTAGCCTGCATTCCTCTGGCGGTTTAGAGGCGTACTCGAAACCTAAGCTGTCAGCCAAGGCTTTCATTAACTTATTCACCCCTCTGTAATCGACTACTCCCATCAACCCTATCCTGATCATCTTAGAGGACATTTCCCCCACCCCCTTAGCTACCTCTATTCCACGTAACCTCAGGCCTTCCACGAGATCCTCCGCTGGGGAGTGGAAGACAGCCACTACCGTATTGGAGAAGTCCCCTTCACTACCTGTTAATTTCATTCCCCACTCCTCAAGGACTCCTCGGACGAATCTAGCGCAGGCCTCATGTCTTCTCCACCTCCTTTCAAGTCCCTCTTCCTTCAGGATCTCACTAGCCCTGAGGCTAGCGAATACCGGACCTACTGCCGCTGTAAAAGGGGTCTCACCCCTATCCTGGAATTTGAGGTGGAGTGAAAGATCCAAGTAACTAGGAACGTCCGATTGCCTCAACTTTCTCACTGACTCACTGGATAAGGCCACGAAAGACACGCCTGGTACAGAAGCTAAAGCCTTCTGGCTCGCGGTAGCTACAGCATCGATTCCCCACTCTTCAACCATGATCTCATAGGCAGCGAATCCTGAGACCGAGTCGACTAGGACTTTCTTTCCCCTAGACTTGACCTCTTTAGTCACTTCTCTCAAGTTCCTTACAGCTGTACCTGCACTGGTCTCGTTGTGAACTAGAGCGACTGCAGTAGCATCGTCGTGAGAGTCCAAGGCCTCTCTCACGTCTTTAATTGTGATCGTTTGTGCAAAGGGCTTCCTCACTTCGACCAATTCAGCGCCTCTTCTCCTAATGGACTCGAGGAGCCTGTTCCCGAATTCCCCATAGGAGAAGCCTATGACCTTCTCGCCCCTAGATACTAAGGAGTAGATCATGCTCTCCACCGCTAACGTCCCTGAGCCCGATAGAATGGCCACCCTCTCGGAAGAGGAGAAGTCCACTAGCATCTCCTCTAACCTCCTAATTACCTTCCTGAATAACTCGGACCTGTGGTTCACTACCCTCGAAGCCTCGGCGGAAACACTCTTCGGCACTTCCACGGGCCCTGGGATGAACATCACTTCTCGTAAACCTCCCTAATGGCCTGAAGCAAGTTCTGGGTAGTCTGAATGGCTATCCTATATTGAGCTTCCCTAGTTTGAGCCCCTATGTGGGGGGACACGATCACCCTCTCGTGGTTCAAGATCTCGAGTTCCCAATCCTCCTTAGGGGGTTCATTCCACATAACGTCAGTGGCATAGAATCCAACCCTACCAGAGTTCAAGGCCTTTAGTAGAGCCTTACCATCGATCGCAGCTGCCCTACTAGTGTTCACCAGTATTAAACCTGGCTTGACCTTTTCAAATTCCTCATTCCCGAATAAGGGCTTGGATTTTTTGGACACAGTTACATGAAGGGAAATTACATCGGAACTCCGCAATAGGCGATCAAGGTCTACTACTTCAACTCCCAGGGCAGCTGCCCTCTCCCTTACATCAGTTATGTCATAAGCTATTACTCTCATTCCCATGGCCAAGGCCACTCTCGCCACATGAGTCCCTATCCTCCCGAATCCGATCACACCCAATACCTTGTCACTGAGCTCCACCCCAGTTATCTTGACGAACTCTCCTCTCTTGGCGGACTGTATGGCCTCGTGGAGCCTGCGCGCGGCGGCTATCATGAGACCTATAGTGAGCTCAGCAGCTGAGGCGGTGGAAGCGCCAGGGGCATAAACGATTTTAATTCCTCTCTTAGTGGCCTCCTCGAAGTCTATGTTATCCACGCCTATACCAGCTCTGGCTATTACTCTCAACTTAGAGGCAGCCTTCATGATCTCTACGTCTACTTTAGTCCTACTCCTCACCACTATTACATCATAGTTTCCGATTATCCTTAGGATCTCCCCTCTGGAGATCTCAGGTCTGTAGTCCACCCTGAGGCCCAGCTCTGAAAGAGTAGTAACCATATATTCGTCCACAGGATCCGTGATCAGTACGCGTATCTTCCCCTTTTCAACAGAGCTAGTGTACAGTAGACCCTCCTTCATCTTCCTCACCTTCAACAATTCGAAGGTTTAACAGGATGATGAGAATGAGCTATAGGAGCTATAAACTCGGCTATCTAGAGGAAAATGTAATGGACTCGCAGAGACTCTAAAACGGTCATTTATTCCCATTAGGGTTCACTGCTCTCTTAGGGAACTGATTAAAATACCTTACGTTTTCGGGTCTCTTTGCCTTCAGTCGTCCTATTCGCACTCCCTTCATAAGGGTAAATTCGTTTTTAATCCAATTATCGTTTTCAGCAGTTCCTCCTGAAGTAAAGTCTCCACCTTGATATCATAACATTATTAATAGCAGGCATTGAAATTC